>OBLW0100003561.1_pt1 | contig 12097 bp, 10 predicted proteins | sample 1520161 | NCBI WGS metagenome assembly OBLW01 (sample SAMEA3539309, study PRJEB22396) | soil metagenome | biome: tundra; feature: field; material: soil | place: USA | collected 2010-05 | depth 0.15 m
GAGTTCAGACGTGTGCTCTTCCGATCTGGGGAGGTGGCGGCATGCAGGTGGGCGGCGGCGCGGGCGGCGGCGGCCTGCGCGGCGCGCTGCTGGACGTCACGCAGCTCAGCGACCGCTTCGGAGAGCGCGGCCAGCCGGGTGATCAGCACCAGCGGTGTGAGGGCCGGGTCTTGGGTGAGGTAGGCGAACGCGGAGATCAGGCGGGCGGCGGGGCGTAGCTGGTTCCCGGCCGGGCTGGGTGGCGGGATGCGGCCGTAGGGTGGGCGGGCGGCCCGGTCGTAGGCGTCGGCGGCCTGGCGCAGGATGCGGCTGTCGAGCGCGGCGGCGGCTGCGTGCAGTGTGTCGGACGCGGCCAAGGCGGCATCGGCGGCGGCCGCCGGGTCGGTCCGGAAAGCTGGCGGATCTGCGTGGCGGCGTCGGCGGTCACCCGGGCGGCGTGCTCCCATATCGTGTTGCGCTCCGCAGCGGTAAACCGGTCACCGGGCGCGGCGCCGGGCCGTGTCGAGCGCTGGCGGAGCTTGGGCCAGGTTAGGTCGGCGGCGAGTTCCCCGCCGCCGTACCACACCGGCCCGCCGTCCTTGCCGGTGTCGCCCGGCAGGGCGACGGCGTATCCGGTGACCTGTCCGGGGTTCCGCGCGCTGTACCGCTTGCGGGCTAGGACCCCGGCCCGGTCCAGGCGGGCGAAGAACTCCTGTTCGCTGCCCGCCGACGCGGCGGCCGTGGTGACGTGCCGCCGCAGGGTGACGCGCGGCGGCTCGTCCAGGTGGCGGCGGGCCGCCTTCTCGGCTTCGGCACGGGTCGGGCAGCGGGGCGCGGTGCGGTCGGCGGGGGCGGTGGACCGCAGCCCGTAGCGCTGCTCGGCGGCGATGCAGGCATCCCGGACCCGGTACCGGTCGTTGCGCAGCCGGGGACGGCGGAAGTCCTGGCGGGCCAGCATCGCCACGAGGTGGATGTGGTCGTCGCCGTGCCGGACGGCAACCCAGCGGACAGCGTCGTCTTCGGCCCCGTAGGGGGCCAGGCCGGTGCGGTGCATCACGTCGGCCGCGATCTGTGCCCACTCGTCATCGGAGAGCATCTTGTCTTCGGGGGCGGCGCGCATGGAGCAGTGCCACACCGGCCGGGCGGCCGGCGGGGCATCCAAGCTGCCGGCCCTCGGCCAGCCAGTCCCTGCCCGCCCCCGGCCACCCGCAGCCAGCTTGAGGAGCGCCACGACCACGACCACGACAGTCACGCCGAACGCGACCGGGACACCAGCCTGGCTGCCTACGTCGCCCGACTGGTCGCTCAGGCGCCCCCGCTGACCAGCGAGCAGCGTGACACGCTCGCGCTCATCCTGCGCCGCCAGCGCCGCGCGCCCGGCCAGCCGGCCGCCGTGACGGCGGCGGACCGGATGCCGTAACGGGTATATCCGTGTCATGGCTCACCGTCCGCTGAAATACGACCCGGCTGGGCACATGGACCAGGTGGTGACAGCCCAGGGCATCGAGGGTGGATTCTGGCCAGACTCCGAACTCGCCCAGTTCGCCGGTCACGAGAACCTCGCATGGTAGATCGGGCAGCTCCGCGAGGCCGAGATATCCATCCGCCGGTTCCGGAAACGGCTAGAGGCGTTGCGGGACGGCGTTCCGCCCCGGCTGTGGCCTGGCTGCGGTGGTCCGGTCGCCGGGCGTGCTGACGCCGTGTACTGGGGTACCGTCTGCCGTGTCCGCGCTCACCGTGCACGCTCGTAGACGCGCCTGCCGCAAGCGGTATCACGCGGCGTCGGGCTGCTTCCAGGTGACCTCGACCGTGGCCGGGTCGAACGGGCGGCGCGCACCGTCCCGGCGAGTGCAGCGTGACCGTCATGAGCGTCTTGATGACCGCGCGCTTGCGGCTGATGTCCAGCCCGGTCCACATTGTGGCGGCGTTCTCGGCTGCCAGCAGCGGGGCGAGCACGTTCTCCCTTGCGGCCTTATCCAGCTCGGCGCCGATCGGCCAGCCGAGCGTTGCCCTCCCGGTCGCGGCCAGCATCTGGGCGCGGCTGATCCGCCCGAGTGCGCAGTTCCCTGCCATCTCCTCCAGGTTCTTGCGGATCGCGGCTGCTTCTTCCGGCAGCGCCGCCAGGTCGATGCCGCCCTCCTCGACCGTGACCAGATCAGCGGCATCAGCACGGGACAGCCTGCCCACGACGAGTTTCTCGATGAACCTCCCACCGGTTCCACCTGCCGTGCCACATGCGCAGCGCCTGGATCAGGCCCCTGTTCTTCCGGTGCCAGGGCGGACATAATTCGACATAAGGAGAGGAGAGCCCGGCTTCCCTCCGGCGTGAAGAGCCTTTGTACCGAAGGGGCCGGGGTGGAGGTGACGGCTGCTGATGCTGAGCCGCATATGGCGCACGGCTGGCACGGCGAGAGCTGGCCGGGGCCGGGGATCTGGACCTGGTGCGGTGACCGGCGGACCTGGTGCGGTGACCGGCGGACCTGAGGAGCGGCCGGCCTGGGACCTGCCGCTGGCCGATGCGGTGGCCGAGGCGCGGCGCTTGCGCGGCGGCCGATGTCCGCCTGAGTGGGCGGCGCTGCTGGACCTGCTGGCCCGCGTCGACCCCACCCCGATCGCCCGCTCCGCCGATGCGCTGGCGGTCCAGCGCGTCAGCAGTGTTGATTTGCACAGCATTCTCCCGGGTGTCTCTGGTCTCCGGGGTGTCTCTTTCGCCCCTAACGGTCGGCGGATGGTGATAACCACGTGCGCGGACGCCTCCACCCCGTGGGAGACCTTGAGCGTTATCGAACTGCCGGACGGCAGGGCAACCATCGCGTATGACACGTGGCGGTCTGAAAGCCGCTGCCAGCTCGATCTCGGTGACGCGGTCCTCGCCTGCACCGGGCACGGCCTGCTGAAGTTCACGTTTAGAGACAGACACGGACGCGCCCTGTGGGGAAGGGACATAAGGGACATGGGAGAGGTGAGGAGCCTCGCGCACCATCCTGGCGGGTTCGTCGCGCTAGGGTCGGATCTGCTGCGGTTCTGTACGGCTGACGGGCAGGTGATCCGGGATGTCTCGCTCTCCCGTGATCTGAAGCTGCCGGGCCATCCTCGCCTGGTGACGACCGATGCGGATGGCGGGAGGCTGGCGGTCGCCGGGACGGATCTGTGGGTCCTGGACGGGTACGCTACCCGCGTGCTCGCGAGCCGTCGCGGCAGGCCTCTTGTGGAGCACGCCTGCTTCCCCGGCCCAGAGCTGCTGACAGTAACGGAAAGCGACGGGTTCGCCCGGACCTACCGGCAGGCCAGCGGTCGGCTGGAACTCCTGGCTGAAAAGCGGCTAGGGACCGCACATATACATCCGATGGGGGCCCCGGTCGCGGCCCTTCGCAGCGGCGAGGTCGCGCTCGCCGATGCCCGCGAGGGCATCCAGTTCACCGATGCACGGACTCTTGCGCGCATTGACACACCGGGCACAGATGAGCGCCCGGACGGGCCATCCCGGCACGGCCGCGTCTGGGCTTCACCCGACGGCCGGTACTGTGCCATCCACCGTTCCGGGCCGGTCATCCACATCACGCCCGGGCGGCGTGCCGCGGCGCTCGCAGCGCTGGCGCGGCGGCCGATAGCGGATATGAGCCCGGCTGACCTGGCGGTGGTGGCTGCGGCGGTCCGGGGGACTCCAGCGGATGCGGTGGAACGGCCGTTCCTTGACCTGCTGCGGGAGTATCTGGAGCGCCGGTTCGGCACCGAGGTGGCGGGCGGCCCGGCCGGGTCGGTGGCCTCTGGCGCGGACGCCAGCGCCCTGCCGCACGACGATAGCGGCGGTACCGGGGCCCGGCCGGATGACGAGGCATGAACGGCCCGGCCATCACCGCAACGAGATCCGCCCCGGCCCCGGCTCATGGCGCACGGTTTGGGCCGCGAACCCGAAAAAGCGGAGGGCGTCCAGGCTGGTATCAGGCGGCGTCCATCTGACGCCAGGTGACTTCGACCGTGGCCGGGTCGAACGGGCGGCGCGCCCCCCGTCCCGGTGAGTGCAGCGTGACGCTCATCAGCGTCTTGATGACCGCGCGCTTGCGGCTGATGTCCAGGCCGGTCCACATGGTGGCGGCGTTCTCGGCGGCCACCAGCGGAGCGAGCACGTTCTCCAGCGCCGCGTTGTCCAGCTCAGCACCGATCTCGGCCAGCCGCGCGTTCCCCGCCTCGGTGGCCTTGAGCATCTGGGCGCGGCTGATCCGGCCCACCGCGCAGTCCCCGGCCATTTCCTCCAGGTTCTTGCGGATCGCCGCCGCTTCCTCCCGCAGCGCCGCCACGTCGATGCCGCTCTCCTCGACGGTCATCAGATCGGCAGCATCCGAACGCGACAGCCTCGCCACGACGAGTTTCTCGACGAACGTCTCCACCGGTTCCGCCTGCCGGGCGACATGCCCACCTGGATAGGCCCGGTTGCGGGTCGCAGGGGTGCACCGGTAGATGTGATGCCCGGTGTGACTTGGCATGCCGGTGACCACGTTTCCGCACGGGCACAATGCCAGCCCGCCCAGCAGGGTGCGGACCCCGCGCGGCGGCTTGCGGGTGGGTCTTCGAGGATGCCGTGTACCGCCCGCCACGTCTCTTCTGGCACCAGCGGCTCCCACTGCCCTTGGCCGACGATCTCCCCATGGTAGACCGACAGGCCCGCGATCCTCGGGTTCAGCAGGATCATCCGGATGCTGGTCCGGTTCCACCTGGTGGTGCCGCGCTGGGCCTGCTGCGGCGGCTTGAGGTCCAGCTTGGTCCACTCCCGCCTGATCCCGCTGATCGTCCCGCCGCCCAGCAAAGCAGCGCACGCCTCAGCGACTGCCGGGCCCTCGACTGGGCGGGCGGTCAGGTGGTCCTCGCAGTACCCGAACGGGCGGGGAGCGCCCAGGAACCGCTTGCCGTTGATCGCGGCCTGCTCGTTGGCCAGCTTCTGCCGCTCGGCCTTGCGCTCCTGCTCAGCCTTAGCGACCGCGATCAGGATCCGCGCGGCGAGCCGGCCGGAGTCGGTGCCCAGGTCGATGTTCCCCTCCACCTCGGCAAACCGGACCCGGCCTTGTCGAACTGGGGGATCAGGTACTGCAGGTCCAGCGGCTCGCGGATGAACCGGTCCCACTTAAAGCACAGCCCGCTGCGCGACCTCGACCACACCCCCCTGGCCGCACGGCACCTGACACTAAACGAATGCGGGCTGGTCCCCGTCTGCCGCCACGACCACCACCTCAAGCAAGCCCCAGGCTGGACACTCACCCAAACCCAGCCCGGCCGCATGACATGGACCGCCCCCAGCGGACGCACCTACACCACCTACACCACCTACACCACCGGCCCCACCAGCTACCCCGACTGACGGCGGTACTAAGCGATCGAGCCCCCTGTGCATCCCGCCATTCGCCGCGGGCCCGATCAAGAAGATGATCGAGGCCGAGGCGGGTCGGCCCTGGTCAGCCCAAGGCGGCCTCAGAGATCACGGATCACGACATCTGGGTTGATCTGGCGGAGCTCGTGCAGGAAATCAGACAGTCCCACCAGCCGCGCGCTGACCTTGATGGTGCCGTGCGTGCTGGTGCGCACCAGCATCGGCCGCACCCGTGAGGGATCCAGCCGCCCGCGCCTGAAGTTCAGCACATCGCTGGCCGGAACCCGATCATGGCGCGCTGAAACAAGCGCCATCCCGGGCTGGGTTGTGCAGGACACCACGGCCAAGTATGCGGTGCCATTAACGGGCTTTAACAAATTATTTCTAGTTTGTTTCCGCCTCAAGTCCTAGCCGCAGGTTCCGGCCAAACCTATGTTGTGCGGGAAACCATTGTCCTGCCGCTGGGCAGGGCCGATGTGGCTCGCGGCGAGCCATTCAGTGTCGCCGTCGTCAGGAGGCGCCGTGGACCTGTCGCGCACAACGTCGATGCTCAGCAGGTCGCGGATCGTCGTGCTGGCCATGGCCACCGGCGCGGCATCCCTCGTCGCCGTGGCCGTGGCGGCCCCGCCCGCCGCCGCCGCCTCGGCCGCCTGCCCGTGGGTCGGCTCCAGCGCGCCGATCCCGCAGCGGGTGAGCCAGCTGCTCTCCCATATGAGCACAACCCAGAAGGTGACCCTGCTCACCGGGGCCAGCGGTTCGAGCTACGTCGGCTTCACGCCCGCCATCGGATCGCTGTGCATCCCGGCGATGAACCTGGAGGACGGCCCGGCCGGGGTGGGCGATGGCATGAGCAACGTCACGCAACTGCCCGCGCCAGTGGACGCCGCGGCGACCTGGGACACCTCCGCCGAGCAGCTCTACGGCCAGGTGATCGGCTCGGAGCAGGCCGCCAAGGGCACCACCATCGACCTCGGCCCGACCATCAACATCGTGCGCGACCCCCGGTGGGGGCGCGCCTTCGAGTCGATCGGCGAAGACCCCTATCTCAACGGGACGCTCGGCGCCGCGGACATCCAGGGCGTCCAGTCGACCGGCGTGATGGCCCAGGTCAAGCACTTCGCGGTGTACAACCAGGAAACCAACCGCAACACGCCCTCCGACAACGCGGTCGTCAGCAACCGCACCATGCAGGAGATCTACCTGCCGGCTTTCCAGGACTCCGTCCAGCAGGGCGCCGCGTCCTCGGTGATGTGCTCCTACAGCACCATCAACGGCGCCTACGCCTGCCAGAACCCCTACCTGCTGTCCACCGTCCTGCGCCAGCAGTTCGGCTTCGGCGGGTTCGTCACCTCCGACTGGGGCGCCACCCACTCCACCGCCGCCTCGGCCAACGCGGGCCTGAACCAGGACATGCCGGGCAACGACGGGTTCTACGGCGCCACCCTGGCCAGCGCGGTGTCCTCCGGGTCGGTCACCGCGGCCACGCTCAACTCGCTCGTCACCCCGGTTCTCTCCGAGATGTTCGCGTTCGGCCTCTTCGACGAGCCGCCCGCCGGCTCGCCGGCCCAGACCGCCACCACCTCGGCGCACGTCTCGGACGCGCTGCAGCTCGCCGAGGAGGGCACCGTGCTGCTGAAGGACAGCGGCAGCGTGCTGCCCCTCGCGTCCTCGACGAAGTCCATCGCGGTCATCGGCACGGACGCGTCGTCCAGCCCGCTGACCGCCGGGGGCGGCAGCGCGGGCGTCAACTCCAGCGGGACCGTCACCCCGCTGCAGGGCATTACCTCACGGGCGGGCAGCGGGATCACGGTCAGCTACAACGACGGCTCGTCCACCAGCTCCGCCGCGTCGCTGGCCGCCTCCTCCAGCGTCGCCGTCGTCTTCGTAAGCAACAACGAGTCCGAGGGCAGCGACCTGTCCAGCATCAGCCTGTCCAGCGCCAGCAACTCCCTGATCTCCGCGGTCGCCGCCGCGAACCCCCACACCATCGTCGTGCTCAACACCGGCTCGGCGGTGACGATGCCATGGCTGTCGTCGGTCGCCGGGGTGCTGGAGGCCTGGTATCCGGGGCAGCAGGACGGCGCCGCGATCGCGGCCCTGCTGTTCGGCGACGCCGACCCGTCGGGCCACCTGCCGGTCACCTTCCCGCAATCGCTGTCGCAGGTCCCGGCGAGCACCACGGCGCAGTGGCCGGGCACCGGCGGAACTGTGCAGTACTCCGAGGGCGTCGACGTCGGCTACCGCTGGTACAACGCCAACAGCCTCACTCCGTTGTTCCCGTTCGGCTTCGGCCTGTCCTACACCAGCTTCTCGTTCAGCAACCTGCAGGTGGGCACGCTGGCCAAGGGCGGCGCGGCGACAGTCACCGCCACCGTGACCAACACCGGCTCCCGTGCGGGGGCCGACGTGGCCCAGCTCTACGTCTCCGACCCGGCCGCGTCCGGCGAGCCGCCCAGGCAGCTGGAGGGCTTCGCCCGGGCGAACCTGCAGCCGGGCGCCGGCCAGACCGTCTCGTTCCGCCTGACCCAGCGAAACCTCCAGTACTGGAACTCCAGCACCAGCGCCTGGGCGACGTCGGCCGGCAGCTACGGCGTCTCGGTCGGCGACTCCAACACGAACCTGCCGCTGACTGGCACGCTCGCGGTCTCCTCGGCGCAGATCGGCCAGCCGCTGACCATCACCAGCCCAGGGCCGCAGGAGGGCATCGCCGGCGCCGCGGTGTCCGTCCCGGTGTCGGCCACCGACACCACCAGCGGCCAGACGCCGACCTTCACCGCGACCGGGCTGCCCGCCGGCACCTCGATCTCCAGTTCCGGGACGATCACCGGCGCCCCCACCACGGCCGGGGCCCGGACGGTGGCGGTCACCGCGCAGGACAGCGCCGGGGCGCTCGCCACCACCTCGTTCACCTGGACCGTCGCGCCCTCCGGCTCGGGCATCGTGACCGCGCCGCTGGTCGGGTACGGCGGGCTGTGCCTGGACGTGGCCGGTGACAGCAACGCCAACGGCACCAAGGTCGAGATCTACACCTGCAACGGCACCAACGGCCAGCAGTGGACGGAAGAGGCGAACGGCACCGTCCACGCGGACGGCAGCTGCCTCGACGTGACCGGCGGCGGCACGGCGAACGGAACGCTCGTGGACCTTTACTCCTGCAACGGCACCGGTGCGCAGGTATGGCAGCCGCAGTCGAACGGGTCGCTGCTCAACCCGCAGTCCGGCAAGTGCCTCGACGACACCGGCTGGTCGACTACCCCTGGCGCCCAGGTGCAGATCTGGAGCTGCACCGGAGCGGCCAACCAGGCCTGGACGCGGCCGTAACCCGGCTCGCCGCCGGAACCGCTGCCGGGCGGTGGCGCATACCGCGGCGAGCACGCCGTCCGGGTCCGCTTGGTGGTCCAGCGACAGCAGCGCGGCGGCCCGCCCTTCGCCGATCGAGCCCACCAGGGCGGGGATGTGCTCGCCACGGCAGGCATCCGCCATGGCCTCGGCCACCTCCAGCACCTGGGCCTGGGCCGACAATCCAGACCCGCTGGTGCGGAACCTGATCACCGCGGTGATCAGGTTCCGGCCGGTGACGGGGACGCCCAGCGCCCTGACCCGGATCGCGGCCTCCTCCGGGTGGGTGTGGGCCTGCGCCAGGATGGCGCTGATCAGCGTGGCGTGCGCCTGCCGCTCCAGGCTCTCGTGCTGGCGGCCCAGCAGGCGGCCGAGTGCGAGCGTGGTCGCCGTCCGTTCCACCAGGACCCTGTCGGTACCGCCCGGGGCCCGGACCAGGCAGACTGAGGAGCATGTCAGAACTGCACGAGCGTCACCGCCGCGTCATCCCCAACTGGGTCGCCCTGTATTACGACGATCCGCTGGAGCTGGTCAGCGGCAGCGGCAGCCGCGTCACCGACGCGACGGGCCACACCTACCTCGACTTCTTCTGCGGCATCCTCACCAACATGCTCGGGTATGACGTGCCCGAGGTCCGGGAGGCGATCCAGCGGCAGCTCGGCACCGGCATCGTGCACACCTCCACGCTCTACCTGATCCGCAATCAGGTGGAACTGGCCGAGAAGCTGGCCCGGCTGTCCGGGATCGAGAACGCCAAGGTGTTCTTCACCAACTCCGGCACCGAGGCCAACGAGACCGCGCTGATGCTGGCCACCGCCGCGCGCCGGTCCAATCAGGTGCTCGCGCTGCGCAACAGCTACCACGGCCGCTCATTCGGAGCCGTGGCCATCACCGGGAACGGTGCGTGGAAGAGCTCGCCGCTGGCCCCGTTCAGCGTGCATTACCTGCATGGCACCGACCGGCACCTGCCCGCCTTCGCCAGCCTGGATGACGCGGGGTATTCAGCCGCCTGCGTCGAGGACCTGCGGCACGTGCTGAGCACCGCCACCGCCGGCGACGTGGCCTGCCTCATCGCGGAGCCGGTGCAGGGCGTCGGCGGGTTCACCATGCCGCCGGACGGGCTGCTCGGCGAGTACGCCGCGGTACTCCGCGAGCGCGGCGCGCTGCTCATCTCCGACGAGGTGCAGACCGCGTGGGGCCGGACCGGGGAGCACTTCTGGGGGATCGGCGCACACGGCGTGACCCCCGACATCATCACGTTCGCCAAGGGGCTCGGCAACGGGCTGGCGATCGGCGGCGTGATCGCCCGCGGCGACCTGATGGATGGCCTGCCCGGCAACGGCATCTCCACCTTCGGCGGCAACCCGCTGTCCACCGCCGCCGCCAACGCCACCCTCGACTACGTCCTCTCCCACGACCTGCAGCGCAACGCCGCCCAGCTCGGCGCCATGATCATCGACGGGCTGCGGGAGACGGCCGCGCAGCTGGCGGCGGTGGGCGAGGTCCGCGGCAAGGGCCTGATGTTCGCGGTGGACCTGGTCGAGCCGGGCACTGGCGTCCCGAGCCCGCGGCTGGCCTCCCAGGTGCTTGAGGAGACCAGGGAACGCGGCCTGCTCATCGGCAAGGGCGGGCTGTACGGGCACGCGCTGCGGATGGCGCCGCCGATGAACCTGTCCGAGGCCGACGCCAAGGAAGGCCTGGGCATTCTCACCGACGCCCTGCAGGCCGTGGACGCGGAGGCAGCGCGATGACGCACGCGGGCGACGCGGCCGAGACCGTGGAAAAGCAAACCCTCAAGCACGCAACGCACTGGATCGCAGGGAAGCCGTGGGACGGCACCGGGGAACGCCACGGTGACGTCTACGACCCGGCCACCGGCCAGGTCACCGGCTCGGTTGACTTCGCGTCACCGGCCGAGGTGGATCTGGCGGTAGCGGCCGCGGCCCGTGCCTTCCCGGCCTGGGGGCGGACCTCCCTGGCCAAGCGGGCCAGCGTCCTGTTCGCGTTCCGCGAGCTGGTGCACACCCGCCAGGCCGAACTTGCCGCGCTGGTCAGCGCCGAGCACGGCAAGGTCGCCTCCGACGCGGCCGGCGAGGTAGCCCGCGGCCTGGAGGTCGCCGACTTCGCCTGCGGGATCCCGCACCTGCTCAAGGGCGGCTACTCGGAGAACATCTCCACCGGCGTGGACGCGTACTCGATCCGCCAGCCGCTCGGCGTGGTGGCGGGCATCACCCCGTTCAACTTCCCGGCCATGGTCCCGATGTGGATGTTCCCCATCGCCATCGCCTGCGGGAACGCGTTCGTGCTGAAGCCATCGGAGAAGGACCCGTCGGCGTCGATATTGCTCGCCGAGCTGTGGGGGGAGGCCGGGCTGCCGGACGGCGTCTTCAACGTGGTGCAGGGCGACAAGGTCGCCGTGGATGCGCTGCTCACCCACCCGGACGTGCGCGCGGTGAGCTTTGTGGGATCCACGCCGATCGCCCGGTATGTGTTCCAGACCGCGACCGGGGCCGGCAAGCGGGTGCAGGCCCTCGGCGGCGCCAAGAACCACATGGTGGTGCTGCCCGACGCCGACCTGGACCTGGCCGCGGACGCCGCGGTGTCCGCGGGCTTCGGCTCGGCGGGGGAGCGGTGCATGGCGATCTCGGTGCTGGTCGCCGTCGGATCGGTCGGCGACGAACTGGTCAGCAAGATCGCTGACCGGGTGGCCAAGCTCCGGGTCGGCCCGGGCAGCGACGAGCGTTCTGACATGGGCCCCCTGATCACCGGGCCGCACCGGGACAAGGTGGCGTCCTACCTCGACTCCGGGGTGCGCGACGGGGCGACGCTCGCCATCGACGGCCGGGTACACCCGGTCATCGGGGGGATGAAGGGGGCTGGGGAGGTGGGTGGGGGCTTCTGGCTCGGGCCGAGTGTTCTCGACCACGTCACGCCGTCGATGAGCTGCTACGGCGATGAGATCTTCGGGCCGGTGCTGTCCGTGGTCCGGGTAGCGACCTACCAGGACGCGGTCGACCTGGTCAGCGAGAATCCGTACGGCAACGGGACAGCGATCTTCACCAACGACGGGGGAGCGGCCCGCCGGTACGTGTCCGACGTGCAGGTGGGCATGGTCGGGGTCAACGTGCCGATCCCCGTGCCCATGGCGTACTACTCGTTCGGTGGCTGGAAGGACTCGCTGTTCGGCGACACGCACATGCACGGCACCGAGGGCGTGCACTTCTACACCCGCGGCAAAGCCGTGACCTCACGCTGGCTGGACCCCAGCCACGGGGGTGTCAACCTCGGCTTCCCGGTCAGCAGGTGACGCTCACCAGGTCGGAATGGCGGTAGTCAGCGGTACGGTGCCGGCCGGCGGCGTCCGGGTAACGGCCAGGCCCGCCTCGCGGGCCAGCGCGGCGAAGGCGGCGGAGTTGA
>OBLW0100003563.1_pt1 | contig 12094 bp, 13 predicted proteins | sample 1520161 | NCBI WGS metagenome assembly OBLW01 (sample SAMEA3539309, study PRJEB22396) | soil metagenome | biome: tundra; feature: field; material: soil | place: USA | collected 2010-05 | depth 0.15 m
GGCCGAGCTGCCATTTTGCGCGGGCGCCAGCAGCTACCGAACCGCAGACTCCATCTCCGCGAGACCGGGTGGAGACGACTCGCTTGCCCGTGAAGGGCCTGGCTGAGCATCTACCTCATGTGAGTGCTCTGGCTCAGGTGAGGCCCTGAAGGGTCATCTTCGGCAGCGCCCACGAAGTGCGGTGGTGGGCGGACAAAGTCAAACCGCGTCAGGGGCACCGCACTGGCGAGGCCATGGTCGAGGTGCTGCACGGCCTGTTCTGCCTGAGGGCACAGGCTGAAGGGTTGACGCGCGCACCTTACCGCGGAATTGAGGGCAGGCCTCGAACCCGATGTCGTGCTCGAGCCCCAGAGGGCAGTATCTCGGCGCGCTTGGCTGTACCTGATGACCCACCGTCGGCAAACTGGAGAGCGTCCTCGACGTCCCAGACGTCGATCGCTAGCGCCCCGGGTGCGCCCGTCCGAAGGCGCCACGCGTTCGTCGTTGTGGTGCTGCTCATGCCGCGATGACGAGCCTCGGCCTCTCGACCTGCTGTTGTCGAGGGTGGGTCGATTTCAGCCGACGAGATCGGGAGGGTTCATTGCCCCCAGCCGGCGCCCTTGTTCCCAAGGCGTGTTCCCTAGACTCCCGTAGGCAAGGATTCACGTTCGTATCCAGGTGGTTCGTGTCGGGTCGGCTTTTCCCATTCACCGCACACCACGCCGTGTCCCCTTCTACCGTTGATCCTGAGGGGTACCGACCACAGGAGACTCAAGATGCGTGCTGGCGAGCCTGGGTGGTTCTACATCGGCAGCGGGCAGCTGCGGTACAAAGACGCCGAAGGCTGGACCGACCAGTTCCAGGTCCTCGACGGTCCCGCAAGGGTGGCCCCGCCGGTGGATGTCATGTCGCCAGATCCGGCCCACGCGAAGGGGTCGCCCAAAGGGAAGAACCCTAGTCGGAAAACGCCAGCGCTCGTGATTGCGGTATGCGCCGCGCTGCTCGGTGTGGGCCTGCTCAACCCAGACGTTTGGCATGGGTGGGTCTCTTGGGCGACCGCGCAGGCAGGCCAGATTCGGCCCTGATTTCCTCAATAACGTCGCCCATTTCAGATTTCTGCGGTTGACGCGAAGGTGAAGTCCAGGGCGGACGGCCCGCGAAGGTGACCACACCAAGTCCGCTGCGCCCAAAGCGGTACTGGCCGGTAGCGACTCAAGTCGGTTCAGGAAACGGCTCGACCATCCCTGGCCAGGCGGCCCGCCCGGGCGGGCACCTACCGCTCAAGTCGAATCTGCCGGGCGCTCATGAAGCAAGGACGCGGAGCCGAGGCTGTCGGAAGCGACGCTCACGGCTCCTGTTGAGGCTCTTCGTGGGGAGTTAGAGATCACAGGTCCACGGTCCGTCTTTACGCGCTGTTCGGGTGTAGGTTCGCTTGCCACTGTCCGGGTTCTAGACACACTTCGGAAGGGGTTCAGATGCGTTTGCAGACGACGGAGTTCGAAAGCCTGTTAGAGGCAATGCCTGATGGGATGGTGGGGGTGGATCCGGAGGGCGTGATCAGGTTTGTCAATCGCCGCATGGAGTCCATGTTCGGTTACGACCGCGGGGGTCTGGTCGGTGTGCCCATAGAGATGCTGGTGCCCGAGTCCTTCCGACAGGTCCACAGCGGGCACCGGGATGACTACAACGCGGCCCCGATACAGCGGCCTATGGGAACCGATCTGATCCTGAGCGGACAGCGTCGGGATGGCACCCGTTTCCCGGTGGACATCGCCTTGTCCCACAGCGACACCGCGGCCGGCCAGTTGGTGATCGCGGCAGTGCGCGACCTGACTGACCTCTAGAAGATCGACAATCTTCAGTCTCCTTAGCCCCGTTCCAGCCGGCCCGGCGTGCACGCCCAACGGTGGAAGAGCGCGGTCTCGGCTCATAACCGTGAACCGCAGCGTGACAGCTGATGCCTATAGGTACGAGCTGTTCGCAAACTGGCGACCCGCAGAGCCCTTTGGCTGTCCGCGGCAAGGGAACGCGATCGACACGGAGCCGAATGCGAATTCGCTTGGCTGGAAGGAGCCGCCCAGCCTTTGTGGCCTCAGTGACGAAGCGGCCCCCATCGACGCCGGCCCGCAACTTCGGTTCCGGGCAGACCAGGTGCCCGCGTCCGCCTCGTCCGAAGCGTCGAGAGTGCTGGTCGGTCTGCCCATGCGTGCTCAGGAACCACGATCTTAGATTCGCCGGCGACGGCGCCCGGGCGTGACGGCTGCGGCCACCACAGCGGTTTTCGCCACGGGCGAGGGGCCGGGGGTGACGGCCTTCGCCACTACCGCGGTTTTCGCGACTGGATGGCCGATGACTCCAACTCTTCCTACGCGTGCTCGTCTCAGTGGCATCTTCAGGCTCCTTCGGTCGCAAGTGCTTCATCGGCCTCGATGGAGGCGATGATCGCCTGGATAGGAATCCGTCCGTTGGCGATCAGTTGGCCACCCGAACGCCGTGCTGCTGATGCGAATGGCGCAGCCCACAGGTTCTCCCAGATGAGCACTCCGGCGGTGCTTCCGGGATCCATGGCAGCGGCGAGGTGCTCCACGTCCTCCTCGGCCAGCAGCTCCGCCAACTGGGCCTCGATGGCCTCTAGCGCTCCGAGCTCGCCCACATCGGAAAGTTCCGTCGCCTCGACGGCACCATCCTGGTCCTTGGTGAGGATTAGCGCGTCGATCACGCGGATGGTTCCGGAGTCAACCAACGCGAGCAGCTCGGTGACCATCTCGCCCGTGAAGTTGGTCGCCCCCGTCGGGAACTCGACGACGAAGTAGTCCACAGGACCGAGCTCATCCAGGGATGATGCGTCTGTCATCTTTGGCTCCTCATTCGTTGGCTCGACTGACCCATCTCACGTGCAAGCCCGTGGTCCTGATCACGATAGATGGCGTGCCTCTCAGCGACAAGAGCCGAATTGACTCGGCGCTATGAGTGCCGCTGGGGTCGTGTTGGCCCTTTGTCGCTGCTCTTGTTGGGTGCTTGGTGGTGACCGTCTGGCATGCACTCAGCCGCACGAGTTGGCCCCCGCCTTCAGGGCGGGTAGCAGCCCGTCGTCAACCCGGCGGCAGTCTCACGCGAGCGATGCCAAGTTCTTGTGAGCGCGTCATAACCGCAGCGAACGACGGTCCATCTGAGTACGACGACACTCACCTACCAGGCGGGGTTAGGCGCGCCCTAACAGCAGCAGTCTGCGGTCGGGCAGTGGGGAGGTCACCCACGTCGTGCCTCAGGCCTCCTTAGGTGAGGGCCCGTACCGATTCGGGCCTCTGACGGAGTCCTGGCACATGAACACAATCAGGATGATGGCGCCGACCAGCGGGATGAGCGAGATCAGGTAGAACCATCCGCTGCGATTCGTGTCGTGGAGTCGCCGAACGGCCACCGCAAGCGACGGCAGAAACAGGCCCAGGGCCACCAGATCCGTGAGTAGGACACCAGCGCTGACAGCCCGGCCAAGGAAACTCGCGACGAGGTACACGATGAAGATGGACAGCGCGAACCACCAGTACTCCGAACGCCGAGCGCGACCCGAGAAGTCGACGTACTTGTTCAGACACGTCCTCACCGCGTCCGGTAACGACATCTTGCCCTGTGCAGGCTGTGAGTCCTGCTGCGCCGGGTACGCCGGGGCAACCGGGTACTGCGGCTGGGCAGGTTGCGCGGTCCAGGCGGAGCCGTCCCAGTACCGCATCTGGCTCGGGTTGGACGGGTCGGGATACCAGCCGGGCTCGGGCTGAGGTGTGGCAGGCGTAGTCACGGGGATCCTCCGTATGCGTCTAGCGGTTATGGGCGCCCTAACGCTATCGAAGTCGGGCATGCCACGGGGGCCAACTCGAGGGATTCGAGGCGTCGGTCAACGTTGCGCTTTGGGACGGTGGACGGTGGACGGTCGACAAGAAACGACCGGACCCGATAAGTGGACCTCTGGTGTCCGCGGTGAATTACCGGCTCCTTGTCGGGACCCTCGACCATGGGCGCTGACCTCAGTAGGGTCGGCGATGTTCACCGCAACGGTCCGCCAACGGACCTCGAAGGGAGCAACCTGATGAGCGTCGAGCACTTCCTGCGGTTCGAACGTGCCAGTGCCGTCGAGGCCACCGACCGCGGGCTGGCGGCGCAGATCCACGGGGAACTGCTGCGCGTCGACGTCGTCCGGGCGGACATCGTTCGCGTCAAGATCAGCCGCGGGGGGACCTTTGACGAGTCGCCGACTTTTGCCGTGTGCGTCGATCCGCTGGGCGAGGACGTGGAGTTCGCAGTCGAGCGTGCCGACGGCGTGGTGCGGTTGCGCACCTCGGACCTGGTCGTCTCGCTCTGGCTGGACCCGTTCCGGCTCGACGTGCATCGCAGCGACGGCTCAGCGGTGGTCGAGACCGCCGACGACGACGGTCACTTCTTGGGCTACGCGACCCTTAACGACGCGTTCACCCTGCATCGGCGGTGCACGCCAGAGGACGCGATCTACGGGCTCGGCGAGAAGACAGGGCGCCAGAATCGGCGGGGTCGGGACTTCACGCTGTGGAACATTGACGTTCTCGACCCGCACGCGACCCGTGAGTTTACCGCCGGGAGAACGGAGTCGGATCCGCGCTCGGACCGCACCAGCACCGAGTTCGACCCGTACTACGTGTCGATCCCGTTCTTCTACCACCAGAACTACCCCACCGGGCAAATGGCCGCGTCGTTTATCGACAACGGCTACCGCGGGCACTACGACTTCACCGGCCCGTCGCAGTACCGGATCCAGTTCGACGGCGGCCAGTACACGGAGTACGTCTTCGCGGGACCGGACATGCCCGCGATCCTGGCGGCATACACGTGGCTCACCGGACGCATCGCACCCCCACCTTTGTGGGCCCTCGGTTATCACCAGTGCCGCTGGTTTCGCTACACACAGGACGCCGTCGAGAAGGTCGCGGAGCAGCAACGCAGTCGTGAGATCCCTTGCGATGGCTTGTGGTTGGACATCGAGCACATGGACGGGTATCGCGTCTTCACCTGGGACGAGCAGGCCTTTCCTGACCCCGACGGGATGCTGAGGCGACTCTCCGAGCAGGGGTTCAAGGTCATCACCATCGTCGACCCTGGCGTCAAACAGGAGTCCGGGTACTGGGTGTTCGACCAGGCCCGCGAGCGGGACGTGCTGTGCAAGACCGAGGGTGGCGACACCTACATCGGCCAGGTCTGGCCCGGCAGCACCGCCTTCCCGGACTTCGTGACCCAGACCGCCCGTGACTGGTGGGGCGAGCTCAATGCCGCGCACGTCCGCTCCGGACTCGCCGGCATCTGGAACGACATGAACGAGCCAGCCACCGGGGCGATCTCCTCGGACCGGATGCGCTTTGGTGGCGGGCAACACTCGCACGAGCGCTATCACAACCAGTACGCGCTGCTCATGGCGATGGGGACCACGGCAGGACTGCTCGCAGCGATGCCGGGCAGACGCACTTTCGTCCTGTCGCGGGCGGGCTCCGCCGGCATCCAGCGGTATGCCGCGAACTGGCTGGGCGACAACCAGTCCCGATGGGATCACCTGTGGCTGAGCATGCCCATGGCCAGCGGACTCGGCATCAGCGGACAGGCCTTCGTCGGCGCGGACATTGGCGGTTTCCAAGGGAACTCCAACGCGGAGCTCTACTTGCGCTGGATGCAGTACGGCGTCCTCACCCCGTTTTGCCGCAACCACTCCGAGATAGGCACTGTCGACCAGTACGCGTGGACGTGGGGCGCTGTCGTCGAGCGGTGGGTCCGCGACGCCATCCGGCTGCGTTACCGGCTGATGCCGTACCTCTACGCGACGTTCCTACGTGCCGCCGAGACTGGCGCGCCCGTCCAGCGTCCGCTGGTCTTCGACCACCAGTACGACCCGACGGTGCGCGACATTGACGACGAGTTCCTCTTCGGGCCGGACCTGCTCGTGGCCCCGGTGTTCGAGCCCGGCTGCACAGCCCGTCAGGTCTACCTGCCCATGGGCACCTGGTATGACTGGCACTCCGGAGAGGTAGTTGGGGGCGGAACCTTCCGTGTGGTCCCGACCCCCATGCAGACCATCCCAGTCTTCGCCCGCGGCGGATCCGTCATTCCTATGTGGCCCGATGCGCCGCCCTCGACCGCGGGATACCACCCGTCCGTGGTCGAGCTCCACCTGTTCGTACCTGGCGTCGACGGCACCCACACATCCCTGCTCCAGGAGGACGACGGCCTGACATTCGCCTCGCTGGATGGCTCGCGCTACCGGACCACGTTGGAGGTGACCAGGACCGGGGACCGGCTGACAGTGCGAGGCGAGGTCACGGGCGAGGGTTACCAGGGCTTCACGCGCGAGGAGTTCCACCTCGTCGTCCACGGCGCGGCGTCTGACACGCTCGAGGTGGATGGGATGCGGGTGCCCGTTGCGGGTGGGCGCGTTGTCCTGCCCAACAGGGGGACGTCATTCAGCATCGCGCTCGACTTGTAGCAGAGCCCACCCGGGACAGCGCGGGCCGTTGATGCGGGCCGTTGATGCTGTGGCAGGAGCATGCACTGGCTTGACGGCGATGTCCGCCCCTCAAGGCGATGTGGACACACGGATCCAGAAGCCGCTCGAGTTGTGTCTGGTCGAGGGCTCGGGCCACGGTCGGGGTGACAGCGAGTACCTCACTCAATGGTTGTGCGGGTGCCTGCGGCGGATGCTCGGCAGGCGGCACGACCTCGAGGCGTTCGGTCGTCCCAGCCAGCGGGCGAGAGTCATGGCGGGCCCACCGTTGAGGATCGGTGTGCGGGACGGCTGGGTCGACCGTGGATCACGCCAAGGTGGTGACGTCTTGTCGAGAGCAGGTGGCAGGCTCAGATCGGCGGTGAGGGGTCGTACTGGACCCCTCGACGTACCTCGCGGGCTCGGTCGACACCGGCGAGGCGGGACACCAGGTGCAGCGCCATGTCGATTCGCGCAGAGATGCCGGCCGACGTGACCACATCTGCATCGTCAACGAACCGCTCGTCGGTGCGGACCTCGATAGTTGGGTCAAGTTCGGCGAGCTTGTCCAGCGAGCCCCAGTGCGTCGTGGCGGGCGGGTGCGCGAGCAAACCGGCGGCCGCGAATACCAGCGAGCCGGTGCAGACGCTCGTCATCAGCGGCACGTCGCGACGCTGCCGACGGACCCAGTTCAGCTGTGATTGGTCCTCTGGCTGCGCGCGGGTGCCCCTGCCGCCGGGGTAGATCAGTACCTCAAGTGGCGGCGTGTGTGCGTAGGAGTGGTGGGCCTGGACCACCAGGCCTTTGGAGCACTGCACGAGACCACCGTCCTTGGACAAACACGACACGGCGAAGCCGTCCTCCGGGTGGTTTTGGGTCCAGTACGACAGCACCTCCCACGGCCCAATGGCGTCCAGTTCTTCGACGTCGCTGAACAGCAGGATTCCGATGTGCTTGACCACCGTCGTTGTCATCTTGTCATTGCATCATCCGCAACGAATCTGTCTAGCCGCGTCCCGCCTCGATCTCACCGTCCTCAAACTGGTCTGCGGCGCGATCAGGGGGCCTGCCAACGCGCCAATATGAGTGGCGTCGGCAACGTGACCTCGACAGGCAGGAGGCTCCGCCAGAGCCTATCGCCTGCAACCTCGTCAACCATGAGGAGAGCGCAGATGCTTGGTTTGCGTGCGTCCGCTCATGAGCCGCTGCGAGCCCTGCCGGCGGCGCCTCCTCGCGGCATGGCACCACAGCTGAGCCGGAGCAACGCTCACCTGTCCAACTTCGCTCTGTCCCCGCCCCGGAGCGCCATGTGTTTGGGCTGTTTGGGTCCCAGCACGACCCGATCGACGGCGACGTCGGCGGCCGCAACCGCCGCCCAGAGCACGATCCGGCGGAACGGGACATGGGGGTCGCGCGCTGTGGGGAACCGGCCGTCCCGTAGCGCGGCGGTAGCCCGCGTCGAGGCCCTGCGCACAGCCCGCGTCACGGCCACCTGCGAAACCGCCACTGTCACAGGGTGTCCGAACTGTGCGGGTGCGGTCTTCTGAGAGTCTCCCGAGCTGGTGCTGGGCTCGTCCATGAGGTTCTCCATCCCTGGACCGATGGAAGTGACTCGTGGAGGCGCTGATGCGCGCTCGCGCCTACGATTCAGCCTCGGGTGAAGACAGCGCGCGTGAAAGATAGCCCGGTGCTAGCGCCCTTCACGTGCCTGCCGGTGGAGCCAAAGGGGCACGGGCTGGGTTTCTCCCTAGGCTGCAGCAAGGGACGTCGCAGACGCGAGACGTCCAGACCCCCTTGACGCTGCCAACCGAGGCAGATGTCGCTCCAGGCGTGCATGAGATGCTGACCGTTGACCACCCGTTCGCCTCGGTCTTCGAACCCCTGCTCTTGACGAATCCGGACCGCACACAGGCTTGGGCCTGCCTAGCCTGCAGTAGCGCGCGGTGCCGCCGAGGTACATGCGCCTAGTGCTTTGGGGCGGCCGCCGGCGGGCTGGCGCGCTTCTTGAGATTCACCAGGAGCTTGCTTGCCTGCATCGTCAGTAATGCGGTGATGACGGCCAGCAGAACGGGCGCGGTCTGTAACCCCCCACCTGCGTCAGTAGGGCTGTCAACAGGACCATCGTGAAGGGTGCACTGACAAGGGCTCCGATAACCGACGCCATCATGCAGGTGAACGCCAGCCCCATGGGAATGCCCGGGATGAGCAGGTTCACTGCGACTCCAGCGGTCCCACCGATGAACAGCGAAGGGAAGATCGGACCCCCGACGAAGCCACTGGCCGAGCTCGGCGCGAACGCGAGCGTCTTGGCGACAACCATCGCAAGAACCAACCCCGTGCCCAGTGTCGGCGCGTGTGCGAGAACGGTGGCGAGCTGGTCGGACCCGGTGAACATCGTCAGTGGCAGGGCGACCCCCACCAACCCGAAGATGACTCCGCCGATGATCGGCTTGACCAGGGGAGGGATCTTCGCCTGCGCGAAGACCTTCGTCGCGACCGTGATGACCAGGACGACCCCCATCGCCAGCACAGCCGCCACCACGCCCAAGGCGGCGCCCACGAGCATCTACCAGGACTCGAACGAGTACTTCGGCACGGCATACAGATCGAGGAACACCGCGCCTGCGATCGCGAAGTAGATGCCGAAGGCCACGCTCGAGGCGACCACGGAGTTCACCATGACCCGGGTGAACCGCTGCCCGCCGGGCCGTGCGAGCTCCAGGATCAACATCACGACATCCAGGGGGCTGGACAGAAGCCCGCCATAGGCCCGGCGAAACCGCTGAACGTGTTTGTCTGGATCTGCTCGTCGCTCAACCCTCGTCGCTGCGAGATCCATGCTGCGGCACCCCCCACTGTTGAGCCCAGCGTCTTCTCCGGGCCGAGGCTCGCACCGCCCATCAGCGACACAGCGGACACCACGAGGATTCCGGGAACGAGCGCTGGGTCGGCGCGTCCCGTGTTCAGGTCCTCCAGGACACCCGGGGTTTTGTCGGGGAGCTTCATCAGGTGGTGGAGGATCCCCACGAGGAGCCCGGCTCCCGCGGTTACGGCCACCCACCACCACTTGCCGCCGAACCATCCCAGGTTGGTGGGCTCGAACCATCGGCTTCCGACCTTGTTGACGCCCAGGAACGCCAACCCGATGAGGGCGCCCAGCACGCCCAGGAGAACGGCGTAGCCGATCATCAGCCAAAACTCGTGACTCTGGGTGGCAGCCGGCGACGAGCCCTGCGCCCGGGGGTTCTCAGGCACTTTCCCAGCCCACACTCGCCATGGCCGAGTCGGCCCCCACCACTGCCGCAGCCATCCCGACGGCATCACCCAGGCCTATGGCTGGGTCGAGGCCCTCTGACGCCGCCCAGGTGCCATCCCAGCAGGCGGCGACCATAAGTCTCACATTGTGTCCGGTCATGACGGTCCCCTTCATCAGACAGCTGGCCTGGTGCAAATCCCGTCAGTACATCGTGCTTCTTCAGTGGCAGACATCATCCGCGGCGGGCGACGCGTGGCGCCGAGGCGCGCTGGATACTCGCGGCGAGGACGAAGACGGACCTAGCCATAGGGTCCGCTCAGGGAGGACAAAATGGCTCGTGATGGCGCATTCCCGATGACGGTAACTGGGTCCCAGCGCTGGCTGGCCCGGCTCGCCTACGTCGCGGCGTTCGCGGCGGTGCTGTTGCTCGTCATCGGTGGTCGCTCAAGTCTGGCCGTGGTGGTCGTGGGAGTGCTCGGAATCTTGCTCACGCTCGCCGGGGTGTGGTGGTTCCTGAGCCACCGCGGCCCGGTTCGCTGGGTCTCGGCCGTCCTCGTCGTCGCCTCGCCGATAGTCGTGATCGTCGTCTACATCTCCCAGAACTTGTTGTGGGCGGTCGTGCTGGTCGTTCTCTTGGCCGCGACGTCTGTTGTCGCTGCAAGGGCGGCACTGATCCGAGCTAGACCTCCCGCCGGCATTCCCGAGAAAGAGACGCAGCCCCCCTGCAGGGCCTACCTGATCATGAACCCTAGATCGGGCGGCGGAAAGGTCGGAAAGTTCAGGCTCGACGAGAGGGCGATCGCGCTCGGGGCCGAAGTGGCGCTGCTCGATGGACCGGAACACGTCGACGTGGCCGAGCTGGCTGCCAGGGCCGTGGCCAACGAGGCTGACCTGCTCGGTGTTGCAGGCGGCGACGGCACCCAGGCCCTCGTGGCCGGGGTCGCCGCCGAGCATGACCTGCCGTTCCTGGTCGTCTCCGCGGGCACCCGTAACCACTTCGCCATGGACCTTGGGCTGAACCGTGAACACCCCGACGCCGACCTCGAGGCACTGAGCGACGGGGTCGAGGTGCGCCTGGATCTGGGGGTGATCGGGGGAAGGACCTTCGTCAACAACGCCTCCTTTGGTGCCTACGCCGAGGTGGTGCAGAGCCCGGCGTATCGCGACGACAAGGCTGGCACCACCCTGCAGATGCTGCCTGATCTGCTATCTGGTCACCAGGGACCCCAGCTGGTGGTCAGAATCGACGGGGAGGTCACGATCGAGGGACCGAAGGCCCTGCTCGTCAGTAACAACCCGTATGAGCTCGGCGACCCGGCTGGGTTGGGCCGCCGAGTCCGGTTGGACACAGGAGAGCTGGGTGTCGTCGCGGTCACGGTCGACAGCGCGGCCCAAGCCGCTGGCCTGATCCGAGGCCGACAAGCCGGCGGGCTGCGCACCTTCGTGGCTCGCGAGGTGGTCATCGAGTCGGACGCCCATGAGATCTCGGTCGGCATCGACGGCGAGGCCGTTATGATGCCGACGCCGGTGCGCTGCACGATCCGTCCGGGTGCGTTGAGGGTGCGCGTGCCCAAGGATCGGCCCGGTGTGCCGGGGGCGAAGCAGCCGATCGACATGAGTCTCTTGCGTCATCAAGCGCTGAGCCTGGCACACTTCGCCCGCTCCGGCGATGGTGCAGCCCGTCAGTGACAGTCGCAGACGTGGTCGAGCGGCTGCGTACTGAGGTGGACCAGACCGGCGCTGCGCAGGGCAAGCGAACACCGCGGCCGACCTGCCACCGCGGAACGACAGGGAGGGAGGCGCCAGTCCATCGGGACTTTGATGCCGGGCGACCCGCACTTGCACTGCCGCGCGGTCAGGCGCAGGCCGGCGGCCTGAGACCTACCTTCACCATTAGGCCGACCATCGCACTGGTAAACGGCCGACGTGAGGCCGCTGCGACTCCCCCGACGAATCCGCGGGCGGCGCGATCGCACACCATGGGCCTGCGAAAGTGCTCGGCTGGCATCAGGCCAAGGCAGGCCATGTCGGCGTCCCTAGACTTCACCGGCCAGTGACGCCCGAGCGCGGTGCAGCTTTCGGGAAAGGGAGCGCGAGCCCGACATCGTGCCGGCCCCCCTGGGCACCAGCGTCGGTTCGGTGCCATGCCCGCCGCCTGGCGCGGCAGGCTCGCAAGACCCGAGGCGACGGGTGCCATCTGCCGGTGTGCGAGGAGATACAGCACGGATGGAGGTTAGGGAACCTGGCAGCAAACGGGATAGAACATCGCTGATCCTTGAAGCTGACGTTCCGCACATCTCGGACGGGTTATCTGGGCAATTACCGGTGCTGCGTGTAGGCGGTGGGCGCGACTCCGAGTAGGTCGA
>OBLW0100003564.1_pt1 | contig 12093 bp, 8 predicted proteins | sample 1520161 | NCBI WGS metagenome assembly OBLW01 (sample SAMEA3539309, study PRJEB22396) | soil metagenome | biome: tundra; feature: field; material: soil | place: USA | collected 2010-05 | depth 0.15 m
GAGATGCCTACAGACGACGATCTGGCGGCGGAGCTGGGCCGTTCGGCCAAAGCGCTCTGGGATCGACTGCTCGCCGGCCTGGCTGAGCGGCATAACATCGTAACGCGGGAATGGAACTCCTACTCGCCGAAAGCCGGATGGTCGCTGCGCCTGAAGCGGGACAAGCGGACCATTCTGTATCTTTCACCGTGCCGAGGCTGTTTCCGCGCGTCATTCGCGCTCGGCGGCAAGGCGGTCGAGGCAGCGCGGGCGAGCGGGCTTCCCCAGCGCGCGATTCAGATTATCGACAGCGCCAAGCGCTATGCCGAGGGAACCGGAGTCCGTATCGACGTGAACGGGCCAGCGGACATCGCCGTCGTGCTGAAACTGGCTGCGATTAAGCTGGCGAATTGAACTGCCCAATTTGTGATACAGTCGGGCCTTGCCATGACCCTGAACGGTTATCTGGTCAAAAGCACCATCGTGGCGGCGTTGGGGGGCCTGCTTTTCGGTTTCGATACCGCGGTGATCGCGGGCACCACCCACGCCCTGACGGAAACCTATCACCTCACTACCACCTCCTTAGGACTGACGGTGGACGCCGCCCTCTTGGGAACGATTCTGGGCGCCATGTTTGCCGGCATCCCCGGCGACCGCTGGGGCCGGCGCGACAGTCTGCGCGTCATGGCCATCTTGTACCTGATCTCGGCCCTCGGATGCGCTTTCGCCTGGGACTGGTATTCGCTGGTCTTCTTCCGGTTCATCGGCGGCCTGGGCATTGGCGGATCATCGGTGCTCGGTCCCATGTACATTGCCGAGATCGCCCCGGCAAAGTGGCGCGGCCGCCTGGTGGGCTTGTTCCAGTTCAACGTGGTCTTCGGGATCCTGCTGGCCTACTTTTCCAACTTCGTCATCGGCCTCGCGGGATTTGGAGCCGCCGAGTGGCGCTGGAAATTGGGAGTTTCCGGCATCCCCGCGGCGCTGTTCATGCTGATGCTCTTCGGCATTCCACGCAGCCCGCGCTGGCTGGTGAAAAAGCGGCGTGTGCCGGAAGCCCGGGAGGTGCTGCGCCTTACAGGCGAAGAGAACTTCGAAGCAGAACTGCAGGACATCGTCACGTCGATCGATGCGGAACACGGCCACGGCGACGAACCGCTGTTCACGCGCAAGTATCGCGTGCCGATCTTTCTGGCGGTAACCATCGCAATGTTCAACCAGCTCTCCGGGATCAACGCGATTCTGTATTACCTGAACGACATTTTCGCGCAGGCGGGATTCAGCAAGGTCTCGAGCGACCTGCAGGCAGTGGCCATCGGCGCGACCAACCTGCTCTTCACGATGATCGCCATGTCGGTGATCGATCGCATTGGACGCAAGACTCTCCTGCTGGTCGGATCGGTGGGGCTGACGATCTCACTAGCGGGCGTCGCAACCATTTTTGCCATGCACCGTCATCAGGAGTTGCTGGTCTGGCTGCTGGTGGGGTTCATCGCCTCTTTCGCCTTTTCGCAAGGCGCCGTGATTTGGGTTTATCTCAGCGAAGTGTTCCCCAACCGCGTGCGAGCCAAGGGACAAAGCCTCGGCAGCTTCACGCACTGGGTGATGGCTGCGGCTATATCCGGAACATTTCCCTCGCTAGCGGCCAAATCCGGGGCCGCGCCATTTGCGTTCTTCGCCGCGATGATGGTGCTGCAATTCTTCGTGGTGCTGTTCACTTATCCCGAAACCAAGGGAGTCACCCTGGAGCAAATGCAGAAGAAGATGGGGATCGCCTGATGAAAAAACTGTTGCTTGGCTTCGTGCTCGGTCTGGCCGTAGTGCTGTTGGGCGCGATTGCGTACTTTGGCCTGGGTCTGGCGCCCGTGGCGGCATCCGCGCCTCCCATGCCGTTTGAGAGCCTTATGGCGGGAATGGCGCTGCATGCGCGGATCGCGAAAGAGGCGCCGCTGCATGCGCCGATTCCGGCGGACGAACCAAACCTGCTGAAGGGTGCGCGAATCTATCGCGAGCAGTGCGCCGTTTGCCACGGTCTGAGCGGCCAGCCTGAAACAGCCATCGCCAAGGGCATGTTCCCGGATCCGCCGCAACTCTTCAAAGGCCACGGCGTGACCGACGACCCGCCCGGCGAGACCTACTGGAAAGCTGCGAATGGCATTCGGCTGACAGGCATGCCGGGTTTTAAGGGATCGCTGAGCGACACGCAACTTTGGCAGGTTAGCCTGATGCTGGCCAATGCGGATAAGTTGTCGGCTGCGGCGAAGGCTGCGGTGAGTCAGGCGCAGCAGTAAACCGTGGCGCACGCACTTTTGCGCAAGGCAGCATACCTTTCCTGTAACCGCCCTAGTCGGCCTGTCGCGGTTGTCGAAAGCAAGCGGGTCCAGGGGACCCGCGCAGACCAGGCGCAGACCAGGGGTCTGCCCCACGAATTCTTGCAGCGTTACCGAGATTGGGAAAAGTATGCGGCATTACGCACTTTGCGTGGCGCACGTTGAGAACGTGCGCCACATATATAATAAACATAGTGCGATTTTTTCCGGCGCTTCTGCTCCTCTCCGCCCTCGGGCTCGGCGACGTGCGCAACTGCACTTGCGACCTCGCCAGCGCCGAAAGCATGGCCAAGCGCGAATGCGGGCTATGCCGCGAAGCCGAGAAACAGCCGCAAGATACGCCGATTTTCTTCTTGAAAGACATTAATCCGAACAAGCCGCATCGCTGGCTGGCGCTGCCCAAAGCGCATGCTCACAGCCTCGCCGATCTTGCGCCCGCGCAACGTCTGGCGCTGTGGACCGCCGCCATCGCAAAGGCCCGGGAGACTTGGGGCGACCAGTGGGGGCTGGCCGCCAACGCCGATATCCGGCGCACGCAATGCCACTTCCACGTGCACATCGGCAAGCTGCAGGAGGGCGTCGAAACGCAAGACTTCGTCCTCATCGATGGCCCCGCCGATATTCCCGTTCCGCACGATGGCGGCGGCATCTGGATTCATCCTGTCGGCGGGAAGCTGCACGTCCACTTGGGCGAAGACGCCCCCGAAACGTTGCTCATGAGGTAACCATGCTGCTAGAAACGCTGCTCGAAATCGCGAAGCTGCCGACGGCGGAGAACTCCGTCATCCATTTGCATGCCACCGACAACGTGGCCATCGCGCGCGTGCCGCTGTCCGCCGGGACCGCATTGAAGGTGGATGGCCAGGCGCTCGTCGCGCACGAACCGATCCCCGCCGGCCACAAAATCGCGTTGACTGCCATTCCGCGCGGCGCGGTCGTGCGGCGCTATGGCCAAGTCATCGGCCGCGCCAAGGATGATATCCACGCCGGCCATCACGTGCATACGCACAACCTGGCCTTCGAGGAGCTGCACTTTGACTACGAATTCCCAACCGGCGAAACTCCGCTGCCCGCGCGCCGCGCCATTCCCACTTTTCTGGGCTATCCGCGCGAGGATGGCTCGGTAGGGACGCGCAACTATATCGCGGTGGTGGCGGCCAGCAACTGCGCCGCGCACACCGCCGAGCTGATCGCGCACAGCTTCGACGGCGAATCGTTGCCGGCCAACGTGGATGGCGTGGTGGCGTTCCCGCACGGCGAAGGATGCGGCCACACCATTGGCCCGGACACCGAGCAGCTTCGCCGCACGCTGGCCGGAGTGTTGGCGCACCCCAACGTTTCGGCCGCCATCATCCTGGGACTCGGCTGCGAGGTGAACCAGATCGAGCACTACCTCGGTCCCAACGCCGCCCGCACCAGCCGTTTGGTGGGGATGACCCTGCAATCGAGCGGCGGCACGCGCGGCGCGGTGACGGCGGCGCGCGCCGAGATCGCCCGCCTGATGGAGCATTGCGCCGCCGAACAGCGGGTGGAAGTGCCGGCCTCCCGCATCGTGCTAGGGCTGAATTGCGGCGGTTCCGATTCGTTTTCCGGCATTACCGCGAATCCGGCGCTGGGCGTCTGCTCGGATATGCTGGCCGAAATCGGAGCCACTGCGGTGCTGGCGGAGACCACCGAAATCTTCGGCGCCGAACATCTGTTGGTGCGCCGCGCCCGTAACCGGCAAGTAGCTGAAAAACTATTAAGTTTCGTCCAAGGCTACAAGCAATACTTGACCCGCTTCGCGGGCAGCTTCAACGACAATCCGTCGCCTGGCAACAAAGAAGGCGGCCTGACCAACATCCTCGAAAAATCGCTGGGCGCGGTGGCCAAGGCGGGCACCTCGCCGCTGACCGATGCGGTGGACTACGCCGAGCCGGTCCGCACTCCCGGCTTCGTCTTCATGAACACTCCCGGCTACGATCCGGTCTCGCTCACTGGCCTCGCGGCGGGCGGCTGCAACCTGATCGCCTTCACCACCGGACGCGGCAGCGCCATCGGCTTCCCTTCCGTACCGGTGCTCAAGATCGCCAGCAACAGCCACACTTACCGGCGCATGCAAGACAATATGGACATCAACGCCGGCGCCATCGCCGACGGAGAGAAGAGCGTCCAGGAGATCGGCCGCGAGATCTTCGATACGCTGTTGCGGGTGGCTTCCGGCGAGAAGACCTGCGCGGAGCGCCTGGGCCACCACGAATTCGTCCCGTGGCGGATCGGTCCGGTACTGTAGGGTATTCTCTGGACGGATGCGAGCGCGGGATGGTGTCCTTTTGTAAATAAACCATCCGATAGTACTTCGTCTTCCAACGGCCGCAGCGTGGATTCTCAAATTACGTGCTAGAATCGTTTGGTCTTCGCCAAGGGGGCGAAGCACCACACTCAGGAGGGTACACATTGAAGACGAGTTTTTTGAAGAATGTACTGGTCATCCCAGTGGCCGCGTTATCGCTCACGGGCTTGGTCCTGGCGCAAGACGACGCCGGCACTATACCGGGCAGACCAAGGTTCGTGGTCCTGCCGCCGAAGCCGGCCACGGACCTCGCACAACCCGCGGTTGTGTTACCGACGTGGTACGGCCAATTCACGTACAAAACACACACGTACACCTACAATATGGTTGGCACGAAGCCGTCCAGCAACGCTTCGACTACCATTCCGGTCTACATCATCCCGATCAAGATTGTGATTGCCGGTGGCGGGGGTACGTTCGACCCATCGCACGTGCTCACGAATGGAAAGACAGTTACTCAGAATACCGTGGCCTCGCCGCTTTTCGATTCGACCACAACGTACACGCAGGGCGGGGTCGACGTTGGCACTACGCAATACATCGACGCCTTTCAACGCGCCAATTTTTGGGGTACGGTGAGCAGCCATCCAAACTACCATCTTCTGTTGGGTGGGCCGACGGTGCTTCCGGAGCAGACTCTGAGCCCGCCTGCGGCCGACGGTAAGGCGACAACAGGGGTCGGATTCAAGGCCGGCTTAGTGAACATCAACTGGTTCGACGCGGCATTGCAGAGCATCATGAAAAAGTTCAGCCAGATCCAACCCAACACATTCCCGATTTTCCTGACCTACGACGTCTATCTCACAAACGGCGCCCCGACCCTCGGGAATTGCTGCATTGGCGGCTACCACAGCGCAACAGGCGCCCAGGCCTATACGCATGCCACATACGTGGATGTGGTCGGCCAGTTCTCTCAGAATGTGTCGGCTTTGTCGCATGAAATCGGCGAATGGGCCGACGATCCGCTGGTGAACAACGGCGGCAACAACTCGCCATGCGGGATTCTGGAAGTGGGCGACCCGTTGGAGGGCAACCCTAACTTCGGGGCCTACCCATACCCCTTGGGCGGGTTCACCTACGATTTGCAGGATCTGGTTACGCTGCCGTACTTCGGCGCGCCGGCCACGACCTCGGTGAATGGTTTCTTTACCTTTCAAGGGGAGACACTGAGGGTCTGCCAGAACGGTGGTTAGTCTTTACGGGATAGACTGAAAATCGGTATGAACGGCGGGCAGGCGGCGGTTGCCGCTTGCCCCTTTTTTGTCCTGCCCGGCGCGGCATTTGCCGTGCGCGCCGGCGCGAAAGATGGATCGAATCTCCGCCGCGGTCAACGCGCGCCGGTAGAAAGTCAGCTCATCGATATCGCCTTGGAAGTAGATGTTCTCGCGGTCCACATACCCGTTGGCGTGATGCCGGCCGAGCCAGAGCGGCTGGGGAACGTCCAGATTCGTCAAGGTAACATCCCCCCAGCCATCCCGCTGGCGCACCCCATCCACGAAGAGCGCAGCCGGCTCCGGTGGCAGCCGCTTCACGACGCTCGCCACATGGTGCCAGCGTCCGTCGGCAATGCTGGCATCGGCAAAGGGACCGCGCCCCTTGCTTCCGTCCGCGAGTTGCAGAGCCGGGCGGCCCTGGTAAATGAAAATCAGGTAGCCGAGCGGCTGACGCCCGCGTTTATCCACGATACTGGGCGTTCCTACGGACTGCCTGGTGCGAATCCACAGCTCGATGGTGAAGTCGTCTTCACCCACATTCAGGCCCGGCGTGCTGGCGGGGACTTCAAAGTATTGGTCGATGCCGTTGAAGCGAAGCGCGGAGCCAACCATGCCTGGCACACGCTGCGGATGGTGTTCGCCCGGCTGGCGAAACAGCGGTTCGTCGAAGGTGAACCACGCGGAGATGCCGGGCGGCGCGGCAGCGCAGCCGGATTGGGCGCGCGCTGGGTAAGATATTGCCAGAAGTACGGCCAGGCAAGCCCATCCGCCACGCATCCGCATAGCCTCCATCTTAGTAAATCAGTGTGAGCTTGATGTAGTCGACGGTGGTATCGTCGCCGATGGCGAAATCGAGAGAGGTCACCTTCTTGGAAAACTGCGCCCGCTGCACATCCAGCAGAAAGTCCCCTGGTATCCCGTTCGTAAACAACCTTTCCTTCTCGTCGGGCCGATCGGCCCAAATGAGCTGGGGACCCGAACTGGGCAAAGGGGGCGTGAAGGGCGCGACTCCGTAGGCCAGCGAGTCGTTTTGATACCCCGCCTTTCCCTTGCGCATGTGAACCTCGAACCGGCCCCCGCAGAATGTGAGCCGCGGCAGAATGATCGAGGCATATAGGAATTGGTCGTCGTACTCCTCATTAAACTGCTTGTGACGCTTCTCGGCGGCCCAGGGCCCGTGGCCGGCAAAATCGGGATTCACGTAGGGGATCGGATCGGTGGGCAGCGCGAAATTGTCGTCCTGTCCCGATATCAACGTGACGGTTCTCTCGCAAGGTCCATAACCGGTGTTCGGCAGACGCGGTTGCAGGCTGAAGAGTGCGGGCAGGTCGGAGCGGGCCTGATCGAGATCTCCGCTTTCCACACGCGCGAAGCCGCGACGCGCGGAGACGGCGCGCACCATATCGGCGTCGCCGAGGGCCTGGAAGTAGGTCTCCGCCAGAATGAATTCCCGCTCGGCCTGCTTCCATTGGCCCTGCTTCGCGGACCACTGGGCCAAGCGCAGATGCGCGGCCGGCTGATTCGGAGACCGGGCCGCAATCTGCTTCCATTCCTCCGCTGCCGCAGGCCGGCCCAGTTGGTCGTCGATGAATGCCAGGTCGGCCAGCACGGCGACGTCACTTCCTCTGTGCGCCAGGATCGCGCGGGCCTGCTGCGGTTGTCCACGCAATTCGGCCGCGGCGGCCTGCTCAAACAGACGATCCGTTTCCGGCTGCAGCGGCTTGCGGCGGGAGGCGGACAACTCTGCATCGGCCTTGGCGGCGAACCCCAACTCGTGCCAAGCCCACGCGAGATAAGCGTGCGCCACCGGCGGGAGCCGATGTTGCGATAGCGCCCGCTCCAGACGGCGGGCCGCCGCCACCGGTTCGCCGGCCTGCAGATCGTACACGCCCTGCTGCCAGTCCGCCACGGCTTGCGCGCCCGGCTCGGCTGGCCATAGCCAGCGGGCCAACACCAGAGCGACGGCCACACCGGCGGCCACCATGCCGATCCGGAGCAACCGGCGATGCCGCCTCCGGATCAGCTTCCACCACAGCCGGCTGCGGGTGCGCGTTTCCAGATGCGTGAGCACCTGGCGCACGTCCGAAAAGCGCCGGCCCGGTTCGGCCGCCATACACTTGAGGATCGCGGCGGACCAGGTGCGCCGCAGCGCCGGCGACAGCGATTCCGGCGCGACCGGAGGTTCGCGGGATTTCTTCACCGCCATGGCCAGCGGCGATTCCTCGCCGTAAGGCAACTCGCCGGTCAGCATCTCGTAGAGCACCACGCCCAGCGCGTAAATGTCGGCTGCCTGGGTGGCCTTTCCACCCTGGATCTGCTCCGGCGACATGTAGGCGGGAGTGCCATAGCCGGCCAGGATGCTTTGGGACGCCGACAGGAGCGTCTGCCCGCGCCCCTGCGCCAGCCGCCGGGCCAGCCCGAAGTCGGTGACCACCGCGCGCGGCGACCCGCCCTCGCGCGGCACGATCATCACGTTGGCGCTCTTGAAATCCCCGTGGACCACGCCGGCCTGGTGTGCGGCAGAAAGCGCCGCCACCAGTTGCCGGATCAGCGGCAGCGCCTGGCGCTCGGTCAGGGCGCCCTCGCGGCGTAGCTTTTGGCTGAGCGTCTCGCCTTCGAGCAACTCCATCGTCAGGAATGCGGCGCTGCGGCCGCGCGTGACTTCCGTATGGACCAGGTCGAAGACGCGGCAGACATTGGGGTGCTGAATCCGGCGCGCGGCCTGTACCTCGCGCTTCAACAAAGAGAGTTGGTCCGCGGTGGCCAACTCGCCACTGAGGACCTTGATGGCGATGCGCTGGTCAAGCTGCAGATCGTGGGCCCGATAAACCTCGCCCATTCCGCCCACGGCCAGGAACTGCTGGATTTCGTAGCGCGAGGCGAGTACCTGACCGGGGAAAAAGGCGTGCAGCTCGGCTGCCGATTGCACCACTTCGGTGGGCGGCCGCAAGCCCGCCAGCCATTCTTCGGCGCCCTCATCCAGGCGCAGGAGCCGCAGAACCTCGCGCTCCACCGCCTGGTCGCCTGCGGCGGCTTGATGCACGTAGGCGGCCCGCGCATCGCCCGGCAGGTGGCTGGCCTCCGCGAAGATCTCCTTCACGCTAGGCCAGTCGGGCGCCTCCGGATTGGGCGGTTCATGCGCCGTGGCTGCCTTCGATGGCCCCGCGGAGCCAGGCGCGCGCCACGGACCAGTCGCGCTTGACGGTCTTCCGGGAAATGCCCAGATTTTCCGCCGTCTCTTCCACCGATAGCCCGGCGAAGAAGCGCAGTTCGACGATCTGCGCCTGCCGCGCATCCATCTTGGCCAGGCGGTGGAGTGCGGCATCCAGCGCCAGGTAATCCTCCGTCCGTTCAGTGAAAATCAATTCAGTCTGGCAGGCATCCAGATCGACGCGCTCCATGCCGTCGCGCTTTTGCGTATGGCGGCTGCGGGCGTAATCGACCAGGATCTGGCGCATGGAGCGGGCGGCAATCCGCAGGAAGTGCTGGCGGTCCTCCACGCGCAAGGAATGCGCCGCCGAAAGCCGCAGGAAGGCCTCGTTCACCAGCGCGGAAGTTTGCAGAGTATGGGCGGCCCGTTCGTGACGGAGCAGGGATGACGCCATGCGGTGCAACTCATCGTAGACCAAGTCCAGGAAGGCGGGTTCGGAAGCAGACGGCGAGTGCTCATTTGAATCCCACAGCAGATCCGGCAGACAGGTCATGGTCCCCTTCCCGGTTCACACCACAAAACCCTCGTCTGATTGATAGTGGCACAAATCCCGCGAACGTTACAAGTCGGCGTGGGGCGGCCAATCCTGGCCGCGGACCCGCTTTCCAGCGGGTCCAGCCGGCCGGATGGCCGGCCTGCGCGTGTAATGACCCCGTTTTCCGCGGTTCGCGCATTTGATGAGTGAGAGGGGAACTTGAAATTCTCCTTCGCACCAACTTCAACTCTATAAGGAGAAACAAATGTACTACCAGCAAAAAGGATTCAGAAGGGTCTTCGCTGGGCTGCAACTGGCAGCCGTCCGCGGGATGCCTATCGCGCTGGCAACAGTCGCGACTCTGCTGCTCATTCCGATGAGCTTCGCTCAACAAACTTCAACTTCCGCCGCTGCCAGCGTCAGCGCGCAAGCTGCAACCAATACCGTGCCGAATCTCATCCGCTACGGCGGAATATTGAAAGGCGAGCCAGGCGCGGCCGCTTCTCCCTCCGCGACGGTTGGCGTCACCTTCGCGATCTACAAGCAGCAGGATGGCGGTGCGCCCATCTGGATGGAGACGCAAAACGTCACACCCGAAGCCAGCGGCCAATACAGTGTGCTGCTGGGCAGCACCAAGACCGAAGGGGTGGCCGCCGAACTGTTTTCGGACCAGGAGCAGCGCTGGCTGGGCGTGGAGGTTCAGGGACAACCTGAGCAGGCGCGCGTGCTGCTGGTGAGTGTGCCCTACGCCTTCAGAGCGCACGAGGCGGAAACGCTGGGAGGCCTGCCAGCCTCGGCGTTCGCGCAGGTTTCTACACCTCAATCCAGCCTTGGCCCGATCGGGTCTCCGGCTCCCCTTAACGCCTCGGCAAGCCCCGCCATCGCTGCCTCGGTAAGCCCTGCCGTCACTGGAAGCGGCGCCGCCGGAAGAATCCCACTATGGACGACTACTGTGAACCTGGGGAACTCGGTGCTCTTTGAGGCGCTTACACCACCGGCCAGAGCCGGCTTTATCGGTGTCAAAACTACGTCCCCGTCGACACAACTCGATGTGTCTGGCGCAATCAACACATCGCCGACTACAGTAGCAGGCTCCAACACCGGGAACTACCAGATCCTCGAGAACCCCGTCCTGAGCATTGGCTGGCCAGCCCCCGTATCCGCAGCCAATAACGATTTGTTTGTCGGCTTTCAGGCTGGTGCCCAGGGATTCGCCGGTTCGCCCGTGCCATCCGGAACGGGCGACACCTTTGTCGGCTCCAATGCCGGGTTCCACAATCTATCAGGCTCGAATAATACCGCTGTGGGATCCGTGACAGGCTACCGCAACGAAACCGGAAACAACAACGTCTCCGTCGGCACCGACGCTGGTTTCGGTGTTTTCGGCGTATCCTACAGCAACAATACCGTCGTGGGCGAATCGGCCGGGCTAAACAACACAGCGAGCAACGTTGCCTTTTTCGGGTACCAAGCTGGGGAAAACAACACGGGAGGCGGCAACAGCTTTGTCGGCTACCAGTCCGGCCTTACCAATACCACCGGCATCAACGACACCTTCCTCGGTTCCCAATCCGGCTACAGCAACACCACCGGCGCCGCCAACTCTTTCCTGGGGCAGGGCGCAGGCCAGAACAACACTACAGGCAGCGGCAACACATTTACCGGCCAGGGCGCCGGCCAGAACAACACTACCATCGGGACGTTGGCCGGCTCTGACAATACCTTCGACGGCAACGACGCAGGCAATTCCAACACCACCGGGTCGCTGAATGCCTTCACCGGCGCAGCTGCCGGCGGGGCGAATACGACTGGCATGTACAATACCTTTGACGGCGGGTTTGCCGGCCTCGACAACCTGGATGGCCAGCAAAACGCCTTCTTTGGTTTTCAGTCCGGCATAAGCATGAGTCACGGAAATAACAATACGTGCTTAGGTGCATATGCCTGCGACAATGGCGCACAGGGCGGCTCGACCTATAACGGAAACATCATGGTGGGCTACGACGCTGGCGGAAACAACATCACGAGCAGCAATGACATCTACATCGGCAACCTGGGCTGCACAGCCCCCTGCCAGGAAAACGGCGTCATCCGCATCGGGACGGACGGCCCCCAGTCCAACACCTACATCGCGGGCATTCTCAACAACAGCACGCCTATCTTTCCCAACCAATCGGTCTGCATCGCTTACGACACTCCTAATTCCGGTGATAAACTCTTTTCCGTCAACGGGGCCTGCGGCGCCTCCTCGCGACGATTTAAGGAGAACATCCTCGACATGGGCGACAGCAGCAGCCGGCTGTTGCAGTTGCGTCCGGTGACCTTCTTTTACAAACCGCAGTACGACGATGGCTCCCACGTGCTGCAATATGGCCTCATCGCCGAGGAAGTGGCCCAGATCTACCCCGAAATGGTGGGATACGACAAAGACGGCCAGCCCTCGTCGGTGAAGTACCAGGAACTCGCTCCCATGTTGTTGAACGAGTTGCAAAAGCAGAATAGCCAGATTGCGGCGCAGAAGGAACAGATCCAGGCTCAGGAGCAACAGTTCGGAG
>OBLW0100003565.1_pt1 | contig 12092 bp, 9 predicted proteins | sample 1520161 | NCBI WGS metagenome assembly OBLW01 (sample SAMEA3539309, study PRJEB22396) | soil metagenome | biome: tundra; feature: field; material: soil | place: USA | collected 2010-05 | depth 0.15 m
TTCCGGACCATGGGCATTCCGATCCTGAAGGGGCGGGAGTTCACGCCGCAGGATACCGTCAGTGCGCCGGGAGCGATCGTCATCAACGAGGCGATGGCGCGCGCCTTTTGGCCCAAGGAAGATCCTGTCGGCAGAGCGATCCGGCTGGGCGGGTCCGACGGGCCGCGCCTCACGGTGGTGGGGGTCGTCGGCGATGTGCATTACCAGGGCTTGGACGTGCCGGTCGAGCGGCAGTTCCTCCGGCCGTACACGCAAGCCGGCTGGCCGGTGATGACCGTTGTAGTCCGCACCATCCACGCGCCCGCCACATTCGCCGCGGCTGTCAAGAAAGCCGTGGCGGATGTCTTACCCGACTGGCCGGTGTCCGGCTTCCAAACCATGGAAGATGTTGTCCATGATTCGACGGGTTCGCGACGCTTCCCCATGCTCCTGCTCAGCGTCTTTTCGGTGGTGGCTCTGGTGCTGGCTGCGGTGGGCATCGTGGGCGTCGTGGGCCATTCGGTGACGCAGCGGACGCATGAGATCGGTCTTCGCATGGCGCTGGGCGCGGGAACCGTGGATGTGCTGCGGTTGGTGGTGAGCGGCAACATGCTCTGGGTGCTGGCGGGGCTCGGGGCCGGCGTGGCGGGCTCGGCAGGGCTCACACGGCTGCTGTCCGGACTGCTTTACGGCGTGCGGCCGCTCGATCCCGTGGTGCTCGGCACTGTATCGGCGCTGTTGGCCGCGGTGGCGCTGTTCGCCAGTTACTTGCCGGCGCGCCGCGCGGCGAGAATCGACCCCATGGCGGCGCTGCGCTGCGAATGACCAGCGCTTGGCCGCGCGGGTGAATTACGTCATAACGCGCGGATCTGCTACGACGTCGTCAATTCTTCGTCAAAGCAGACCGCCACCTTCCCGCATCGGCCGCCCGCCATCAGGGCGTAGGCGTCGCCCGCGTCGTCGAGCGGGAAGCGGTGCGTTACCAAGTCCGCGGGATGCAGGTTCCAGTGGACCAGCCGCTCCACCAATTCCTCCATCAGCCAGGTTGAGGTAACCCAGGAACCGAAGATGGTCTTCTGGTCGTGAATGATGTCCGGCGAAGGGTTGAACTCGACCTTCCCGCCCTCGCCCAGAAGCACGATGCGGCCCCACTTGCGCGTGGCCCGGATGGCTGTGGCGCGCGCGGCGTCATTCGCGGAACAGTCGACGGCGCGCTCCACTCCGCAGCCGCCGGTGAGTTTGCGGACCTCCGCCACGTTGTCCGGCCCCGCCGGCAGCGCTTCGTCGCACACGCCCAGGCCGCGCGCCAGAGTGACTCGCTCCGGGATCACATCGATGCCGATGATTTTCCGCGCGCCGAGCTTCCGGCAAAGCGCCCCGGCCGCCAGACCTACAGGGCCGAGGCCGGTGATCAAGACGGCTTCGTTGCCACTTATGCCGATCTTCTGCAGGCCTTCGTACACAGTGCCGAAGCCGCAGGCTACCTGCGCGCCGTCCGAGTAAGTCAGCTCGGCGGGGAGGTGAAGCAGGTCCTTCTCCTCCGCCAGCAGATAGTCGGCCATGCCGCCGTCGCGCTGCCACCCGTAGGCGCGGCGGTACTTTTCGCTGGTGCACGAGATCATGTAGCCGCGCCGGCAGTCGTTGCATAACCCGCAGCCCGAAATGTGATAGACGATCACCCGGTCGCCCATGCCGAAACGCCGGCAGCCGGGTCCTGTCTTCACGATCTGGCCGGAAGGCTCGTGCCCCGCCACCACTCCCTGGTATCCTTCCGGTCCCTTGCCCAGGTGCTCATGATAGATGCACCGGATATCGGAGCCGCAGATGGTCGAAGCCTTCATGCGCAGCAACACCTCGCCGTGACCCGGCTCCGGGACCGGAAGGTCCCGCAGTACGACGCTGCTGTTGCCCGGTAAATATGCGCCTCTCATCATGATGTAGTCTCTCCCTTCGGATCCCAGAGGTCTTCCCAGCTCTGGTTGTCTTTCCATAGGAACACCTGTCCTTTGATCAGCCGGCAATTGCGGTCGATGCGCGCGATCGCCTGCATCTCTTCATCCGTGAGCGGTGCAGTGGTGGTGGCGCGCAGGTTCGCCACGTAGTTGCGGGGCTTGGTCGAGAGGGGGATCGGCGTCTGGCCGCGCTGGACGGCCCATTTCACGCAAACCACCGCTGGATGCACGCACAGCCGTTCGGCGATCCGCACGATGACGGGGTCAACGATATCCACCGTGTCGCCCGGAGTGCGATCGCGCGGCGGCCGGTGCGGTGAGCCGATGGGGCAGTAGCCGATCGGTTCGATCCCGTGGCGGCGCACGAAATCGAACAGCTCCGGCTGTTGGAAGTGCGGGTGAAGCTCCATCTCGTTTACCGCGGGTTTGATCCTGGCGTCCCGCAGCAGCAGAGTCAACTTCGGAATTGTCATGTTCGACGTGCCGATGTGGCGCGCGAGTCCGAGTTCCACCAGCCGCTCCATTTGCCGCCACGTTTGCATGAAGCTGTCGTGGATGTACGGCCGGGCATAGGGACTGCGCGACTCCACACTGCAGCCTGGCGGATGGAAATTGGGAAACGGCCAGTGGACCAGGTACATGTCGAGATAATCCAGGCGCAGGTCCGCCAGAGACTTCCTGCATGCGGGGATCACGTCGTCTTCCGCGTGTTTGTCGTTCCAGAGCTTCGAGGCGACCCAAAGCTCTCCACGCCGGATTCCCTGAGCGAAGAGCGCCTGCAGCGCGGTTCCGATGCGGTCTTCGTTGCCGTAAACTGAGGCGCAATCCAGGTGGCGATATCCGGATAAAACCGCGCCGGCGACCGCCGTGGCGATTTCCTCGGGCGGCACGTGGTCGGACCCGAACGTGCCCAGGCCGATGGCCGGCATCACCGCGCCGGAATATAGCGTTCTCTTCGGGACCAAGGCCGGGTCCACGGCTTCGCCATTCATCGCGCCGTCAGTCATCCTCTTACCAGTTGTAGCGCACGATTTTGCCATGCGGCGGATGCGTGCGGCTGGCCTCCGCGAACGTGGCTCTGAGCGCAGGCTGAAAGGCAGGCGAAACCGCCTGGCGAAACCGCCTGGCGAAACCGCCTGCCCCACCGAGCGCGCTTACAATAGTTGTTCGGACACTTCACCCCCATGAACCAGGAAGAAAGATTGCGCGCCTTTCGCGCGAGTTATCCCAACAAGTCGCTGGCGGCGGCCGCCGTGGAATGGAAATACAGGATCTGCGGCGTGGGCACGCGGGCGCTTTTGATGCTTCCCGGCGGCGAACTGGTCAACGACATGGGCTTCGATCTGGTCGCTGCGCTGGCGCCGCGGTTCCGCATCGTTTACCCCGCGTACCCTCGCGTCGAGTCGCTGGATGATCTTGCAGATGGCATCGCCGCGATTCTCAATGCCGAGAACATCGCGCGCACCTCGGTGCTGGGCGCGTCCTTCGGCGGAGCGGTGGCGCAGTGCATGATCCGGCGGCATCCGGACAGGATCGAGCGGCTGATTCTTTCGAACACGGGCGTGCCGCTGGCGTACCTGGTGCGCGGCCGGAAGATCGCCAATGCGGTCCTGTCGTCGATTCCGTGGCCGCTGCTGCGCGGTCTGCTTGCCAAGAGCATCATCAAGCTGCTGGGCGCGCCGGCTGACGAGCTTCCGTTTTGGCGGGACTACACGAAGGAGTTATTGGCTACGCAACTTGCCAAGGCGGACGTAATGGCGAATCTGCGGATTCAGTACGAATATCATCTGCGGTACCGCTTCACGCCGGACGATCTGGCGGCCTGGCCGGGGAAGATCTTCATCATAGAGTCCGATAACGACATCTTCAACGCGGAGCGCCGGAAAGCGCTGCGCGAGACGTATCCGCAAGCCCCGGTCTACACGTTCCACGGCGCCGGACACGCCCCGGCCTTCAGCCGGGCGGGCGAGTATCTGGAAGTGTTGGGGCGATTCTTGGAGTAAGGGCGTGCGCCACCTCGTCGTCAGATAGTCCGCGCGAGGCGGCCCGCTAGAACGCGATAGACGGCCGGATTGAAGACCAGCCCGACGTGCGTGCCTGTCACCTCGCAATCGATCTCGGGATCGCCCGTCACGCAATACCGCCAGTCCACGATGCCGTCGCTCCTGGTGTAGATGGCGGTTTGCGCCACATCGTCCGGAAACTCGGCTTTCAGCGACGAAACGAATTCGCAGGTGCAGGCCTCCGTATAGCAGCCGGGCAGAATGTGGCCGGCATGCTCGCGCAGGATGTGATTGCGGATGGCGTCGCTGGCGCGCAGCACTTTGGAGTGCGCCACCGATCCGCGGAACGGGGATCCCAAGGTGGTGACCGACGCGACCTGATCGGGCCGCTGCGCGGCCACCGACCGCGCGATGATGCCTCCCAGGCTGTGGCCGACCAGGTGCACGCGGCGGCCCGAGGCATTGAAGGCGCGCGTCACGGTATCGTTCAGCCGGCGGCGAATCAGCAGGTTGGGGCATTCCGCGTTCCAGCCGATGCCCGAAAAATAGGACCGGTAGCCGACCGTGCGCAGCCAGGAGAACAATTCGCCGAGGTAACTGTCCGTGCCCAGGAAACCGGGAATCAGGACCACGGCCTCGCCATGACCGTGTGGCACGCCCAGTCCATAGAAGATGGACGTTAGCCTCAAGTGAACCAGTTCGAAGCCGACTAGAAGTTCCTGCCACATGGAGACATCGGCTTCTTGACGCTCGTGGACGGAGTACCTTTGACCCGTCATGCGTATTCTAGTGTAACCGATTTGGGCGCGAGTGTGACCCAGGTAACGGTGGGTACGTACGCATCACACGCTGCGGCCTGTCCACCGTGGGGCTTGGCATGCTGAATGCCTGCCCCTCCTCTAACCGTGAAATCCGGCCACGTCGTATGACATCAAAACCAGGTCTTGCGTGCGCCCTTGCCGATCGATCACCCAATCGGCGAGCAGGGCTTCCATGTGAAAGCCGAGGTGTTCGAACAAGCGGCGGGCGCTCGACTGCCCGGACGCGACCCGCACCACGATCCGCCGCAAATCCAGATCGTGGGCGAAGGAAAAGACTTCGTGGGCGAGCAACCCGCCCACCCCACGGCCGCGCTGGTCCGGCGCCACCAGCAGGCGGATTTCGCCCAGATGGCGCGTCCAGCGCGTTTGGCCGTGGTGCAGGCTGCTATAGCCCAACAGCTTGCCGCCCTCTTCGGCGAGCACCGTGATGTTGCGCGCGTGCTGCAGGTCGCGCATCCAGTGCTCGAGACCTTCCGGCGTGGTCACATCCACCAGAAGGAAGAAGAGGTCGTCTTCCGGTTGCGCGCGCATAAAGGCCAGGAACGCCTCGCGATCCCCCGGCGTCATCAGGCGGAGGGTAATGCTGGCGTCCCCAACACGCGCCGTGTAGGGAAAGTGCCGTTGTGCGCTAGCAGATTCGGGCATGGCGTGTCTTCGTGCCGTTTACTTCCGGGTGCCGTTTACTTCCGGGTGGCGTTTACTTCCGGCGTCCGGAGTGCGCGTGCGCGGGCGTGTGGGTGTGCGCCGGAGGCGGCATGAAAGGCTTCATCGCCACGTCCAGCAGGGACTTTTGCGCGTTGATGAAATTCTCGACGCCCTTGCGCGCAAAGTCACCGATACTCGTGGAGGGCTCGGGCGAAGGCCGGACGACCTCCTGGGCGGTCTTCATGGCGCCCTCAATCTGCTTGGTGGCCAGATCCAGCAACTTCTTCTGCGAATCGACGAATTTGTCCATGCCTTCCTTGGCCAGTTCGGTCATCTTCACGCGCGCGGCCGGTTTCAGCGCCTTGTGGCCCTTGCCGTTGGTTTCCGGACGCGTGACGTCGGTAACCAAGTCGAGGAACTTCTTTTGGGTATGTACGAAATTCTCCACACTCTCGCGGGTGATCTCGGCCAGGTCCTTGCCCTCGAAAGGCTTGCCTTCCTTGATCGCCTCCACGGCGGCCTGGCTCTGCTGGTTTACCATGTCCAGAAACTTTTTCTGCATGGCGACAAAGGCGTTCACTCCCTCGCGGATAGCGTCGGTCATGGCGGCCGGCATCCCCGAGAGGCCCAGTCCTTCTTTCACGCCGGTTTGCATGAGGGCGTTTTCCTCAGCGGCGAGTTCCAGCAAGATTTTTTGCGCCGCGACAAAGTTGGCCATGCTTTGGCCAGCCATGTCCACCATTCCGGTTAGTGGCCGGAGCGGCGAGAAGTTCACCCGCTCGCGCACGAAACCCAGCGTGAGGGAATTCTGCTGTGCGGCCAAATCCAACAGAATCTTCTGCGTAGCGACGAAACTTTCCATACCTTGACGGGCCCAGTGGGCCAGCGTGGAAGCCGGCTCGGACGTTTGGGCCGCGGTGATAGACTTTCTTTCGTTCTCCATGATATACTCCTTAGTAATGCTGCATTGCAGCATCCAGATTGAGTATACTCCCGCTGCCCCGGGCTGTCAAGGATTTTAGGATTATATTATCGTTATTATGCCTGAACGCAAGGTGGTCATCAAAAAATACGAAAACCGGCGCCTCTACGACACGGCCGCCAGCCGCTACGTCAACCTGGACGATGTAGCCCGTATGGTACGCGAAGGCGTGGAAATGCAAGTGGTGGACGCCCGTTCGGGCGAAGATCTGACGCGCGTGATCCTCACCCAGGTGATCATGGAGGATGCCAAGGGGCACGAGTCCGGCCTGCCCCTGGACTTGCTGCGCAAGCTGATCGTGGCGTCCGACCGCGCTACGCACGAATTCCTCACGTGGTATCTGACCACCGTCACCGACATGTATCAGAAAGCCCAGAGCGCTTTGCAGACGCGTCCCCTGGATATGATGCGGAACCTGTTCAGCTCGCAGCCGGCGGCGCCACCACCGGCCGCGGCGGAAGAGATCGCAGCGCTGCGCCTGCGCGTGCAGGAATTGGAGGATCGCCTGCATGTGGAAGAGCAGAAGGCCACCGCTCCCAAAAAGAAGCCTGAAAAAAAAAGCATCCACAAAGGTTGACAGACGGCCCGGAGTCTGAAAGATTAATCAGACAAGGGAGGACGCCATGGAAACCGTCCGTTCGATGCTGCGCCACAAAGGATCCGAGATCTTTTGGGTGGCGCCGGAGGCTACCGTATACGAAGCTGTCGCCATGATGGCCGACAAGAGCGTGGGCGCCTTGTTGGTGCTTTCGGGCGGCAAATTGACCGGGATCGTCTCCGAGAGGGACTACGCCCGCAAAGTCATCTTGAAGGGAAAACACTCGCACGAGATGCAGGTGAAGGAGATCATGACCAGCCCGGTGTTCACCGTGTCGCCCGGCCACTCGGTGGAGGATTGCATGCGCGTGATCACCGCGCACCGCATTCGCCACTTGCCGGTGATGGAGGGCGATGCCCTGGTGGGCATGATCTCGATCGGCGACGTGGTGCGGTCGATCATCTCGGCGCAGGCCCACGCTATCGATCAGTTGAGCGGCTATATTGAGGGGCGCTACCCGGCGTAGGGGCGGCCTTCGGCCGCCGTGACTGGCGGCTAGCGACTGGTGGCTGGTGGTTTTGTCTGCTTCGCCTCGCATTCGCCTTGATACCCCCATTTGCGGGTAGTGCAATCCCCCATCATTTTTGGGTTTGCTTCGTGATTTTCACGGGTTGGGGTGCAGAGTGGGGCGGAATTGTGCATGGATTTCGGCGTGGCCGCCCGGGAGGATTGAGGAAATCTCGACGAGCAAAGCCATTTTCGTATGTTTTTTGTGGGGCGGATTTTCAGATTGACCCGGTGGAGACACGCCGGCTGTCCTCAATACCAGGAGAGCATGAGGGGAGGCAGGAAAGTGGACCCAACCCAACCCTCGCAAGCCGTTCAAGAAATGGGGAGTTTCTTGGCGATGTTCCGGCACCTAAGCCGCCAACCTACCCCCTGGCACGCCGGTTTTCGCGGCGCGTCCGGCCTTGTCCGGCGGGGGGGTCAGGGGTAGCCGGGTTACGGGTCTCTGGTTGCTAGACATCCCGGATCGAGCCGGGGAGCCCCCGGTGTTTCACAAGGGGTAAGATTTAACCCCCGAAAATTCACGCAGGCGGGGCTGCTTCAATGGGCGTATCCTTGGCGGACCGGGAGAGCACCCGGAGTGCAGATAATGCTGGGCTTAGGTCAGCTCGCATGAACACGATGCTCTCGTGGAGCAGCCTACTTCAGCGCGGCTTCGATGGCCGAGATCGGCTCGGGCGAATCGGGCGCGACGCCGGAGCCGACCCGCGCCGTTGATCTATTGTGCTACCCCGTTCGCAAGATTGTAGTTGCGGGGATTGCGTATGCGATACCAGATCAGCTCACATGGCGAGATCCGAAAGCAGCCCGCTCAGCCGGAATTAAGCCCCAATTACGGTAATATTTCGGTTCTTTCGCACAAAATGATCTCCAGCGTTCACAAGCCCCTTCAAACCTTCTGCAAAACAGGTGTTATACTTGATGCCTTCGAACCCACGCGGTTTCGAAGGAAAGTGAGGTAACGGGATGTCACCTTCAGAACCCGCCTGCCGCCACGGCGCTTGCAAATTGCGGGCACCAGCGGGGCCAACCACTTTAGCAGCGCACGCCAGTACTGCTCGCACCAGAGGCTAGACCGCTATGCAACAGCTCCTAAACTGGATGCGCCGTCTCGTGTATCCCGCGGCTATCATTCTTCTCCTTTGGGCTGGATATCAGGCTATCGCCAGCCCCTATATCTCCGAAAGTAACGGCAAGATCCTTGCGGTTTATGACGGCGATTCAACGGTTCAAAACTGCATTGAAGAAGAAACCGTGACGCCTGACAAGGAAAATGTGTCAGAGGAAGCGCTCGCCGGCTTCTGTAGGGCCGTCCTAGCCAAGCATGGCCCCGAAGTGGACCTGTTGAACATACATCATGATGAAGTGAACTATCAGTCAAAGCTAGAGACCACCAAAATCTATCAGCAGTTGGCCTCCAGAGTCGCGCGTGGCTCGGTGCTCGGCGTAATCTCGTTTCTGACCTCGCCCGATTCTCCTCCGGTGGTTCGCTTCTGCCGGACTATGCAGATCCCCCTATTAGTCGCAGTGGCCGCTAACGACGATCTGATGGCGCCCGCTGAAGATACCCGTGGAATCGTGTTTAGAATGATGCCGACTAATGGGCGGCAGGCCGTCGATATAGCAACGTGGCTGGGCGAACAGAAACCGGCCCACGGCAAGCGGCTCCGCGTGGCGGTCTTTCATGAGCCGAACCCGTTCGGGGAATTTCTGCAACGGCAGCTTAATCATGAGCTGCAACCCAAGACAAGCCACAAAGAAGTTATCCTGTATAACTTCGAAGTGACCGAACAGATGGAGTTCGCCGATCTCATGCCGCAACTGTGGTGCGAGAGCCTCGACATGATCGTCTATCTCGGCTTTGCGTCGCGCGCCATGGATCTGCTGAACAAACTCAGGTGGTATCGCGCGGATCCAGACCAGGTGGCGTGCCGTTCGGCAGACGCTTCCCGATCGTTTAAAGACGTGACGGTGTTGTTGTCCAGCGGGGCCTACGAAGAAGATCTGAACGATCGCGAGAAATACTCATTCCCCTTCAAAGTCTTTGCCATGCTCCCCACACAACCGGCGGCCAAGAAAGAGGCTAAACCCACCCAGCCAGATGCCTCGCAAGATGGCGAAGAGACCGGAGCTTCCGAGTACGGATACGACTCGTACGCTCTACTGGAAAGCCTCGCGGCACAGAAGTTCAAGATTCCATCGCAGTCAATCGGACCTTCGAAGACAGGGCACATCTACCGCTTTGACGAAAATGGCGAACTAACGCCGGCTGAGAAGAACGGGTATCAGGCTTACCTGCTCGGGTCTTACCTTCCAGCGAGGAAGCCATGAGCATGATCGGCTTACGTTTCACACCCCCGGATGAGAGCTACGACGGCTTCAAGTTCCGCATGGCGCGTACCCTGGCCTTGGTCTTCGGCTTCTTTACGGCCGTGTTTTTCATCAAGCATGTCTTGGTCTTTCACCCTGATCACACGGTGGGTCTTCTGCCGGAACCCTTTCGTGTCATTTGGAATTATCTGCTCGCGTATTACTGGCGGACCTTAGCGGGCGCGCTGGAAGGGGTTTCGATATTGGCCGGTTTCGGAGCGGTTTTCTGGCTGAATTTGCCCAAACAGTATTTCGCCGGCCGTTATCGCGATTATGGAAAGGAAAGAGCCACTGCAGAGGCGAAGAGTCTAACTTTATTCCTCATTTTGATGGCGTTGAGCTTCGTTTTGCTATCTGTCCCGTTTCTGACTCTCCATTTTCCGGGTTGGCTGTCTTTGCTCATGAAATACGGGCCTGTGGCCGCCGGCATACTCCAGTACCTGGCCATTATGCCCGAAATCAAGGGTATTGAGCGGGCTCCCGCCATCGACAGACTGGATTGGGACATGCGAAGTTTTGATTCGACACACCGTTCCACGCCCAATCAGGCACTAGAAAAGGAACTGAAAGCGTGCTCCAGTCTTTTGTCGTCATCGGATCCGGATGCAGGCCGGCGCTTCTTGACGCAGGGCAGCACGACAGTTACCTGGAGCGGTATGGCCGCGCTCTTCAGAAATCTGGAAACCTTCCTGGGCGTGAGCGCCGAGTCGATTACGTTGCACGACGGCGCCTCTCAGGCCCTCGAGTTTGCACTGGGCGAACTGCTCGATGCACGCGGCGCACAGCCAACAGTCATCCTGACGACCGACGCTGAACATCGCTCCGTACGCGCCGCTCTGGAACAGCGCCTTCAGCCCATATACCGGTTCCGGCTCGAGACTGTTGCTCTCCAGAGTCTGCTCTGGACCAATGTTTCAGCCAGCGAGATCGTCTCAACACTGGTGAAGGTTTGCCTCGAAAAGAAAGCTGACATCGCGGTTCTGAGCCACGTATTCCCCGATACAGGCATTGTCCTTGACCTCAAAGAACTCATCGACACCGCACGCAAAGAAGACCTCCACACTGTGTTCGCAATTGATGGCTCACAAGCCGTCGGCAACATCATGGTTAGCGATGACGCGTTCTTCCGTTCGGCCTACTATGCGTTTCCCGGCCACGGCTGGCTTTTGGGATCTCCGTCCATTGGCATCTTGGTTCGCAATGACTGGCTGCTGCGTGTTGCCGGCGGAGTCCCGGAAGCAGCCCCTACACCGCGTCCATTCTCCAGCATCCGTCAAGCGGACGGCCACGACATGCCTCCAGCGCTTGGCGGATTTTCGTCTTCGTTCGCGCTGAACTATGTCCTGAAGCAAGAATGGTTGGCCGTCGGCGTCGAAAATGCCACCGGGCACACAAAGAAGTTGGCCAGCTTGTTCCGCGACGAGATGCACAAGCTGGGCATTCGCACCATCGGAATTTCGAGGGAGAGTTCGGCGCTTGTGATCACCGATATCCCACAACTCGAGGCAATGTACCACGCGCTCGAATTGAAGCGATTGGATTGCCGGATTGTGACTGCCGCTTTGGACGATGGGCAACGAGCTTCGGGAATCCGATTCTGTTTCCATCATTATCACAGTGACGAAGATGTCCGGGACTTAGCAGAATTGATTGGCAGCATCAACGGAGAGGCAAATCGCTCCATACCGGACCAGAATGCCGAGCCACGCGTTGTTGAGCGTTCTTTCAAGCAGTCGGCGTGAGCCGAAGCTCGAGCCCGCGAACCTCCATCTCTGGTTGAACCGCACCACAACCAGTCTCACGAGTTCAGCACCGAAAAGCGGGATAAGTCCTGGTTTTCTTCGGTGCTGCGGGAATTGACGAGATGCATTGGAACGCGCGCAACCAGTTGATCCAGGTTTAAGGAATCAAGCGAGTACCAGCTAGACCGCTGTACGACCAGGATCTTTTGAGCGGCAGCTACGATTGTGTGGATCGGGTCGTTCCGCCCGGCACTCCGGGGAGCCACAGACTCTCTGGCGGAGAACTGTTGCAGCCTGGTGGATTGCGCGTCCGGGTGTCGTTTCGGTTCGTCGTCCTCGTCCATGTGCTTCGCGCGTAGGCCCTCGTACTGTTTCACAAAGGGTGATTAACTGGCCAATCATGATGCCCGCGCTGGATCTAACGCCAGCAGCATGTGTAAGTTACGGACGCGTGCACAGATTGGAACCAGTTAATTGCTTCTATACCGGCCAA
>OBLW0100003566.1_pt1 | contig 12092 bp, 10 predicted proteins | sample 1520161 | NCBI WGS metagenome assembly OBLW01 (sample SAMEA3539309, study PRJEB22396) | soil metagenome | biome: tundra; feature: field; material: soil | place: USA | collected 2010-05 | depth 0.15 m
ACGTTCAGCCGGAAATAGAGATCCTGGCGGAAGGCGCCTTCCTTGACGGCCTCGCGTAGATTCTTGTTGGTGGCCGCAATCACCCGCAGATCCAGGTGAATATCCTTCAGCCCGCCCAGGCGGCGGAACGTCTGCTCCTCCAGCACGCGCAGCAGCTTGGCCTGCAGCATGAGCGGAATCTCGCCGATCTCATCCAGAAACAGCGTGCCTTTATCGGCCAGTTCGAAGATGCCGCGCTTCTGCGATCGTGCGTCGGTGAAGGCGCCCTTTTCGTACCCGAACAGCTCGCTTTCCAGCAGGGTTTCGGGAATGGCGGCGCAGTTGATGGCGATGAACGGCTCCGCCTGGCGGACGCTCTGGTAGTGCAGTGTCTTGGCGATGAGGTCCTTACCGGTTCCGTTCTCGCCTTCCAGCAGGATGGTGGTGGCCTCGCTGGCCGAAACGCGGCGCACGAAATTCATCATTTCGCGCATGCAGGGCGATTCGGCGATCACCTCGCGTTTCTGGGGCGACGCCTCCTCGGTGACGTCCTTGATGGTGGCCACGACTCCGGTGAGCTGGCCGGCGTCGTCGAACATCTGGTTGGTGCGCATCACCACGAGGCGCTCCATGCCGTTGCCGGTATGCAGGCGGACGGTGCAGTTGGGCGCCGCCGGCGGCTTGTTCAGGCCCACCAGGACGCCGCAGCCGGGCTCGCACACCGAGCACTGGAAGACCTCCTGGCAGTGTTTGCCCAGCATCTCATCGCTGGACATGCCAAAGAGCTTTTCCGCTGCCCGGTTTACGCCGGTGATGCGGAATTCGGGATCGTAAAGAACCAGAGCGTCGGAAAGCTGGTCAAAGACCGATTCCAGAACGCTGGTTCGCTGCCAGCCTGGGGTGAGCTTAGACATTGAACTTGAAAACTTGCTCTGATTATAGCAAGCCGGTTGCGTGAATTCGCGCAACCAGAATCGATTTCGGGGGGAATGCCCCGCCCAGTAGCCACTGAATTCGGGCCAAGCAGTCTGAATATAGGGACTTAGCCGGATGGCGCTGCAATTGCTAACTTCCCCACCGGAGGCGCCATGTCCCATTTAAAACTCACATTGCCCGCTGTCATCCTGCTGGGCGGTTTCCTGATTTGTTCCACGAGCTCGTATGGCAAACCGGAATATGTGAAGACGACGAAGAAAGCCTGCACATACTGCCATGTGGATTCCAAGGCGAAGCCCAAGGAACTGACCCCGGCCGGCAAGTATTACGGCGAGCACAAAAGCTTAGACGGCTACACGGAGACGAAGTAGGCACTCGGAAGGCGGAGGCGTGGAGTCGTCCATGATGCAAACGGTTCAGCTCGCGATCGCTGACGGGATGTACGCCGCCGCCCTTCGCGAAGCCCTGTCCCGCAGTTGCGCATGGCACGTCGAATCGGTCTGCCGCCCCGATCCTTCGCAGCACTGCGTGATGGTGCTGGACCAAGCCGCGCTGGAACGGCTGCCGCTGCCCCTGTCCAACCCGGAGCGGATCGTACTGATCACCCATCGGGATGCGCAACTGATGGCGGAAGCGTGGGAGGCCGGCATCGTATCGGTGGTCAGCGAGCAAGACCCCATCAGCACCGTCCTGCTGGCAATCATGGCTGCGGGGCTGCGTGTGGATAAACCCCACGGATTCTCACATCCGAGCGGGATTTCCCCCACCGCCGGAACCGCACATGCGCCACTACCCCCAGAACACCGGATTCCCGCATCCAAACGCTGCAAAACTGAATAGTTTAGCCGGATTTGGGCTTGGACTCCGGCGTGCAGTCACTACAGTCTGAAAAGGAGACTTCAAAATGGACCGCTCATTGGACGAATTAGAGGCCATTGTCCGGAACCGGATCTGTAGTGTGTGCACGGAACGGACCACCGGGGGCGAGTGCGGTCTGGAGGACGCCTCCAGTTGCGCGCTGTTCCGTCTCTTCCCGCAAGTGGCGCAAGCGATCCAATCGGTTGACAGCAACGACATCCACCAGTACATTGATGCTATCCGGAGCAACGTCTGTTCGGTCTGTCAGGAACAGGCGCGGGATGGCTCCTGCGAAGTTCGCCAGCAGGTACAATGCGCGTTGGATGCGTATCTGCTGCTGGTGGTGGAAGCCATCGAAGAAGCTACCGGCAGGATCTTCGACAAAACAACAATCTGCACATTACCGGCTGGCTCGGTCGCCCGTCCGGGCCCGCAAATTCGGCTGTGACGCGCGAATTTGGAGGTCATATATGAGTCTCTTACCGTTATTAGTAGTGTGGGTCGTTCTCGCTCTCGGTGTGCTGACTCTGTTCCTCTGGCGGCAGGCAGTCGCCAGAACTGAAGACGACAGCCTGCACGTGATGCACGGTACGATCACATCGCAGACGACCCTCTCCCAAAAACTCGATGTCATCGACAAATGGGGCAAAATTCTGACGGTGGTGACCGTCGTTCTTGGTCTTCTGATCGCTGTGGCCTATGTCGTGCTACAGTTTGTCAGGCCCGCCTCCATGGGAGCCTAGCGGCATGAAGAACCGGGCATTTACCTCCCTGGGCCTAGGGCTCGGTTCGGTGTTGATAGGCCTGTTTGCCGGCGTCACCGGGGCTAACCTTTACGCCGCCGGTGACGCCGCCCCTCCCGAGTGCATCACCTGCCACGAGCAGCAGGGGCAGAAGCTGGCGAAGAGCGCGCACACGGGGCTGACCTGCGATACCTGCCACGAGTCGCACGAAAAAGTTCCCCATCCGGCCAACATTCCCAAACCCGCCTGCATCACGTGCCACGCCGATCAGGCCGGCGACTACGATAAAGGCGTCCACGGACAGGCCCGCAAGGCGGGCAACGAGGGCGCGCCGGATTGCTCGCTGTGCCACGGCGGGGCGCACGAACTGCTGCCTCCGAAATCCCAGGCTTTCCGCAGCGCGGTCCCCGACACCTGCGGCATGTGCCACACCGAGGTGGTGGAGCAATTCCGCTCCAGCGTGCACGGTACTGCGCTTGCCCGCGGGGTCACGCAGGCGCCGCTATGTACCGATTGCCACGGCGAGCACAAGATTCTGAAGCATACCAACGCCGCCAGTCCGGTGAATGTCAGCAATATCCGCGACACGTGCGGAAGTTGCCACGGAGATGTCCGCCTGACGCGCAAATTCGGCATGCCCAGCGACCGCCTGGTCAGCTTCGACTCCTCATTCCACGGTCTGGCCGCCAAGAGCGGCTCGCAAACGGTGGCTAATTGCGCCAGTTGCCATGGCGTGCACAACATCCTGCCCTCCAGCGACCCCAAGAGCATGGTGAACGCGAAGAACCTGCCCAAGACCTGCGGCAAATGCCATGAAGGCGCCGGAACGCGTTTCGCCATCAGCCAGGTCCACGTTGCCGAGGGCGCTACCGAACCCGAAGCCCTGAAGTGGGTGCGCCAGTTCTATCTGCTGATCATCCCGGTGACCATCGGCCTCATGATGCTCCATCAGGGAGGCGACTGGGTCCGAAAACTCGTCCGCCTGCGTTTCCAGAAGCCGCGCGCGGGACACCTCACGCACGCCGTCCACGGGGGGCACAGCGCGGATTACGAGATTCGCATGCTGCCCTTCGAGCGGATCCAGCATGCGGTGCTGGCGATCTCTTTCCTGACGTTGGTATGGACCGGATTCGCCTTGAAATATCCCGATCAGTGGTGGGCGCGCCCGCTGCTGCTGCTGGAAGGCGCGCACTCCATGCGCAGCCTGATCCACCGGGTGGCCGCCGCGGTCTTCATCGGAGTTTCGGTGACGCACCTGATCTCGCTGATCGCCAGCCGCCATCTGCGCGATCATTGGAAGGAGATGCTGCCGAATACCAACGACCCGCGCGAGGCGCTGGCGGGCTTCGCCTACAATCTTGGGCTGGGCGCCACCCCGCCGGGGCGGTCGCCGCACAGCTACATCGAAAAGGCCGAATACTGGGCGGTGGTGTGGGGCGCGATCGTGATGATCGCCAGCGGCAGCCTGCTGTGGGCCAACAACATCGCCATGAAACTGCTGCCCAAGGCCTGGCTGGATATTGCCACTTCGGTGCATTTCTACGAGGCGCTGCTGGCTACTCTCGCCATCGTGGTATGGCACTTCTACTCGAGCATCTTCGATGCCGACGTGTATCCGCTCAATACCGCATTTCTGACCGGCAAGACCGTCAAGAAGACGGCTTCCTCAACCGAGCATCCGAGGCCGACGGCTCCGACCGTGGGAGACTAACAACATACGCATGACGCCGAATAATCTCTCAAAGGGGGGGCGTGGCTGGTTGTCTCCCCTGATTCACCTTTCGAACAACTGGATCAGTCTGGTGGGAGTCGTGCTCGTCACCACCACCACCGTTCTCTGGCTGTTCCTACTGCCCGTGACTCTGAAGGGAGAGACGGAGAATCCCTATTTGGGGATGCTGGCCTTCCTGACGATCCCCGGCCCGTTCTTTGGCGGCCTGATTCTGGTCCCGCTGGGCATGTGGCTGAAGAGGAGACGCGAAGGCCGCACGGGCATTTACCCGCCGGAATTCCCGACTCCCAGCTGGAGCAATCCGGAACTGCGCAAACTGGTCTATTTCGTTGGGCTGACCACGGTGGCCAACGTGGTGATCGGCAGCCAGCTGGCGTACAGCGCGGTCAACTACATGGATTCGGTGAGCTTCTGCGGCAAGACCTGCCACACCGTGATGGAGCCGGAATTCACCGCCTATCAGAGCTCTCCGCATTCCCGGGTGGAGTGCGTCAAGTGCCACATTGGGCCGGGTGCGAGCTGGTTCGTGCAAAGCAAACTATCCGGCACCAGACAGTTGCTGGCGGTCACATTCAAGACCTATCCGCGCCCCATCCCGACGCCGGTCCACAATCTGCGTCCGGCGCGCGAGACTTGCGAAGCCTGCCACTGGCCCCAGAAGTACGGGGAAGATCGCGTGCGGGTGATCAACAAGTTCGCCGACGACGAAGCCAACAGCCTGACCAAGACGGTGCTGCTGATGAAGATCGGCGGCGGCAATCACGGCATCGGCATCCACGGCACGCACCTGGGACCGGGTGTCACGATCCGCTACGCCGCCAGCGACGAGCAGCGGCAGAACATCCCGTGGGTGGAGTACAACGCCCCCGGGCGGCAGACCCTCTATGCCACGGCCGACGCCAAACCCAACGGCGGCGGGGCGCCGATTCGCGAGATGGATTGCATGGACTGCCACAACCGTCCGTCGCACAGCTACGACCTGCCGGAGCGCGGGATGGACAAGGCCATGGCCGCCGGCCTGATTTCGAGCACGCTGCCCTTCGTCAAGAAGAAGGGCGTGGAGATTCTGAAGGTCAACTACCTGAGCCGGGACGAGGCGTCGCAGAAGATTCCGGCCGCCTTCGTGAAGTACTATCAGGACACGTACCCGGCGATCTACGCGCAGCGGCAGGCCGAAATCACCGCCTCCGGCAAAGAGGTGCTGGCGGTGTGGAACCGCAACATCTTCCCGGAGATGAAAGTCACCTGGGGCGCCTACCCGATCAACATCGGGCACACCGATTACCCCGGCTGCTTCCGCTGCCACGACGGCGGCCACAACGCCAAGGACGGGAAGAGTATCTCGCAAGACTGCAACGCCTGCCACAACCTGCTGGCCATGGACGAAGCGCAGCCCAAGATCCTGACCGATCTGGGCATAGTGGAGAGTAAGACGAAGTAACGCAAGACAGGCCAGGAGGCCTGTCCCACATATGAAACGGGCCCTCTGCGCCGTTGCCTTACTGGCGCTGGCCTGCCTGCTGGTGCGTGCGGCCCGCGCCGGCCTGGGCGGCGATTACATCGATCCCATCGGCAAGATCACCTCCCAGGACGAGGCCAGCTACGCGCACTCCGCCATCGCCATGGCGCACAACGGCGATTGGCTGACGCCGCGCTTCATGGGGCGCTACGCCCTGTACAAACCGCCGCTTCTGGTCTGGACAGCCGCGGTTTCCAGCAAACTGCTGGGTGTTTCGCGACTCTCCCTGCGGCTGCCCATCGCCATCCTCTCCGCCCTCGCCCTGGGGCTCATCTTCTTATGGGCCGGCGAGGTGGCCGGATGGCAGGCCGGAGCCGTGGCGGGCGCGCTCGTGCTCTCCAACCACCTGTGGCACACGCTGGCGGCGCTGTGCATGACGGACGGGCTGCTACTGGCCTTCTCGATCGCCGCCCTCTATGCCCTGTTCTGCGACCCGTGGCTGGAATCGCGCGCGGCGCTCTTCGGCTTCTCGGGCGCCGTGGCCGCCGCCATCCTCACCAAAGGGATCGCAGGCACGCTTCCGCTGGCCGTGCTGGGATTGTACTGGCTGGCTGCCCGCCGCCAGGAACGCCCGGCTTTCCTCCGCGTGTGTGTGGCGGCGGCTCTGGCGCTGGCTTTGGCCGCCCCGTGGTTTGCGTATCAGCTGGTAGCTCACACGCGCTGGTTCTGGACGGAGCACATCGCCGTGGAGATTCTCGGTTTCGGCGCGGGCGCACCGCCGCAAACCTCGCAGGAGAACCAGGCGCTGTTCTACCTGATGCGGCTGGCCGTGACCGACCCGTTGCTGCTGGCCGCGGCGGCCGTAGCCATTCCCGCCTTCCTCCGGGAGCTACGGGGGCGCAGTGCCGCGGCTGTGCTGGTGGCGGCCTGGGTGACGGTAACGCTTGCCGCCGTGCTGGGCTGGCAGTACCGCAACGCCGCGTATCTGCTGCCGCTGGTTCCGGCGCTGGCCCTGATCGCGGCGGCGTGGGGCCCGTTCCGCACGCGCCAATACGCCCGCTGGATGCTGGTGGCGCTGGCTACCGGTTTCCTGATCAAAACGAGCGCTCCGGAACAGCCCTGGGGCCTGGATTACCGCGCGGGTACGGTGCAGCGCGCCGCGCCGGTTCTTCACGACTACTGCGCCCAGGCGCGCGGCAACGAACTCATCATCCTGGATCTGGCGGACGATCTGTACGCCACCGCGCTCCCGCTGGCGCGCTTGCGCTACGCCGCGGTGACGCCGGTGGCGACAGCCGCCGGCCCTTACAGCATGCCCTTTGAGGAGATGGGCATCGAGGTGACGGTGGAGCAGTTCAACGACCTGGCGCGCTACACCCGGGCCTTCCGCGCCCGTCTGCGCGAGTGGGGGCTCGATTCCGGCGCCCCGATCGCCACCCTGATCACGGCTCGGACGGAGGCCGAACTCGCCGCCCTGGTGCGCGCCCACCCGGAGAGCGACTTCCTGATCACCGGAGCTTATCGGGACGCCGTGAAATCGGCCCCGCAGGAACCGATCAACGCCACGGCGGATTATGTGCTGCTGCTCTCGCGGACGCCGGTAGGGCGCGCGTCGGCGCCGGCCTGGAGTTGCCGCATGTAAGCAACCCTCTCATGACCCGGCAAAGCCGGAACCCTAGCGGAAGACCAGCTCACCGCAGAGACACAGAGATCGCTGAGATAAGCGCAGAGTGGGGGGGCCGTAGTGGAATGGGAATCCGGGAGCGTGACTTTGACGCGGAGACGCGGAGACACGGAGAAAGCGCGGAGAAGGCAGCCCTGGTTAGGACGACGGTTTCGTGGAGGATCCGGGATCTCAAAAAGAGAATGAGCGCGGAGGAAGCGGAGGACCGTGGCCACGGGAGAAGATTGGGTTTCTGCCGCGTCACGCTTCTTTGGGGCGGCGCGTGCGCCGGGCGGCGCGCACCACGGCGGCAGAGCGCAGTCGGCGAGGCGCCAGTTTTTCCAGCAGATCGCTGAGATAAGCGCAGAGTTCATGCCGCGGGGGGGGCCCGTAGTGGAATGGGAATCCGGGAGCGTGACTTTGACGCGGAGACGCGGAGACACGGAGAAAGCGCGGAGAAGGCAGCCCTGGTTAGGACGACGGTTTCGTGGAGGATCCGGGATCTCAAAAAGAGAATGAGCGCGGAGGAAGCGGAGGACCGTGGCCACGGGAGAAGATTGGGTTTCTGCCGCGTCACGCTTCTTTGGGGCGGCGCGTGCGCCGGGCCGCTGTTGCCACGGCGGCAGAGCGCAGCCGGCGAGGCGCCAGTTTTTGCAGCAGCACGATCATCTTGTAGATGGCGCCCGGCACGACGAACAACGGCTTGCCCCGCTCAAGAGAGCGCAGTGACGCATCCACTACATCGGCGGCGCGCAACCACAGCCATGAAGGAATTCCGTCGCGACTCATTCCCATGGTGTCGTGGAACCCGGTGACGGTGTAGCCGGGGCACAGCGCCTGGACGCGCACCGGCGAGCCGACGCCGCGCAACTCCAGATCGAGACCCTCGGTGAAACTATTCATCCAGGTTTTGGTGGCGCAATAGCTGATGTTGCCCGGACTCTGGCCGAACCCGGCTACCGACGACACGTTAATGACGGCGCCAGAGGCGCGGGGGACCATGGCGGCGAGCGCGGCGCGAGTCAGCCGCATGGTGGCCATCACATGCAACAGGTGCATGCGTTCCTGCCCTTCCAGCGGGGTCTCCCAGAACCGGCCCATGGTGCCGAAGCCGGCGTTATTGACCAGGAGTTGCAACTCCGGCGCCGACGCGATGCGCGCTTCGACGCGAGCGAGGTCTGCCTCCAGAGTCAAGTCCGCCGGCAACGTCTCCGCCCCGCCCAATTCGCTTGCCAACTTCTCCAGCAAGTCGGGGCGCCGCGCCACAAGGATCAGCTGGAAGCCATCGCGCGCCAGGCGACGCGCGAACTCCTCGCCGATTCCACTGGAAGCTCCGGTCACCATAGCTACCCGCCGCGTGTTTTGCATATCGGTTCCAGTGTACGCCAGACACCCGAATCGACCACGCAAAAAAGGGCGAGCTTCGCTCGCTTCGCAAGCTGAAGCATCCGCCACCGATGCTGCGCGGACGAAGGGAAATGGCCAAACGCCAGGGACAGGCCGGGAGGCCTGTCCTACTAGTTCCAGCGGACTAATTCCTGTTTTTCGATTTTGGTTTCGTCGAACTCGATTCCGTAGCCGGGACCGGAGGGAAGGGCGAAGTGGGCTCGCGTGGGAATCGGCGGGTTCTTTTCGAAGTGGTAGTACGATCGCATCTTGAGGATGAGATATTCGGCCAGAGGACAGACGGCGGGAGGCTGGCCGGCGATCAGGTGCAGGGCCGCATGCAGGCTGTGTCCATGGGGAATCACGGGAACATCGAAGAGGGACGCGATGGTGCAGATCTTGAGCAATTCCGTGGTGCCGCCGCACCACTCGGGATCGCATTGGACCACGCTGAGCGCGCCGGCTTTGAGGTAGTCATAGACTTCCCAGCGACCCTGAATGTGCTCGCCCGAGGCGATGGGGATAGAGGTGCCTTTGCGTAGTTGGGCGAAGCTATCGATTTTTTCGGCCTGGGTGGCTTCCTCGATCCAGCGCGGGTGGTAGCGTTCCACGCGCTTCGCCCACTCAAGGGTATAGGTAAGATCCCAACCGCTATAGACGTCGAACATAAGTTCCGTGTCGTCGCCGACAGCTTCGCGGAGGATGCGCACGATGTCGACATTCTTCTTCAAGCCTTCCGGTCCGTCGCCGGGGCCATAGGCGAGGAACCACTTCTGATAGCGGTAGCCTTCGGATTTCAATTGCGCGGCGCGCATTTGCGCCTTGTCGGGTTCCAGGGAGTAGCCGAGGCAGCTGGCGTAGGCTTCGATGGACTGGCGGCTGGGACCGCCGAGGAGACGGTAGACCGGAGTTTTGAAAAAACGCCCGCGGAGGTCCCAAAGGGCGTGGTCCACGGCAGAGATGGCCATGAGGAAGAAGCCCCGGCGGGCGTGGCGGTTCGAGCGGTAGAGCTGGTCCCAGAGCTTCTCCTGGGCGAGGGCGTCTTTCTTGAGGAGGAAGGGGCGAAGCTGTTCGTCGACGACGATGGCGACTTCCTTGTCGATGGGGCCGTAGAGGCCATCCGGGCCGCCATCGGTCCTGATCTTGACGTAATAGGCGCTGATGGGGACGTTCTGAGAAGTGGCGTGGGGCGCGTCGGCATACGGCTTTGGGCGGAGCTCGTCGTAGATGTCGAGGGGGTTGACCTGGTACTGCTGATCGACGCCGCGGGGGGTGTCGCGATGGCCGTGGAGTTGCAGGATTTCGACGGCGGCGATCTCCAGAGGTTTGGTTTGTCCGAATGCGGTGAGGGCGGGAAGAGCTGCGAGAAAGCGCCGGCGGGTGTGGCTCATGGATTGATTCTAGCGAGGATCTTCCGAGCTGTGCTCGGAAGGGACAGGCCAGGAGGCCTGTCCTACCATGACTTCTTCGAAGCAGCGGGCGACGTGCTCCCAGGAGAAATGGGAGCTCACCATTTCCCGGGCGGCTCGGGACAGGCAAGTGCGGGTTTCGGGACTATTGAGGAGTTCCAGGCAATGGGCGGCGAAGTGTTGCGGGGTATCGGCGAGGCGGATGTCGCGCGGGGGGTTGACGGAGAGGCCTTCGGCGCCGATGGTGGTGGAGACTACGGGAATTCCGGCGGCCATGGCTTCATAGATCTTCAAACGGGTGCCGCCGCCGATGCGCAAGGGGACGATGGAGACGGCGGAACCCCAGAGATAAGGGCGAATGTCGGGAACGGTGCCGGTGACTTGGATGGCGGGGTCTTCGGCGGCGAGCCGGGCAATTTGAGGCGGGGGCGTGCGGCCGACGATGGCAAGGGTGGCGCCGGGCCGTTGCCGGCGGATGAATGGGAGGATCTCGCGGACGAAATAGAGGACGCCATCGACGTTGGGAAGCCAGTCCATGGAACCGACGAAGACGAGGTCGGCGGTGGGGGCAGGGGGAGGAGCAGGGGGGAGGAAGTATTCGAGGTTGACGCCGGTGGGGATTTCGGTGACGCGGGTGACATCGAAGAGGCGGCGCATTTCGGCTGCGTCGGTATGGGAGACGGCGACGATGCGGCCGGATTCCCGGCTGACGCGGCGCTCGTAGCGGTAGATGCGATCGGCCTGGAGTTTGAAGTAGGCGCGACGCAGTGGGTCGGAAGCATGCTCGACGCGGCGGCGCCAGATTACGGTTTCGACGTTGTGCTGGAAAAAGATGGCATGCGGCAGGTCCGGGAAGTAACTGGTGGGCGCGAGGTGATCGACGACGGCGCAATCGAAACGTTCCTGGCGGATGAGATTTTCGAGGAAGGCGCGCATGCCGGGCGGATGGAAGCGCTCGACAGCAACCGGGGTGGAAGAAAAAAGGCCGCGGACGAGTTCGGCATAAAACGCGGGGCTGGACTTGGAGGGAACGTGGAAAGGGAACGGGTAGGACTTGTGGGAGTACTCGTGAGCGCGGGCGGGGCCCTCGGGCTGGGCGGGATCCTGGATGGCAACGTAGTGGATTTCATGCCAGCGATGGAGATGGCGGAGCATCTCCAGAGTGCGGATCTGTCCGCCCTTGGTGGTGGGGTGCATGAAATTGGAATTGACCCACAGGGTCTTCATACGATGGGATGGCTGGCGGCCATGACACCGTCCCAGCGCTCTTCGCGTTTGCCGGTGAGGAACATGTCGCCCCACAACTGGAGAGTGAGCAGGCGCCAGACGCGGTCGGTGGCGTCTTCGCGGCCGGAGACCTGGAGGTGGAGGAGTTTGTCGAGGGCCGCGGGGTCGATGTAGGAGGCGAGAAGTCCGTCCTTGGCGCGCATGATCTGGAAGAGATTTCCGGCGCGCGGATCGCGCAGCCACTGACGGAGCGGGGTGGGGAACCCCATCTTCTTGCGGTAAATGATTTCGTGAGGGACGAGGCCCTCGATGGCTTTCTTGACGATGTACTTGCCTTCGCCGTGGCGCAGTTTCATGTGTTGGGGGACGCGCGTGGAGAACTCGACGAACTCGTGATCGAGGAAGGGGACGCGGCTTTCGACGCTGGTGGCCATGCTCATCTGGTCCTGTTTCATAAGGAGCTCGACGAGATATGTCTTCTGGTCGGCGAAGAGGAGGCGGGGGAGAGCGGAGAGATGGGGTTTGGAATCCCAGTACTTGCGAAAGCCGGCGTAAGGAGAGGTGGTTGGCAGGCGCTTGAAAAGGGCGTGCTGTTGGGCGGCGGAGAAGGCGGAGTAGAAGTTATCGAGGTACAGGGATTCGAGGTCTTCGCCGCGGCCGACGAAGGTGTGCTGGAGTTTGCGGCGGAGGGTGGAAGAGA
>OBLW0100003568.1_pt1 | contig 12092 bp, 19 predicted proteins | sample 1520161 | NCBI WGS metagenome assembly OBLW01 (sample SAMEA3539309, study PRJEB22396) | soil metagenome | biome: tundra; feature: field; material: soil | place: USA | collected 2010-05 | depth 0.15 m
CCAGGAAGGCCAAATAATGTTGACGGAGGCACGCCACTTAATTCTGAAAGTGACATATTTGCCCTCCTGCAGTAGTAACGGGGATGCCCGCCGGCGTTCTTGTACGCGGCCGGCTCCCCGCAATCACAATGCGGCCGTCCGTGAAGGTCTTTTGCTCAGCGATCTGATCGTCCGTCCAACCAGCCGCATAGAGTTTCGGAATAACGTACTTACGGCAAGTGTCAGCTTCACTCAAAGGCATTATGGACTCAATCGTACGGGCAATCATCACGCACGTCCAGCGTGTTTTATCTTGCCTTTATCTTTTTTGCAACCAGTTTAAAGTCGCAGCTACTTCTTCACGAGGCCGAGGCGCACCAGATCCTCCTGCGTCCAGCGGGCCTGTTCGATCATGCTCTTCAGCGTTTTCCTCTTGAACGTGCTGTTGCCGCCGTGGAAGACGACGGTGACTCTCCGCCTGTCGGGATGGTAATAGATCTGGTGAGACCCGCCCCCGCGATCGAACGCAAACCCGTCGCGAACCAGGGCGGAAATGATTTCGCGGGCGGTGGTATTGCGGAGCTGTCCGTAATCGATTGGCACGGATCAGACGGTCACTGCCACGCGAGGTTCGACGGTGACCTCAACCTGATCAGACGGTTCCTCCGGGATGCGTTCCCCGTGCTCAAGCATGCTCTCGACGACCATGTGGACGAGCTCGTTGATGTTCTTGAGCGCTACGTCCTCCGTCTCGCCCCAGGTTGAGGCTCCCTGCCCCTCAAGAACGGGGCAATAGGCGTGCCATCCCGCGGGATGCCCGTCGAAATCCTCGTCGGGTTCCACCACTACTTTGAAGTTGTACGTCTTCATAGCCATTGCTACAGGTTTGGTTAAGGTTTGCCTTCAGTGTAAGCCTCGCATCCCCTTCCGTCAAATCTGCGTCCGGTCCGGGAGCGAACGCTTTAAGCTTTTGTGCGGCGCCGTCGCGGACGGGGACGATCCAGGTCATCTCGGAGTTGGGCGAGCGTGACGAACTTTCCCTGGCGCATCTCCCCTTCGGCCTTTTTCACGAGAGCGCTCGCTTCAGGGGTGAGCATGTCGTCGGGTTCCAGAGATCCCGTTTGAAAGGTGGCTCGCCTCATCGGTATGTGCCTTTGGATTTGACGAGGATGGCCGAGATCCCCACGACGCCGCGATCAGGGAGCTTCCGGAAAATGATCCGGTACGGGTCGACGCGCTTGCGCAGCCGCCCCTTCCATTCCGGACCCTGCAACGCCTTGATGTTGCTCCACTGGGAATCGTCTGTCGCCTCGAATTCATCAATGGCGCGCGCGATGCGGTCCCGCACGTTGCGCGGGAACCGTTCCAGTTGCTCTTGGGCTTCGTCGGATAGTTCAGCGCGCCAGCGCATGTTTTACGGCGCGCCAGGGTTTCGACTGGCCGCGTTTGAGTTGGGCTTCGCCGCGCCGTACGACCTCCGCCTCGGCGGGCGTTAGGGTGTCATCGGGATCAACCAAACGCTTGGCTTTGATAAGCACGCCATTGTGCTGTTGCGCGAAGGCCACGAAATCCCCCTCCCGGATGTTCAAGGTTTCGAGCATCTCGCGCGGAATGACCACCTGGCGCCGCTGGCCCACGCGGCCGATCCGCTCCTGCGTTGTGGTTGATTTTACTGCCATACCCTTTCAGATTATCTGACTGTCAGAGGATGTCAAGGACCGGCTCCAGCCCCTTTCCTATCCCAACCGCCGCCCCGCCCCGATGAAGCCAGGGGGTTTTCGCGCTGCGGGCCTCTAATTTTAGCAGGCGGTCAAGCGAGCTCCAGCCCGCCGCAGCGGCTTCCCGGTCGGAGACGTTCCACCGCGCTCGATACGGCTTGACTTCGCCTGCTGTCGGCCCGACGCAGCGGCGCGAAAACATGCGCAGAGCCGCGCTCGGGTGCGCGTCGAACCCGAAAACTAACCACACGCGCCAAATGCAGCTTCTCACGAAAGAGATCCGCGCCAGGCTGCCCGCTCTCGGGAGCCAGGAGAACGCGGAAGACCCGGTCGTGCATGTGAAATTCTTCACGCCGGACGCGGGCTGGACGTGGTACGCCACGGAAGGCTCACCGGACGGCAACGACTTCGTGTTCTTCGGGTACGTCCGCGGCATCGAAGCCGAGTGGGGCAACTTCAGCCTCGCCGAGCTTCAGACCGTCCGCGGGAAACTCGGGCTGCCGGTCGAGCGGGACTTACACTTCCGCCCGTGCCCGGTAAGCCAGGTCATGCACTGACCTCCGCAGCCACGCTCCGGCACGTCGAGCCGGGGCGAACAAACCAAATACTTTCCGAACACAAGATCTACGCGAATGCTGGCCACCTCCCCCTTGGTTTCCTCCCCCTTGCCCGACCGAGGGGATCTTTCCGCCGTTGCTTCACGGCAGGAGGATGAACGCGCAAGCCCTCGGCGGATTACTCAGGGCAGTAACCCGCCTTCGGGCTTTGCGCGGCGCTTTTGGGGAGCCGTGAAGCAACGGCTAAAAAGGTCGAAATACAAACCGATAACAGCACCAATGCACGTACACACTATCGTTCGGGTGAAAGCCGCGGGACGAACGCGAGGCAATCGAGCGCGTGAACCGGCTCCTCACCGGGAATGGCGAATACACTATGGTTCCGCCGTTCGATTGGCTCGCCGAAGAGGAAACGGCCATCAGCGAGCATGTGAAGACCGAGGAGGATTTCAGGAAGCTCCGCCAGTTGGAGCGGGAAGCGCACGACGAGCACATGCGCCGCGCCGCCGAGGCGGAGGGCGAGAACATGAAGGGGTTCTATACCCGGCTGGCGGGCGAGTGCCTCGAAGAGCGCAATTTCTGGAGCACGGAACGCCTGCAGTTCACGCTCGACTGGGAGGAAGGCGCGAAGGGTTTTTACGTGGATACTGACCGCCATTGTTAACGGCACCCGCCCACCAAAGGTCGAAAGCGGGGCGCTTGACGGAATACGGCGCCCCGGTATGATTAACAAGAAACATGGCAACAAAACCAAAAACGAAAGAACGCCCATTCGGGCACTACGCCCGCGCCATCCAAACCGACATCGCGAACCTCGGCAAGGAGGTGAGGGATGGCTTCCAGGAGGCGAGGGACGCCTTCCAGTCCACCCGTAAGGATATGGACGCCGGGTTCCTGAACGTACGCAAACAGATGGACGATATCCGCGACGACGTACGGCGCATGAATGAAGTCATGGTCTCAAAGGCCGACCTCGAAACCACCATCCGTTACGAGCTCGAAACGTCGCCGTTTGTAAGAGAGGCAGACGTGAAAGACCTCCGCGAGCGCCTGCTCCGCGTCGAGAAGAAGCTCGGCATAAAACCCGCGGCGTAATCGCTGCCGGAGATGGCATCCCCGCTTTCCCCGGCGGGGATGTTTTTTATGGGCAAGGGGGAGGAGCGGCAACCCCCACCCGCCCGTTCGGGAGGTGGCCAGCATTCCGCTTCTCAGGAGAACTCACAACGCGGGATTTATCACAGTCCGCCGCCGAGGTTTTCATCCGGCGGGCTGAGGCCATCCGGTGCAGCCTGTAGCGGAGGCGCGTGTACCCCTGGGGCGGGCCTTTCCCTGCCCCAGGGGTTTTCTGGGGTTTGTTTCAAAGAGCGGGGTGGCGGTTTCCCCACCCACCCTTTGGTTTTGACTGGAGCCCGGTCCAGAAAACATGCAATAAGAGGGTGCTGGGGATTCGTCTGGAATAAGCATACAAAGGCGACAGGTGGCCTCATCTTATCTTGGTCGATAACCAAATCGAAATACCCCGGCCGCCGCGATGCCATAACCAATGCTAAAACTGAAGAGGAAATTTACGTACAGCGTGGCGGCTCCCAACAATGTCCGCGTATTCAGGCCTCCAACGGCAATCCATGCGTTGACAAGGCATAGGAGCGGGGGACCGAGAAACACAAGCGTACGGTCCATAGGCGCTCCACTCGCAACACTGACACCCCAATAGAGGCCTGCAAGAAAGACGACTCCATACCAGAACTTACTTACGGGTAGTTTCCCACTTGTGAAGGTACAAATGTTGTGTAGCTCGTTTCTCAGCTTTTCAGCTTCGACCCCGCCAACACCTGCTGAATTCAGAACCTCAATAGCCCGTTGCGCCGTAGCGGCTGCTGCCGGCGAGTTACGCTCTTTCCAATAAGTACCCGCAACATTCTTTAAAATGTGAGCGCGCCGCAACGCGGGCATCTCAAACGTTAACGCCTGTTCGAAGAGAGCGCGCGCACCGGGCCAATCACTGACGCTTGTTCTTCTGATTGCATCCTCTTCGAGTCTCGCGATTTCATCGGCGGCCATCAGGCAGTAGTATCCTATTATGCAGCGAATTGTACTACAAATCCTGCTACGGAGCGGCGCTCGTGGCCCGCGTGTTAAACTTCTCACCGTCCCCTCTTCCCTTCCCCGCCGCCCTTGACCGGCCGGCGGGGTGCGTTTAAGATTCTGAGAGCTTTTTCTTAAACGCTCTGCCGACCGGCAGAGCAATCCCAATTTCTTGAACAGAGGAGAGATACGAATGGAATCGACGCTTATGGCGCACACGGACACGCAGCTCATCACGCGGGAGCAGTTGGCGCTCGTGCCCACGCCGCCCGGAACCGCAACGCACAGACCGATCCCGCACCACGAGATCGTGGACGCCCTGGTGGAAACCTTGGGCTTCCGCCACATCGGGGTGCACAACATGGAATTCGCCGTCTCAGAGGACGGCAACAAATGCTTCGGCTTGATCGAAATGGAGCACGGATTCACCGGCGCCAGGTTCGCGCTGGGGCTCAGGAACTCGCACGACAAAACCATGCGGCTCGCGCTCACCGTGGGCTACCGAGTTTTCGTGTGCGACAACATGGCCTTCCATGGCGACTTCCAGCCGGTGCTCGCGAAGCACACGAAGAACTTCAATCTCAACCGGGCGCTCTCCGGTGGCATCGACGACATGCAGCGGAACTTCAAGCCGATGGTGGAGGCGGTGGATCGGTGGAAGGATTCCCAGCTCTCCGACGTGGCCGCGAAGATGATCATCTACCGCGCGTTCGTGGAAGCGGAACTCGAAGTCCCGCGACACCTGGCGCGCATCACACACGACCTCTATTTCAATCCGCACGTTGAGGAGTTCCAGCCGCGCACGATGTGGTCACTCTCAAACGCTTTCACATCCGCGTTCCAGGAACTCGACCCGATCCCGCAGTTCAAGGCGACGGGCAAGCTCGCCGGCTTCCTGGCCAGCGCGGGCGTGTCTTGAGTTTTCCTTTTCCCTTATCCGGTTTCCCTTCCCTCACGGGACGCAAGACGGACCGACCCCCATCCTATCGGGGGTCTTTTTTTTGCTCCTTTAATATCCCGCACCGCATGCAAGACGTTAAGATCCGGTTTCGCCACTGATATTTCCCACCCATTAGCCGCGCTCGCATCCCGAGCAGACGCAGTTCGCTTCACGGCTTTTTCATTTTAACGGGCAGCCCGCCGCCTCAAGGAACTACGACACTTTGCCGCCCCCGAACCGGGGAGCGGCCTTTTTGACGTTCCTCCTTGACCCGGCGGGCACCCAGCCCGTTCCGTTCCAGCCTGCCGTGAAAGCGACACGGCGCAAAGGTCGAATTACAAACCAACTCACGAATCCCATGGGATACTTCCAGGAAGTTGACCGCTGGCTCGACATGCTCTTCACCGACCTCGCCGACGGCAAGCAGAGCTTCGATGAGGTGAAGCGCGACATCCGGAGTAGGATACTCGAATCCTACCGGAACGGCCAGAAGGCCGGGCAGTCCCCTGCCCCGCGCGACCGCCGGCAGCCCCGCCGGTTTCCTCCGCGATAGCCATGCCGACCTTCATTGATTGGCGCATCGCTACGTGTAGCGTACACCGCCTCAGGTTCAACAGCGAGGAGGCGACGTGCCCTGACTGCGCGTACGGAGTCCCCCCGCAGGTTCTCGCCGCCGCGCCGCGCCCGCTCCGGTGGGCGGGCATGATGATATTCCGGTGCCCTTTCTGCGGCGGCAAGTCGATACGCGAGGCAAGCTGCAGCCAGTATGCCTGCCGGGCGCAATCGTGCCTCTCGCCGCGCAAGAACCTGAACCGGTGCCGGAGCTGCGGCGGCCGGACGAAAAACCCGGAGTTTTGCACGCGCTACCCGTGCCGCCAGGCGGCCGGGACGCAGAGCATGTATAACCGGCCAGCGCGGTAACGAAGAAGCCCCCGCAGGGGGGCTTTTTTGTTGCTCGCGAGCGGCACCCACCCTTTGGTTTGGCGAAACCGGAACTCACTTTTTCGGATTCCGTTTGCTCGTTAATCCGTTCACCCGTAAAATGAACGGCATCCATTCCCGCGATGATCACTCCCCTTCTGATCGGCATCAAAGACGACGGCATCTTCGACCACGGCGATGCCTTCGCCATTCCGCCGGACGCCCGCCGCAAGCACATGGCGATCTTCGGCGCCACGGGCGCCGGCAAATCAACGCTCCTCCGGAACATGATCGCGACGGACATCGCCGCCGGCGCCGGCGTGACCGTCGTCGATCCGCACGGCGGCCTGGTGGACGACATCCTCGAAAACCACATCCCGCGTTCTCGCACGAACGACGTCATCCATTTCGACCCCAAGAACCAGGCGCGGACGCTCGCGCTCAATATCCTGGAGCCGCCGCGCCCGGAGCAGCGCGGCCTCGTGGTCTCGAACGCGGTGAGCATCTTCCACAGGTTGTGGGCTGAGTCCTGGGGTCCGCGGATGGAGGATATTTTGAGGAACAGCCTCTATGCGCTCGTCGAGCAGCCCCGGCCGGTGTCGCTTCTCGCGCTCCCGAAACTCCTCACGGATACCGACTACCGCGCGGCGATGCTCGCCCGCGTCACGAACCCATCCGTGATCGATTTTTTTCGCAACACGTTTGACCGGTGGACTCCCGCATTCCGGGAGGAAGCCATATCGCCGGTGCTCAATAAGTGCCGGGCATTCCTCACGGACCCGATGCTCCGCGCCGTCATCGGCCAGGCGCGCTCCAGTTTCGATTTCCGCTGGATCATGGACAACCGGAAGATCCTGCTCTGCGATTTCTCGAAGGGGTCGATCGGCGAGGACAACGCGCAGCTCTTGGGGTCGCTCGTCGTCATCAAAGAAAAACTGGCGGCGCTCTCCCGGCATGACGTTCCGGAGGAAGACCGGGTCCCGCACGTCCTCTACACCGAAGAGGCGCAGAACTTCATCGGCGACTTCCCTTCTATCCTGCAGGAGGCCAGGAAGTACCGCTTGATCTTGGTGCTCGCCACGCAGGGCATCGAGCAGCTCTCCGAGGACGCGGCGTCCGCCGTCTTTACCAATTGCGCGACGCTCGCATCCTTCCGCGTGAGCGGCACCGACGCCGCCCGGCTTATGAAAGAATTTGCGACGCCCTTGCCGGCGTCGAGCCTCCAGGACCTTCAAGATTACAAAGTCTTCGTGCGCACGCTTACCACGCTCGATCCGGGGGGACCCTCGTCCCCATCGGGACCATTTTGCGTGAAGGCCTTTCCCCCGCTCCCTAAAGAGCGTTGGGCGGCCGACCGGCATCGTATTGTCCGCACGAGCCGCGAGCGCTTCACGAGGCCGCGCGCGGCGGTCGATGCTGAGCTCACCCGGTTCCTGCTCGGAAAGCCCGATGCGCGGCACGCGTACGGCAAAGCTGCGTGAACAGACATTTGAAACACGTGAACCCCTCGTTTTATAGGGCTTCCGGCTCTGTTTCAAAACCTACCCTTTATGAGACATTGGACTGCCACACTTGCGCCGAGGACGACGACATTCAACACGCCGACAACAACGAGGAAGAAGGTCAACAGATTTAGTCTGTTCCCGATGCGAAACTGCCCCTGTGCCAGAAGCACCTGAGACTAGACCCGCTAGATTTGAAACCCCACAGCAACATCGAACTTGCCGCAACGGGGGCATTCGAGGCCCTTGGTTTCCTTTGTCAGAAAATCAAGGAGACGCTGGCGGCCTCCCTCCGGATCATCAAGAGCGCCTTTGAGAAGCGACATGAGGTCCGGCCGCGGCGCATGAGAGCTTTGAAGGTCTTTTCGCGCTCCCGCGCAACGAACATGCCAGCAGGCTTTGCAATTACGACACTCGTTCACTTCTTCATTCGTCGAGTAGTTCGCTAAGTTTAAGTGCTCGGTCGCGTTGTCGGGAAACGCCAGATAACGAAGACGCTGTCCGCAGATACTGCACCTGTTCCAAAAAAGCGAGGTCCGCTCCCTCATGGGTCCCTTGCCCTCCCTGTGATGAAGCCTAAACGCTCAAGCTCAGCTACAAGCGTCGCAAACGCTTGTGCGCTACTTCATGATAAACAGTATTGCCTGTATCCATTCAATCGTCCGTTCTGTGACGCCCCGCGTCTTGGGCAGAAGAACGACCACTTCGGATTAGCGGAAATCGCCGCCCGCAGGATCAGGCGTCTTTTTCGGGTTGCACAAAGGACCCCTTTTGGAACGTGAGCCGGGGCATAGCGAAGGCCCGCAAAGGGCGGCTTGTTTTGTGTTAGAATTACGTGTCAAATTCCGAGCAAAAGGAGGTAAAGCCGAATGCGGAGTGTCAACGTACTGATTTTGGTGGGGCTGTTTTTGTTCTCCGGGGTTTGTTTCTGCCAACGGGCTTACCCGGATAGCACCCTCTTTTCGGGGCAGAAGACAATCGAGAACACGTGGGAAACGTGCATTCACTCAACGAAGTCTGTTTCCGGCGGCCTGTTGCTCACCATAACTTTTGCTAACGAAGCATCGGGGTCTTTCTTCTTCGATGGCAAAAAGAAAATGGAATTCGAGCGGCAAAAGGAAATCAGCATCAGCGGCAGTTTATCTTCAGGGAGGCACCCCTTCAAAATAGTAGTCAGTGCTCCGGCCACTCTTACCAGAATTGACAGTTGGCAAGGTGTTGAACTCTGCCCATGAATTTTGATGGCCGGAAATTCCCCCGCGTCCCGGCTCCCATCGCATTTCTCGCAATGCAGGCCCGGACAGGGGCGGCAGAGTCTCAACGTATAAACGCGATTTCTTTCTAACCCAAACCAAAAAAGGCGCTTGGTGAAATCCAAGCGCCGATAGACCCACTTCCCCGCCCCGCCTCACGCTCGCGCGACAGCGTCCAGGACTCGCGAGATCTCATCGCCCGTGAGCTGGTCGGGTTGTACGCCGCCGCCGAGTTCTACGGTTGCGACCCGAAAGACGACGCTCTGAAGCCGATCACTGATGTCATCCGTCGCACGGCGCCCGGCTTCGTCGCCGTCGAGCATCAGCACCACTTCCGCGAAATGCTCCGCGATCAAATCCTCTTGGATCCCCGACAGGGCGGATCCCATGAGCGCCACGCACGGATACCCGGCCTGGCTCACCTTCATGCAGTCGAAGAACCCCTCGACGACGACCACGCGCAGTTCCCCTTTCACGCGGTGCAGGTTAAAGAGCTCGCGCGACTTCCGGAAGCCCGCCGGAAATTTGTAACGCGGCTCCGCGTTGTCGATCGAACGGCCGGCGTAGGCCACCAGTTCCCCGCCCCGGTCCGCGATTGGGATCACGCACCGGCCAGCCATCGAACCCTTGCCCGGAAAGAACCCGACGCCGAAGGCCTCCGCCGTCTCGCGCGAAATGCCGCGAGTTGTAAGGTACGGGTGGCCAGGGTCGATGCCTTTGAGCGTGAAGCCCAAGGGTTTGTTTGGACCATCGCTCTCCCCTTCCCTGCTTTCTTTTGAAACCAGTTGCTTTTTGGGTTCCTGCACGGCCGCTGCCGGAGGTTCCTGCCCTGCCGGCGACGGTTTAGGATTGGACGCCGGCACGGAAAACCACTGCTGCAGCTTGAGCGCGGCCTCGCGCACCGAGCAGCCCTCCATCACCGCGACGAAATCGAGCGCGTTCCCGCCGCGGCGCCCGCCCCGCGCCGCAACGCACGATTGCGACTGGCACGCCCAGGCACCGCCCGTCCCCTTGTTAAACGTCGCGGTGAAGCTCTCTTTGCTTTTCCTTCGAGCTGTGCGTCGGGAGCGGACATTTGCCGCGCAGCGAGCCGACACCGACTCGCCGCAATGTGAATCCGTACCGGTCGAGCACCATCTGCAGCGAGACCGTCCGTTTTACGTCGTTGAAATCAACCCATTCCATTTCCGTTCCTCCAATGATGACTCTTAAAACTGCTCCCGTCATCCTACGGCAACCGCTATCCCTGTCAAACGGAACGGGTTACGGCTCCCACCGTGTTGTATATGTAGACTCCATAGACTCCACATGCTATGTACTCTGGACATTCTATTGATATTCTCTATACTTATGCGTAAAGCATCAAAGATGACGATCACGCTACTCGCCAAGAAAGGGGGCGTCGGGAAAAGCACTGTGTGCTTGCTTCTCCATGAGGCGTTCAAGAAGGCCGGAAAATCCGTCGCGATCCAGGACTGGGATGCCCAGGGCACAAGCAATAAGGCGCTCGGTTTCATCGACGGCAAACGCGCGGAGCCGGACACGGCGTACGACATTCTCCTCTTCGATACCCCACCGAACTTGGAGCATCCGGCGACCGCCGCGGCGGTTCGGTCGGCGGACATTGCGCTCGTCGTCACCTCCCCTGCCCCGGCAGATGTCTGGGAAGCCGAAGAGGCCGTCCGGTTCGTGCAGTCCAAGGGACCGCAGGCCGCCGTCCGCGTGCTCTTCAATAAGGTCAAGAAGAACACGATCCTCGGCCGCCTGGTGGACGAGAGCGCGAAACAGATCGGCGCCGCGGTTATCCCGATCCACCTAAGCTACCGGGAGTGCTATCAACACGCGATCGGCCAGGGATGGGCGGCGCTCGACGCGACCGCCCGTGAAGAAGTTCTGCAACTCGCGGTTTCCTTGATGTCGCTTTCTGATTGATGTATAGTGTACATATACTATGGACACTCCATAGACTACTGAGACAATGGCCAAACCAAACAAAACCGCCGACCTGTTGAAGGTGTTAAGGCAGAAAGCGCCGGCGCCGCTGCGGCCCACTGCGCCGCCCGCAGTTCATCGCGCGGAGCGGGCTCCGTCACATCGCGCCGCGCAGCCGCGGCAGAAGGCCAAACCGAGGATCGAGCACCCGCGCACCGCGGTACCCGCGCCCATCCGCGGCAAAGCGATCCAGTTCTACCTCCACGAGCAGGACCAAAAGCTCATCCACGAGCTGAGTGCCTGGCTCGCATCGCAACGGAAGAGGATCAACGACAGCCTGGTCATGAAAACGGTGCTCCGCGCCGCAAAAACCGGTCCGGAACTGCTCGCCGCCTACGACGCCGCCGTGAAAGTCGATGGCCGCACCCGCGACAAACGTAATTTAGATGCTTCCTAGACTATGGATACTACGGATTATACATACACTACACACACCCTGATTGGAGCCGACACCGTCGTCGGCGAGCTCCGGAGGCTTGCCGCGACCCTGAGAAGCAATCTCGCCGAGCTTGAAGAAGCCCTCCGCGAGGTCGAAGAACCCCTTCCGGTCGTCGAAATCGATGAGTAGAGTAGGGGAGGGAACCGGGACCCCGCCGCATTCTTTAAAAAACGGACGGAGAAAGGCGATCATGCCCCGAGATAGGGGAACGTACCACTTGAATAACAGCCGGCCGGAAATGGGCGTTTTTTGGCCTTCAGTGTTTTTGCAAATCCATGCTCCCCGGCGATATCCGGGCGATGCGAGGAAGCAAATGACACTGTGTAGTGTGTGTATAGTACTTAGTGTGTGCATACTACATACACAGAAATTTACCTCCGCCGCGCTCCTGGTGCCGCAAAATCCCCCCTTGACGGCCTTCAAGGAACCGCTATACTTTGATTAATGCTAATCAAAGCAGGTCAAGGAGAAAGGTCGCCCTTGAAAAATAACACCACACCCGTGATCCATCACCTCCCCATCACCAAAGCGCGCGTGAACCTCGGCCAGGTTGCCAAGCGCGTCCGCCTCAACAAGGAGTATTTCATTTTGGAAAAAGACGGCATCCCGATCATCGGCATTATGGGCGCCGAGGAGCTGGAGGATTATCTCGAAGTCCGCGACCCGAAGGTCCGCGAGCACATCCGGAAGAGCAACGCCGAGCGCC
>OBLW0100003569.1_pt1 | contig 12091 bp, 4 predicted proteins | sample 1520161 | NCBI WGS metagenome assembly OBLW01 (sample SAMEA3539309, study PRJEB22396) | soil metagenome | biome: tundra; feature: field; material: soil | place: USA | collected 2010-05 | depth 0.15 m
AAATCGCTTTGGGAAGGGCACGGCTTCAGCCGTGCCGCTCAGGCCCAATAGAAATGCGGGCTTTAGCCCCCCTGAGGAACGCGCCATAAAGCGTACCTAAATTCTCTTCGTCCCTGACTTTTTCATCACACCCAACCCGTGACCGCCATCACAGACATAAGCCCCGCACTCCGCGATAATGAAGACTTGATTGGGGCAGTGAAGAGGCGTGTCCGTCCACCCAGACGGCCCTCGAAGCTGCCCCAAACCCATTTTCAACGCTGTTTTGGAGCTAAGTCCTTATTTATGAATTATCAAGAAACCTCGCCCTTTAGAATCAATTATCTGGCGGGAGCCATCCCCTAACCCCATGATTCTAGTAGTATGACAAAAAAAGGGGGGGTAGGGGGGGTACCCACCTAACTGGCTGGTGAATGCACAATCGGCAATAGCCCTCGCGCGAGGACGCGGCATTGACCCCGTTGAGATCTGGGAGCCATGGATGGGAGTCAGGTCGGATCCGGCGCAATCCCCAGCATGTTTCGAGCGCAAACTCCCGCGATTCGAGCGTTCCAAGGCCATGGCAATCGGAAACACTTTAGTTACGGCCATCCCCTCCACATTAGGACTAAAATAAGCGGAGAACAGCTAAAGTCTGCCCAAGTTCACCAACGTATGGTTCGCGGCTCGCATCTAAACGGTGCAGACCCATTCGAGGACTTCGTTTAAGGACATCGTTTTGAGGAACTCTATGAAGAATTTGTTTTTCGCGGTTTTGCTCTTGTGCGCAACGGCTGGCTACGCCATGCCGATCGCGTCGTCGGCGCGTTCCATGGTGCCTTCTGAGATTCAGCAACTGATCGGCGTCGACTACCGGGCGCTCAAAGATTCGCCCACCGCCCAGGCGCTCAAACAACAAGTCCTGCCTGACAACCTGAAGGAACTCGAGGTCGCGTTGAAAGGCATCGGCATTGACTCTGAGCACGATCTCGACCAGCTCAATTTCGCCTCTTTCCGCACTGAGAAGAAGGGCATTCAAACCATCGGCGTGGCGGCCGGATCGTTCTCCGCCAAAGCCGTCCTCAAGAAGATGAAGCTCAAGAAGATCGCGGCCACCAAGTACGGCACCACCAGGATTTACCCGATGGACAATGGTCTAGTAATGACCTTCCTTGACGACAACACACTGGCCTTCGGCACTCCGGCCTCGTTGCACAGCGCGCTCGATACCCGCGACGGCAAGCGCCCATCGCTCGATTCCAATTCGGTGATGACCGACGAGATGTCCGCCGTCGATGGTGCGCCCGTGTGGAGCATCCTCGACCAGAAGGGAACCCAGGCCATGATGTATTCGGCGCTGGGCGACGCTGCGAAGATCGCCGACTACGAGACCCTCAAGAAGCGCATTCTGGCTTCTCGCTACACTATGAACTTCCAGAGCGGAGTGAATTTCGATCTGAGCGTTCTCACCGCCGACTCGATGACGGCGGCTACGCTTTCCACGATCGTCAAGGCCGGCATGCTTTACAAAAAGCTCAATGCCAGCCCGGTCGAAAAGACTGCCCTTGACGCCACCACGGTCGATTCCGACAGCTCGAATGTGCAGCTTCACTTCAAAAGCGACGACCAGAAGTTCCAGTCCTTGATGCACTCGCCGCTGTTCGCCGCAGTTTCGCACTGACGTTTCGCACTGACGCTTCGCACTGATGTCGCGTACGAATTCGAAAAGAAAGAAAACGTCCCGGATGTTCCTCCGGGACGTTTTCTATTATGCTGATCCCGATTGCGCTGCAACGCTTGGAATACCTCGGAGAAGACGACGACCTCCGAGCCATCATAAGTACGGACATCGACAAGCAGAGACATTAAGTCGGTTCCGTTTCATCGTGTCCCCATCGTGTCTCCTTTGATACGCTGTTTACCACAAGACACGTCGTACTGCGCATCCTTGTCCTCGAAACCCTTTCCCCTGGTGAGATTACGGTTTGGTCCGTACCTTGCTTTCTATTTGCTGCGTCGTGTTCGCGGTTTATAGTTCACTTTCTGTAAGAAGAAGGTAGTCATGAAACGGACGTCCGTCGTGTCCGTGCGCGGTGTGGTTGCAGTCGCGCTCCTCCTCATTCTTTCGGTGGGAGCGTTTGTGATCTGGCGCGCCTCGCGGGCCCTCCATTCGGCGGCCGCGGATGTCCATGCGGAGCACGAGATTCGATATGCAGTGCGGCCACTTGCTCCAGTAGCCAATGCTGATTTCGAAGTGATCAGCTCGCCTGCCGTATTCTTCCAGGCCACCCGCTTCCAGGATCATCTTTACATTGCAGGTCCCGCCGGGCTGCTCGAATACGATCCCGGAGGCGCTCTGCTCCACCAATATTCGGTAGGCCGCGAGTTTCCTGGATCGCCCTTGATCGCGCTGGCTCCGGCCGTTCTGGCCGACTCCCGGGAACCGGAACTCATCCTTGCCACCGCGAACGATGGACTTCTGGCCTTCAACGGCCGCGCCTTTCGGCAGATTTTCCCTTACGACTCCGAGGTTCGTGCCGTCACTGCCATCCTGCCGGATGCTTCGGGCCACCTTCTGATTGGAACCAAGAGGCGAGGCGTTCTGGTCTACGACGGAAAAAAGATCACGGCTTTGCATTCCACATTAAAGGATGTTTATGTGACCGCCCTCGCCGGCAGTGAGTCGGATTTGTGGGTCGGCAGCCTGGACCGTGGTGTTCTCCACTTCCATGCCGCCGCGACTGACAGCTTCTCCGAACCGCAGGGCCTGCCTGATCCGCAGGTGCAGTCGCTGGCCATTTCCGGGGATACAACCTATGTCGGCACTCCGCTCGGAGTGGCCGTGTTCAGCGCCGGACGTTTTTCGCGCGTGCTCGCTCCCGGAGTGCTGGTGACCGCCCTGCTCGCGGCGCGCAACCAGCTTTACGTCGGAACGGAAGATCAGGGCGTGATTTCGATTCCGCTCGAAGGGCGCCATCCTAACCTCAACCTTGCGCCCAGTTCGGAACTAAGCCCGGAATTAAGTTCGCAATTGTCCGAGGTGCGCCAGCTTTTCACTTCTGGCGACGCCGTGTTGGCGGTGGCCCGCAACGGGCTCTATCGCATGAATTCTCATGGATTCGGATGGGAGCAAGTGTTGCAGGCTGGCACGGCCGTCCTAAGCGACCGCAATATTTCCGCGCTGGCAACGGACGCGAGTGGCCGCCTCTGGGTCGGCTACTTCGACCGCGGTATGGACGTTCTGGCGCCCGACAACACCCGCGCGTCGCATGTCGAAGACGAACATGTGTTCTGCGTCAACCGCATCTTCCTTGATCCGAAGACCGGCACGATTGACGTTGCCACTGCCAACGGCCTGGTTCGCTTCGACAGTTCCGGTAGCGAACAACAGGTTCTGACCCGCGCCGACGGGCTCATCGCCGACCACGTGACCGATGTGGCCGCCTACCGCGATGGCCTCGCGCTGGCGACGCCCGCCGGCCTGACCTTCCTTGATGCCAGCGGCGCGCGCAGCATGTATGCCTTCCACGGATTGGTGAACAACCATGTTTATGCGCTCGGCGTATCGGGCGACCAACTCGTTGCCGGGACCCTTGGCGGTCTTTCCGTGCTCGAAAAAGGCGATGTGACAGCGAATTATACAACCGCAACTTCTAATCTGAAGCACAACTGGATTACCGCCGTCGTGCCCGTTGGCCCCGAATGGATGGTCGGGACGTACGGAGCAGGCATTCTGGGCCTGGACCGCTCCGGGCATTTCCATGCTTTCGAGAACGATTCCGGGCAGTTCGAAGTGAACCCCAATGCCATGTTGGTGACGGCCAGCTATGTCCTCGCTGGAACTCTGGGAAAGGGTCTGTACCTCTATGATCGCCAGTCCGGGCGCTGGTCTGTCATCGATCACGGCCTGCCGTCTTCGAACGTGACCGCGCTTGCGGCTGGTGGCGGTTACATCTACATCGGTACTGACAACGGACTGGTCCGCGTCCGAGAACAGAAGCTGCACTCATGAAACGCATAATGCTATCGGTTCTTATCTCGCTGCTGACTCCGACGATCCTGTTGGCCGATGCGGGCGTGCTGATTCCGCGCGACAAGCAGCAGCCCGATCCCGCCGTTCTCTCGCTCGACGAAATGGAAATTACCGTCCGCATCGACAACGGGGATGCTCGCGTCTGCATGCGTCAGGTCTTCGCCAATCACACCGGCGGGATCCAGGAAGGGAACTACATCTTCGCGCTTCCCAGCCACGCTACCATCTCCGACTTTGCCACTTGGGACGGACCGACGCGTCTTCCCGCGGTGATTCTTGAGCGCAAGCGCGCCGAGGAAATTTACAACCAGCTCAAGCAGCAGGCGATTGATCCTGGCCTGCTTGAAATGGGGGAACGCGGCGCGGAAGAAGCCAAACGCACCTCGGTCTTCAGCGCCCGCATCGTTCCCATTCCCGCGTATGGAACCAAGCGCCTAGAAATCGAGTATCACGAGTCGATTCCAGTGGAAAACCTCAAGTCTTACTTCGCCATCCCGTTGCGTCCGGACGCATATCAGGCTCAGGCTGCCCGCTATCTTCGTATCAACTTCGAACTGCACTCGGCGCACGCCATTCGCAATTTTCAGGCGTCCGCCAAGACGTTCGCTCTGCAACTCGATCACAGTGCGCCGCACCTCGTCGAAGGCCACTTTGAAGGACAGAATGTGAATCTCGGGGAAGACTTCGTCATCACCTATGATCTGGATCCCGCTGCGTCCGACAGCCTTCAAGTCCTGACCTACCGCAACCCGGTCAGCGGCCAGCCTTCTCCGACTGAGACGTCTCCCGTCCGCAGCACGAATGAACCTGGATTCTTTGAAGCCGAAGCGCTGCTCGGTTTCGGGAAAGGCGCAGCTCCGGCCGGAAATGTAACGAGCGCCGCTCCCAAGACTGTCGCTCCCAAGACGATCGTGGTTCTGTTCGACACATCGCTTTCCATGCAATGGGAAAAGCTGGAGCGCAGCTACCAGGCTTTCGAAACTCTCCTCCGGACTCTTCGGCCGGAGGATCATTTCAGCCTGGTGCTCTTCAATAGCGAGACGCAGGTGTTGCCGCTGAGCCCGGCGGACGCGGGCAATATCCAGCACGCGATTGAGTTTGTCCGCACCAGCCGCCTGCGCGGGGGCACCGACGTGCAACGCGCGCTGCAGACCGGACTGCAGCAAGCCGCCGCTCCGGGCGCGAGCAATTCTTATCTGGTCATTCTGAGCGACGGCGGCGCAACCCGCGGGCCCATTCAGAATGGCAAACTGGCAGCGTGGTACGCGTCCGCGTGGAAGCAGCTCGCGGAAACCCAGCGCCCGCGCACTTACGTCCTCGCCGTCGGGGACGACGCCAACCTGCCACTGTTTCGCATGCTCGCGCGTCAGGACGGATTCCTCGAACATGTGCTCTCGACCGAGCCCATGGATTTCAAGCTGAATTCGTTCCTCTCGAAAATCGGCCGCAGCCCCATCGACCAGTTGCAACTTTCGGTCGCACCGGAAACTGCCGTCGACAGCGTCTACCCGCTGCAGGCCGCAACCTTTTCCGGTTCGCTCGCCTCCCGGGTCGGGCGTTTCCAAAAGCCGCAGGAAAACGTCAGCTTCAAGGTTGGCGGCGTGCGCGACGGGACTCCGCTCGAAATGGACAGCAAGGTCAACTTCCCGCGCGAATCCTTCGAGCACTCGCAACTGCCGCGGCTCTGGGCGTGCGCCCGGGTTGACGCGCTGCTCGAAAAAATCGAGCGCGAAGGTGAGGACCAGGCTACCATTGACGAGATCATCCGCCTCGCGCGCCAGTATAAATTCGTTACACCCTACACATCGTTCCTGGCCGTTCCGCGCGCCTTGCTGCGTCCTCGCGTCATTCGCCCCGGCGATCCCGTACTGCGCGTCAAGGCCGATGAATCCATTGTCTCCGTCATGGCGCTGTTCCCGTTTGGATTGGTCCAGCCGCTTCGCTATCTCTCATCGGAAGACATCTGGCAGACTCGCTTTCTCGCTCCCACCGACATGCAGGATGGAACCTACACTGTGCGCCTCATCCTGCGCGATCGACTCGGGCATACCTACCGTGAGTCCAAGACATTCGTGATCGCGAGCAAGCCGCCGGTCGTCGAGGTGAAGCTCGACCATAAACGCTTCCAGCGCGGCCAGGCGATAAGCCTGAAGGTCAGCGCTTCCCGGAGCACGCGCACGTTGGTCGCGCGGTTGGAAGGTGCGACACCAGTCGAACTCAGATGGGATCCGAAAGCTGCCGCCAATACTGGTGATCTGAGCATTCCCGGTCAAACGATTCCCGGCACGTACAAGCTGACCGTCACGGCCGAGGATATAGCGCACAACATTGGAACGCAGGAGGTGCAGATTGAAGTGCTTCCTTGATTTACAACGCAACGATTCACCGCGCACGGATCTATCGCGTAGACGCACGAGCCTGCTCGCCGTGGTTACGCTCGTCATCGCCATCGGATGGACAATCTCCGCCGTTGGCGAGTTGCCCTCGTGGATTCGGAACATTGAGGCGGGCAGCGCGCTGCAGGCGGTTTTCTTCCGCATGATGTCGCTGCCGGGCGGCGCTGTGCTTTTTCGCCGGCCTCCGCGCGAGACTCGCCCTGCGCTCGCGGACCTCATCAAGACCCAGCCCGGCAACGCTGACCTTTATTCCTTGCGCGCTCTTGAAGACGAACAGCAACTCGACTTTACTTCGGCCGAGTCCGACTGGAAGTCCTACGTCGAGACTTCTTCCGACAAGATTAGCGCCCAGTTGGCTCTCGCCGATTTTTACCACAGCCGCCTGCGTCCCGCCGATGAAATCAAGACACTGTCGCTCGTCGCCAGCGCGCCACCCTTCGCGGCGGAAAAACTTGCCGCTCCCGCCGAGCAGCGCTCCTGGCAATCGTTTGAGCGCATCTTCGGCGTCATTCAGGCGCAGGGTCTGCCGAAAGACTTATCTATCGCCCAGTATCGCAATTGGATCGCCCGCTATCCTCAGGAGCCAGCGCTCTACGCGCGTTTTCTCCAGTTCCTGGTTTCGCAGAAGGAGTACGCTGCCGCCGGAAAGCTTATTGTCGATTACCGCCAGCAATTTCCGAACGACCGGATCTTTCCCGTGAAGGCGAAGGCTATGGTCGAGTATTGTCAGGGCTCGGTCCGCGAAGGTTTGACGGTTTACGAGCAAAGCTTCCAGCCGCTCTGGGATCCGGAGCTGGTCAAGAGTTATTTCGATCTGCTGCGCGAAACCGAAAATCTGCGCAAGTTTCTCGACCAGACTCGCGCCTCGCTCAACGCCAATCGCGAAGACCTCAACGCGACAGCGCGCCTCTTTTATTACTACCAGCAGCAAGGCAAGCTCGACGTAGCGCAACAGGCCATCGCTGATTTCCGCCGGCACAAGGAAACCAGCAAGTCGCCCTGGACCTCGCAGGAGCTATATATATGCGCGCGTCTGCTCGAAGACATCCATGCTTATCCCGAGTCGGCGCGCTACTATTTTACCCTCTACAACAGCCAAGGACTGCCTGACGCTCAGGAACAGGCGATTGCGGGCCTCACGAATCTTCTGCTGACTGCCCCAGAGACGCCCATCCGCTTCGGTTCTGGCGAACTCTCGATGTACCGCGATATCGCCACCATGGACCAGGGGCCCGGCTATCTGAACGGCATTCTTTCTTTGCTTCTGAACACCACCGAGCCGGCTTCGAAATACGCAGAAGAAGAGCAGCGCGCTGTTCCATACTTCCATCGCGCTCGCGCCGCTGAACTGCTTGCCTTGCTCGATACGAAATTCCCCGCCTCTACCCGTCGCCCCGACCTTCACGCTCGGATGCTTGAGTTTTATGCCAGCGCAGGCGAAAGCGATGCCGTAATTCAGGGCGGCCGTGAGTTCCTCACGAATTTCCCCAGCGCTTCGCAGCGCACTTCCGTCGCGCTGCTCATGGCGGATGCTTATTCCCGAAAGGACGACAGCACGAGCGAGTTCGCCATCTATGATTCTGTGCTGCAAGAACTCGCCGCCAAAACGCAGAACGTGCCTCTCGGGGCAGCAGAAGCAGGGTTCAACTCCAGCGCGAACTATGCACCCGCAGCGGCCAACGCGAACGAAATCGAACAGGGAGGAGATGAGGACAACGGTGCGTCGCCAGAGAACGCTGCTTCTCGGCGCCCCGCCAGCCAGGCGTTCCAGGTCGGTTCGGCCGCCTCTTCCACGCGGCAAGCTGGCGCTCGATCACCCGAATACGCTCGCGTTCTGGAGCGTTATCTCGCTCGGTTGGTGCAGATGAAGCAGATCCCAGAGGCCCTCGGCGTGCTGCGCCGCGAGATCGACCGCAACCCCGACGATCCCGGCCTCTACGAGCGGCTCACCGTGTTTCTCGATCAGAACCAGCTGGGCGCGGAACAGGAAGAAGTGTACCGCCGGGCGATGGCACGCTTTCCCGACCGGTCATGGTATGACAAGCTCGCACGTTTCTACCTGCGTCACAAGAAAAACGCCGACTTCGAAGAGCTAACACGGGAAGCCGTGAAAACTTTCAACGGCAGCGACCTGGAACGCTACTTCAACAACGTCGGTGGCGGCGGCCCAGTGCTGTACCTGCGACTGAACCAGTACGCCCATCAGCGCTTTCCGCACAACCCAGTGTTTGTTCACAACCTTCTTTCCGCATATCGGATGTCCGTTACGTGGGATCCCGTCGCATGGGAAGCGTTGCTACGCCAGCATTGGTTTGAAGCACCTGCTCTCCGCAACCAGTTCTTCGAATACCTCTCACGAACGGGCAAGCTGGAATCTGAGTTGAGCGCTTTACGCCAGAATGCGCCCGATGCCGCCAGTTGGGAGAGTAATCCCGCCGCTGCCAATTTCATCGCTTGCGCCGACCTTTGGCAGTCGCACTTTGAAGAGAGCGCGCCCGTACTCAAATCGCTAGCTGCCCAATATCCAGCCGAGCCGGAGATTGCCCACACCGCCTCGTCCGTCTATCGGTCTCTCGCTTACTTCGACCCTGCAGACACGGCCGTTGCGGTCAGGATCGAAGACAACCTGCTGCAGGCCAATCCTCGCGATACCGAGCTCATGGCGCGAATCGGCGACATTTATGCCGACCGCGAACTATTCGCGCAAGCCGCCCCGTACTGGGAGCGCATCCCGCAGGTTATTCCCGGCGAGTCCGGCGGATATCTGGAAGCGGCCACGATTTATTGGGACTATTACGATTTTGACAACGCTCTCCGCGTGTTGAACCAGGGCCGCGATCGACTGCGCGATCCGAATCTTTATTCCTATGAAGCGGGCGCGATCTACGAGAACAAGCGCGACTATCCTCACGCCATCGAAGAATACGTTCGGGGATCGCTCAACGGGTCTCCAAACTCGCCTGCCGAACTTCGTCTGCTTGCGCTGGCGCGCCGTCCCAAGTTCCACGACCTGGTCGATCAGACGACCGCCAGAATCGCTATGCTCCCCAACCCACCGATGCCAGGCGTGCTTCTGCGCGTGAAAGTGCTGGAAGCGCAGAATCGCAAGCCGGAAATGGAATCGCTTCTCGACTCGATTGCCACTCGCTCAACCTCAATCGAGCAGGCCCAGGACATCGAAACCCTGGCGGAACAGAAATCACTCGAAACCGTTCGCCAGCACGCGCTGGAAAAGCAGGCCGCGCTTACCGCCGACTCCGTGACTCGCCTCCAACTACGCTACGCCGTGATCCGGTTGTACGAGGGGCGGAAGGACTTCCCGTCGGCCGAGAAGAATGTCGCAGCACTGTATCGCGAGAACCCCAAGATTCTTGGAGTGGTCCGCTCGACCGTTGACTTCTACTGGCGCACCAAGAATTATCCGCAGGCGATTTCCGTCCTGCTGCAGGCCGCCAAGGACACCTATCCCGATCTGAGCAAGCAGTTCACGTATGAAGCCGCTCGCAAATCGACCGATGCGAAGCAGTATCAGCAGGCGCGCGATCTGCTCACTCAGCTTCTGAAAGATTCTCCTTATAATGCTGAATACCTCGCTGCCATGGCCGATGCCTACGCTCAGGCGGGCGACGACCATGGTCTCCAGCAGTTCTACCTCGACAAAATTACGCTCTTCCGCAATGCGCCCCTTTCGGCGGATGTGCGCAAATCCCAGATTGCTGCCCTGCGTCGTGGGCTGATCCCCGCTCTCACCCGCATGAAGGACTACCCTGGCGCGGTCGACCAGTACATCGAGCTGATCAACAATTTTCCGGAAGACGACGCGCTCGTCAGCGAGGCCGCGCTGTTCGCGCTCCGCTACCAGCGCCAACAGCATCTAGTAGACTTCTACGCCAAAACAGTGGTCCAGTCCCCGCGCGATTCCCGCTGGTCCACGGTGCTGGCCCGCATCCAGACCAATCTCGAAAACTACCCGGCTGCGATCGATGTCTATGCCAAGGCGATTGCCATCCGCCCCGACCGGGTCGACCTCTACACGGCGCGTGCCGGACTCGAGGAGCGCCTGATGCGCTTCGACGATGCCGCCTCCGACTACGAACATGTCTATCAGCTCGCTTACCGCGATCCGCAGTGGATGGAGAAGGTCGCCGCAGTTCGCGCCCGCCAACGCAAAGAGAAAGAAGTGGTCGCCGCCCTGCAATCGGCGCTGATCGACGGCCGTCCAGAAAACGCAGCCAACTACTTCGAGGTTGCCCGTCGTCTCGAATCTTGGGGCATGCTCACCGAGGCTCGCACCTTTGCCGAGCGGGGAATCAAGACCGCCGGCCCGGACCTGCTCGCTGCCGTCGAGTACCAGGGTGGCGCAAAAACCTACGTCCGGATCATGACTCGCTTGCGCCAACATGAGCAGGCCTACATGACGATGCAGAACGCAATGGGGGATGCTTCTTCAAATTTACCTGTTCTCAAAGAGCAAGTCGAGAAACAGGGAATCGCGGCGGTCACTGACGCCCGGTGGCGCGAGCGAGTACACCAAATTCGCATCAACACCGCTCGCGACGGCATGGCTGCTGTGCTTGAAGAAATGGGAGGCACCGTCAACACCTACTTTACTCCCGAGGAGCGGCTGACTTTCGCAAGCTTCGCCGAAGCAAAGTGGAAGGCAGCGGATCCTTCCGACTTCGGCCGGTTCGCCGTTCTTCTGGCCCAGAGTGCCGGTTTCTCCGACCAGGAAGCGCGCTGGCGCTTCGAGTTGATGATGCGGCAGGCAAGCACGGTTCCGTATTCCTATGGCGACTTGCAGCCTTTTATTGATCTTGAGCGGCGGCGTGGCCGCTTTGCCGAACTTGGATCAAAGCTTGAGCAGTACGCAAACGCTGTTCCACCTGTGTATCGCAACTCGCCTCTTATTGCCGCCGCCGATGCCTATCGTTCCGCTGGCGACGAACAGAACGAACTGCGCTTGCTCTCCATCGTTTTTTCCGTAAACGGTTTGGACACGACCCGCCAGCAACGCCTTTTCCAGTTGCTTCTGGCGCGCCAGGCGCAGGAACTTGTGCGCATCGCGTCGAATTGGAGCGTTGCCTCGGGTGAGCAAGCCGCCAACTACGTCATCGCACACGGGAGCGCTCAGCTAGCGCACTCCATCGTGCAGACTCGCGGACAGGTTCGCCCGCCTGTATGGAATAAGGCTTACAACGCGCTTGTGGGACTCTATTTCTCCGAGCCTACTCCGGACGTAAACAACGCCTTCCTGTCCGCCCTCGCCAGCGATGCGCCGATCGGTGCGCGCCTTGCCAAGCCCGTTGATCGTTCCCAGCAACTCGCGGGCAACACGTGGTTCTACTATGGCTCGCGTTACGGGGAATACCTGGGCACTGCGAAGCAGGGCAACCCGGAAGACTTTCTGCCCGCAATCTTGGAGCAGAGCCCGGCCACGTCTTCCGGATACCTGACATTGGCCGGCTACTACGTCGGCGCCGGTGACACCACACGTGCGATTGTGGACTACAACCACACTCTCGAACTTTCGCCCAACCGCCCCGAAGTCTATGACAGTCTTGCCGTCGTTTATTACAAGCAAGGGGATCGCGCCGCCGCTCTTGCTCAATGGAAACAGGCCTTTGCCGTGCTCTCCAAGCAGCTCAACAGCGCCCATCTTCCAGAAAGTTTCTGGACTGACTTC
>OBLW0100003570.1_pt1 | contig 12087 bp, 10 predicted proteins | sample 1520161 | NCBI WGS metagenome assembly OBLW01 (sample SAMEA3539309, study PRJEB22396) | soil metagenome | biome: tundra; feature: field; material: soil | place: USA | collected 2010-05 | depth 0.15 m
AGGGCACATAGCCCGGCTTCATCATGCTGTTGAGGCGCTCGGCCCGGCCCAGGCCGCGCGGCTCCGCCCACTCGATCACCCGGGCCGCGGGAAGCTGCTCCGAAGCCGGGCGGCGGCCCTGCTTGTGATAAGTCAGCAGGGTCACCTGGTGGCGGTCGGCCAGCCGGCTGACCCACTGGTAACCGACCCATGCCTCGCCGACGTCGGCGCGATCGCAGGTCGGCGCGATCAGGAGCAGCTTGAGCACCAGCCAACGGTATCCGGTATGCACTGCCCGGGAGCGCCTGATAGCCGGCCTTCTTCGCCTCTATGATCACCTTTGTGCGTCCGGACCTCGCTGTTGTCATCGTGACCTACAACAGCTCTCACGACATCGGGGATCTCCTCGACTCCCTGCCCGCCGCCCTCGACGGGCTCACCGCGGACGTTGTCGTCGTCGACAACGGGTCGGCCGACGGAACCGCCGACCTGGTTGCCGCCCGGGGCGACTCCCGCGTCGTCCGCTCGGCGAACGTGGGCTACGCCGGCGGTATCAACCGGGGGGTGCGCGAAGCTGCCCCAGCCGACGCGATCCTCATCCTCAACCCCGACGCGCGGCTCGCCGAGCATGCGGTGCCGCCGCTGCTTGAGGCGCTGCGCGAGCCCCGTACCGGGATCGTGGTGCCCCAGCTGCGGTCAGCGGACGGAGCCCTCGAGCCCTCCTTGCGCCGCGAGCCCACGCTGCTGCGCGCCCTGGGCCTGGAGAAGACCGGGATGGCCGCGCTCTCCGAGCGGGTGGGGGACACGGCCCAGTACAGCTATCCGCACCTGGTGGACTGGGCGCAGGGCGCCGCCGTCCTTATGTCACGGGACTGCTTCGAGACCCTGCAGGGCTGGGACGAGTCTTATTTCCTCTACTCGGAGGAGACGGACCTGTCGTTGCGCGCTCGTGATCTCGGCCTGCTCACCCGGTACGAGCCCCGGTCGGTGGTCGTCCACACGGGTGGCGGGTCGGGTCGCAACGACATGACGCACGCCATGCAGATCGTGAACCGGGTTCGCCTGTACCGGCGCCGCAACGGGGTGCTGGCGTCCTGGTGCTACTTCTGGCTGGCCATCGCCAGCGAGCTCACCTGGGTGATGCGTGGGCATCCACAGTCGCGGTTTGCCATCGCGGCCCTGCTGCGGCCGTCGCTGCGCCCGGTGGAACTCGGCTGCTCGGACCGCTTCCTCCCGCGGTGACCGCCGCCGCGGCAGCGGAGTGAGCCAGGAACGGCGACGGACGGTACGTCATCCCTGGTGGGGCCACGTATCCTGGCATTTGCCCGGGATAGCCGCTCGTCGCGCAGTAGTCTGACAAGCAGCGCATTACCGAGAAACGGGGTTGGTGCTGCCCCGGGCGCGGCGGCGCGAAGGAAACCGGGGGGTTGGATGGATCTGCTCAGGACTCGCCATGTCCCGGCGTGCCTGACGTCACTGATCACCTCGTCCATGGCAGGGAGCACGGCGCTGTGAGCGCACAGGTGATGGAGCTTTCCGCGGCGGGAACCCGCCGCCGCGGAACCGACGCGGTCACGCTGCTGACCTGCTACGTGTTCCTGCTCATGGTCATCCCGTCGCCACTGACCTTTGCCCCGCTCGGCGGGGCCGGCGGCCCGGACACCATATTCGGGGTGCTGCTCCTCTTTGCGTACCTGCTGACCCTGGCCGTGCCGCCGCTGGCGCTAGCCCGGGGGCGCCAGCCAATCCGGTTCGCTGCCGTCCTGCTCACCTGCGCGGTCCTCGCCTCGTACATATCATCCGGCCGGCGCACATTGCCGTCCCTGGAGCAGAACGGCGCGGATCGCGGGGTCATCCTGATGCTCGGATGGCTCGGCATCATGCTGGTGGCGGCGGATGGCATCCCCAGCATGGACCGGCTGAAGACGCTGCTCCGCCGGATAGTCCTGGGCGCGACAGCGATGGCGGCGCTGGCCATAACGCAGTTCTTCACCGGGCTGAATGCCGCGAAGTACATCCAGATTCCCGGGCTGACCGCCCAGACGCCCTTTACGGATCTGCTCACCCGGAATCAGCTGAACCGGCCATCCGCCACCGCGATCGACCCGATCGAACTCGCTGTCGTGCTCGCGATATGCCTGCCGATCGCCGTCCACCAAGCCCGGTTCGCCCCGCCCGGCCTGCGTCGGCGCCGCTGGCTGCAGGTTGCGCTCATCGGCATAGCGCTGCCGATGACGGTGTCACGGACGGCCATTATCGCGCTCGTGGTGTCGGCTGTTGTGATGCTGTCGATCTGGCCGAAACGAGACCGGCGGATTGCCTATGTGGTGGGGCTGTTCGCGGTGGCCGGCATGTTCGTGTCGGTGCACGGCTTGCTCGGCACGCTGAGTTCCCTCTTCACCCAGGTCGGGTCGGACACCAGCAGCGCGTCACGAACCGGCGCCTTCGGGTCGAGCATGCCTTTCATATCGCAGCATCCATGGTTCGGCCGCGGGTTCGGCACCTTCCTGCCGAGCACATACTTCTTCACTGATGACCAGTACCTCTTGTCGGTTATCGAAATCGGCGTCATCGGCCTCATCTGCCTGCTTACCCTGTTCGCCACCGGGTGGCTGGCCGCCAGGAACGCCCGGCGCGTTTCCCGCGATCCCGAGACCCGGCACCTCGCGCAGTGCATGGCGGCCTCGGCGGCAGTCCCCGCGGTGTCATTCGCGACACTTGACGCCTTGTCCTTCGCGATGGCCGCGAGCCTCACCTTCCTGATTCTCGGCTGCGTCGGCGCACTGTGGCGCCTGGCGCGGGTGGAAGCGATGGCCCCCGGCGGAGGATTGCCGCCGGCGGGGCATGAGCGATCGCCAACTCGGCCCGAGCCGGCCTTCAGCGACGTCGAAAAGGACGACACAGCGCCGATACCCGTCGTGCAGGGTGCAGCGCCATGGAGAGCTAGCCCGGCCCGTTAGCCTCGGGCTCTCCATGAACCGACTCCCCGTCCCGGCCGTTTAGATCATGTAAAGCGCATTGATGCGGCCTTCGTGCAAGGGCTGCGAGCATCGGGGGGGTGGGTTATGAGGTTCGCCGCTCATCAGGTACACAGAGGCTACTCAGCAGGCGTACAGAGACTGCGGGGCCACTGCCTAGCAGGTTTCCAGATATGCGGCAGGAAGTTGCCAGACGCTGACATACTGGGATTGTATTGAGTGCTGCTAGCGGGCTCTTTGTCTGCGTATTGTTTTGCGGCCCTTTACCACCGCATTGCTGCGTGGCGGCTTCGCTTACCAGCGGCAGTACACCAATTACTGCCTTGTTGAGCCAGCGGAACGTGATTGCTTTGGGGGCATGGTGAACCAGATCTCCGCACCTCTCGGTACCTCCTATTTCGGTAGTTCCAGCGAGGAGGCGAGCGTCCGCGGCCTAGAGATCGTACTCGCTCAACCGGGCATTAACGTGGTGTCGGTTACCTGCGGCCGGGGCGCTGAGATTCACGAGCAGGACGGCCCGATGCAGCGAATCGCCCGGGCGGCCGGCGTTCCGCTCCTCAGCCTGGCGGGTGTCCGGCGTGACGTGAGCTCGGCCGACCTCGTGATCTCGTTCTACAACCCGGTGATCTTCCCGGCCGACTTCATCGATCAGGTCCACTGGGGTGTGCTGAACATTCACCCCGGACCGCTACCGGAGTACCGGGGATCCTGCTCCGTCGAGCATGCTCTCCTCGATGGGGCGACGGAGTTCGGCGCGACCTTGCATTTCTGCGACAAGGGGATCGACACCGGCCCCATCGTCGACGAGGAGCGAATACCGATCACCAGGGCCGACACGGCCCGCGCACTGTGGTCCAAGGTGGACAACCTGGCCCTGCTCCTGCTGCGGCGGACGCTGCCGCAGGTTGTGCAAGCGGCCCGCGTTGGTCACCGGGTCCCGGCCCGTCCCCAGGACACCACCAGGGCGCAGTACTTCGACTCAAACCTGTCCCGTGAGGGCCGTCTCGACCTGTCGAAGGGCTGGGATGCCGTCGTACAGCAGGTCCGGGCCTACGACCATCGCCGCTGGGAACCAGCGTTTATCGAGTGTGACGGGCACCGGATCCATTTCCGGTATGTGGATGGGCAGGTCGTCCTGGATCGAGTGGACGCGGCCAATCAGTTAGCGGCCCGGGTAATTGATCACTAGGGGAACTGATCAGTAGGTGAATTCACGGCGGCGGGCGGCTTCCCCGCTGGAGTGCCGGTCCGTTACGCCGACCGGGACGTCGCCGTCCGAGGGCAGCGGCGCGGCACGCTCCGCGCCGCGCGACCGGTCAACGTAAGGCCGGGGCGCCGGGCGGCCACCACCGGGAACTACCCGCTCCGGCTCGTCAACGGCAGGCCGGTACCGGCGCCGGTGCGGCGGCGGCTGCTGCTGGTACGGCGGCGGCTGCTCGTCGTCCCTGGCCGGAGCCGGTGCGTACCCAGTCCCAGACCCAGACCCGGAGGCACGTTCACCACGCCGCCGGCGGATCTCCGCGTCGAGGATCTGCGGGAGCGCGTAGGTAAGCACCAGGCCGAGGCCCACGAGGAGGACGACCACCCGCGCCTTCTTGCTGACCTCAAGCTTCGCGCTGGTATCAAAGGAGGCGACCATGCTGGTGATCTGGTTGGCCGCCGGGATGTTCTGCTGCAGCACGACTAGCTTGGACTGAACCTCGGTCGTGACGGCGCTGAGCGTGCTTTCGACCACACTCTTGCTCTTGCCGGTGACTGTGATGTCCAGGATCGGCCCGGTCGTGTTCGTGTCATCCGCGATCGTGTAGGAGCCGGTGTAGCCCTTGTTATAGAGGGCCGTGACGGTGGCCGGGTCCATCACCTGACGCTGGACGATGTCACCGGCGACGTTTTCCGAGCCACCGTAACTCAGGTAAACGTTGTTGCCGTTTATCTTCGCTTCCTGCTTAGACGGCACGAGGACAACCATGGACTCCGTCGTATAGGGCCCTGGAATCTTAACCCAGGCCGCGACACCGGCCGCAAAAGTCAGCACTAGCAGAAAGCCAGTCAGGATCCACTGCCTGCGCAAGGCGCGCAGTGACGCCGTCAAATCCATTTACCCGCCCCAGTGTCGAGACCGTCTGTCTCCCCGCGCAACGCGCCGGCTGTCATAGTGGCCCAGTCGCCACCGCCATCGAGCCGCATCATCCGCTTCGTCCGAGGAGCGGCTAGTGCGGCCTTTGACCGAGTCTACCAACTATGCCGTGCGCCACGCAGCGCGTTGGGGGGGATCGATCCGTACTTGACGCGATCTGGGTGCTCCCGTGACTTTTGCCGGTCATGGAGCCACTCCAGCCCGTCATAGACGGTATGGTCTTATGGACGCACGCCTCGGGAAGCGTGCCGAGCGGGGGATAGTGGGAAACGCGCAGGTCGGATATGCGCTAAGCGAGTACGCAGAAGAGTGGATTGGTGACTACCTGTGAGCTTGCCGGAGATCGCCGGACTCCTGTGGCGGCACCTGCTCGCTGTCCTGGCCGTTCTCATCGTCGCCGCGGGCGTGGCCTATACGTTCAAGCACACGCCGCCGACCTATGCGGAGACCGCCACCCTGGTGTTCGTCCCGCCTCATTCCGGGGCCCATCCCAATCCCTTGGAAGCCTCCAGCGGCTCCATCCTTGAGTCGGCGGGCACCATTGCTGTCCAGGTCATGAGCCCGCAGGGCCAGCAGCGGGTGCGGGCGGCGGGCGGGACCGCCCAGATCGACGTGGAACTGGTCAACAGTTACAACCTGGAGTATCCGGACTACAGCAACCCGTACCTGACAGTGACCACTACCTCCGCGGACTTCCCGGCCGTGCACCGCACATTCACTGCGGTTAACAAAGTGCTTAACGACGAATTCATGGCCGAAGAGGTCCAGAATGACGTCACGCCCAATAACCAGATCCAAATCGTGATGGCCGGGGACACCGGCCCGCTGACTCAGACGGGGTCGTCGAAACGGACCCTCGGCGGGCTGATCATCCTCACCATCGTGGCCATCTTCGCCGTGGCGGCCTTCTTCGACCGGCATCCGGTCCGGCTGATGCGCTCCGGGAGGCGGACTCCGGAACCGCGTCCCTCGCAGATGCGGATCCCGCGCCTTCAAGCAGGAGATCCTGCCTCGTTTGACTACTAGCCGAGCGGTCGGAACTGGCGGTGCAGCACGGTATGACGGCCAGTCGGCGATAGTAACCGGGTGCTAGGCGAGGGCCGGAACTTCGTCGGTCGGCCGTAGGTGCCCGGACGGCCCGCTGCCCGAGAGCAGCGTCTCGGCGATCCGCTGGCCGGCCCGTCCGTCCCACAGCGCGGGCGACCGCTTCGGGGGTGGCGCCTGCAGGACGCTGAGCGCCGTCTTGACGATTCTCTCCGGGTCGCGGCCCACGAGCTGATTGGTGCCCTCGGTCAGGGTGATCGGGCGTTCGGTGTTGTCCCTGAGGGTGAGGCAGGGGACGCCCAGGATGGTCGTTTCCTCCTGCACGCCGCCCGAGTCGGTGAGGACGAGGCGAGCCGAGGCCTGCAGGGCAATGAAGTCCAGGTACCCGGCGGGCGGGATGACCTGTATCCGGTCGGAGAGCCCCGCGCTCTGCAGGTGGCCGGCCACCCTGGGGTGGGCAGGCAGCACGAGCGGGCACGCGCGGGCGACCTCGTCGAGCGCGGACAGCAGCCCGGCGAGCGCGGCCGGGTCGTCCACGTTGGCCGGCCGGTGCAAGGTCACCAGCGCGTACTCACCAGGCTCGAGCCCGAGCCGTCGCAGGGTGTCGCCACCGATCGCCCGGTCGAGGTTCGCGAGCAGCGTGTCCACCATGACGTTGCCGGCCAGGTGGATCTGATCCGCCCGGTGCCCCTCGGCCTGCAGGTTGGCCACCGCGTCGGCCGAAGGCGCGAACAGGTAGTCACTGACCCGGTCGGTGACCACGCGGTTGATTTCCTCGGGCATCGTCCAGTCCCGGCTGCGCAGGCCCGCCTCCACATGCGCCACCAGCGCGCCGGATTTCGCGGTCACCAGCGCGCACGCCAGCGTGGAATTGACGTCGCCGACCACCACCACCACATCCGGGCGCAACTGCTCGGCTAGCGGCTCGAACGCCGTCATCACCCGGGCCGTCTGGGTGGCGTGGCTGCCAGAGCCCGCCCCGAGGTGATGGTCAGGCTGGCGGATCCCCAGATCGGTGAAGAACACGTCGTTCATCGCGGCGTCGTAATGCTGGCCGGTGTGCACCAGGATGACGTCCGCCCCGCGCTCCTCGAGCGCGTCCATCACCGGCTTGACCTTCATGTAGTTGGGCCGCGCCCCCGCGACGCAGATCACCCGCATCGGGTCGGGCCTCACAGGATTTCGACGTTCTGGCCGGCCAGGCGGCGACGGCAGTCGAAGAGGAATCGCGCGTGCCTGCCGATTTCCTCGAAGTCGAACGCATCATGGTCGGTGAGCAGGACGACAGCGTCGGCGCTGGAGACTTCCTCAGGTGTCGGCTCCACCCGGGCCACCAGGCCGTCGACGGCCTTGGCCTCGACGACATGCGGGTCGGCAGCCCGGACGTCAGCTCCCAGCCCCGCCAGCAACTGAGCGACACGGACAGCGGGCGACTCGCGCGCATCGCCGGTGTTCTTCTTGTACGCGAGCCCCAGCAGCAGGATGCGCGAGCCCTTGAGCGCGCGGCCGCGCTCGTTGAACGCCAGCATCAGGCGGTGGATGACGTAGTCAGGCATGTGCCGGTTGATATCGTCCGCCAGCTCGACGAAACGGAAGCTCTTGCCTAGCGACCGCTCCACCCGCCAGGAAAGGTAGGAGGGGTCGATCGGCAGGCAATGGCCGCCCACCCCGGGGCCCGGGGTGAACGGCATGAAGCCGAATGGCTTGGTGGAGGCCGCGTCGATCGCCTCCCACACGTTGATGCCGAGGTCGTTGGCGAACATGGCGAGCTCGTTGACCAGGGCGATGTTCACATGCCGGAAGGTGTTCTCGATCAGCTTGGCCAGCTCGGCCTCGCGAGGCGAGGAGACCGGCACGGTCGTGTCGACGACGCCGTCGTAGAAAGCCTGGACGGCCGCGAGGGAGCCGCCGTCGATCCCAGAGACGATCTTCGGCGTCGTCGTCAGCGTCCAGGTGCTGTTGCCCGGATCGATGCGCTCCGGGCTGTAACCCAGATAGAAATCAGTGCCCGCGGCCAGCCCGGACCCGTCCTCCAGCCAGGGCAGCACCTGCTCCTGCGTCGTCCCCGGATACGACGTCGACTCCACGATCACGGTCGCGCCCGGGCGGAGGAACCGGGCCAGCATCCGGGACGCCGCCTCGATGTAGCTGAGATCGGGCAGCCCTTCGCGCAAGGGAGTGGGCACAGTGATGACGGCAACGTCGAACCCGGCGCACGCGGCCTCGTCAGATGACGGCAGGAACTGACCGCTCTGTAGCGCGTCCTGCAATTCCGCGCTGGAAATGTCCTCGACGTAGGACTCCCCCGCCGCCAGCAGCTTTACCCGGCCCGGGTCGGTGTCGTAGCCGATCACCCGGTGGCCCGCCGCCGTCGCGCGCATCGCGAGCGGCAAGCCCACATACCCCAGTCCGGCGACAACGACTGTCGTCACGAATCCCCCCCTGGTACGCGGCCGCGCATTCGCTCCCGCGCGACCAGCATGATGAATGACATGTTGGTGGAAAGGTACCGTCGGCCGAGCCGGACCGGCTCCTGCAACGCCCGGTAGAGCCACTCCAGGCCATGGTCCTGCCACCAGACAGGCGCCCGCCGGGTCAGCCCCGCGAGCACGTCGAACGATCCCCCGACCCCGTGTATCACGTTCGCCTCGGTGGCCGTTCCCCACTCGCTGAGGAACACCTCCTTGCGTGGCGAGGACATGCCCACGAACAGGATGTCAGCGCCGGAGCGGCGGACGTCCCCGGCGACCTCGGCCTCCTCGCCCGCCTGGTAGTAGCCATCCCGGGCGCCCGCGACAGACAGCCCAGGAAATCTCCGGCCGACCTCGTCCAGCATCTTCGCGAGAATGTCTGGCCGCGCCCCGAGGAAGTACACGCGATAGCCCCGGTCAGCGGCCTCGGTGAGCAGATCCGTGAAGAGGTCGATGCCCGCCACGCGTTCCGGCAGCGGCGAGCCCAGCACCCGGCTCGCCCAGACGACGGCCTGGCCGTCGGCCAGGATCAGGTCACATTCCCCGACGGCTTGGCGCAGCTGCGGGTTCCGCCGCATGGCCACGACTTTGGCGGCGTTCAGCACGCCGATGGACAGGCGCTCACCGTTCTTGATCGCGTCCGTGCACCGCGCGACAGCCTGCGACATGGTGAGGGCGTCCACCGGCAGCCCGAAGAGGTCCCGCTGCATCAGCCCAGCTGGGTTGTGATCCATCACACCCTCACAGTCATGGCAGCCACGTCATAAGGAGCCAGCCCAGTTCGTAAGGGCGGCACTCGTGATCAACAGGACCCGGCCGGCACACGCGGTCGAGCGCGGGCAAGCGCATCCCGGGACGGATCCGGGTGGACGCGGCGCGGAGCCCGCGCACCACCTTCCGCGGGTCCCCGCGGGCCACCTTGCGCCAGGTAATCGGCGGCTCATCGAGGACCAGGTCTTCATCGGCCTCTGGCGGGCCCCCCAGCCAGCGCAAACCCTGGCAGATGGCATCGAGATGGTATTCCCCGCCCGCGTCGGCCAGGTCAAGCAGCGCCATCGGCGCCATCGCGTGCTGATGCACGCTGTACACCGGATAGCCCTCCACGACCTCGCCGGTGCGCGAGTCGTAGTGCCACCACCACTGCCCGGCCGGACCCTGCGCGGCGCAGATCACCTCGGCCACCGCATTGGCAACGGCCAGCGCCTCGGGATCGTCGGCGCTGCCGTGCAGCCGGGCGAGCGCCTGGATGGGGTACACCTGATCGGCGAAGCTGCCCACATGGGCGCGATACCACGGGGCATCCCCGCCCGTGGTGTGCGGGTAGACGGCGGCGCCCCGGGCCGCCAGCAGGCGCCGCCGCGCGGCGGCCAGATGCTCCTCCACGTCGGCGTGCGCGCGCACCGCGACCAGCGCCGTCACGACCCAGGCCGCAGCCAGCACATCGACTGGGCCGTCTGGCCGGTCAAGCTCGGCGAGCCGCTCCACGCAGCGGAGCAGTTCGCCGTGCTCGGCGGCGCCGCAGGCCCAGCAGACGATGGCCGCGTCGCCGACATTGGTAATGCCGTCAAGGCCCTTGGCCAGCCGGCCCAGCAGATCGTCGACGCTCGGCCCGCCCAGCACCGCACGCTGGTCCGGCTCAGCCAGTCGCATCAGGCCGAGGGCGGCGATCGCGCCGTAGCGCAGGCTCGTCCCGGCCGGGCGCAGCTGCCAGCCACCATCGGGCGCGGGGGCGCCGGTCACGGTGAACACGAAGTCCCCGCCGGCCTGCTGGTCCGGCAACTGGCGGAGCGAGATGCGGATGAGCCGCTCCAGCAAGGCGGCGCCCCGGCTGTCCCGCCCGGCGACCAGCCCGAGCCGATCAGATTGCGGCATCACCACGCCGCCGCCCCGGGCAAGCGCATGCACGCCGATGCGTTGGCCACGCAGCGAGCAATGAGTGCATGCAACACCCAGCCTCCCAACACCTATGACCCACCGGCCCGATCCGCGGCTAGCTCTCTGACCCGCCGCAGGGCGCTCATCACGCAAAATCCTGAAACTACCCTTATGACGCCCGGCCCGTAGGGACCGATGACGATCAGGCGGTCGCTGTTACCGTTTTGTTATCATTGCCTGGTGACACCCGGTAGCCAATGGGCTTCGGCGGCGGCCAGCGCGGGGAACGCCTGGCGCAGGGCCAGCTTCCAGTCTCCGATCGGGCTGAGGCCGGCCCGGCTCCAGCCGTCGTGGCCGAGCACGCTGTAGGCGGGCCTGGGCGCCGGGCGGACATACGCGGCGCTCCCCACCGGCCGCACCCGGTCCGGGTCCGCGCCCAGCAGGCGGAATACCTCCCTGGCGAGCCCGAACCACGTGGTCTCGCCGGAACTCGTGGCATGGTACACCCCACCGGGGGCTCCGGACCTGACCAGCGCGACGATCCGGTCAGCGACATCCATCGTCCACGTGGGCTGCCCGTGCTGGTCGTCCACCACGTCCACGTCCGGCCGTTGCTGCTCCAGCCTGATCATGGTCCGTACAAAGTTCGGCCCGTGCGCCCCGTACAGCCAGGCTGTGCGCACCACGTAGCCAGCCCCGCCCAGCCGTTCCAGCACGGCCTGCTCCCCAGCCAGCTTGGTCCGCCCGTAAGCGGTGCCCGGCGACGGGACGTCCTCCTCCGCATAGGGCCGCCGGGCGCGCCCGTCGAACACGTAGTCGGTCGACGGCTGGATCAGGCGGACGCCGGCGGCGGCGCACGCCGCGGCCAGGCCGGCCACGGCCTGGCCGTTCACCCGGAGCGCCTCCTCCTCGGCTGTCTCCGCGGCATCCACCGCGGTCCAGGCCGCGCAGTTGACGACGACGGCCGGCCGCCAGCGCCGCAGCGCATCACCGACGGCGTCGTCATCCGTGATGTCAAGATCCCCGCGCCCCAGACCGGTCACGGTCTCGCCGCTGCGCTCGAGAACGGTTACCAGATCCCGGCCGAGCATCCCGCCCGCGCCGGTGACCAGCCACCGGCTCATCGCGCCTGTCCGCCGCCCAGCAGCGCCTCGCCCAGCGCTCCGGATCCGGGGGCGCCTGCCGCCTGGGGCGGCGGCGGCTGGGAGGCCGCCGGCTGGGGGGCCGGCTGCTTCAGCGGCTCCCACCAGCCCCGGTTGTCTTCGTACCACCGGACGGTCGACTCCAGGCCGTCTTTGAACGGCGTCTGGGGGGCATATCCGAATCCGCGTAGGGCCGAGTCGTCCAGCGCGTAGCGGCGGTCGTGCCCTTTGCGGTCCGCCACGTAGCTGACCATGTCCCAGCCCACGCCGCAGCCGTCCAGCAGGGCCTGCGTGAGCTCGCGGTTGGTCAGTTCCGCGTCACCGTTGATGTGGTAGACGTCACCGCGCGCGCCGCGCTCCAGCACCAGCTGGATGCCCCGGCAGTGGTCGTCGACGTGAATCCAGCCGCGGATGTTGCCGCCGTCCCCGTACAGCGGGACCTTCCGCCCGTCGAGAAGGTT
>OBLW0100003572.1_pt1 | contig 12086 bp, 7 predicted proteins | sample 1520161 | NCBI WGS metagenome assembly OBLW01 (sample SAMEA3539309, study PRJEB22396) | soil metagenome | biome: tundra; feature: field; material: soil | place: USA | collected 2010-05 | depth 0.15 m
ACAAAATCGGCGATGGCGTCTTCGGCGTACACGAAACTGCGGTACATGAAGTTGCTCGTGTCGAAGAGTACGAACACGTTGGTGCCGATGAAGGCGTCGGGATTCTCCAGTCCGGGCAGCGCATCCGACCCTCCCAGCAGCGGCACCACGGCGCCCCCCGCCGTCACCGCCAGGGGCTGCCCCGCGCCCTCCGCAAAAGTCGCGATCGTCTGCGAGATCCCGTCTTCCGAGACGCGGATATCGGCGGGCTTCAGTCCGTTGATGTAATGATTCTTGCTGTCGGTCACCGTGAACGCGAGCACCACCATGTCCACCTTGACCTTGAAGACCGGTGGCTTGGCGGCATCCTGGGCCCGCAGGAACGGCGCCCCGGCGGCCATTCCCATGAACATGCGTCTGGAAATCCGCATAATCGGTTACCTGTTTGAGGTCCCTTCAAGCTCTGCCTGCTGCCTGGCCGGATGCGCGTGCGCCCGCTCGTCCGCGCCCACCACGCGCAACGACTTCAGCATCGCCGGCCAGTCGTCTAGGTTGGCCGCGAAGATATGTTCCACCAGCTCCCCGGTCCATTGCGGGATTTTCACGTTGAGCTGCGCGGGCGACAGGTATAATTCGTCCGCCAGCGCCGCCCAGTAAAGCGTATTGGATTCCCAACTCTCCGCCAGGATGCGGCTGGAGTAGCCCATCAGCGTGGGAAAGGTGCGCAGGTTGAGAAGTTCGGGACGATACGAATTGGTCAGCGTGGGCTTGGGCGTCCCGAACGCCCGCGAAATGGCCGCGTAGTTCGCCTCCCGGGGCGAACGGCTAGCCAGTTCCCGAAGCTCGGACAAGATGGCGGAATCTTCGTCCTTGCGCGAGGCAGCCAGCGCCCGCGCCACCGAGAAATGCTCCGACGGGGTTAGCATTTGGGCCGCTTTGTTCGCGTCGCCCGCCTCGATCAGGGCCTCGATTTCGCGGATCCGCGCTGGCGACGCCAGAGGCTCCATCGCCGCCAACGCTTGGGCGCGAATATCCGCATCGAAGACCGATTCGGCCAGCAACTCGTGCGCGTAGCGCAGGTGCAGCCCCACCCAATGAACCTGATCGGCCGTGACGTTCCCCCATCGCGGAAGCGTGGCGCTCACGATGATTTGCGGAACCAGGTCGCTCCAGATCAGCGCCTGCGTGTGCGTGGGTACCAGGAAGTTCTGCTCGGCCGACGCCAAGGCATAAGGCAAACCCGCCAGCGACCCCGTCAGGCGCCCGCCGCCGTTCGAAGGCCAGCCCGTCGCCGCTACCTCCACGGGAAGCCATGCCGCCTCGGGCATGCCCGGGCGTCCGATAAAGTCGTGGCCGCGTACGAACAGCGGATTGGTATACAACACCTGCGCCTTCGGCGGCGAATAATAAGCGTAGTTGAATGCCAGCAGCGTGTCCCGCAGCCACGGCGCCAGCATTCCGCGGATCTCCCTGAGCTTCGCCGGGTCTCCGCCCGCCTTCGCAATCGCCGTGCGCGGATTGAAGCCGCGCTCCGCGTCGAGGTGCCTCTCGACGGCCGATTCGATCTCCTGCGCGTTCTTCTCCGCGCTGGAGAGCGCCGCTCGAGGAAGCTGGATTTCCGAGAAGCGGCTGGCGAGTTCTCTCAGGGCGGCCGCGTCGGGTTTCTCGCCGCGCGTCATGGCGTCCAGGCGATTGGCGAGCTGGTACAACACATCCAGCGAAACCATGCGCTGGGCTTCCAAAATGCCGGTCAACTCCCCCGCCAGCAGATCGTGCGTCTCGGCGGCGTCGCCGGCCGTCCCTCCGGCCAACAGATCCAACAGGCTCTCTTGCGGCTCGCGCGCCACGCCGCCGCTCTCCGGCGCGCGCGCCCCGGCCAGCAGCAGGTCCAAGCCCTTGATGCCGGCGTCGAACAGGCTCCGGTTATCGCGGATTTGGCCGAACTGGCCCACCACGCTCGCGAAAACCGAGTCGGCGCGGTCCTCCGGAATATTGTCCTGACGGACCAGGATCTGCCATAGCCCCGCCAGCGCTTGAAACACCCCACAGGTGTCGGCCCGTAGCAGTTGGTCCCGAATTCTCGAAATGGATCCGGCCGTATCCAGAAACGCGCCTATGGACTTTCCGGTCAGCGCCGGCGATTCACTGAAGACGGCGTACTGTGCCCGGTAAGCGGGATAGTCGCGGACCAGTCGGTCCACCGTAACCGGCTCCAGCGGCGCCGTGCGGTTGCGGTCCACATCGCTCACTGCCATGAAAATCTTCAGCGGCTGGTTTTCCACGTTCTTGCGGCAGAGCGCGAAAAGCGCTTCCAGCAAGTCGTCGGGATCCTTCCAACTGGGGGCTTGGCGCGATAGTCGGACATCGTACTTGCCCAGCGTGCTCCGGGCGAACAGGTTCTTCCAGATCTCCAGGTTGCCGGGAATGTGCGGCCTTCCGTTCGGCTCGATCCACAGTCGCGTGGTGAGCAGCATCATGTCGGAATTCGCGCGCAGCACGGGGCGGGCCGGACCAGGCGTGGTGACGCGTCCCCGGATCGCGAGGTAGAAACGCTTGAGGCGCACAGGATCGGTCAAGTACTCCTCCACCGGGCCGCGAATCCGCGCCAGTGCGTCGTAGTAACTGGCCATCCAGCCATCGTCCTTGGCGATGAGCTTATCGAAAAACTGGGGACCCTGCGCCGGCGAAGCGCCCACCAGTTCGGCCCACGCGGATTCCGTTCGCGCGCCGCCCGGAGTCACCGCCTTCCCGCCGCGAATCGCGAACATCCCGCCATAGAAATCGAGCACGTGCGCATAGGCTTTCAGGCGGGCGAAAGCCGCCGTCGTTCGCAGGCCTCCGGCGGTCTCGTGGTCGAGCTTGGCGAACGCCAGGTACAGCCGGCAGAGGGCCGGATCGCCGATCAGCATCTCCACAAAATTGGCAGGTTCCTTATTGCCCGCCGCCCAGTAGTCGGTCCCGAACACCACCGGTATGGCGGCTGGCGCGTAGTCGTATGTGAAGGGCCGGTCCGTGCGCAGGGCTTGCTCCAGCGCATTGATAGGGAACCCCGAGTCGCTGGTGACGAAGGCCCGGGCCGCGTTTACGGTTTCCAGCACCACCTCCGACCCGCACCCGCCGCGCATGCGGTAGCCCAGCACGCGCAACAGATCCGCCACCGCGGGCGATTCGCATTTTTCGATACGGATGACATTCCCTGGGCCCGCCAGGGCCTGCAATTCCCGAGCCTGCGACAGGTAGCGGTAGACCAGCTTGAGGTATTCGGTTGGCTCGATGGCCTCGCTGCCGTGACCCGTCTGGTATCCGCTGGTCATCACATTGCGCGCCAGCGCGGGCAGCACGTCCGCCGGGTCGGCGTCCTGGGGAATCGCGGCCATGCGGGCAAACGAGCGCATCGGGCCGGGAATCTTGACGGTGGGCCATGGCTCGGCGGGATGCGCTGCATCGCCCGCGGACAGCCGGCTGCCGGTGGCACGTGTGTAAGCGTCCGAATCGCGCGACGCGGCTTCGCGATCGCCGGCCAGCAAATCCAGGCGCGCCAGCCGCCGTGCAATGGCCCCGGCGCGCGCGCTATTGCCCGAATTCTCGATCGCCGACAGCAGCTTGCGGTACGCGTCGCGGCACTCCGGGTCGCCGTAGCGATCCAGAAACTCCGCATAATTCGTCAGCGCGCCGACGTCGTTGGGGTGGTCTCGCACCTCTTGCGCCAGGGCCGCCCTCGCGCCCACGGCGTCCCCCCTCACTCCGGGAACCGCGATTCCCAGCAGAAGCACAGCCAAAAGCCGAGCACGCACGATCATGCAGCCCTCCCCGCTAGGCGCCCCATGGCGTAATCCACCTAGTGTTACGTGATTCTATACAAATGGGCGGCGCGATGCAAGCCTTATATGTGTGAAAACCTTGGAAATGAATATGCGTTTCGGGTCGGCATATACGATACCATCGAAGCGCGAGGCGATTCTCATGGCATTCAAGCTGTTTTCCAGCGCATTTTCCGACGGCGGCCGCATCCCCAGCCTGCATTCCTGTGAGGGCGCGGATGTCTCCCCCTCGCTCGAATGGAGCGGTGAGCCTGCCGTCACGCGCAGTTTTGCCCTGGTCGTGGACGATCCCGATGCGCCCTCGGGAACCTGGACGCACTGGTTGTTGTTCGATATTCCCCCCACCGTGCACACCCTGGCGCAGGGGTACGCGCCCGGCGGCTTGGGCGTCAGCGGCACGAACGATTTCGGCAAGCTGGGCTATGGCGGTCCATGCCCGCCCAAGGGCCATGGCCCCCATCGTTACTTCTTCAAGCTGCACGCGCTCGACGTCGCCACGCTCGAACTTCGCGCCGGCGTGAACGCGTCGGGGTTGAAACGGGCGCTGGAAGGCCATGTGCTGGCCGAGGCGCGCTGCCTGGGCCGTTATGAGCGCATATGATTCTAGCCATCGATATAGGCGGTACCAGATTCAGCGCCGCGGTCTTCGACGGGGAACGCATGGTCCGGCGCGAGTCGCGGGCCACCGATGCCGCCGGTGGACGCGACTGGATGCTCGGTCAGATCCGTGAGATTGTCCTCGACTGGCGGCGCGATTTCCGATTCGACCGCTGTGGCATCGGCTTCGGCGGCCCGGTGGATTTCGCCGCGCAACGCGTGGTGCTCTCGACGCACGTCGGAGGCTGGCGCGATTTCGATTTTCCCGGTTTTGTGAGCGATCTTGCCGGTGCGCCCGTCGTCATGGATAACGACGCCAATACCGGCGCCATCGGCGAAGGCGAGTACGGGGCAGGGAAGGGCTACTCCCCGCTTTTCCTCATGACGCTGTCCACCGGCATCGGAGGTGGCATCTACGAGAACGGCCGCGTATGGCGCGGCGCCGATTCCTACGGCGGCGAAATCGGCCACCTCACCATACGGCCCGGCGGCCCCCAGTGCCTGTGCGGCGCGCGCGGCTGTATGGAGCGCATGTGTAGCGGCCTGTGGCTGGAGCGCGACCATGGGCGTACCGCCAAGGAACTGATGCAGGATCCCCTCTTCGTGGATCGCTACGTGGTGGACCTCGCGCTGGGGATCAAAGCCGCCATCATGCTCCTGAACCCCGCCCGTATCGTCATCGGAGGCGGCATTGCCAAAGCCGGCGACCGTCTGTTCCTCCCCTTGCGCGCTGAGTTGCGCCGCCAGATCACCGCATGGTCCGCCGCCCGCATCGACGTCGTCCCGGCCGCGCTGGGAGACGACTACGTCCTCTACGGCGCCCTGGCGCTGGCGCGAGCTTGAGTAGCTTGCTACGCCGGCGTCCTTGGTGGGGCAGGCGATTCGCCTGCCAACGCCCCTGCACCCCTCTCCCCTACTCGTCCCGCAAAGCCGTCGACGGGTCGATGCGCGTAGCTCGCAATGCCGGCAGCCAGCAGGCGGCCAACCCTACCAGCGTTAGGAACACCGGTACCGTCACGAAAGTAACGGCGTCGTGCGCGCTGGTCGCTAATAGAAGGCTCTGGATGCCGCGCGTAGCCACCAGAGCGATTACCAAGCCGGCTGCCACGCCGATGGCCACCAGCCGCAGCCCCTCGCCGATAATCCAGAGTTGCACATCGCCAGACTTCGCGCCGAGCGCCATGCGCACCCCGATCTCGCGCGTCCGCTGGCTCACCGAGTAAGAAACCACGCCATAAATCCCGATGGTGGAGAGCAGCAGCGCCAACAAGCCAAACGCCCCCAACAGCCACGCCGTCAGACGGGGCGCCCATAGCGCCTGGCGGATCGTTTGGTCCACCGTCTCCGTCTCCAGCCGCAGATTGCGGTCCAGCGACTGCACCTCCCGGCGGACCGCCGCCAGCGTCGTTGCCGCGTCGCCACTGGCCCGGATGTACAAAACCCCATTGGCGGAATAGGACTGCCCCAGCGGCAGATAGATCAGCGCCTGCGGCGGCTCGCCCACCGTCTGGTAATTGGCGTTTCGCGCCACCCCCACCACCTCCGCCAGCCTGTCGTCGCCGAAGAACCGCATCCGCTTCCCCACGGCGTTCTCCCCGGGCCAGTAATAAGCTGCGGCTACCTGGTTCACAATCGCTACTCGTGGCGCATCGAGGTTATCGAGCGGGCTGAAATCGCGGCCGCCCAGCAGCGGGATTCCGAGCGTCCGCAGATATCCTGGGCCAATCAGACTCGTCAGGATGAACCGGCCGCTTTCGCTCTCCTTGCCCGGCAGCAGCACCGTCCGGGCCAGGCCAACGTTGAGCGGCATGTCTTTCGCCAGTGCGGCGGCAGCCACTCCGGGAACCGCCGCCGCGCGTTCCAGAGCGCGCCGGTTGAACTCCCGGCCCCGGTCTTCGGTGTAGCTCCAGTCCGCCAGGTTGAAGGCCACCGTGCCCAAGCGCTCCGTCGAGAATCCCAGGTCGACACGCGCGGCGTTGCTCAAGCTCCGCGCGAAAAGTCCAGCGCCGATCAGCGCGACCAGCGATAAGGCGACTTGCGCCACCACCAGCGCGGAGCGCGTTGCGCCGCCGCGCGTAAGTCCGCCGCGCTCCTTTAGATCGCACGCCAGGTCGGTTCGCGTGGCGCGCAGGGCGGGGACCAGGCCGAATATCACCCCCGCCGCCAGCGAAACCGCCAAAGCGTATCCGAAGACACGGTAATCCAAATCCAGATGAACGGACGAATACGTGAAGAGGGGAGGACGCATGGACCAAAGTATGTCGCGCGCCCACCGGGCGAACAACAAGCCGGCGGCGCCTCCCAGAAGCGCCAAAACGGTGCTTTCGATCAGCAGGTGCCGCACCAGGCGCCACCGGTTGGCCCCCATCGCCAGCCGCACCGCGATCTCCTTTCCGCGGCCGGCCGCCCTTGCCAGCAGCAGATTCGCCAGGTTGCCGCAGGCGATCAGCAGCACCAGCATTGCCACAATCCCCAGCGCCGCTCCCGCCGTGGCAATGGTTGGCCGGTTGGCCGGGCTGATGGCCGCTTCCGCAAGGGACGTCAGTTTCACGCGCCGGCCCTCGTTGTCCTGGGGATATTGCCGCTCCAGATCGCTCACCACAGTTCCGAGACTCGCTTCGGCCTGCCGCAAGCTAACGCCGGGCTCCAGTCTTCCCACCACCGGAAACAGAAGCGCGCGCCGCTGCTCCACCCAAGCCGGATAAGGGTAAATGTGCCGGTACATCGCCATCGGAACCCAAACCTCGCCGGCCAGCAAAGTGTCCAGCCCCTGAAACCCCCGCGGCGCTACCCCGATGACGGTGTACGCAAGCCCATTCAACTCTAACCCGCGCCCGATGATGCCGCGGTCGCCGCCGAACTTCCGCATCCACAGGCCGTAGCCGATCACGGCCACGGGGTTGGCGTCCGGCGCCCCATCCTCTTCCTTGGTGAACGAACGGCCGAGCGCCATCGGAACACCCAGCGTTTGAAAGTAGTTGCCGGATACGATCTGGCCTACCATGCTTTGCGGGTTGCCTTGCCCGGTCATGTTCACGCTGACTGCGGAGTAAACCAGCAAGGAAGAGAAAACCTGGTTGCGATCCCGGTAGTCCTTATAGTTTGGATACGAGCACAGCAGATTGCCGGGGTTGTGAACATCCACCGTGAACAACGCCGCCAATCGGGCAGGCGCCTCCACGGGCAATGGCCGCAGAAGCACCGCGTTGAGCAGCGTGAATACGGTGGTATTGGCTCCCGCGCCCAGAGCCACCGATAATACAGCCGCCAAGGCGAACCCCCGGTGCCTTGCCAGGCCCCGCAGAGTGATCCGGACGTCGTCGGCAATCCCGCTCATCTCAAGGTACTGGCAGTGTAACAAGCTGCAACGCAGTATTTTGCAGTTTTCTAGCTGCCATCATGTAACAGTTTAAGTTACTAGACGCTTTATATTGATTTTATTGTTCCCGACATAGACCGCAAAACGGGGGCTGGCTCGAGTTTTCGCCGCGCTTGCGAAAACTTCGTGCCTGTCCCCCTTTTGCCCCCCGCTCACGTGTCCTGCTTGATCATGTAACTGTTTAAATTTTATACTCAATCGACGTAATTCTAAACAGATTATATTAATGTTTACTGTTCCCGCGCCTGTCCCCCTCTTGCCAATCCTCCTCCCATGCGCAATGATCCAACACAGCCAATGTGGTGGTTTTCGGCCACTTTCGAACCTCCATAAATCAAGTTAACTTGCTAAATACACGCTAGTTACCGTTTGGCATCCCGGATGCTTCCCCGGCAGTGCAGTCAAGGAGACCTGTCATGAAACGAGTGCCGCGGTTCCCGTTCTTAGCACTCACCAGCGCGGCGCTGTTGTTGGCCGGATCCATCGTTCCAGCCCGCGCGCAGGCGGACCCCGACGACGTGAAGCGTGGGGTGGCTCGCATCAGCGTGATCGACGGCGACGTGACGGTGCGCCGGGGCGATGCCGCAGACTGGGTGGCAGGCGTGCTCAACGCGCCGCTCATGACCGGCGACCAGATCGTCACGGCCGGCAATTCGCGCGCCGAACTCGAGTTCGATACCGCCAATGCCCTACGCATCGGCGGCGGTGCTTCCGTGCGCATCGCACAGTTGGAGTACGACCGTTATCAACTCCAACTCGCGCGCGGTACGGTGACCTATCGCATACTGCATCCGACCAGCGTCAATATTGAAGTAGATACTCAGAATTTGGCTGTACGTCCATCAAAAGAAGGAGTTTATAGGATCAGAGTAGACGATTCTGGCCAATCCGAGGTCAGCGTTCGCCTGGGCAGCGTCGAGGTATCCACCACCTCCGGATCGCAATGGGTGAATGAAGGCCAAACCTTGCTGGCGCGCGGCCAAGCTGCGGATCCCGAGTTTAAGGTTGCGGACGCGATACCCATCGACGATTGGGACCACTGGAACGAGCGCCGTGATGCGGCCGAGTTGAATTCGGCCAGCGATCAATATGTTCCGGAGGGGGTTTCCGGGGCGGAGGACCTGGACCAGTATGGCACTTGGTCGAACGCTCCCGACTATGGCTACGTTTGGCAGCCGAATGAGCCCGTCGGCTGGTCGCCGTATAGCACGGGTCAGTGGACTTGGGCGGACTGGTATGGCTGGACTTGGGTCGGCTACGAGCCTTGGGGCTGGGCGCCGTATCACTACGGCCGTTGGTTCTACCGCCCGCAGATGGGTTGGGCTTGGTATCCCGGCGCGCGGTTCACGCGGCATTACTGGTCGCCGGGACTCGTGGCGTTCGTCGGCTGGGGCGGGGCAGGCTTCGGCTTGGGCTACGTCGGCTGGGTGCCGCTAGCCCCTTACGAAGCGTTGCGCCCATGGTGGGGACGCGCCTACTACGGCCGGGCTGGATATATCAACCGATCCATTCCAATTTCGAACGTAAACATCTCAAGCCTATACAGAAATGCCGCGGTGATGAATGGCGTCAACGGCGTCCGTGGCGCGGATTTCCAGGGCGGCCGCTTCCAGTCGATCTCGCATTTTTCCGGCGCCCAGATCCGCGACGCAAGGGTGGCTCAGGGGGGCGTGCCGATTGCGCCCGGCGCCGCCAGCCTGCGCTTCTCGGATAGGACCGTCGCGTCCCCGCCGCGCGCCGCCGCCAACACTCGGTTCTTTGCGCGCGAGGAACCGAGGCCGGCGGAACAAATTCCTCTCGCGCAGCAGCAGCGTGCCTTCCAGGCGGCCCGCGTCTCGGCGCCTGCGGCTCCGGCTTCGGCTCAGGGCGGAATGCGGCAGGGCACGGTTACGCGGCAGCAGCCCGCGCAGTCCGGTACATGGCGCCAGTTCCCGGATCGCAATGCACCCGCCCAGAGTAATGCGCCAGCGGCGCAGAATCCGGCCGCTCGGACGAATGACGCGCCGGCGCAGCAGGGCTCCGCATGGCAGCGTTTTGGCGAGCCTGGAACGTCGGCGGAGGGTGGCGGTCGGCCGGGCAACTCCGCCGGTCAGCCGGCTGTGCAGCAGCCGGGCGCTGGCGGTTGGAACCGGTTTGGCAGTCCCGGCAACGCCCAAAGCGCGCCTCGGTCTCAGCCCGCGCCGCCCGCTTATCGCGCACCGCAGTACACCCCGGCGCCGGCGCCGCGCGCCAGCGCTCCGTCCAGCCCCTCGCGCTCCAGTTCCGGCGGCGGCGGATCGCATGCCGGCGGTGGCGGTGGCCACGGCGGAGGAGGGCATCGCTAGAGCCGATTACGAGTTTGGTTTCTTCCCCTAGGCCCGGTCCCAATTCAGCAGGGACCGGGCCATTTTTCAGCCCCGCACAAAGTAGCGAAAATATACTTAACTCATCAGCCAAAGGAGGCCATGATTGCCGACTAGGTTGATAGGGTTAGGGGTAATTGCCTGTCGGCGGCGCGGGATGCTGGGGTGGCGTGACAGGCTGGCGCTACTGGTGTGCCTCGGGGCTTGGGGAGGCATGACCGACCGGGGCGAATCAGTCCATGTAGTTACCAGCAGGGCAAGAGGTGAATTGAATACCACCCATGTGCTTCAAGCAAAACTTAGTTATGTGAGGGGGCGTTCCAGTGAAGATGTCGTTGTACGTGATCTTACCGAAGATATAGACGTCAAGGTGCAACCCCAATTTTGGCTGGACATCCCAGGAAACTCCCCCCGTTCCTTGGGTGATCACAATACCGGGAGCGAGCACCTGCCTGGCCGGAAACAGATCAGTTTCGGATTGGGTTATGCGCGCTCTAAAATCCCTGTCCAAGGCTCGGAGACGATCTTCCATTGTTGGATTCTTACGGATCTGATCCTCCAGAAGCCTCGCGGAAAGTTCTTCTTGTTCCCGCCTGATTTGAGCGGTCATGGCATCGTAGTCGCCGACCTTCTCTCTCCAATCCCGGGCCGTCTGGAGCGTGACGACACTCAGATTGATTGCTGGAGTTTTTCCACTGTTGCGGATCGCAATCTGAACGCTTTTGTACGAGAAGCCTTCATGTCCGTTATCTGTTGTTTCCGCTCCGCCAATTGTTGTAAACTCCGCAAGTCCAACCCAAGCCCGTTGATCCAGTCGGGCCGCTTCGACGCTGGCATCCAATGCAGTTTTGCTTTGCGCTTGACTGGTGGCCATGGCCTGCTGGGCTTGTCGCGTAGAGGTATCCATACCACGGGCGAGCCAGTTCATGTTTCCGATGGCCTGCCATGTTTGGTCGGTTGCTACGCTTCCGCTACTCCTCATCTGTTCCAGCGTCCCCTGCATGACCTTCAATTGACCGCTGTAGACGGTCAGAGCCCATATACCAACAGCGACCAAACCTATGTTGGTCGCAGCAAGGACATACTCAAGCCAAGTTATTTTTCTCACATTGTCAGCTGGGTTTGTACCGCCGGGGGATTTATTACGGGAGTATGTGGGCTTCTCTCTTTCGGGCGCTGCGGGAGCGATAGGTTCCGGTGGAAGTACATTATTGTTGGCTGTATCCTGTGGTTGATCTCGTTCCTTTTGGTCGTCCATGGAGCTAGCTTGACTCTTGGTTTACCTTCGGCTTACGCCCTGGCGCATTCGGATTCCCGGCCCGTGGCGATAGCGCTCCACTATTCTAGCGCCAAGATAAGTAGACCGCTATATCCGCCTTCGGCGATGCCGGGTGGTAGGGTGGTGGGATGCGGAAACGCTTTTGGCATCGTCTGTTTGGATGGGTCGAACATGTCCACACCGCCAAGTGGTTCATGGAGTCCGTCAGGAGTGGCGCTGTGATGGCCATGATTCTCACGGTTGCAAAGTTCCTAAAAGCCAATCTGGAATGGACTGTAATTATTTTGACATCAGGGACTTGCATCGCCTTGACCTACCTGTTGAGACTGCTTCAGAACCACGAGAAACACCTCTCCGTTGCCGAGTCATTGATGGTGGGCAAAGCCAAATCTGAATTTGAGAAAATGCCGCTTGGTCAACGTGTAGCTCTCTGCTTGATTTACAGGACGATAAAGATCCACATAGCGGACCTAACGGGTAACCTCAAGGCGCTTGGTTTTGCGGACCCCTCCGGTTCGATTGTGACCCCGTTGAGGGCTACATCTTTGGTGCTAATGGACAATATCTTTCTCGTACCAAACCCGCAGCCCGCGATTGCACGCAGCGTTGATGAATGGCTAGGCGCAACCCGTGAGGCATAGATCGGAAGAGCGTCGTGTAGGGAAAGAGAGTAGATCTCGGTGGTCGCC
>OBLW0100003573.1_pt1 | contig 12083 bp, 10 predicted proteins | sample 1520161 | NCBI WGS metagenome assembly OBLW01 (sample SAMEA3539309, study PRJEB22396) | soil metagenome | biome: tundra; feature: field; material: soil | place: USA | collected 2010-05 | depth 0.15 m
CTATGGGCGGACCGTCAGGTTCTATCCCAGCGGCTTGGAGCGCGATTACGACCAAGCCCACGAGTTCACACTCCTGCCCGAAGGCGACATCTTCAACCAGCTCTTCACCGATTCCTGTTTCATCGCCATGAGCTCGGCCGTGTTTCGGCGTGCAGCCGTGGAAGCCGTCGGCGGAATACCGGATGCAGTTCAGATCGTCCCCGATTACTGGCTCTACGTTGCAGTTGCCCGCTGCTATCGGGTGGGGGCCGTGCAGGAAACGGTCTGCCGCTATCGCATGCACAGCGCCAACACCTCGCGGTTAAACGCGCTCAAGATGAATCAGGAAGTGCTCTGGCTGATTGACCAGTGGGCCGGTGAACTCGATCCGCGGACCGTCGCACTCTGTCGCCAGAGGCACTTCACCGCCATTGCGCTGGCGGAGATGCGGAGGCCGGCCACCGCGGCCCGAGGAGTTGCCCGCCTGTTCACGCAAGGCTCGGTAGCTTCGCAGTTGGCGCGGCCGTTTATGTTCGCGTTTCACATCATCCGCCGCAACGTTCGACGTCCCTATTGGCGCGGTTCTAAGTTATCTCGTCGCCTCATAAAATCATGATATGCAGGCTCGTAGTGAGTCTCTATGTATTCCCGCAATGGCTGAAGGTGGTCTTGGCCAACGACGCCCATCTTCCTATATCCGCTTTCAATTGAAATATACGGAACTTGGTAACGCTCAAGAGACTTAATTAGTTCCTGCACATGCCCGGGCCTGGTCAAGTCGGTGTCAGTGACATAAGTAAGAAATGCCGGATCCCTTAGCTTGAGAGGGAATCCGAAATCGTCATCGCCGAAATACCAATCTCCCGGCTTGGTATGCCTTGCCAAATATGCGCAACCCTCATACCAGTCCTCTTTCTGCTTCAAGAACGCTGCTCGCCCGGTGGGCAAATCGAGCACCGCTAGCACAGATCTCTGCGTCATGGCTGTTTCAACTACTGAGAGTCCGACGAGTAGCAGGAGCACTGTTACCGCGACCCGCTTAGGAAGTAACCTATGCTTATTGAGCATCCACAAAGCAAGGACCAGAGCCAGAGGAGAGGTGATGACTAGCCTGATCAGGCTTGCCGAGTTGATCACTTCAATGAAAAGTGCTGATCCCACAGCGGCTATCAGAACGACCTTGGCTTTGGCTTCGGAGCTACAGGTTGTGTCGCCCTTGATATCGAATGGAAACACGAAATATACGAGCGGTAAGGCATGTAGGAACAGCGTAGCGATGAAGCCTGGAAGCTGCCCTCTGTTTTGTGGCCACTCCGCCAAAGGTTCCCAAAATCGGCTTGCGGCATTGTATGAACCGTAGTACTTGACTGGAAAAAGAACGGTTGCGTCAAACACTGTATATGGGCCGGCAATCAAGAGGAAATACGAAAGACCTGCTCCTAGAACAGTCGCGTAGGCAGCCAGGAGCACAAGTAGCCGATTGCGAAACTCGTGGTCAGGGGCTTCTCGATCATGTGTTTCCCACCAGAAAAAGGCAGCCAGGGCAAGAACCACAGCCAGACCCCGTGTTTGGGTGAAAAGAGAACTCAGCCCACAGAAGGCGCCGGCCATCATTATCCGGGCCAGCGAGCGGGTGCGCAGGACGCAGGCCAAGGCGGCATAGGCTGCGACCGCACTAAACCAATGGTGGCCCGCATCCATCGTCAAACGAAGGCCAATGAAGACCGTGATCGCTACCGACAGCAGGGTAAGTTCGTCGTCCAGAACCGCACGCGCGATGCTAGTCACTAGATAAACGAAGACCAAGGCTATAAGTAGAAACAATATGTTCGCGACAACGAATCTCTGGCCAAACAGCATGAACGAGCAGGCATAGACGAGCTCGGTGCCTGGCGTTTGCATCTCGAAGAAATCTCGGTAGGGAATTTGCCCAGCCACAATGCGGGCACCCGACTGAGCGAAGAACCATTGATCACCATCTCTCAAAATCGGGGTAGCGAGTGCGAAGAGATGGAAGTACACATACAAAGCTACACAGAGAAGCACTCCCGGCAAAAGTGCTTTCGATTTCATGGTCAACCCGGTTGATTGTCGGCTTTGCAGTAATGCTGTCATGGTTCACTACCGTGCAAAACCCTGCCTGTCCCTATCGCGACCGCAAGAGAAATCTAAAGTCACTAGTGATAAGTGAGTAGCGCGATACATTTGGACATCTACGCTAGATGCTTCGAAATAGCTTCTTAGTCTCAAGCCCACACCACGCTTGTTTCTGGCGTATCGCTCGCCGGAGAGCTGGACAGCACCTTGTTCTTCAGCACGAAGACCAGCAGCATCGAAAACAGCAAGGCATAGGACACCACGGTTGCCCAGGCGGCGGCATTGGCTTGGAAGCGCGGAATGAATACCAGGTTTAAAAACACGTTGACGCCTGCGGCCGCTGCGAACGAATACAGGACGGGCCGTTCGTAGCCCCGGCTCACCATCACAGTCCACAGCAGCGAGAAGCAAAAATCGATGGGCAACGCGATCAGCAGAATGCGAAACAGCCCGGCCGCGCCCAAAGTCGATCCGTAGATTACGGTCAAAAGTTGCGGAGCCAGCAGGCCTATACCCAGTGCAACGATGGACGCAGTAATCGCCAGCCCGCCCAATGCGATCAGCAGAATTCTGTAGGCCTGCGCGCCGGCCTCCACCTTTGCCAGGTAAGGATAGAGTGCGTCCGTGAGCAGCCAGAACCCGGTGAAGATGATGTAGAGCGGCTTGCAAGCTGCACTGTAGCGGCCCACTTCAGCGGTGCTGGTCATCGCTCCCAGCAGCAGGATGTCGGCGTTCATGAACACCAGGTTCAACAGATTCGACATTCCGAGCGTTGCCACTCGCGATGGCCGTAGCTCCTCGGCGGCAGCCGCGACCTCCTCCGCGGTCACGTCGCCCTGGCGTCTCCTCCAGCGAAGCCGCCACATGATCCATAGAAATCCGGCTCCTGCCACCGCGCTCAGGATGTTTGCGCCCGAGATTGACGCAACCGGTCGCATCGTAAGCTGCATGGCCGTGATGGCCATCGCCACATAGAGAATGCTGACGCCGCTCCGCCAGATGGACAACATGCCAAAGTGGCCGAGTCCCCACGCCACCCAATCGAGCGCGAAGGCATACGGGATTACAGCGAAATCGAACACCAGCACACAGACGCGCGCGGCCGGAGGGATAGGACCCAGGAGCGCATACATCGCGCCCAAGGCAATGGCAATTGCGGTAAGCGCCGCGCGCCGCTTGAGGACGAATGGAACCACGAAAGCCGCCAGCGCGTGATTGCGTGCCAGCAGCCGCGCGCCGACCAACTTGAGGCCCTGGTCCGAACCCACCATGACGTAGCCGGCAACGGTTTGGGCCAAGGCCACAATTCCAAGAATCTGCACCCCAAAGCGGCGTGACACGTAAGCGAACAACGCGAACGTGGCCATCCTGCCGAACACTTCGCCCGTGGCCAGCCTGGCGAACGAGGCGAAAACGTTTCTGAGCTTCATCGGGTAGAAGGGACTGCGGGTGAGGTTGGACTAGAGGCTGCGCGTTCCGCGGAGCTCTCTCCGTCAAATTGGCTCAGCTATACTTCGAGCCGGAAGGCCGCCGACACTCTCATGCCCCGGGTCAGCGTCATCATGAACGTTCGCAACGGTGCTTCGTTTCTGCGCCAGGCGCTGGACAGCGTGCTTGCGCAAACCTTCCACGACTGGGAATTGATTGTCTGGGACGACCGCTCCACCGATGACAGCCCCAAGATTGTTGCCGAGTATCACGATCCGCGAATTCGCTATCTTCTTTCCCCGGCAGACACGCCGTTAGGGGAAGCCAGGAACAACGCCATCCGCCAGGCCCAGGGAGAGTGGCTGGCCTTCCTCGATCAAGACGACATCTGGCTGCCCCGAAAATTGCAACAGCAGATGGCCTTGGCCGACGACCGCACGGGCATCATCTATGGGCGCGCCATTCAGTTTTTTCCCAGCGGGAAACAGCGGGACTACGATTACGCGCACGAATTTCAGCCCTTGCCCGAAGGCGACATCTTCTCCCAACTGTTCACGGACGCCTGCTTTATCGCCATGAGTTCGGCCATGCTGCGCCGCGCAGCCGTGGAGGAAGTTGGCCCCATTCCCGAAGCGATTCAAAGTGTCCCCGATTACTACCTCTACGTCGCCGTAGCGCGGCGGTATCCGGCTCGGGCGGTGCAGGGAGCGGTGTGCCGTTATCGCATGCACTCGGGCAGCATGTCGCAGACCAATCGGCACCGGTTGCACCAGGAACCGCTGTTGATCATCGCGCAATGGGCGGAGTGCCTTGATGCGCGCATTGTTGCCTACCGTCGCATGACGTACAGCACCGCGTTGGCGCTGGAGGAAATGCGCAGCCTCAAAACCGCTGGCTCCGGACTGGTGCGAATGCTCAGGGATGGCTCTGTAATCTGGTTGATGTCACGGCCCTTTGTACGCGTCTGGCGGGGAGTCCGGCGGAGACTGCGCCGTCCCTATTGGCTGGGCACGGATTTCACTTCTGATCCGGACTGAGAAAGGGAGGCACGCGTGGCCTCTTTTCGGTTTGCTCCGCGCGCCCGCGGTTCGACCGCCAGTGTCGACAGTGCGGCTATTTCTTTCGGGGGAGCGCCGGGTCCTTTGATGACCCGCTTATCGGAGCCGAAGCAGTATCCCAACACCTTGGTGCAGTAGCGGGCCCGAACGCCGAAACGCACCAACGCTTTGGTAAACCGGCCCTTGCCGAAGTAATCGTAGGCCTCACTGAAATCGATTAATCCCTGACGCTGCTCGCGAAGTGCCCGGAGCACATCCTGGCTGGCGGTCTTGCCGCCGTAGTGGACCACCTGCGCACAGGGCGTGTAGAACACCGGGCACCCTTTGCGGTGCAAAGTGTAGTTGTAGGCCAAGTCGGGCATGGCCCAGCGAAAACGTTCATCCAGCAAACCATGGGTTTCCCAAGTGGACCGGCGAATCACGTACGCCGAGGTGCCGATACTCTCCACCGGCTGGGGCTTGGAATAATCGAAATCGGTGTTGTAGTAACGGTTCATCAACTTACTGCGAGGAAATAGCTTGTGCCAATTGAGAGTTTGAAGAAAGAAGACAGCCAAGCTGGCGAAGCTGCGAATGTGATGCTGGATGCTCCCGTCGGGATTAAGCAGTTTGGGACCGCAGACCGCCACCGCGGGACATTCGTCCATGAAGCGCACCAACTGTTGCAGGGCGTTCTCAATCATCAAGGTGTCGCTGTCCAGCAGGCACACGTAACGCCCGCGCGATCGGCGAATGCCCTGGTTTACGCCTTTCGCATACGACTCATTGACCGTGTTCCTGATCAAAATCACGTCGGGGAAAACTTGCGCCACCATATCGGCGCTGCCATCGGGGGAATTGCCGTCCACGCATATGACTTCAAACGTAATGCCGTCGGTGTAGCGGTAAATCGAGTCGAGACAGTTTTGCAGCAGCTCTCGCGTATTGTAGCTGGGGATGATGACCGTAAGATCGAGAAGTGGCTCTGTCATTCCGAAATCCTTAACTTGGATGGTACTACCCTTGCTGGAATGCCGAAAACTGTCTGATTGGGCCCCACGGAACCGATGACGACGGAATTGACTCCCACCGTTACATTATCGCCGATACGCCACGGGCCCAGCACCTTGCAGCCGGTCCCGAGCACCACATTGTCGCCAATCTCGCAGCGCAGTTCCTGGTGAAAACCCATATCCGGCACTAAGGCCCCCAACCCGACACCCTGGAAAACCGTCACGTTCCTGCCGATTCGCCAGGCGCCAATCACGCTTCCTACCGGGTGGGCAAAGAACAGGCCTGCGCCAATCTCGCACTTGGGGGTAACTTCCAGCCCGAAGAGCAGGAGATTCATATACGTAAGGAGCCTGGGTACAATCGGAATCCCGGCGAGCATGGCCGCCCGGCTGGTCCGGCACAACACGTTGGGAAGAAAACGGAAATGCAGCAGGCGTCCGAGAAAGCGGAGGAAATTTGGCCGAATCTCTGACCTGCCTTCCAATTCGTATTGTCGAGCCAGATCGCTGTACAGCAATTCCTTGAGACGAGACATGTTTTCCGAGGATGCCCAGTTGTGCTCTTTGAGAGTAACAGTTTCGCTTGCTGCCGGACTCGCCGGCATTATTGGCACTCGCGATACAAGGCCAGGGTCTGTTGGCCGCACCGCTCCCAACTGTACTGTGCCGCCACTTCCCGGCCTCGCTCCACCGCCTGTTGGCGTGCCGCCTGGTCGCTGACCGACTGCAGCAGGGCGCGATGGAATGAGCCTTGATCCATGGGATCGAAGTAGAACGGTGCGTCCCCACAGATCTCGGGAATGGACGGCGCCCGGCTGGCTAATACGGGACAGCCGGCTGCCATGGCTTCCAGCGGAGGAAATCCGAAGCCTTCGTTCAAGGACGGATACACGAACAACTTGGCGCCCGCATAAGCTTCCGCCAGTAGCTCGTCGGAAACAACCGGCAGGCTGATGACGCAGTCACTCATCTGCAGGGTGGCCATCAACGTCTTTTCCTGCGCTGTCAGCGGTCCGCCGCCTAGCACCAGCAAGTCAAACGAGTCCTGCAGCCGGGTTTCGTGAAACGCCTGCAACAGGCCAGTGAAATTCTTGAAGGCGGCCCTCATGCCAACATAGAGCACGTAATCGCGCCGCAACCGCCGATGCAGACTGGCAGCGGCCTCCGCGCTCCGCGGCAGCGGACTGAGACCATGATGGATCACGCGGACCTTGGCCGGATCCACGGCGTAAAACTGGAGCAGGTCCCGGCGGCACGACTCGGAGACGCAGATGATGGCGTCAACTCTGGGGAATAGCCATTTCCGCGCCCACAGCACCTTCTTCGCATCGGGAAACAATTCCGGATACCGTTCATGGGTACAGTCATGATGAGTGGCCACCACGCGGCGCGCCCGCACCATCGGCATGCGCAGGTACGCCGTAGGATGATAGACGTCCATTTTGCCGCGAAACGGAACTCTCAAGTTGCTCCACAGCTCATTGGCCAGATAGCGCAACGTTCCAGTTGGCAACCACTCGCCGCATGCCATCACCCGCGCCTTGGAGCGAGGCAGCCGGCGAAACGGGTACACGGTGCCACTGATTCCCAACAGCAATTCCGTTCGCACATCCGGCACGGTAGTCAGGAAGTTCATCAGCTCATAAAAGTACCGGGAAGCGCCACCCGCGTCCTGTAGCGAGAAAACCTGGTGATCGTAGAGGATTCGCACCGGCTACTTGCTTCCGCAGGCGCCCAAAGCAATGGCTAAATTGGTGGGTTGATGGGGCAAATACAGCCGCAGCCGCAAGCCGGAAAATAGCTCCACTGCATCCTGCGCGGTGCGCTGGACCAGTCGTGCCAGGTTCTTCCTGGGGGTCCGGCAGCCATAAACGGTGACATCGCGGAAACCCGAGTTCCGCAACACAAAGCCCAAGCTCTGGTCGGTGAAGCCAACGGTGTGCGTAAAGTCATGATAGCGCTGATAGGCTCCCATGACCGGGTGGGCGATGTTGGGTACTTCCACCACCAATTTCCCCTTCTCACTCAGTGAACGGCGAAGCGCTTTCAGCAGCGGCATCACTTCGTCCTTGGGTACATGTTCCAGAACATGAAACATCAGAATGAGGTCAAATTCCCCCGGATGGTCCTCCAGGAATGCAGTCGTGTCCGTCGTCAGTTCCGTGCTCCCGGGCAAAACCCGGTTGCACGCTTCGACCACTTCCGCAGAGACATCCACGGCCTTGATGTTCCCATAGCCGCAGTGAGTGTGCAGATGGCCGAGCAACGCACCCAGGCCCGGCCCGATCTCGAGGATGGCGGCGTTCTTGTCAGGCGGAAAATGCTGGCCATGGTGATCGAGGGAAAAAACGGCGTTGCGCTGCGCCGCGGCAGGCGTGGCAATGCGGCGGAAGTGCTGGCTGAGGTATTGATCGTACTCGACGCTCACAAGCTCTCCAGTCTCGGCCCTGAGAAGGTGGTGAGTACTTCGTCGCGGGGCGAACACGCCGCGGAAAGCAGCCACCCAAACCCCACGACCACCGCCGGCATCAGGATGGAATCCTGCAAGATGGCCTTGACGAGCGATATCGAGAAGGGATCGCGAAAAAAAGTGAATGCCAGCCACCCTGAGCACATGATGTACATAGTGGCAAAGACCGTGCTGGTTGACCGGCTCCTAAGGTAGCGAAAGGCAATGGGCCAGAGGAACAAGAACACCGCCGAACCGCCCACCCCAAAGTTCAGGTCGAAGGATACAAAAGAATTAAGGCCGCCCAGGGGCCGGAATGCCTCCGGCTTCTTCAAAATCGCGGCCTTGTTCGGCAGAAGCAATGTCGGAACCAGATTGAGAAAGTCACTCCCCAACTGATTTGGAGTGTTGAACCAGGAGATTCCTTTATAGCGCAGATGATGGACCAGGGAGAGGCTGTTCAGCATTGGTTCCTCGACCACGTTAAACAGCGCGCCGGTCATGTCACCATGCTCGCGCCACATTCCCAGTGCGCCAAAAAGAAGGGCCAGAACGAGCCCGCCGGCAATCACGGTTGTCAGTTTGAACGGTTTGCGAAAGTTGCTTTGATAGACCGCGAACATGATCAGGAACGAGGCCACATACAGCCGGCTTCCCAGCCACAGCATGAACCCAGCGCCCGCGATGAAAGTGAGAAAGTAGCCGCTGCCCAGCCGTCTCCTCCACGGCATCTGCGGCCGATCCACAGTGAACAGGAGACTGACCACACCCAGAAGAATCATGCAAGTGGTGACCGCCCCCCTGGCGGTCTCTGTGGCCACGTCTGTGGGCGAGGCCGGCCGCGACAAGGCGGCGCGAAACACAAAGGCCGTGTACAGCAGTAAAACGCATCCCGCCAACGTCGCCAGCGATAAGGCCAATTTCGGCACGGGCGACGCCTTCCGCGCGGGGTTGGCATGGAATAGCCGCAGACCCAGCGAGTCGCCCAATGCAAAACAGAGATACAGGGAAATGCACGATAGGGCGTAGGGAGTGATGAGCTTTTCACGAAACAGGGCGGACCAGGTTGCCGCCAGCGGAAAATCCAGTTTAGCGACGTATACCCTGACGAACAGCGGAGTGATCCAGTAGAACAGGAACCCGAAGGTAAAGGTCCCCACATGATCGATCTGCACCAGGCCATGCGAGACTGACCGCTGGTAAACGTACCAACACGGTACTGCGACCGCTATCAGGAGAAGCAGATCATTCACGGCGAGGGCCCTTATCCAACTTGCGAAGTGCTGTTTACCATGTCCCGGGCAGCAGCTTCCAGGTTCTCAGCATGCAGAAAGCGAACTTGCCGGAAGAAGACCATAGCGCTGAAAAGCGCCAGCCAAGCCGTGGCCGTCGCTTGTCCGTAGGCAGCGCCCACCACCCCGTATCGCGGCATGAGCATCAGGTCGAGGCCCAACAGAAGCACGGCAGCCGATGCGATGCCTATGAAATATTCGCTGCCCCGATGCAGGCTCGGCAGCATGCCGAGAAACGGATTGGCGGCTGCCATCAGCAGGAAAACCAGCGCAAAGACCGGGCTGACGGCGTGCACTGCCGGCAGCGAACGATGGGCGAGCAGTTCCGATAGCCGCGCACCAATCCCGTAAAACGCCAGCGAGCCCGCCACCCCCAACGCCAGATTCGCCACGACGCAGGCCCGAAACAGGTGGCGAAGTTTGACCGCATCGTGCGCCACGTGGACCACTTCCGGGAGGAACGTATTAAACATGGCGCCTAAGGCGGCGATGCCCAGCAAGTACAGACGGCTGATCATGGCGTACTGTCCGAGCGCGTCGCTGCTGACGTACCTGACCAGCAGGACCACGTCGCCCGTCTGCATGATCAAGAGCAGCAACTGCCCCCCGCCGGCCTTGATGCCGTGGGTCACAATTTGCCAGGACCGGATGTGCAAGGTGTGGCGGGAGCGGGGAGAACGCCGGCGCAGCAGACGGGCCAATTGGATGCGGCCCAGGGTTACCCCTACCGCATTTAACAGCGGCACCAACCACAGATGCTGCCGCACCAGCGGTGTGCAGACGATCAGCATCAGTAAGTAGGCCGAAAGTCCAAGCGCGCGGGTCTTCGCCAGCGGCGCCGGCAGGCGCAGGGCGACCGCCAGATAGGTGAGGTCGAGCGCCCGGGCGAGGACCATGGAGAACGAGGCCAGGATGACCGTGGCCAGCAGCGTCTGCCCGCGATGCCAGGCGATGAGCGCCCCACCGACTTGCAGCGGGCCGCATACCAGCACCGCAATGGCCAGGCGAAGCCTCTGCGCCTGGCGCGCAAAATCCATGGGATCGCCGCCCGCCGCGGCGAGGAAGTGGGGACCGGTCAAGTCGAGCCCCAGGGCTGCCATCATCATCAGCGCCTGATACACGCTGGTGGCAACACTCAATTGCCCATACTGCTGGTTGGTAAGCACTCGTACTAACCAGCCGTAGATGAGGAACCCCAGCGCGTAGTTCAGACCGTCCGCGGACAAATACCCCAAGAACCTGGCTCCCAGCGCAGAGACATTAGGAGCAGCGGGGGCGGTCATGGTGGCGGCGTTTGCCGCTCCAGGCCCACAATCACGAAGCTGGGCGGGCCCATCCGTCACGATTTCCACGAGGAAACTTTCAGCGACTGTCGCAGTTGCGCCAGCCGCGCACCCTGCTTGGGATCTTCCTGCTTGCGCCTCAGCGCCTCCATCAACAGCACGCCCAGGCAAGACAGGAAGAAGGCAATTATTGCCGTCACCAACACGATAAGGGTCCTCTTGGGAGCCGACTTCCTTTCCGGGATGACGGCTTTGTCCACCACTTGCACCAGGATGGCATCTTTGGCTTCGTCGATGCGGGAGGCCTCGAGTTGCTTGCTGAGAAACTCGTAGAGCGCCTCGTGGTATTTGACGTCCCGCAACTGGCGGAGATACTGCAATTCCACGGCGGGCAGTTGCCGGGTGGGCACTTGCAGGTTGCCGTTTCCGACTTCGCCGGTATTGCGCTCCAGCTTGGCCAATTGCGCTCGTAAGCCGGCCAGTTCCTGCTGGGCGCGTATTACGTCGGGATTACTGGCGGTCGCGTAGGCGCGCATGGACTGCAGTTGCACCTCGTGAATGGCCACCTGCGCGCGCATGTCGGCCACCGCCGAAACGATTGCCCGGCCTTGGGCGTCGGGCTGGATCAGGCCGCTGTTTTCTTCCACCTGCTTCAAGGCCACTTCCGCCTGGGTGAGGCCTTCGCGTTCGGTGTCGAGCTGTTGCTGATAGAACACGCGCCGCTGGCCGGCTTCGGTAATGGCCAGGTTGCCGTTCAGCTCATGCAGCAAATCCACGTAGGCATTGGCCAGCTCGGCGGCCCGTTTGGGATCGCGGTCGGTAACCGAGATGGAGATCAGCCCTTCATCTCCGGCAACAATCTTGCTCCGGCTCTCCAGGGTCTTACGCGCGGCCTGATACTGCTGGACCGAGTACTCGCGGCGCAGATCAAAGCGGTCGATGAGGCGGTCGGCAATGGTGCGGCTCTGCAGCATGGCCACGAACAGATCGTCAGGGTTCTTCAATCCCAGGTCTGTCGAACCCAGCCCCGTAATTGCCCCGAGCTGCCCCAGCATGGCAATCGCGCTCGATTGATTTTGCTGCGGTGGCAAAACCGTAGTGGTGGCCGTGTACATTTTGGGAAGCAGCAGGGCAAAGATGAGGGCCAGCAACGCAGCCGCCAGCGTCACCTTCAAGATGCGCATTTTGTGGTTGGCAAGCACCTGCAACACGGCAATGGCATCGACTTCTGCCGGGCCCGCACCGGCAGGCGGCAGGTTCGAGATGACGTCGCGGTCGTACACACCGGCGCCGCTGGGGGTAGGCGCTTCCGATACTCTCGAGCTTTCCATCATAAGTACCAACTCCGCTTGGAGACGAATTGAGCTATCACTTCAGCACGTTGATCGCCGCCGCGGCCAATCCCAAGTTCCCCAGGATCTGCGACCAGTCCTTGATCCCGCGCAGCAGGCTGCCTTTGTTGGTCTGCTCGGGAACCACGATGCTATCGCCTGGCATCAGCACCA
>OBLW0100003574.1_pt1 | contig 12081 bp, 10 predicted proteins | sample 1520161 | NCBI WGS metagenome assembly OBLW01 (sample SAMEA3539309, study PRJEB22396) | soil metagenome | biome: tundra; feature: field; material: soil | place: USA | collected 2010-05 | depth 0.15 m
TCCCCGAAGGCGGCAGACCACAAAGTGCGATGGTCTGCCCCACCAAAGTGAACAGTATTGCGGCTAGCTCGCAGCTTTCACTGCTGCTGTACTCAGCGTGGAATTGCTAATGCTCCAGATCTTGCTGACATTGGAGCCCGCACCGATGAAAAGGGCCGCCGATGCCAAGGTCAGAAAGGCCATCAGCAAGGTGTACTCGATGAGATCTTGACCGGCCTCGTCTGTCCAGAAGTGCCGCATGAGTTCGATCAAGCGACCTCCGTTTTCCGTCCGCCGGGGACGACCATTCGTCTCCGAGCCGAAGCCACGGAGGGCGTAGTTCAGCGAAAGCACTGGACCACGGGCCATCTTGGCGGACCTATTTCATTGAAATCATACCGCGGTAGAGCGCGAGATCCACCCCTATCCTTGGTTATGTAGCCTTCTGCTCATTGGCCCTGACCGGCGGATTCTGATTCTGGCGCACGTCCTGCCGGTGGACGGCCAAGTTCCGGAGCGAGCCCTGCGCTCCCGGATCAGGCTCTCGGAAACCTGCTGTCCCGTTGAGCCGTCCTTGAGGGTTAACATGAACGTGTCGCGTGGAGATCGCCAGCCTCCCGGAAACGGCAGGCTGGATCCGGCTGGCCACCGGCGTGTTTTGGGCCTAAGAAGAAATGCCAAGGAGGCCGTATGCGGTGGAGTTTGGTTGGTCTTCTCGTATTTCCATTTGCGGCCGTCGCGCAGAGCCCGCTGCTGAGCCGCATAGCGATCGCCGTGCGCGATCAGATGGAGCGCCTCCCCAACTACACCTGCACGATGACCGTGGACCGTCGCCAGCGCGTCACCGGGTCCAAAGGGTTCCAAGTCATAGACAAGATCCGGCTGGAAGTAGCTCTGGTAGACAACCACGAACTATACGCCTGGCCCGGTTCGCACCGTTTCGAGGAAGTGCCTATATATGACATGGTCGGCGGTGGAGTAATCGGCACGGGCGAGTACGGACTTTTTCTACAGACTGTTTTCTTAAGCGGCGCAGCTACGTTTCGATTTGCCGGACAGGAGGAACTGAATGACCGCCAAGCTTACCGTTTTCTGTACGAAGTGCCACGGGCGCTCAGCCGCTATGAAATACGACTACCCACCATAAGAGACACCGTGGGCTTTGGCGGATCGGCCTGGATCGACGCCGCTTCTCTTGAAGTGTTGCGGCTGGAGGTCTTAGTACGAGAGATCCCCGCACACCTACCGCTGGCGTTCGGGCGCATCGCGATCGATTACGGCCGCCTGCACACGAGCAGGGGCGGGTTCCTGCTGCCCAGTTCGGCGGAGCAGAACTTTGCCGGCGGGGGCCAGGAGGCTCTCAACCAGATCGCCTTTTCCGGTTGCCGTGAGTACCGCGCCGAGTCGGCGATTTCATTTGGGGAGACTCCCAAGGCGATGGCCTCGCCTCCCGTCACGCTGCGGCCGCTGGAGGTGCCGGCCGGTATCGAGATTGAATCGAAACTGGAGACTCAGTTAGATTCCGGAAGTGTGGCGACGGGCGATCCATTCGAGGCGACGGTGACCAAAACGGTTATACGGAAAGGCGCCGTTGTGGTTCCGAAAGGCGCAACGATCCACGGACGTGTTGACGGTGTCGTTCGGCGGGCACAACCCGATGCCTGCATTGGCGTCATTCTGCATCCCGCGTGGATCGATTTCAAAGGGCGTGAGGGCGCGTTCGCCGCGGATCAGGTCTCGCTGCCGTATCTGAATCCGTCTCGTTTGGCGCACGATCCCTGTTCATTTGTACCCGAGCCGGGCTCGGCAATTCTACAATTCAACGAAAGCACATTTCGCATACCGGGCGGCCAACTGATACTGTGGCGAACGTCGAAGCCCGATGAGCGACGGTGACGCCGTAGACCACCCAGCATCCGCTTTAAATCCAGCCACTTGGGCTTTGATCGTTCAGGGTGCGATGACCAAAAACGCGCCCGCGTCTCCGCGCTGGCCCCACCGGCCTGTGCCGCCGCGCATCCCCGCCTCCGGCGCGTGATACCTTCATACGTGATGCCCTCCCGCCGCATTCTGCAGCTTGGCGATCCGCTGTTGCGCACCGTCTCTGTGCCTGTAAGCACGCCCTCCGCGGCCATCCCGATCTTCGCGGATCTGCGCGCCACGCTCCAGGAGTTCCGCCGCACGCGCGGCTTCGGGCGCGGCATTAGCGCGGTCCAGATCGGCGAGCCGCGGCGGCTGATCTACATCGAATTCGAAGGCGTCGCCTACGCTCTCGGCAACCCGGTGTACGAGTTTCAGAGCGAAGCCAAATTCCGGATGTGGGACGATTGCTTCTCGTTCCCCGACCTGCTGGTGTATCTGGAGCGCAGCCAGAGCGTGCGGGTGCGCTACGAGGACGAGGAGGGAAAGGTCCGGCAGGTGGAAGCGGCGGGTGCGCTTTCCGAGCTGCTGCAGCACGAAATCGACCATCTGGACGGGATTCTGGCGATCGACCGGGCGATCGACCGGAATAGCCTCGCGACGCGCGAGGAATATGTGCGGCAAATCGGAGCACGCGGATGAATCCGGAAACGGGCGCGCGGCGGCTGTCGAACCGGATGTCCCATTGGATTGTTCTGGGGCTGCTGGCACTGGTCGCGGCCGGCCTGGAGATCTATGCGCAGACGCGGGCTTTCGCGTGGGACGAAGGCTTCCACCTGGTGACGGCGCAGTCCATCAATCGCGGCAAGCGGCCCTATTTGGATTTCTGTTTCCCGCAGACGCCGCTGAACGCTTACTGGAACGCCGCTTGGATGCGCCTGTTCGGCGACACCTGGCGTACCCCGCACGGCGTGGCTGCGGTGATGACCGCGCTGGCGGTGCTGCTGACCGCTGGTTACCTGTTGCGCCGCTTCCCGGAGCCAGGCTGGCGCTTGGGGGTGGCGGTGGCGGCGGTGGGCAGCTTCGGGCTGAACATAGCGGTTGTCGAATTCGGCTCCATCGCGCAAGCTTACGCGCTGTGCCTGTTCCTGATCGTGACCGCATTTCTGTTCACGCTGGCGGCGGTGGGCCGCGAGCGGCCGTGGTTTTCCGGGGCGGCGGGTTTTCTCGCCGGCGCCGCGGCTAACTCTTCCCTGCTGACGGCGCCGGTGGCTCCGGTGCTGCTTGTCTGGATGTTAGTCTGCAACCGGGCCGGGAACCGGTGGGCCAAGCTGGGAGCCTTCGCTGCGGGCGGCGCGGTGGCCTGCGCGCCGCTGGCGTGGCTGTTTGCGCAGGGACCCCGGCAGACGATCTTCAATGTCCTCCACTATAATTTGCTCTACCGCCAACGGGAGTGGGAAGGCGCGCTGTCGCATAACTTCGCGGAATGGTTCGCGTGGGTCGGTTCGCCGCAGGCGTTGATGTTGGGATCGCTGGCGCTGGCGGGTGTGCTGTTCGTACGGAAGCGGAGCGGTTGGGAGCGCGCGCAGCGCCGCGAGTTCTATTTGTGCGCCTGGCTGGCAGTGGCTTTGATCGCCCACATTTCGACAGCCACTCCCACCTTCAGGCGGTATTATCTGCTGGCCGTGCCGTTTCTCGCCATTCTGGCTTGCGCGGGGTTGTATGACGTGGGGTCGCGGCTGGGGTCGCCGGATCGTCCTTGGTGGCCGGTACTGATCGTGTGCCTGCTGACCGGCGCGTGCCTGACGAAGGTGCTGATCGAGGATTGGGACGACTTCTCCTGGCGAGAGGTGGGACACATCGCCGCGAAGGTGAACGAGGTGACGCCTCCGCAAGCTGTGCTGTTCGCCGATGAACCCATTTACTGCGTGACGCGGCACGTGCCGCCGCCGGGCCTGGAGTTGGCCGATTCGCACAAGCTGGATTTTCCGCCGGCCATGGCTCGCGAAATGCACGTCATTTCGCAAAAAGAGCTGGACCGGCAGATCAAGGCGGGTGTCTTTGACACCATTGAGATATCGGACGACGATACGCGGGTCGACACCCTGGGGCTGCGGAAGATGTATGCGCATTCGGCCAAGGTGGAGGACTACGATATCTTCTGGGGCAAACTGCCGGCCACAGCTAAAGCCAGTCCGCCACGCTAAAATATAGATTCAGCGTGAAGGAGTCTAAGACCTGCTTGCTCTGGTTGTGCGCAGCGGCCGCGATGGCGGCGGCCGGTCCGCGCGCACAGAGCGTAACCCCCATCACCATCGATTACCCAACTGACCGGTCCATCTTCCCGCCCGAACTGCCGCCTCCTACTTTCCTGTGGCGCGATGCCGAAGCCGGCGCTATGCATTGGAGGATCGAAGTCGAGTTCGCCGGCGGCGCGGCGCGCCTGCAAGTGAAATCCAGCGGCGAGCGCCTGCAAGTCGGCGAGATCGATCCGCGCTGTGTGGGCGCAGTGCCGCCTAAGCTCACGCCGGAACTAGCCGCGGCGCACACCTGGAAGCCCGATCCCAAAACCTGGGCGGCCATTAAAAGCGGTTCCGCGGCCGGCGCCGCCACGGTGACGATCGCGGGATTCGCGGACGGGCGCGAAACCCGCGCCGTTTCGCGCGGCCGCATCTCCATCACGACATCCAAAGACCCAGTGGGCGCGCCGATCTTCTACCGGGATGTACCGCTGATCCCCAGCCCAACGGTGAATGGCGTCATCAAGCCGCTGCCGCCCTTTGCTATCGGGCTGATCGCCTGGCGTCTGCGCAATGTGGGCGAGACGCAGAGTAAGACGATGATGCAGGGCCTGCCGACTTGCGCCAACTGCCATTCCTTCTCGCTGGACGGCAAGACGTTCGGACTGGATGTCGACGGCCCGCAGAACGACAAGGGCCTATACGCGCTGGTTCCCGTGCGCAAGGAGATGTCCATCCGCAATGAGGACGTGATCCGATGGAGTTCCTTTCGCGGCGCGGCGCCGGTGAAGACGGATGGGCCGACTGCCAAGCGGTTCGGTTTCATGTCCCAGGTTTCGCCCGACGGCCAGTATGTGGTGACGACCATCGACGACCCGCGTGAGCGCGGCTTACAGCATGCGAACGGAATGGCGCGCGGCCTCGCGGACCGCTTCTACAACGCGGGTTACAAGGATTACGGCTTCGGGCAGGTATTCTATCCGACGCGCGGCATCCTGGCCTGGTACAGCCGCGCGGCGGGTCAACTCCAACCGCTGCCAGGCGCAGACGATCCACTCTATGTGCAGTCCAATGCGGTGTGGAGCCCCGACGGCCAGTACCTGGTATTTGCGCGAGCGGAGGCCAGGGATCCGTATCCGCCGGGACAGAAGGCGTCGGAGTACGCCAACAGTCCGGAGGAGACGCAGATTCAGTATGATCTGTACCGGATTCCGTTCAACGGCGGCAAGGGCGGCCAGCCGGAGCGCATCGCGGGCGCTTCACAGAACGGCATGAGCAATAACTTCGCGAAGGTCTCACCGGATGGAAAGTGGATCGTCTTCGTCCAGTGTCACAACGGCTTATTGATGCGTCCCGACAGCCGGTTGTTCATCGTGCCGGCCACCGGCGGGGTGGCGCGGCCGCTGGAGTGCAACACGCGGCTGATGAATTCGTGGCATAGCTTTTCGCCGAATGGCCGCTGGCTGGTATTCTCCTCGAAAGCGCGGTCGCCCTACACGCAGATGTACCTGACCCACCTGGACGAGAACGGTAACGACAGCCCGGCCATTCTGATCGAAAATGCGACGGCCGCCAACCGCGCCGTGAATATTCCGGAGTTCGTCAACATCGCGCCGGACGGCATGGCGCATATCGACACGCCGGCTACGGAGTTCTACCGGCTGTTCGATGTGGCATCGGAACTGGGCGATAAAAAGGAGTACGACGCCGCCATTGCGAAATGGAACGAGGCGTTGGCGCTGAGTCCCGACGATGCCAAAGCCCAAAGCAACCTGGGGGTGTTGTTGGCGACAGTGGGCCGGATGGACGAAGCCATGGCGCATTACCGGAAGGCGGTGGAATCCGAGCCGGACTATCCGGATGGGTACACCAACCTGGGCATCGCGCTGGCGCGCGCGGGAAAGCTGGACGACGCCATTCCGTATTTGGAGAAGGCCGCGCAACTGAGTCCGTGGGATGCAAAGGCGCATAGCAACCTGGGCGCGGCATTGGCGGAGCGTGGCCGGACGGGCGAGGCGATCGCCGAGTGTGAGAAAGCGCTGCGGCTCAGCCCGGGGGACTCGGAGGCGCACGCCAACCTGGCGATTGCGCTGGCCAAAGCGGGGCGCTTGGACGAAGCCATCGCGAGTTTCGAGAGGGCGTTGGCTGGCGACCCGGACTCGGGCGAGATCCACGCGAACCTGGCGGGTGCGCTGCTGGAGAAGGGCCGCTTCGACGACGCCATTCCGCATTTCGAAAAGGCGCTGGCCGCCAATCCGGATTCCACCCAACTGCACTTCCATCTGGGGCGGCTGCTGGCCACCCACGGCAGGTTTGACGAGGCAATTCCGCACCTTGAGAAAGCCTGGGCGGGCGGCGACGCGGCGATCGGCGGGATGCTGGCGGCGGTCTACGCACAGGTGGGCCGGCTGAACGATGCGCTGGGAACTGCCCGCAAGGCACGCGATGTGGCGCAGGAGAGGAACCAGCAAGAACTGGTGCGGACGCTTAACGGCAGCGTGGCAAGCTACGAAGCGGCGCTGGGTGCGCCCGCGGCGCGGCCGTAGTGTGTGGCAGTATGGGAAAGAGAAGCGGACCAGGAGTTGAACTCTCATGCGCAGAATCTCTCTTATGTTTCGACTGGTGGCGGTTTATTCCGTTCTGGCTATGGCTGGCTTACCTGCTAGTGAGGCGCCTCTCACGCTCCAATCCGCGGGAACCCCGCGGCAATTGGACGCTCCGATCCTTGGTGCTTCCACCACCGTGTTTTATGAGCATCTGCTGAACGATCCCGTCAAAATAGCGGCATTGAAAGCGATGTCCATAGGGCTGGATCGCTTCCCAGGGGGCTCAGATGCCAACTTCTATAGCTGGCGCACGGGATTGATTGAAGTGCAGACACATCCCAACAGTTCCGGTTACATACAATTCTGGGCGAAGGCGGCCGCGAGGATCGCGCAGGGCATGCCTCATGGCGTCACGCTGGAACAGTACGATGGCCTCTCGCATCAGATTGGAGCGCAGGTCGTTCTGGTGCCTAATCTCGAATCGTCGAGCGTGGCGGATCAGGTGGAGTGGTTTAAGCGCCTGGCGCACGCTGGCATCGTTCCAGAGCGGATCGAACTGGGGAACGAATATTGGGTTGCCATGGGAAATGATCCGGCCAGCCTGGCACGCTGGCCTGACGAACCTACCAGCATGCGGATCATGAAGGGGTACGTGGACGCCTTAAAGCCTTATCTCCCGCCCAATGCCAAGCTTGCCGTACAAGGCGCTGCCGGGGCTATCGATATTCGAAGCGGCCGTTTCGGGCAACGGCTTAAGCAGTGGGATGAGGATCTGCGCCCGGAGCCTTGGTTTGATGCCGTTACCCTGCATCTCTATCCGCGCTTGCGCGATGTGATGGGCGATCCCGATGCGGGAACGACGGCGCCGACTCCCACCAACGCGCTGCCGCGCCTTAAGGCGATGCTGGCCCGCACGGATGAAGGCATCGAGCGTATCCTGCAAGGCACGGAACGACGCCTGCCCGGCAAGCAGATCTGGATCACCGAATGGAATGCGCGCGGCGTCAATCCGGTGGTCCAACGGGGTGTTGAGGAGCCCATGTCGCCGGCCATGGAAATGCTGGCCACGACGCGCATGGCGCTAGTCCTTTTACGCCACCCTTCGGTCACCGCCTCGCTCTTTTTTAGCCTCGGCTTCAACGATCGGCAGCACGCCACTTTTGTTTCGGATGGGCGGGGTAGCTATGCCCCCGTACCCACGGCCGCCGCGCTGCGCTGGCTGAACGAAGCGGCCAACGCCGGAGGCTCCTTTCAGCGAGTCGTCCAGGCGGGCGCCCGGGCGGTGGCAGGCCAAGGCGCGCAGAATGAATCCTACTTACCTGTGGAAGGAGGCCTTTTCCAATCGGGAACACGTGCCACGCTAATCCTGGAAAACGCGTCCGCCGACACGTTCTCGTTTGATCCGGCCACATTGATGCCCAACAGACGGCCATCCAAAGTTGAATTCATCTCGATGCCCGAGCTCTCCGAGACGGCCATACTCCCTGCCAGGATCAATACGGGAAACGCCGGCGGCGTTGTGGCAGTCGCACCCTTTTCGGTGACGCGCGTAGTGTGGGAGTAAGGTCCAATGCTGTTCACTTTGGCGGGGCAGACCATCGCACTTTGTGGTCTGCCGCCTTCGGGGAGCGTTGGCAGGCGACATAAAACGATCGCCTGCCCCACCGAAACATCATTAAGTGAACAGCATTGGAGTAAGGTCACGTTCCGCGTTACGATCGGCTCGTGAGGCAAAGTGAGGACCAGATGACTCCGGTACACTCGTTTTCGACTTTCACCCGTTGCGCCGCGCTTCGAGCGGCGATCTTCTTGCCATCAGTTCTGTTGCCGCTCGCGGCTGCGTCGCTGCCAGTGGCCAAGCCCGAGGACGTCGGCTTGGCTCCCGAACGCCTGCAACGCATTCACGAAGCGATCATGCGCCGCGTCGAAGCTGGGGACATCTCCGGTGCGGTGACCATGGTCGCGCGGCGGGGCCGCCTGGTTCATTTCGAGGCGCACGGATTGATGGACATCGAAGCCAAGAAGCCGATGACCAAGGACGCGCTGTTCCGCCTGGCATCGTCGACCAAGCCGCTCACGGCGGCTGCCATCCTGATCCTGATGGAGGAAGGCAAGCTGAAGCTGACCGACCCGGTTGCGAAGTATATCCCGGAATTCAAGAACTCCAAGGTGGCGGTGGAAGCGGTACGCACGCCGCCGCCCATGTCCGACCAGGGGCCTGGAGATGGGGACCGGTACTATACGGTTCCGGCGAGCCACGACATCACGATCATCGACTTGTTGACGCACACCTCCGGACTCGGCAGCGGCGGAATCACCGGGCCGGATTTACAAAAGCTGCTGCAGGCCCGCACGCCGGCCGAAACGCTCGCCGATTTCATTCCCCGGCTGGGCGCATTGGCACTGGATTTTCAGCCCGGTACGCAATGGCGATACAGCGGATTGGCGGGCTTCGACACGCTGGGCCGGATTGTCGAAATCGTCTCGGGGACCACGTTCGACCAGTTCCTGCGGAAGCGCCTATTCGAGCCGCTCGGCATGGATAATACCTGGTTCAACGTTCCGGAGAAGGAACAGCCGCGGATCGCCACGATATACAACAGGACCCCGAGCGGACTGCAGAAGCCGGCCGCGCCGCTCAGGATCGGATCGCCGGTCTATTTCTCCGGTGCCGGCGGCCTCACGTCGGCGGCGCCAGACTACCTGCAATTCGCACAGATGCTCTGCGACGGCGGGCAAGTGAACGGAAAGCGCATTCTGAGTCCGTGGACGGTGGACCTGATGTTGAGCAACAACGTGGGCGAACTCTTTGCAGGTCAGATCGGGCGTCCGCCTAAGGGCGTTGGGTTCGGACTCGGCGGCGAAGTCGTTGTAAGTGCTGTGGACGCGCGGCTGCGGAAGCCGAACGGCAGTTACGGCTGGGATGGCGCCTACGGCACGTACTGGTGGGTGAACCGCAAAGAGCAGATGGTGGTAGTGCTGTTCGTGCAAACGCCGGGACGGTCGCTCCAATACGACTTTGACAACGCCGTGTCCCAGGCCGTAATCGAATGACAGAAGCTTTAAACAGCAACAGGAGCCTCTATGAAACCCATTAATCGCCGTTCTCTCATCGCCTGCGCGTTCGCAAGCGCCGGTCTGACTGCTTTCGACCGCGCCGCTGCCGCCGCACAACAGCGCGTTGGAAACGACGCGCCCATTTCTCCGAAGGACAACCTCAAGGTCACCAGGCTCGAAACTTTTCTGGTGAAGCCACGGTGGTTGTTTCTCAAAGTACACACCAACGCCGGTATCGTCGGCCTGGGTGAGCCGATCACCGAGGGCCGCGCCCTCACGTGCGCGGAAGCAGTAAAGGAGATCGAGCCGTACCTGATTGGAAAAGATCCGCGTCGCGTTGTGCACCACTGGCAAGCCATCTACCGGCATGCGTTCTATCGCGGCGGACCGATCCTGACCAGCGCCTTAAGCGGCATCGACCAGGCGCTCTGGGATATCAAAGGCAAAGCCCTGGGAGTACCGATTTATGAGTTGCTCGGCGGCCCCACCCGCGAACGGGTTCGGGTTTACGCGCACGGCGATTCGCCGGAAGCTTTGCGGGCGGGTCTGGCGAGAGGCTTCACCGCGTTTAAGACAGGCGTGGCCAAGAAGCGTCCCGCGCGGTACATTGAGACTCCGGCGGCTGTCCAGTATGCGGCCGAGCATTTCGGCGAGCTGCGGCGCGTGGTGGGTAACGACGTCGATGTTGCGATCGATTTTCACGGCGCCATCAGTCCCGCCACAGCCAAGTTGCTCATCAAGGCGCTCGAACCGTACCAACCCATGTTCGTTGAAGAACCCATCAACTGCCAGGAACACGATGTGATGGCGGAAATCGCCCGCGGAACTTTTCTCCCCATCGCCACCGGCGAACGAGTTTTCACCAAGTGGGGCTTCCGCGAGGTCTTAGAGAAGCACGCCGCTGCGGTATTGCAGCCGGACATTTCTCACGCCGGCGGCATCACGGAAGTGCGGCTGATTGCCGGCATGGCGGAAGCCTACTACGCCACGATTGCGCCGCACAATCCGCTCGGTCCGATCAATCTTGCTTCGGGAGTGCAAATAGCGGCCTCCATCCCAAACTTCTTATGCCAGGAGCAAGTGTCCCTTGGCGAAGGCTATCTCAAGAAACCATTCACCGTGAAGAATGGGTTTCTGGACCTGCCTACGGGTCCCGGACTGGGCATCGAGCTGGACGAGAACGCGCTGGCCGACAAGATTGGCCATGACTGGCGGAATCCGGAAGCCTACGACGCCGATGATGGCGCGGCGGTGGATTGGTAGTTTCGGACGTTGGGTTTACAATCGATATTTGCCATCCGCCATGGCTTACGACGACGCAATTGTCAGGCTCGCAAAGCAAATCGACGCTGCGCGGAAGTCCGAGCCCTCCTTGGTGAGTGCGGAAGAGGTCGCCGCGCTGCGCCGCCAAGGTGCATGCCAGCTTCACCGGATCTGCGCGGAGTTCGTCTCATCGTTGAACAGTAGGCTCTCGGACCCGGCGCTGGATCTCTCGCCACCCACTTATGCTCCGGAGATGTTCCGCGAGTCCACGGTGAACCTCATCCAGATCGGCGCCGAGGGGCGCGAGATGCAGATCGCCTTTCAGGCCACTCCGCAGCTTTTTTCCAAGGAAAAGTTTCCTGTCCCCTACATCCTGGATGGCGAAGTGCGCGCCTACAACCAGAAGATGCTCGAACACTTCGAGATTCGGACTTACCTGCTATTCTACTGTCTGACTGAGAACGAGGCTGTCTGGCGCTTCTTTGACTGGCGAAGCGGCGGCACAGCGCCGGTCGACCGCGATCTGCTGGTGGGTCTGATGGAACGCCTCTTCTGAACGATTGGATCGCTCTAATCGGGGCACAGAAATCGGGTCTGAATATGATAATCTTGCGAGGTGTGATTCGCCGCTGGCTCTTTTGCGTAGCCCTTCTCCCTCCGGCCGCTAGCGCCTACAGCCCCGCTGTCGATTCGGCGGGTTCTCTCACGATACGCATCCTAGACCCAACAATCGGTAGTTACGGAGCCGGGGGCGCCGTGACGCTGAACCGCGCCGGAGCGCCATTCCTGCTTGCGGTCTCGCTCGAAAACCACGGAGGAGAGTTGCTCGAAGGGTCCGTTCGAATCTCCGTCATCGACCAGTGGACCGTGCAGCCGTCCACCCCGGCACCTTTCCATTTGAAAGCGCACGCTGTCACCACGCTGGAGTTCACCGTGAGGGTCGGAGAAGGCTCGCAGAACGCGTTTTACCCGATCCACGCGCACGCCGAATTCGCGCAGGACGGTCAGCGCCTGGTCGCGCATGCGGTGATGGTGTTGCCGGTTGTCTTGCCTGATCCGCCGCGAGCCCATCTGCCGGTGGAATGGAAACCCGTGGACGTCCCGGCCGGCAGCGCCATGGGGCTGGCGCGACTGCC
>OBLW0100003576.1_pt1 | contig 12080 bp, 6 predicted proteins | sample 1520161 | NCBI WGS metagenome assembly OBLW01 (sample SAMEA3539309, study PRJEB22396) | soil metagenome | biome: tundra; feature: field; material: soil | place: USA | collected 2010-05 | depth 0.15 m
CCAGTCCTCGAAGCCCTTGCCCTGGTTGTTGTGGAAGTACTTCACATGGCCCCACTCGAGGGCGACCAGGAGGTCGGGCCAGCCGTCGCCGTCGACGTCGCTCCACAGGGCCGAGGTCACCATTCCCACCTCGCGCAGCCCCGGGGCGACGGCGTCGGTGACATCCTCAAACCTGCCGCCGCGGTTGGCAAGGAGCGCGCTCTTGGGCGGCAGCGGATACTGGCCGGGCAGCAGCCGGCCGCCGATGAACAGCCCGAGGCGCCCGCTGTGGTCGAAGTCGGCGGCGGCGACCGCTCCGGCATTCAGGCGCAGCGGCGGCAGGGCTTCGTCCGGGGCTGCCTTGAAGGCGCCCTGCCCGTCGTTCATGAACAGGCGCGGCTGGTATTCCGGTGAATCGGCTGGCAGGGCGTTGCCGCCCCGGGTGACCAGGAGGTCCTCCCTTCCCGTGCCGGCTGCATCGAAGAGAAGCAGGGGTCCGTCGTCGACCGGGATGGTTTCCGCAGGCAGGGAGGCAAATGCGCCCGAGAACCGCCCCGCTACCGAACGGAGCATGACGCGCCGGGGATCCAGGGTCGTGCCGCCGACGACCACGGCGTCCCACCCATGGCCCTCGATGTCGCCGACGGCGAGGCCGGGGCCGCGGCGGTTGAGACGGACGGGCATGAGGCGTTGCGCGCCCGATTCGTCGAAGGCCTCCTCGCCCGAGCGCAACGCCAGGCCAACAGCCTGCGACAGCTCCTCGAACTGCCGGGCCTGCGGCCTTGCCTCGGCTCGCGCGGGAACCGGCGCCGTGGGCTCGGTTACCGTGAAACGCCTGTCGACCGGCAGGTTCTCAAAGGTCTGCACGTGCCCGCTTGGCCACGTCACGGTCATGCGCCTGATCACCGTGTCGTCCCCGAGGCCGAAATGCAGCATGGGCTCGCTGCTGGACATGTAGCCGCGGGCGAGCACAAGCGGGCGCACCTGCACGCCCATTGCACTTTCAATCCTCACGGTTGCGCCCACGCCGTACCGGTTCGACAGGGTTCCGCGCAGGTCGACGTTCACGCGGTGGCCGCTGTCACAGTCATTGCGCAGGATCGTGACGCCCCCCTGGTAGTTCGTGTAGACGATATCGAGATTGCCGTCGCCGCTCAGGTCGCCAAAGGCGGAGCCGAAGCTGACGCCCTTCTGGTCGAGGCCCCAGGCCGCGCTCACGTTTTCAAACCGAAGGTCGCCCAGGTTGCGAAAGGCGAGGTGGGTCTCGGCGTAGACCGGGCTGTCATGCATGATCTGGTGCCGCTCGGCGTTTGTATCGGCGTTCGATTGCCGCGCCAGGATGTCGATGTTGGTCGCCTCCCGATCCATGCCGTTGGTCACAAAGAGGTCGAGGCGGCCGTCATTGTCCAGGTCCTCCAGGCGGGGCGACCAGGTCCAGTCCGTGGCCTCGAGGCCGGCGAGGAAGGCGGCCTCCATGCAGTAGCCCGTGCCCGTGCTCAAGAACAGCGCGTTGCGCTCGTACTGGGGAGCCAGATGCGGGTTTCTTGCGTCCTCGGTGGTGCGGCTGCGTGAATCCGCCATGCCGCGCTGGTCCCGCTCGTGGGTGGTCGCGGCCATGTCCGTGACAAAAAGGTCGATCCGCCCGTCATTGTTCACGTCGCCGAGGTCCGAGCCCATGGAGGAGAACGGCATGTGCGGCACGACACGGTCGATCACATTGCTGAACGTTCCGTCGCGGTTGTTGTGGTAGAGAATGTCGGGTGCCGAGAAGTCGTTGGCCACGTAAAGGTCCGGCCAGCCGTCGCCGTCAAAATCCCACCACACGGATGAATGCCCGTGCGCCTCTCCGGAAATCCCGGCGCGCGCGGTCACATTCGTGAAGGTGCCGTCGTGGTTGTTGTGAAACAGGTAGTTCGCCTGCCCATTGGGGCGCCCCGCGTAGTCGAGCAGGTTTGTCTGCACGAACACGTCCAGCCAGCCGTCGCGGTCATAGTCGCAGAAGGCCGCCATGCCGGACGAATCAACCACGTCCAGGCCGTAGGCTTGGGCCATTTCCCGGAAGGTTCCATCCCCTTGGTTGATATAGAGGAGGTTTGGGGCGCTGAAACGGCAGACATAGATGTCCAGGCGGCCGCTGTTGTTGATGTCCACAAATGTCGCGCCCTCGTTCCAGACGCCCGGCGTTCCTCCGACCCCCGCCTTTTCCGTGACATCCTCAAACCTGTAGCCTCCAAGGTTGCGGAAGAGCCGGCAGCCCTCGGTCTTGCTCACCACGAATATGTCGGGCCTGCCGTCGCCGTCGTAGTCGCCAATCGCCACGCCAGTGCCTATCGGGCCGTCGCCAAATTCGTGATAGAGGTCCCCCCACATCCTGGGATCGGCATACCGGTTCTCGACGCGCACGCCGGTCTCGTCAGGCGGCATCAGGACAAACATGGTCTTTCCGCGCGGGAACGGGCGCGGCGCCAGCAGCTTTTCGCCGATCCCACCCTCTGGCCCTGCGGCCGTAGCCGGCGCCCCGATGAGAATCCCGGACGCCAAGAGGGCGCAGGACGCCAGGCGCCTCGCGTGGCTTAGCGCGGCGGGGAGCCGGGAGTCTGCCGGGGGAAACATGGTCGTGACTATGCAGGGCCGGCCAAGAAAGGCCCGTCAAGAGTGAGTTGGGGCGCGGTCGGCCCGGACTCTCCTTGCGCCGGCCTGCCCATGCGATTCAATGGTCGTTTTTCCATAACAGGCTGGGCGGTCACACCAATTGAAATTCATGTTCAGGTCGCAATCAATGGGAGCCGAATGAGTCGAGGGCCGAAGAAGGGAATCGGCCGGGGGAGGGCCGCGGCCGCGCAAAGGGCGCCGGCGCAACGCGCGCAGGGCGACTCCCCTTGGCGCAGCGACTGGCTTCGCGGCCTGGCGTTGATGGCTGTCACGCTCATCGCATACGAGGGCGTGCGCCACGCGGGATTCATCTGGGATGACGAGATGCACGTGACCGAAAACCCCGCCATAGTGGGCCCTCAGGGGCTTGCGGACATATGGACCAGCCGCGCGGCGCGATATTTTCCTCTGACGCTGACCACTTTCTGGATGGAGCACGCGCTGTGGGGCCTGAGCCCGCTTCCGTACCACGTCGTGAATGTCTTCATGCATGGCGCCTGCGCCGTGGTGCTTTGGCGGGTGCTGTTGAGCCTGCGTGTTCGCGGGGCATGGCTGGGCGCCGCACTCTGGGCGCTCCACCCCATGCAGGCGGAGACGGTGGCATGGGTCACCGAGCTAAAGAACACCCAGTCATGCCTGTTCTATCTTCTGGCGGTTCTCTTCTTCGTTAAATGGATTGCGGCTCAGGGAGCCGAACTCCCGGGTCGCCGGCCTTGGTGCTACGCGCTGGCGCTTGTCAGCGCGGCGATGGCCATGGCCAGCAAATCCTCGACTGTCGTCCTGCCTGTTGTGCTCTTGCTCTGCGCCTGGTGGACAGGCCGGGGGCGGCGGTGGCGCTCCCTGATCGCGCTTTCGCCGATCTTTCTGATGTCCCTGGCCTCGAGCGCCCTGTCGATGTGGACGCAGCGCATTGAGGGCGCAGTCGATCCCATATGGTCCCGGACCCTGGCCGAGCGCGTCGCGATCGCCGGCAAAGTGGTCTGGTTCTACATCGGAAAGCTCCTTTGGCCCCACCCCCTGATTTTCATTTACCCGCGCTGGCGGGTCGACGGGACGCATGCCGCATCCTATATTCCCTTTGCGGCTGTATGCGGCATCCTCCTGATCCTCTCGTGGAAGCGCAACGGGAGGTTCAGGCCTGTTTTCTTCGCCTTTGCCTACTTCCTGGTGGCATTGCTTCCGGTGCTCGGCCTGGTGGATCAATATTTTTGGCGCTATTCCTTTGTCGGCGACCATTTCGCGTATCTCGCCAGCATCGGGCCCCTGGCCTTGGCTGCCGCCGCAATCACGACCGCGCTCGGCTTTTCGAGGAAGGGACGGACCGTCCTTGCGCCGCTTCTCTGCGGGACTCTCCTGGTGGTGCTCGGGGTGCTTTCCGCCCGGGAATGCCCGAAGTACTACGATTCGGATTCGCTGTGGCGGAGCACCATCGCGGAAAATCCTGGGGCCTGGATGGCGGAGAACAACCTTGGGGCCGATCTGATCGACGCCGGCCGGATCGACGAGGCTGTTGCGCATCTTCAGAGGTCCCTGGAGATCCTGCCCGACAATGCCGGGGCGCATACCAATCTGGGCGTCGGCCTCCTGCAGCTTGGCCGGCCGAACGAGGCGCTCGCGCACTTCGAGAAAGCCCTGGAAAATGATCCGCGCAGCATTGCGGCGCAAAACGGCGTCGGCGCTTCACTGCTGCGCCTTGGCCGGATCGAAGAGGCCATTCCGCATCTTCAAAGGGCCCTGGAGGCGAGCCCGGGCTTTGCCAAGGCACGAATCAACCTTGGCACCGCCTATCTGCAGGAGAATCGCAACGACGAGGCGGTGGCGCAGTTCAACGAGGCCCTGGCGGTCGATCCCGGAAATCCAGAGGTCATCACGGACCTCGGCACCGCATTCGCTCAAAAGGGAAAACTGGATCTAGCTCAAGCGCAGTTTTCAAAGGCCCTTAAGATAAGCCCGCGCGACCCCACCGCCTTGACGGACCTCGGCAACGTGCTCGTGCAAGAGGGCCACCTGGATGGGGCGATTGCCAGCTACCAGGATGCGCTAGGCTCGGACCCGAACTTGGCCGCGACCCACAACAACCTCGCTTATGCCCTTTTGCAAAAGGGACGGCTGGACGAGTCCATCGCCCACTACCAAAGGGCCCTGGAAATCAGGCCGGACTATCCGGAGGCCCGCAGGAACCTGGAAGTAGCCCTCGTTGAGAAGAGGCGCATGGAGCAGGACGAAGCCCAGCCCAAGAACGTTCCACTCCAAAGGTGACAACTTCCCGCGCCAGCGCTGGACGCGCCTGGGGCGCTTGACCACTGCGATCACTTCGACAGCGTCTTAGTCGTGGTACCGGATATGCGAATGAGGCGTCTGGACATGGTTTTTCGGCATGTTCTCCTCCTGGTTTTCCTTGGCGTCCCTGCGCTTTGGGCGGAAGGGGAGGCCGCCGCCCCGGTCACGCCCCAGGCTTCGCCGGAGGCCAGGGCCCTGCTGCAGTTCCTGTACGATATCTCCGGCAAGTACACACTCACGGGCCAGCACAACTTTCCAAACGTCAAGGGCAGGAATTCCGAGTTCGCCGCCAAGTACATAGGCAAGACGCCGGTTATATTCGGCTCGGACTGGGGCCACGCAAAGGCGGGCGACTCCGACTCCTACCTGGCCCGGCCCGACATCGTGCAGGAGGCGATTCGTCAGCACCAGCTCGGCTCTATCGTGGCCCTTTGCTGGCACGCCGTCCCGCCGACGGCCAACGAGCCGATCACATTCAGGCAGCTTCCAAACAGCGATCCGAAGGCTCTGTCGAGCGTCCAGGGAAAGCTGCTGGACCAGCAATTTCAGGAAGTGCTGACCCCTGGCACCGCGCTCTACGAGCATTGGTGTTCGCAGGTTGACGAAATCGCGCTGTTCCTAAGGCAGCTCCAGGACGCCCACGTGCCCGTACTTTGGAGGCCCTACCATGAAATGAACGGCGACTGGTTCTGGTGGGGTGGCCGCACGGGGGAATACAGCACCGCCGCCCTTTATCGGCAGATGTTTGACCGGCTGGTGAACCACCACCACCTGAACAACCTTATTTGGGTGTGGAGCATGGATCGCCCCAGCCGGCCCGGAATGGAGCACGCGAAGTTTTTTCCGGGGATCCAGTATGTCGATATCCTCGCCCTCGACGTCTATGGCGGCGATTTCAAGCAGTCCTACTACGACAGCCTTGTGTCCCTGTCCCAAGGCAAGCCCATGGCTCTTGCGGAAGTGGGAACCCCGCCGCCGCCCGAGATACTGGTCCAGCAGCCGAGATGGACATACTACATGACCTGGGCCGGCATGGTCCGGAATACGCCGAGGAAGGGGTACGAGACCCTCATGAAGGATCCCCGCGTGCTGAGCCTCGAGGACCCGGCCTACTGGGTTGCGGCGGCATCCTACCGCAAGGCCTGCGGGCTTCCCGCGCTGCATTTTGAGCCCAAGCCGGCCAACTTTTCCGGAACCTGGGTGCTGGACGAGGACAGGAGCGAATTTGGCAGGATGGGGGCGGGCTTCGCCCCGGCGCGCCTCGACGTGGTCCAGAAGGACAATGACCTCTCCATCAAGACAACCCGCGTCGTCGAATATGCCGACGACCAGGTTGCCGAGGAAAACCTGACGCTCGACGGCTCCGAATCCAAGTCGGAGTTCATGAATTCGCCCCGTGTCACAAAGGCGCGCATGTCCGATGCCGGCGACGAGGTGCTTATCGAATCGACCGTGGCCCCCGTCTGGGTCACCGACGGCTCGAAGATGACGATGAAGGAGACCTGGAAGCTCCTCGAGGGCGGAGGCCGCCTTTCGATCCAAAGGTCCACCAGTTCACCAAGGGGAGAGCAAAACGTCACATTGGTTTTTGACAGGCGGTAGGGCTCGATTTCCCTAACCCTGCGGACATAGCCGACATATCCCTTAAGTTTTGGCCGGTCTCCCCGTGAGTTTTCCCCAATGCAGGACAAGGCCGAACACCTGATCAGCCGTCGCCGGGTGATAGCCGCAGCGGGCCTGGGATCGGTTGCGCTGCTCATGCGCCCGTCGTTGCTGTTTGCGGCCGGGGTGCCCGGTGAGGCCGATGTCGAGCCACAGCCATATTTTGCCGGCGTCAATCGCGCTATCGACGAGCTCGCGGGCCTCGGTGCGCCATTGACTCCGCAGGACGCCTCGCAGATCGCCGCGATGTCACTCCAGAATGACCGCGCCGCGGTCGAGGCGACCGAGAAGATCCTCAGCCGCTACACGCTTGCACGCCTGGCCATAGGTTCAGTGGGGTCGCCGAATATTGCGCCCGGCGGGGCGCAGCCGGTGCTTGTCGAACAGGGCTGGCGGATGTTCCTGGTGCGGGTGGAAAACCCCGCGGGTAAGAAGGACGACTTCGAGTTGATCCAGGGCGGGTACAGGACCCCGGGCCATATGATGCCGGGCACGAGCTCCTTGGCGCAGCGCGCATTCCTGCTGGATACCGTGAACAAGGCGCCGCTGATCGAGGAGATGTGGCTGCTGGCACAGCTGCACGGGACGACTTCGATCGTTCGCTACGGGATCGAGATCCCTGTAATTCCGCTCTCGGGACTGCCCATAGAGTATCACGCTGTGCAGTTGTTCAGCCGGGATCATGGGCGGCGCAGCGCCAAGCTGGTGCTGTCGACCTTTCCTGCAGCCGGCGGTAGCGGCGGCTCCAAATCCAGGAAGTTTGATTTCGACTGCCTGCCGACCCGGGATGTTTTGCTTGCAATACAGGATGCTGACGGGCGGGGATGCGTCTGTTCCCTGACGATCAGGGACAAGGTGGGCCTGATCTATCCTCCGCAGGCGATGCGAATCGCGCCCGACATGTATTTCCAGCGGCAAATCTACCGTGCCGACGGCGAGAACCTTCGCCTGCCCGACGGCGAATACACGATCGAGAGCAGGCGCGGGCCGGAGTACCTGCTGGGCGTGCAAACAGCCGTCATCGGCGGCGCCAGCGGCCGCGTCGAGGTGAGGCTCAGGCGCTGGATCGATCCGGCCCTGTGGGGATGGTATTCCGGGGACACCCATATTCACGCGGGGGGGTGCGCCCACTACCAGTGCCCGACCGAGGGGGTTTCGCCCGAAACCATGATACGCCATGTCCGCGGGGAAGGTCTCGCGATCGGAGACGTGCTGACCTGGGGGCCGAGCTGGTACTATCAGAAGCAGTTTTTTACCGGCCACGCGGAATCGCCGGCGGCCACGCTCGAGCACCCTGAACTGCAGGCGGCGAACAACGCCAGCCTGCAGCCGCGCGCCACGCCGGAGGATTCTGAAAGCATCCTGCGCTACGACGTGGAGGTGTCGGGTTTCCCCTCGAGCCATGCGGGGCATCTGGTCCTTCTTCGCCTGAGGGACCAGGACTATCCCGGGACGAAGCTGATCGAGGATTGGCCCTCGTGGAATCTGCCGATTCTCAAGTGGGCCAGGGCGCAGGGTTCCGTTGGGGGCTATGCCCACTGCGGCAGCGGCATGGTCGTCGATTCAACCGATCTGCCGAATTACGAGATTCCGCCCATGGATGGCATCGGCACCCAGGAGGCGATTGTCGACGTCACGCACGGGCTCGTTGATTTTCTCTCCGGGTGCGATACGTGGCCATTGGCGGAATTGAATGCCTGGTATCACATGCTGAACTGCGGGTTCCGGTTGGCCATGATCGGCGAGACCGACTATCCCTGCATCTCAGGCGAACGCCCCGGGGTGGGGCGCAGCTATGTGCGGCTCGACAGCCGCCCGGCCGGGGATTCGGGCTACGAGGCATGGATTCGGGGACTGCAGCAGGGCCGTCTCTACTGCGGGGACGGCCGAAGCCACTTCCTGGACTTCAAGGTGCAGGGTCGGCGCAGCGGCGAGGAGGATGTGGTTTTGGGCGCCCCGGGCAACGTCAGGATCGAGGCCACGGTCGCCGCCCGGCTCGAGCCCCAGCCCACGTCGGAGACCGAGGCGATACGAAACGCGCCGATGCGGGGGTGGCACCTCGAGAACGCCCGAATCGGGAACACCCGCGAGATTGCGGTGGAACTTGTCGCCAACGGCATCGCCGCGGGGAAGACGACGGTCGTGGCCGATGGCTTACCTCACCAGATTCACTTTGACACCTTGCTTGCCCAAAGCTCGTGGCTGGCGCTGCGGATCATGCCCTCCTCCCACACGCATCCGCTCTTCGTGAGGCTCGGCGACAAGCCCATCCGCGCCTCCAGGCTCAGCGCACAATGGTGCCGCGACTGCGTCGACAAGATCTGGGAGTCCAAGTCGCCCTTCATGCGCGAAGGCGAACGACCCGCCGCCGCCGAGGCGTTCGACCATGCCCGCAGGAGCTATGACGGAATACTCAAGGAGTGCGAGGTCGCATGAGGTTGATCGTTCAGGCGCTTGTCGCCGCCCTCGCCCTGCCGCTCCTGGGCCATGCCGAAGATAGCAGGCAGGCGCGCGATCATGTTGCCTCGGAGGCTGCCTTGCCTGCCGATGCGCCCATCCAGGTCACGATCAACCCGGAGGGGCGTGTCAGCGTGACCCTCGGGGGCGCGCTGCCGTCGCCTGCGCCCGCTGGAACGCCGGTCGAGTTTGGCATAAATATTGTCAATCAGGGTTTTGTCACCGCGCGGCTGGAGGCCCGACTGGTGGGCAGCCCGCCCGCGGGCGCCACGCTCGACTTTCATCCTGAGCCACTGAAGGGCGTGCCCCAGGAGACGCGCACACTTCGTATTACGCTGAAAAGCGCGGCTCCCACCGATCTGACGATCGCGTTCCGGCTGCATAGCGAGGTTCCCGATCTCGGCGGCCGGGACCGGATTCACCTGCTCCTGCGCGGACTGTAGATCCGTCAAGGCAGCTGCGCCCCGCCCCGGGACACTGGTGCAGGCTCCGGAATCGGCGTCTTCCCGGGGGTTCGGGCCGCGTTGTTGCCTGCGCCCGGAGAACTTCGTGCTGCCCAGTTTTGCGCAGCCGGCGAATTGCTCGTCGTCGGGGAAGGGTAGGGCGCGCACTGGCCTGCGGGTCACTGGATTCCGCCAAGCGGGGCTTTTCGCCATGCGCCGACGCTCTGCGCCAAATCCCCTTGCTTCGCGGAGATCAGGGAGTCCGGCTAGAGACATAGGCGACGATCGCGATCATATCGCCTAGGGATAGGTCCGCGACCACGACCTTCATCAGCCCGGAGGCACCCGTCCGGGTGCCCGACTTGTAATCATAGAGCTGGCGCATGAGGTAGCTTGGCGACCGACCCGCCAAGCGCGGGACGTCGCCCAGCCCCCTAAGCTCCGGCCCGTGACAGACGCTGCACTGCTGGGTCTTGCCGGCCTTGGCCGTGGCCACCAGGGCCGCCCCCTTCTCGACGCTGCCCACGGGAACATAGGCGAGATAGGGCGTCCTCGAATCGCGATTGTCGGCGCGCTCGAGGTCCTCGGGGATCTCGATGATCCGATCGCACAGTGGCTCAAAGCCGCCGCCCGGCACCTTTGCCAGCATCGCTCCCGCGACATAGGATTTTGGAACCGTGTCCGCCTCGACCACCCTAACGTAGGACTCGGGTTTCAGGGACGCGAAGTATGCCGCAGCCTGCGCGACTTCATCGTCGGTCACCGAGTTGGCCATCGCGATCATGAAGTTCTGCGGCGCCCGTTTGGGCTCGGATCCGGTCCGGTTGCCATGCTTGAAGTCGGCCAGCTGCTGCTTGAAATATGCCGGCGTCAATCCCGCCAGGCTCGTGTTCTCGGGGCGGCCGGCGCCATTCGGCAGGTGGCAATAGGCGCACGCCCAGACCCGCGGCTCCCTACCGACCGAGACGATCCCTGGCATGGCCGGGTGGTCCTCGGGATGCCAGTCGGGAACGGCGGTGACGTGCGCCGCAAACTGCGCCTTGGTGAGCGCGAGCCTGCTGTCTGGAACACGCTTCGGGCTGCCGTCATCAGGAGGCGACGCGGTTCCGGGAATGGCGGGGCCGGCAACAGGATAGGCCCAGGCCGGGAAATCAGCCGCCGCGCAGGTCGAGGCTGCTGCGACTGCTAATACGATCACCCATGCAAGGGCGGCAGCTTTCGGCTTATGCATTTCTTGGGAGGTAAAGTTGTAGGTCCGGGTTGCAGACGAGCTGCGCCGGCCTCATTTCAGATTCTAAGCGACTGGCCCCCTGCGTAATCAACATGGCGCCCGTGCCTTCTTGGAACCTAGGGCTTGATGGAATCGAGATACCGGATGCTGACGGGAATGTTTCCCGGGGGATCGACTCCCTCATCCTCTATGATGTTGTATTCGACTCCGATCTTGCGGCCCTCGGCCAGGATGGCCGGCAAATCGAGGCTCCCGGTGCCAAGCGGAACGAAATCGGCGATGGGGGCCTGCCCCGTGAAGATGCCCGTGACCGCCCCCTTCCTAATATCCTTCAAGTGGAACATTTTCCAGCGCGTGGGATATTTTTCCAGCAACGCCACGGGATCCTTTCCCGCGTGGGCAACCCAGAAGATGTCCATCTCGAAAAAGACCAGGCTGGGATCCGTCTCACCAATGAGAACATCGAATCCAGTACCGCCTTCGGGCAGTTCCTCGAACTCCCCTCCGTGAGGGTGGTAGCCGAGCCTGAGGCCAGCCGCCTTGATCGACCTTCCCCATGTGTTGAAATCGGCGGCGGCCTTGTGCGCCATCGCGGCGGTAAACACGCCCTTGTGCGGCACCCAGGGCACAACGATATTGCCGCTCCCGAGCACCTTTGCCTCGGCGATCACCTTGGGGAGATCCGCGGCCAGGGCGCCGTACTGGAAATGTGAACTGAAAACCTTCAGGCCGTGGGCATCGATCTGCGCCCGAAACTGCTCCGGGGTCAGGCCGCAGGTTCCGGCTGTCTCGACCAGCGTCAGGCCAAATGACTTAACGAGATCGAGGCCGCCGGGGACGTCGGCATTGAGCCGCTCGTGCAGACTGACGAGCTGGAGGCCGAGCGGGGCGTTGACCTCCGCGGTGAATGCCGAGCTCGAAGCGAAGAGGATGGCGGCTAGCAGTCTGGATTTGTTCATGGTTTATTCCGTCGCCCGATCATCACGCCTTCATCCCGGGGCCGGTTGGATTTCTGACGGCCGATCCAGCCGCGGCGTGGGGTGTAAGCTGTGGGGACTCCCCAAGATTGCCGTCTAGGCCCAGCGGAGAGTCAAACAGCTTTGCGTCGGATCAAATAGTATTTCAAGAAGCCGATCAAGCGTGGGCGTATTTCCGCGTTCCCGGTGAAATGGTGCGCCGTGACTTGAATTTTGAACTCATACTTCTGACGGCCCATCCTCCTGGGTCTGGTCTAAGGCAAGAGATCGGCGATGACTTGGGCGATGTCCTGATTCTCCTGTCGGGCGATGATCTGCGCGACGTCCTCGAGCGGCTCCGGCGGTGTGAAAAGGATCGGGATCAGCCGCGCGACGAGCGCGTCCTGCGCGGCGATCGTC
>OBLW0100003577.1_pt1 | contig 12080 bp, 7 predicted proteins | sample 1520161 | NCBI WGS metagenome assembly OBLW01 (sample SAMEA3539309, study PRJEB22396) | soil metagenome | biome: tundra; feature: field; material: soil | place: USA | collected 2010-05 | depth 0.15 m
CCGGCATAGTACCGGGTATGTCTGGCGCTTCCTTTCGGAGCCGCACCATTTCTCGCTGATTATCGCTCAAATGCTTGAGGCGCGCCTCAAGAATCACTGCGCGCTCGCGATTCGCCTCTCCCTCGGCCCGGAGTTGCCTTCCGTCGCTGAGAGTGATTGCGCTCAGCACAGCGGCGGCAGAAAAGCCCGCGATTGCGCCTGCAATAAGGAGTCGGTCCAATTCGCGCGGCCGCGGGAACCCTTCTATCAGGTTCGCGGGGTGGGTCACCGAAATTCGAACTGCGCTCAGCGCGAATACCTCCAAATCCACGACAGCCTCTACTCTTCCTGAAGCGCGGAGGTCCTTCCAGATCGGACAGCTGCTCTCAAGCGCACCATCCGCGATCACAAAGACAGCCCCGCGCCTGAGTCCGGCTTCCGTCATGGACGGAGACATGCTTGTGTCAAAATCTCCCAAGAGCGCAGAAAATGCCTTCCAGTCCCTTTCTACCATGGGACCAACCCACGTCTTGAACGACCGCCTCCCTCCTCCGAATGCCGCAATTGCGGCGAAGCCCGATATCAGAATCAAAACAAACTTTGCTTTCGATGCAGATCGACCGGACCTCGTGCAGGCGACTGCGACGGTATACGCGGACCACGCGGCGGAGAATCGGCATCCGGCGCGAACGCAGGTGTCCCGCACATGAACAAGGCCGGGAGTTAATTCGGAGTGAATCAGCGTTGAGAAGGCGCCACCTGGCCCGGATTCGGGATATTCAATTCCCCAGCCGAGATTCTCCGACTCGACAACCGGATGCTCATTGCGCACTCGAGCCAAAGAGGAAAACGCCGCGCGGTTCACTTTTGGAGTCTCAACCGTCTGATGAGCCATTCCGTCCGGCTCAAACACAGCAATAGTTCGTTCCGCTGGGGCCGCGGATAGGACTTCGGCAAGCCGCGCAACCGAGCTACGGGCCACACCAGCGCCCTCATCAAGAGCCTCGTGCCGCCAGCCGCCTCCATCGCGCGACCAGATAGTGCGGCCGAGAATCATAGCAATACGCGGAGCCATGGCTCAAAAATTTCCGAGATAAGCGTATACATCTGTGACACCGCCAACTGCTGCCGAATACACGACCTCGCCGCGAACCTGAGCTATGCCCGCGGCACCCGTCGTATCGTCCATGAATGCCGGCGTATCGATTGCCGCGGCAATCTGCGCCGCCTCGGAACCCGAAACAGCCTTGATGACCACGTAGGCCACTCGGCCAGCCGGCAGGCTGTTCACACCATCGGTCCTGAAATTCGTGCCGCCGTTAGCGTCGACTGTGCCCGGCACCTGGGCCGCGTCGACAGCCGCGCATTCTAACCGGGAAATGGTCGCGTAGCCATATCCTGCCGCGATTCTCTCGTCCGGCAGATTATAGAATGTTCCAGTGGCCGCATTGTAGCGAGGGTCTACGATCGCCGATCCGCCCACCGGCGAAAAGACCTGCGAACCGCATGCGGGAGTGAAATACCGTTCCATTTTCGGGCTCGGCACGGAAATGAGTATGTCGTCAAGCCTCAGTGCGTTGTTAAAATCGGACGGTGCTGTACCCAGCAGATTTGGATTCGTTGCTGCGCTAACCACTCCGGAGAGCGACGCGTAGCCTTTCGTCGGCGGAAGTGTGCCTCCAAGTTGGTTGGCCGCATCCGCAGCGAAGCCCTTCAACTGTTTCAGATCGGCGATGGTTCGATTTACATGGGCAGCTGAGAGAGCCCTGTTCAATGCAGGCAAGAGAATGGCCGCCAAGACGCCGATAATGGCGACGACAACCAGTATTTCTATAAGCGAAAAGCCGCGCGTCTTGAGGGCGCGCCTAAGGCTGGGTTCGATGTGTGTTTTTGTATTCATATGTGCGGAAGGCCTAGGAACTTCGAGTGGCGTCCATCGTCGCGCTAAACACCTCCTCCGGCGTGGTGATGCCGAAAGAAGCCTTGAGGATCCCATCCTCACGCATGCATCTGGCACCAATGTCGCCCTCTTGGATCGCGGCGGTGAATACGGACTCGGCGCAAGCCGGATCAAAATGGATCCTCTGGCGCAGGAGCAGTTCGGCCACCGGTCGGCGAATCTCCCTGAATTCAAAGATTCCCAATCTGCCGATGAACCCACTCCGATTGCAGCCGCTGCATCCGCCGCCCGCCTCGAAGAAACCCGGGGCCTGCCGATCGGTGGCACGGATTACACCAGAGCCCCTTGCAATTTCGACGACGTGCCCGTAACGCTCGGCGAGCGCATTCGATTCTCTGTGGGGCATGCGGCAGAGCGGACAGAGGCGCTTGACAAGACGTTGAGCGAGAAGGAACCGAGCCGTCGCCGCGATCATCGACGCCTCAACGCCCAAGTCTAACAGTCGGCAAAGCGCTTGAATCGCTGAGTTAGCGTGGATCGTGGTGAGGATAAGGTGCCCAGTGAGCGCAAGCCTCATCGCTAGCGACGCCGTTTCGCCATCGCGAATCTCCCCAACGATGATGATGTCCGGATTGTGCCTTAGGAAAGCCCGAAGGGCCGATGCAAAGGGCAGCCTGTTGCTTACAGGCGCTTGGGTCACCGTTCGCAGTCGGTACTCCACAGGATCTTCCACACTGAGGACTCGTTTGTTTCGCGAATCCAGCCACGGAACAGCCGCTGCAAGCGTCGTACTCTTGCCGTGCCCCGTGGGGCCCGAAATAAAGAGAATCCCATTAGGCTTCTTGAGCTCGGTCCGAAATCGCATAGCTGTGTCCTCAAGCATGCCCAGGTCCTCGAGCGAGCCGACCTGCGCACTTTGGTCAAGTATCCGGATGACGATGCTTTCTCCATTTATCGCCGGGATGACAGAGTAGCGAAGCGACACACGCTTGCTTCCGTATTCGCGGATTGCGGACGCGTCCTGAGCATCAAGTCGGTTTGCTACATCTAGCCCGCCAGAGGCCGCCCCGTTGCGCGACCTGCCATCTGCGCCGCGAGTAGACGAGAGCTTAAGCTGCGCCGAGACGGCGTCCTTCATCGCGCCGGGCAGCGTTCCCCATGGGACAAGGTCGCCGTTGATTCGCCACCTTATGTCGCAGCTCCTGTCTTCGGGAATGCAGTGAATATCCGACAGCCCTCGCGTATGGGCTGCCTCGCGGATCATGTCTTCAACAAATCTCTCAAGCTCATTGTCGCGTACCTCCAGACTAGCCGAATATGCCTCGGAAACGCGCGCCGCGATATCGGCCTGCGGAGAGACGACCCACTCGACGGAGCTTCCTTCGAGAGCATACCTGACCTGCGCGAATTGCGGGCTCGATGGATCCGCGATGGCCACTGTCAGCCGCAACCCGTGTCGCTCTATGACGAGCGCGTCTCGATTCCTTGCGATGGCTTCGGGTAGAGCTCTGAACGAATCGCCTTGGACCCGCAATTCCTCCCTCGGGAGGTATCTCCAACCATGAAACTCGGCAATCCACCGCGCTACGGACTCATCCGTGGCGAGTCCGAGTTCCACAAGGGTCCGGCTGATCGGCTGGCGGCCTTCGACTTCGCGGTGATAGGACTGCGCCGAAGCAATCTGCCGCTCGGAGACTCCGAGAGCCAATAACTTATCCACGAGATACGAATCCAGGTGGTCGCCCACGCGATCGGGATTTAGCGCCGCGTAGGTCATGTCGCGCTTCCCCCAACGTCGATCCGCTCGACCTTTCGCTTGTTTTCAACGGGGAATGGGGCGTTGAGTACAGTAGGTCCCCTCTCTTGCTGCGACGGGTCATCCATCTCTATCGGAGTGAGCGCAGGTGGCTCCTCCGCGTTGACGGTGACCAGGAAGACAAGCTCGGTGCGGGTGGTCGCCTTCGCCGCCGTCGTGAATGCGCTACCGAGGAAAGGTACGCTGGACAGCACCGGAATTCCGCGCCTGTCTTTCGCGACTGTCTCGGTGATGAAGCCCCCGATGACCGCGGTTTCGTGATTCCTCAATGTGACGGTCGTGCGCGCTCTCTTAGTATCGGTTATCGGCGCTGTTTCCTGCCCATCCGGCGAGGTCACTGTTCCTTTCAGCTCGGTCATCGCCGGCGAAAGCGACAGCTTCGTGGTAAGGTCGTCGGCTATTTGGACAGTGATCTCGAGCACATTGCCGAATGAAACCGTGCTCTCGGAATAGTTTGTATTCACGATTGGCTGGGTCCCGGCCTGGGCGATACCGCCCGCATTGATCGTCGTGGTGCTGGTGCGGCTGAAGAAGGGCTGGTCCTCGCTCACCTGAACGAAGGCAGTCTGGTTGTTTAGGGCAGCCACCTCAGGCTTCGATTCGACGCGGACCGTGCCCTGCTCGGAGAGCGCGCTTATCGTTGCCTGCACCCCGCCAATGCCTATCGTGCCGGTGAACGTGTTTGGATTCAGTGTGATCGATCCGATCTGCGCGACCGACCCGGTTGAGGTCGACGCGCCGTTGATGCTCAAAGCAGTGTTGGCAATGCGCCCGAGTGAAGCGCCCGCGACGTTCCAATCGATACCTGCCTTAGATTGGTCATTGAGATCGACCTCTACGATCTTCACGGAAATTCGCGCCTGACGACCCACTCTTTGGAGCACACGGCGCAAATAACTCTCAATGACGGCGTGCGTGCGAAGGGATCCCCTAAGCTGAACTAGGCCCGCAAATTGATTGACGACCAACGCCTCGCCCTCGCCAACCATTCCCTTTAGGTCCGATTCCAGTCTTCCCCAAAAATCCGCATCATTTTGCTGTGAAACACTGAGGGTCGAGCTCCCGCCGCTCACTGCGCCTGCCGCACCGAGCGGCCCGGAGGAGATCCCGGCGGCCGGGTTTCCGATCGCGCCGAGCGAGGATCCAACGCCGCTATTGACCGCTCCGAGCGCCCCCGCTACCCCGCCGCCCGCACTTTCGCTCAGGTTAACACTTGCCGAACTCGACCCTCTCTGGGTCATCTGGAGGTAGTCGACTGGATATATTCTTGTGATGAATCGGCGGACGAAAAGGTATCCGCGCTCGGAGATCTCATAGCTCCAGCCTTTTGGTTGGCAGATCGCCTCAAGAACGGTCCTTACGGTCGCATTGTGAACCTCAAATGTTACCGTCCCTTGCACATCGGGCTCAACGACCACGGGGAAACGGTATCCTGCACCAATTCCCTCAAGAACAATCCGGGCTTCCTGGCCCTGTACCAGGAAATCCTCTACTTTGCGGTCAAGTATTCCGGTGATCGTCTCGCGGTCTTGCGCGCGCAGGGGGAGGGAAACGAGCAGCAAAGCCGCCAGAATCGGGTTTGCGAATCGTGGATTGCAGGTAGCTAACGTCATCAGTGCGCGAACATCGATAACGCACTGATGTTAGACAAGTCTAATTTAAATGTTTTTTTGGCGACACCTGAATACTCGAGCGACTGTCCTTCCTAGCAGCTCCCGCTTTTGTCGAGGCTCGCCTTGGCCGCAAGCTGACCGCTGCGGCGATCTCCGAAGATTGGCAGACTCAATAGAAGGCCCACCCCGACCGCTTGGATCGGGGTGGGCCGAATACTGATCTACGTTCGGGCTCCGAAAACGAGGCGGCCCTGCGTTTTTTGGTTATGGCGTGGGCGTGACCACAAACATTTCAATAAGAGCCGTTCCCATAGCCCCGTTCGTTCCCTCGACAATAACCGTGTATGCGCCCGGGGCGGCAGTCATAAGGACCGCAGACTCATTCGGACTGGCGGGTGCGAAACCCGAGGCCTGTATGGCGGCCTGGTTGGTGGCAGTCTGCCAGCCGTTGTTCGAAGCGATCTGGGTCATTCCGGAATAGACGGCAAGCGTCGTTCCAGCGATCGGGCTCGGCACGCCGAAGTCGGCGAGCGTCGGACCCGTTGCGCGCACAACCACCTGCACCGGCTTGTTTCCCTGGATAATAAATCCGCCGATAAGAGGAGACGCGCTATTGCCCGCCGTGCCACGCGTCGAGAAATTGACGAGCGGCACCGGCCCCAGGCCCGGGTTGTGCAGGTAGTTGCGACCGTTGAATGGTGTCCCCGCGAACGGGAAGATCTTGTTGTACACCGCGTCGTTACCGGACACATTGTCGATGTTGGCGGCCGATCGAATTGTCAGCGGGTTGGTGCGTAGGTCGCTGATGACCGCCGTGATGGCGATCGATATGACATCGTCGCCGTAGCGCCGGCCGTTCGGCCAGCCGCCTGCGACAGCGCCCCCGCCGAATCCCGCCTGGATTGCGCTATGCAGAGTGTCGCCACCAAACACGCTTTGGTTCGAGAAACCGGCGTCGTCGGGGTATGCCGGAAAGTTGGTGCCGCCGGCGGCAAGCCGGGCCGAGCCGGTTGAAAGGTCCACCCGGAGCATGTCCGGTATGAAGATTCCCACGAGGTCGGTGCGGCCGGTCGTGGGGGCAACGTTCATCCCGCCAAACGTGATCGCGTTGACCAGGGCCGCGAGTTCCGGCGTGCTGGCGTACTGCTGGAAGAGCGCCGCGTCGCTCGACGGCTTTGTGCGGCTGTAGAGATCCTTGTCCTTCAGGGCGACCAGCACCTCGTTGAAGAGCGGGTTTCCCTGCCGGGCAACTTGAACCCAGGGGCCGCTGAGCGAAGGAACGACGGAGCCTGCGCCGCTTGTCAGTACCGACATCTGCTGGCGGCTGGTCGTCGCATACACCCCGACAATCTGCTGGTCACCGCCCACGTCAGTCACCGGGATCTCGAGCGCTATCGTGTGCATGTTGTAGCCGCTCTGGCTATCGAATGAGTTCGTTGTGCCTGTCCTCAGGTTCAGGAGATCGAAGATCGAGTTGACGTCCCCGTAGAACCCGTCCTCCCGCTGGCCCGCCCAGGCGCGGTAGCCGCTTCCGAGATTTGCAATGGCCCCAAGCGTGTATGTGTCGAGCTGCGCCACACTCGTCACGCCAGGCTTGGCCGGATTGTTTCCGTTCTCGCCGACGTTGTAGTGCGGCGTGGCAACGCCCTGGTTGTTCGGGGGCACGATTCCCGTGCCGAGGACCGTGCTCGATCCGCCCACCACCTTGGTCACCGTGTAGGTCTGCGTCAGGTTCTGGCCGGCGTCCCCGTCTGCGTTCACCACGCCAATGTAGGATTGGAGGATGGTTCCCGTGGTCTTGTAGGCGGATGTGAACTTGAACTGATAGACAATCGAGTCATTGCCGGCCGCCACGTCGGCGCCCGTCGAGACGATGATCTGGTAGAGCACGTTGTCGTCAAAATTGTACTTGTTTGGACCCACCCCGGGCTCCTCGAACGGGTAGACGCCGAGGGCGACCTCGAGGTATTTTTTGCCGTCATGCTGCGCGACAAAGGCGTAGACGTCGGTCGTGTTCGCGGCGGGATCCAGGGTGATGAGCGGAGCGTCCATATGGCTGGACGCGGACGCTGGACGGGGTGCGTTCAGGACCGTGATGGCGAGCAGGCTTAGCATGCCTGCGATCTTTCGTGTGGGATTGGATTTCATGGCTGGCTTTTCTTTTGTTTTGTCAGTTCGGGGAAAGGGGTGATTGCGGGCTCAGATCGCCTTCGCCGTGGCCGGATCGGCCTTGAGGCGCAGCGACAGAAGCGCCTTTTCGCTCGGCGTCAGGGTGCCGGCGTATTTCGCGGCCTCGCCAAAGTAGGTTTTCGCCGAGTCCGGCTCGCCGCGGCGGATCGCGATCTCGCCCGCGTGGAGAAAGAGCCTGGCGTCCTTGGTCTTTGCGGCCAGCGCCGCGCGCATCGCGTCATCCGCGCCGGCGTAGTCTCCGCTCGAAGCCAGGGCCCATGCCAACGCATCCTGGGTGAAAACATCAGCGCGATTGGCGAGTTCGGCCCTGGCCAGGCGGACCGCCTCCGGGGAATTCCCGCCGCGGGTCGCGAGGAAGAGCGAAAGGGTCCGGGGATCCGACGCTTCGCCCCGGGATTCCAATTTCGCCTCCATGCTGGCGGCGGCGTCCGGCTTCCCGCCAGCCCGCAGGGCGTCGGCGAGCCACCACTGGTACTCGGGAAGAGGGTTGAGCCGCTCGGCGCGCTCGAGTGGGCCTATCGCCTCGCCGGGACGGCCGAGGGCGACCAGGGCCCTTCCGCGGGCGAGGAGGGCGGGTGGATAGTCGGGGACGGAACGAGACGCCGACTCAGCGACTCGGAGCGCATCCTGCGCCCGGGCCGCCTGCAAATAGTACAGGGAAAGGCGCGAAAGGGTCCAAGCGGTGTTGGTGGCGTCGAGCGGGCTTCCCGCCCGGACCGCGGCCTCCATCGCCTCAATTGCGCCAGGCAAGTCCCCGGTAAGCCATCGCAGGTTGGCGGCTCGGCTATAGGCCTCAAGCCCGGGCTTTAGCGCCATCATCCGCTCGCAGGCGGCGACGGACTCCGCGAGCTTTCCCTCCTCCATCAGGGCGTCGCTCAGCAATGCGAAGTCAAATGCCAGTGCGCGCCCGGCAACGAGCCTTCGGGCAACCGCCTCCGCCTCCTGAAAGCGATGCAGATTGTGGTAGACGTGTCCGCGGAGCAGAAGGGATTCATCGGTCACGCCGAAGCGTGCGTCCATCACGTCGGCGGTCTTTTCGGCGAGCTTGTAGTAGCCCGCGTCAAGGGTCCGCCTCGCCTTGGCGATATACGCCCAGCCCAGTCGCTCATAATTGCCGAGACTGACCGGCCCCGCCTCCTGCCCTGCCCTCACCCGCTTCTGCCAGATAACGATGTCACTGTCCTCGCGCGCGCTCCCTGAGGGTTGGACGAGGATGATCTTCTCGTCGAGGCTGGCTCCCGCGGCCGCCGAGCTGGCGCCGGCCGCACGGGATTCGCAAAGGGCGACAGCGCATCCCGCAAGAAACAGGACCCGGCGATGAAATGGAGGCAACATTGAGCACGATTCGATTCACGGCGTGTTCGGGATGCATGGTCCTTAAGAAATAAATCAAACGCGGTAATTCACGCGCCCAAAACGCCAATGAATCGCAACTGGATCGGTTTACAGAACTTCAAAAGCGTCTCAGGACGCTCAGGCGAACGAGCCTTGGCTCGGCGGGGTGGAGATGCACGTCGGCTACGCCAGCCGCAGGTTCCCCAGGCAGGCGCGACGTGTAATAGTACGCGATATCGTCGTTGGCCCGGTTCAGGATGTTGAGCAGATCGAGCGCGAATTCCCAGCGATGGCTGCGCCATCCGATGCGCCCGTTGAAGGTCAGCGACGACGGCTCGCGGACCTGTCCTGTCTCCACGATCGGCTGGGGACCGAAATAGCGGCCGCGCAGGCTGCCGAACCAACCCTCGCCCGCGTTGACCGTCATTCCCCCGGAAACGACCGTTCCGATGGAGTTAGCGATGTAAAGGCCGCCGTTGGTTTCCTCAAGGTAGCGCGCGTGGGTGAACGAGACGTCGCCGTCGAGGGCCAGCCACTTCGTCACGTGATAGAAATTTGAGAACTCGATGCCGTAACGGCGGGTCGGGCCGCTGGGATCGGTTTCGCCGGTGTCGCCGTCGAAGGTAAGTTCGGACGCCAGATCCAATCCCCAGGCCGACACCGTGCTCACAAGGCCGGGGATCAACGCCGTTCGCACGCCGAATTCCGCGCCCTCGGCGCGCGCGAGCGGCGTCACGGGCTCGGCCGGCGAGCCATCCTGCGGGTCGACATGCTCGACGGTGCCCCGGGCGTCGTTGCTGTGAAACCCGTCGCCGGCATCCAGGTAGAACTCGGTCCTGTCCCAGGGTCCGAACACAATGTTCAGCTTGGGACTCAGGATGGCCGCGTCCCTGATCCCCGAATTAAGCGGATTGCTGTCGTCGACGTCGAATCGGGCCCCGTCGGCCCGCAGTCCCGCCTGGATGCGGAGCCAGTCCTTGATCTGCACCTTGCACTGCGCATAGAGGCCTCCCGAGTACTCATGGACGGACGAGAGATCGACGGGGTTTATCACGCCCCTCTCCTCGGTGTGAAAGAGCCCGAGGTTGACGATGTCGGACCTCTCCTGGAAGCCGACTGTGGTCGTCACCTTCCGGCCGGCGACCCGCGAGATCCATTCCCTCGAGCCGGATCCGCCAAATACGCCCCGGCGGTCCCTCTGGCTGAATTGGTCCCCATGGATGGGGTCGACGAGGAAATACGTGAAGTCGGAGTAGAGGCCCAGGCGATAGTACAGCGCGTAGAGGTTGACCTGCGCCTGGCCGTCCGGGCCGGAATGAACCCAGCTGAAGTCGAGGTTGGCCCGGGTCGAGGTGCCCCCGTCGCTGGGATCGAGCGCACCGTACCGGGAGATGATCCCTTCATCGATGGCCCGCAGGGCCACCTGGTCGGTTGAATCCCAGGCGGCGTGGTACGCGATTAACGTCAGGGCGAACGCATTGTCCCCGGACGCCCAGGTGCGGCGCAGGTAGCCCGTGACATGGTCCGCGTCCTCGGGGTTTGCCCAGGGGCCATTGTAATAGCCGTACTCGAGACCGGCGGTCGTCGCGGCGCCGCCGGGCGACTTGAAGGAGTCCGCCGCGACCAGCCGGAAGTAATCATCCTGCCCCACCTCCGTCTTCACGAACCCCTGGTCGAGCGTGTCCACAAGGTGAAACTGCGCCGCCCCCGCCGCTGAAAAGTCCCCGTTCGACGCATGGTAGGTCCCCTTTTCGTAGGAAATCGTCTGTACGAGCTCGGGAATGATGAAGTTGAGGTCCGAATATCCCTGGCCGTGGGCGTTGGACGGCAGGTTGACCGGCATTCCGTCGACCGTGGTCGCGAAGTCGGTCCCGTGGTCGAGGTTGAATCCGCGCAGGAAGTACTGGTTCGCCTTCCCGTCGCCCGAATGCTGTGTGATGATGAGGCCCGGGACGACCTCCAGGAGCTCGCCCCGGCGCAGGAACGGCCTCGCATCGATCTCGGCAACGCCGACCTGCCCCTCGGCCGGGGAATCGGCCTCCCCAATGAGGCTGTCCTCGCGGCCGTAGACGACGACTTCGTTTAGCACCGTCGGGCTCTCGAGCTCGGGAACAGCCTGCGCGGAGACCATGGAAGCTGACGAGGCGAATGAGAGAGAAAAAACGAGCGCGGCCGCGGCACGGTCGCCAAAGGATGGGAAGGGCAAGCTACAAAGTCTGGCCATGGCAAAGCGGGTGATTGGGTGGGCATTAGTGATTCGGGACGCGCGGCGTTCGCGCGGCCTGCAGGGGACGGGCGCCGCTCCGCAGCGGCTCCGTGTCAACCATCAGCCGGCGCGGCCAAGCTGCGCCGATCCGGCGGCTGTCAGGCTATCGCCCGCGCTCGCGGCGGGGGAAGCAGCGGCTCGTACCGGGCCCCAGAGGGCTCGCGAACGAACGGCTCGGCATAATCGAGCTCCCGTATCCCGGGCGCGATGGCATCGACTGCAAGCGGCGCTGTGAGATCGAGCTTCTTGAGAACGCCGTCAATCGGGACTTGCGGAGCGAAGGGCAGCGCGGGAGCGGACCCGGCGATCCACGGCGCCGAGGACGCCTCCTTGCCCGTCAACAGGCGCGCAACATCCTCCTTCAGGCGCTCCTGATGGGAGAAATGCTGCGATCCCTTGGCCCAGACGATCAGGCTGTAGGTGGCCGCCTGGGGACTGTTCGCGCAAAACCACGCTGCAATCAGAAGCCAAAAAGGCCATCCGGAGGGTCTTCCATTTCTTGGGAACGGACGCATTCCCCCTCTATTCGTTCTCGCCCGGCCCCCGGATGCAGGCATCGGCCCGCTAAAGGACCGGCGGGGGCAAAGCCTAGAATATCGTTCGTTCCAGGAACCAGTAGAGGCCCGCCGCGGCGACGAGCCCGGAAAGAATGGGAACCCCGCGGCGGATGAACGTCGGGTTCTTTCGCAGCTGCCAGACGATCGGCAGCACGATGGCGGCGATCGTGACCTGGCCAATCTCCACGCCCAGGTTGAACGTGAAAAGCGGCATCGCCAGGCCGTGGCCGCTCGACCCGACGCCCAGCTCGCGCAGAACGCTTGCGAAGCCAAACCCGTGCACCAGCCCAAAGGCAAAGGTGAGCGCCCAGCGGCCGCGGGGCTCCGCCCCTCGGCGGACCAGGTTCTCGATGCCGACGTACGCGATCGACGCCGCGATCATCGGCTCGACGATGCTGCTCGGGATGTTGACGACGTCCAGGGT
>OBLW0100003578.1_pt1 | contig 12073 bp, 12 predicted proteins | sample 1520161 | NCBI WGS metagenome assembly OBLW01 (sample SAMEA3539309, study PRJEB22396) | soil metagenome | biome: tundra; feature: field; material: soil | place: USA | collected 2010-05 | depth 0.15 m
ACCTCCCACCCACTCTCACCCTCTCTCATCGCAAAATACAGTTTTAAATTCAGCATTTGCAAGAGCTTGCAACCGGTCGCAAAAATTAACACTCTTGACATATATTGCCGTGGTACTACACTGGGAACCGACGAGACCAGGCACGTGAAATGGTCTTTTCGTGGCAAGCAGTTTCTCCGTGATTGCAAGGAGATGAAGTTATGAATTCGCTAGCGAAGTTCTCCCTGTGGCTGGTTCTGGCTACCCTCTTCTGTTGTTTTGCTCCTGGCGCTTTCGCTCAAGGCCGGACCAACCCCCTGCTAGCCAGTCATGTCCGTACCGTTTCGAGCTACACCTTCACTTCAACTTTTATATTCGACCCAATTGATAAGGGAGAGGATAAGAATCGCAAGGGCGACCCACACGGTCACAATAAACACGCAGCTGTGCCTGAAGGCGGTTCGGCCTTGATGTACCTCCTGCTGGCCAGCCTTACTTGCTTCGGCGCCATGGTTTTGCGTTCCCGGCGGGGAAGTGTGCGCTAGCGGTAGTTTACTGACAGCGCTCGAGTCAGAGGTTCAGCAGTCCTGGACACTTGTTCCGTTATAAGCGGTTCTACGATCTTGGTCGCGACCGAGTTTGTATTACCCTTTCCTAACCTGGTTCCGCTGCTTCTTCTGCCTATTTCCGCCGCCCAAGATGTGGCAAGCTTGGCCAGAAGTTCTTTCGCTTGCAACGATTACCTCATTGCAGCGGGCGTGGGTAATACAAAATCGCACCCGTAACGCCGCACAAAATAACGAACTTACGTTTCTTTGTGCTCCATTCCCCAGTAAACTCCCGCTAGAGGATCAGTCTAGAAGAAACTATCCGCCACATGGTTCAGTCCAGGGGTATGCCTGCTTCGCCAGTGCAATAGTAAATCTTTCCAGTGGCAGAGCAATTCCTACAAAGCGCACAAAACTGCGGCCTTGCATTTTGAGCAGCTTAAGAACGGCACGCCATGTGCTAACACCTAGAACAGACGAAGTGGCGCGCAACGGGGCGCTCCAAGGATGACTTCGGCCAGAGGTTCTCTTGGGCGCCCCTTGCATTAAGAACGAAAGAGGTCACCTTCCCCGGTTTCCTCCCCCTCTCCCAGGTTCTGTAACAGGTTTTTAGGCCAGTGCAACGATCTCGCGTGCGTCGACCCCTGCCTGACGTAGCAGTTTCGCCACTGCGTCGGCGTTCAGTCGGGACCCATCGTATCCAACCCGGACGGTGCGATCCACGTCGTTGAACTGAACCCCTCGGACTCCGTACACCTCTCGCATCCCATCGATCGCCCGCAACGCAGTTTCGCCGGGCACAATCACATAGCGGAAAACAACATCAAGATAAGTCATTCAGGATAGTCCTTGCTGATTACGAAACGCGCCTAAGCCTCACCAGGCTGAATCCAATATAAAGCATCTCCCATCGAAGTGATAAGAATGCCTCGTCTCTTTGCCCTTAACCCTTGGCAGATAGGTGAGTAAGGTTTTTCGTTAACGCGGTTGGGGATATCAATCTGCCGATCGCGCCGCAATAACGAAGTCGAACCGGTCGCGCGGCGGATCTTGCTCACGCTTACATTGATGTCCACGAAGCCCTCCAACCCGGCCTCCACTCTGGAACGCGATCCAGTCTGCGGAATGAAGGTCAATCCCGCCGACACCAAAGACGTCTACGGTCTCGGTGGGAAGAATTATTATTTTTGTTGCGCGCCCTGCCTGGAAAAATTTAAAGGTGACCCAAATAAATATCTACGCTCGACCCCGCCTGCAAGACCCGCGGGATTAGTAATGCTCGGTTCTGCCAAGGCCGGCTCCAATTCTCCCCAAGGTCGGGGACATGAATATGATGCGGAACATTCTTCGTCAGCGCCGGCCGCTATAGCTCCAGCCTACGTCTGCCCAATGTGCCCCGAGGTCCGCGAAAACAAACCGGGCACCTGCCCCTCCTGCGGCATGGCCCTCGAACCCGACGTCCCCGTCGCCTCCACTCGCACGGAGTACACCTGTCCCATGCACCCGGAGATCGTGCGCCCCGCGCCCGGTTCGTGTCCCATCTGTGGCATGGCCCTCGAGCCCCGCACCATCACCGCCGCATCTGAAGCCAATCCCGAATTGCAGGACATGACTCGCCGCTTTTGGACGAGCCTCGCCCTCACCGCGCCGCTGATGGCTATCGCCATGGGCGCAATGTTTTCAAGCACGTCGTTGCACCGCATCCTGCCCGGCGCAGCGCTGCCCTGGCTCGAACTCGCATTAGCCACCCCGGTCGTTCTCTGGGGCGGATTGCCTTTCTTCCAACGCTTCTGGACTTCACTCGTCAATCGCAGTCCAAACATGTTCACGCTAATCGGTATGGGAACCGGCGTGGCCTATGGATACAGCGTGGTCGCCACCCTAGCGCCAAAGACTTTCCCGGACTCGCTGCGCGGCATGGCCGGCTATCCGGAGGTTTACTTCGAAGCAGCCGCCGCGATCACTACTCTAGTCTTGCTCGGCCAGGTCATGGAGTTGCGCGCCCGCAGCCGCACCAGCGCCGCCATTCGTGCTCTGCTCGATCTCAGCCCGAAAACCGCTCGCTTGCTCAACCACGACGGCACCGAGTTGGATCTTCCCCTCGAACGAGTCAAGCCTGGAGATCGCCTTCGCGTGCGCCCCGGGGAAAAAATTCCGGTAGACGGCGCGCTCCTCGAAGGCCACAGCACCGTTGACGAATCGATGATCACCGGCGAGTCCATGCCAGTAGAGAAGTCTCCCAACAGTAAAGTCATCGGAGCAACCATCAACGGTGCCGGTTCGTTCGTCATGCGCGCCGAGAGAGTCGGAGCCGAAACCGTGCTCGCCCGCATCGTGCAACTTGTAGGCCAGGCGCAACGCAGCCGCGCTCCCATCCAGCGCCTCGCCGACCGCGTGGCGAAATGGTTTGTCCCTGTTGTTGTAGCGGTCGCAATCATTACTTTCATCGCGTGGTTCTTCCTCGGTCCACAACCGCGTCTCGCGCACGCGCTGGTGAACGCTGTTGCTGTGCTCATCATCGCCTGCCCGTGCGCCCTAGGTCTCGCAACGCCCATGGCGATTATGGTCGGAGTGGGTCGCGGCGCGCGCGCCGGCGTGCTGATCAAGAACGCCGAAGCCCTGGAGATTCTGGAGAAAGTCGATACGTTGGTCGTCGACAAAACCGGAACGCTCACCGAAGGTAAGCCGCAATTGGTTGGAATTTCCTTGTCGCAGGACGCCGGTCGCGAAATCCTTCGCCTGGCCGCCAGCCTCGAGCGTGCAAGCGAACATCCTCTGGCGGCAGCCATCCTTCAAGCCGCCGAAAGAGAGGGACTCGCACTCTCGCAGCCAACTGAATTTGTCAGCGTTACGGGAAAGGGAATCAGAGGAGTAGTCGATGGCAAACAAGTAGCGGTCGGCAATGCCGCGTTAATGACGGACTTGGGCGCCTCTCCCCACCCAGGCAAAGAGTTCAACCCAGCCGTTCCCGACGGCAGCACGAGCCTGTGTGTCGCTATCGACGGCAAGTTTGTCGGAAACATCTCCGTCGCCGATAAAGTGAAAAGTTCCACTCCCAACGCCATCCGACAGCTTAAAGCTCTCGGCATTCACATCGTAATGCTCACCGGCGACAATCGCGCCACCGCGGCTGCGATTGCCAAACAACTTGGCATCGACGAGTTCGAAGCCGAAGTGTTGCCAGAAACAAAATTGGAGATCGTCCGAAAACTTCAAGGGCAGGGAAGAGTGGTTGCCATGGCCGGTGACGGCGTCAACGACGCACCCGCGCTGGCGCAAGCCGATGTCGGCATCGCCATGGGCACTGGCACCGACGTCGCCATGGAAAGCGGCGGCATCACACTGGTCAAAGGCCACCTCACCGGAATCGTGCGCGCTCGCAACCTAAGCCGCGCCACCATGCGTAACGTCCGCCAAAATCTTTTCTTCGCCTTTATCTACAACGCGATCGGCGTGCCCCTCGCGGCTGGAATCCTCTATCCATTTTTCGGCTTGCTGCTCAGCCCCATCTTCGCCGCCGCCGCCATGAGCCTCAGCTCAGTGTCCGTAATCACCAACGCACTCCGCCTCCGCAACGCGAAGCTCTGACCGTGTGGGACGGACACTCCTGTCCGTCGCCTTTGAATTTGATTGTCCCGCCCACCTAACTAACTATCAGAATTGTCATTCCAACCGCAGCCGGAGCGTCAGCGACTGCGGAGTGGAGGAAACTGCTGTTGACTGTACCACCGCGCTGAGGGCGCCTGAGTCCTTGACCCTGGAATTGATTTTGGGTGGTGCAGCTCTTCAACGCTGCGAATAAGCCCTGGCTTGTTTTTTGGTTTTAGCCGCCGAGGTGTCAATCTACAACTTCCCCAAATACTCAATCACGTCCGGCTCCGTCCAATCCACCGCTCCAATAAACTTTCGCCTTACCACTCCTCCGCGGTCGATCACATAAGTCTCCGGAAACTTGAATGTCCCATAAAGCGCATTACTCTTCTGATCCGCATCGCGCACTGACAGCAAATTCACATGGTGGTCTCGCAGGAACCGCTGATAACTGCTCTGATCCGCGTCCACGCTCACCGCCAGCACGGTCACGCCCTTCTGCTTCATGCGCTGCTGCATCTGCACCAGCGACGGCATTTCTTCAATGCACGGTGGGCACCACGTCGCCCAGAAATTCAGCACCACTACCTGGCCTTTAAGTTGGCTAAGCGTGACCGAGCCTGCGGAGTCGCGCACGGTAAAATCCGGAGCCGCCGTCCCGATCCGCGGCGGCCGTGACCCGCTGTAGCAGCCAGACATCAGCAGAACCAAAACAAGAGCAATTAGGCGTAGTGCAGCAGTTTTCGAAGATAACTCACTTGGGGACAGCCGCCCTCGGCTGTGCGGTCGAGCAAGGCTCGACCTGTTCCTCATCAATGCCGGCACGCTAAGAGCCGGTTTAACTGCGCGAACGGAACAAATCATCGGTTGCACACCGCTATAATAATAGATTCTACCTATGCCGGCGACACCAACACCAACCGATCCGCCTGCCGTCTCCGTCATCGTGCCCGCGCGCAATGAAGAAGCATCGTTAAAGAACTGCCTCGATTCGCTGGTCGCGCAGACAAATGTCGCATTCGAAATCATCGTGATCAACGATCACTCCACCGACCGCACCCACGAAATCGCATCCTCGTTTTCCGACAAGCGGGTCCGAGTCGTCGAAGCCGGCACGCTCCCCCCAGGTTGGACCGGCAAGAATAACGCAGTCATCGCCGGAGCCAAAGTTGCGCAAGGAGAATGGCTGCTATTCACCGATGCCGACACCGTGCACCTGCCCGGATCGCTGGCGCGAAGTATCGAAGAAGCCACACGCCAACATGCGGCCTTGCTTTCCTACTCGCCCCAGCAAGTCGTGAAAAGCTTTTGGGAGAAGGCCGTAATGCCGGTGATCTTTGCCGAACTGGCCGCGAGCTTTCGTCCCTCGAAAGTAAGCGACCCCAACTCGCCCGCAGCAGCCGCCAATGGCCAATATCTTCTCATCACGCGCGACGCCTACGATGCTGTCGGCGGACACGCTGCCATCGCTGCAAAGCTGCTAGAGGATGTCGCTCTGGCCAGGGCGGTAAAAAAATCAGGCAGGAAGATTTGTTTTCGTTTCGGCGGCGATGCCGTCCGCACCCGCATGTATCGCACTTTCGCTCAACTTCGCGAAGGCTGGACGAAGAACCTCGTCCTGTTGTTCCCATCTCCCATGCGCTTAGCCACGCTGCGTGCGCTTGAATTCATCCTCATAGTTTCCAGCTTTGCAACCGGCATAACCACTGCTCGACACGGACATTTCCAACCCGCAGTCGCAGCCGGGTTACTTGGCGCAATCCTGTACGCAATGTTCCTAACGCGGATCCGTCGCGCGCATTTTTCTTGGGACGCAGCCCTTCTGGCTCTGTTCGGCCTTCCTCTGTTCTCCTATTTGTTGGTTCGCTCGAAGCTATCTCATAAGCACGGCAACGTCTGGTGGAAGGGCCGCCGCTATCCCACGGGTCCAGGAGTCACAGATCCAGCAGTCACAGCCGTTGCAGTCACAGGCATTGCAGACCCAGCCAAGTTGCCAGATTCAACAATGCAGGAGCAGCATGGTCTATCTCACGCGCAAAGCTGAATTTTCCGCATCGCATTACTACCACAATCCGGATTTCACTCCCGAGGAGAACCTTCGCGTCTTCGGCAAATGCAATAACCCCAACGGCCACGGCCACAATTACACACTGGAAGTCACGGTGAAGGGCGAAGTTGACCCACGCTCCGGTTTCGTCGTCGATCTCAAACAGTTAAAGGAAGTTATGCACCGCGACGTGCTCGAAGCCATGGACCATCGCTTCCTCAACAAAGAAGTCCCTGAATTTATCCATCGCATCCCAACCACGGAAAACATTGCGATCGCGATTTGGCAGCGCCTCGTATCAAAACTGGAAACCGCCAAACTACACCGCATAAGGGTTTACGAAACCGCAGATCTATTCGTGGATTTCTACGGAGAACCATGACCCACATAAGAATTTGTTGCCCCCTGCACCCCTGTGCCCCCTGGGTTAGAGGGTTTCAGCCTGTTGAATCAATAATAAAATGAAAGCCCACCTCTCACGCCGATACCTGTTCTCCGCCTCGCACCGCCTGCATAGCGAAGCAATGTCCCCCCAGGAGAACCTGGCAACGTACGGAAAATGCAACAATCCCTACGGCCACGGCCACAACTACATCGTCGAGCTAACGGTCAGCGGCCAAGTGGACGACAAAACCGGCATGGTTTGCAACCTGGCCGATCTCGACAGCTTCATCGAAAGGGAAGTGCTCGCCCGCTTCGACCACGAAAACTTGAATACCTTACAGGAATTCGCCCAGGAGGTGCCCACTACGGAAAATCTTTGCATTCAGATTTACGAAATAGTGCACCGTGGCTTTCCCCACGCGCATCTTGAAAGATTAAGGCTGGAAGAAACCATGATGAATTCGTTCGAATATACCGGCTAGCAATCGTCTTCGATTTTTAAATTACCAAATTACACAATTGCTCAATCAACTTATGAAACCACAAACCGAACTCTCCACCCTCACCAGCGCCAGCTTCGAAGACCTCGTCCAGGAGATGCTCGTCCGCCTCGGCGAAGACCCGCAACGCGAAGGCCTTCAGCAAACTCCCGAGCGCGTTCGCAAGTCCTTGCAGTTCCTCACCCGCGGCTACACCGAAGACGCCGAAGCCCTGCTCAAGGGCGCTCTCTTCTCAGTCACCTACGACGAAATGGTGATCGTCAAGGACGTCGAAATGTTCAGCCTCTGCGAGCACCACATGCTGCCGTTCTTCGGCAAAGTGCACGTCGCCTACATCCCTAACGGAAAAGTAATCGGCCTCAGCAAAGTTCCGCGCCTGATCGAACTCTTCTCCCGCCGCCTGCAGATTCAAGAACGCCTCACCACCCAGATCGCCGAGACCATCCAGAAAGTAATCGAACCACAAGGCGTCGGGGTAGTCATCGAGGCCCGCCACTTATGCATGATGATGCGCGGCGTCGAGAAACAACATTCCGCCGCTGTCACTTCCTCCATGCTGGGCTGCTTCCGCGACTCGAACGAAACCCGCTCCGAATTCCTCTCCCTAATCCGGCAACGGCCCAACGGCATTTGAAGGGGGTTGATTGTGTGGAGCGGACACCGTTGTCCGCTGCTTTTGACCCCTTGCCTTGGAACGTTCAACAGCCTTTGGTCATCCTGAGCGCGCCTTTTGCGCGAAGGACCTATGTAATTGCTCGGACTGCCGTTGGTCAGGGCGCAGTATATTAGAGACGCGAATCGGAGAGAATCCTTACCTTGCCACCATCCAATTCTGCCAGATCGCACCCCCTTCCTTTGTACAACCAAAACGCCGTCGTCACCGGCGCCACCCGCGGCATCGGACTCGCCATTGCCCACGCCCTCGCCGCCGCAGGATGCAATCTGATCCTTACCGCCCGCGACCAATCAGCCCTACGTCGCATCAGCAGGGAACTCGCGTCTGCAAAAATTAAAATCCTCGCGCATCCCTGCGACGTCCGTGATCCGCAATCGATCGACGATCTCTTCCGCGCCCTCCGCAAACAATTCAAGCACCTTGAGATCCTGATCAACAACGCCGGCATCGCCCACGCCAACCTCACCGTCGACAAGCTCTCCTCAGCGCTGTGGAAAGATGTGATCGACACCAACTTGACCGGAACATTTCTAATAACGCAGGCCGCTCTTCCCATGATGAAGCCTGGCGGCACAATCGTGAACAATCTCTCAATCGTTGCCAACCGCGCCTTCGCCGGATCGGCAGCCTACGTCGCCTCAAAACATGGCGCCCTCGGCTTCACCAACACGTTGCGTGAAGAACTTCGCCCCAAAGGCATTCGCGTAATCGCCCTAATGCCCGGCGCCACAGACACCGACATCTGGAATTCATTCTGGCCGCAAGCCCCGCGAAAGAAGATGATGTCCCCTGCCACGATAGCCACCGCAGCCGTTAACGCAATCCTGCTGCCGCCAAACGCCACCGTCGAAACTCTGGAAATTCTCCCCACGGTCGGACTTCTGTGAACCAATAACAAAACACCCAACCCCTGTGAACCTCATGTCCTCTGTGGTAAAGATTTTGTTTTTGAAGTTTCCAATCCACCGTTTACACAAAACGATTTTCCCGCTAAGATTGCGCTCGCCCAATCGAGGAGAAACGAAAATGACGAAAACACCTTTGCTCGCCGCCACCCTGTTGGCCATCGCGATCGCTGCAATTCCCGTCCACGCCCAGGACGCCAAGAAAGACGTCGCGACAAAGCCCGCGGATAGCCCCTCTAAGGTCGTTCTCGATTCCTGGAACGACATTGGCCGCAAACTCATCGCCATGTCCGAAGATTTTCCCGAGGACAAATACGATTTCAAGCCCACGCCCGCCCAGCGCAGCTTTGCCGAGCAACTGCTGCATGCCGCCAACGCAAATTATTTTTTCACCGATCCCGCCATGGGCGAGCCAATGCCCAAGGAAGAAGATCCCAAACGCTCCGACTTCAAGACCAAGGCTGACATCGTTGCCTTCGTGAAAAAAGCTTTCGCCGACGGCGCCGCCGCCATCAAGGCCAAAGGCGACAAGGGAATGTCCGACCTTCTCGTCGATCCCTTCGCCCACCAGCAGATGCGGGTCTCAGACATGGCCTACGGTTTCATCGAGCATTCCGGCGAACACTACGGCCAACTTGTCGTCTACTATCGCGTCGCCGGCCTCGTCCCCCCAGAGTCTCGACCGAAAAAATAACTTCGCATCGCTGCCTTCTTGTTTCTGAGTTCGCCCAGATGATCGCGGAATTTCTTGTCAAGCCCTTTTGTTTAGCTTTTTGTACATCTCGTTGATTCGCTTGCAGATATATTTTCTGAAACACGTCCCATTCACTCTAAGCTTTATGATATAAGGGTTGTATAGAGTAATAACTACGGCGCAGTCCCTCAGGTCTGCGCCGTTCGTGTTTCTACCCATTAAATTCCAAGGAGTGTCCGCAGACCCAGCCACCTACGCTGCGTCTCTTTACTTATGCCGAATAAATTATGACTTATGCCGAACAAATTATGCCGAACACTATTTTCCTAAACCCGGTGTTTTCAATTTGTCCTTGCACCCGAAACCGCGACGATCTGATCGATCGCACGCTGGGCCGCCGCCAGCCGGTCGTTCTCCATTTTCTCGAAGGCAGCAACATCGGGCTTGGCGCTCCACAGGGGCGGCTGGGACTGCGGCAATGCCTGCGCTGCGGCTGTGGTTACAAGAGACAAAAGCGCGATCGCGTGCGTACGACAATACGCGGCTAGCATGAACCGTCCTCCGGTATCTCAGGCATGTCCCCGCCATCGCAGCGGCGCCAACCCGAGCGGCCGAAATCTTACGCTCGGCGACTCCTTTTTCACAAACAACTCTGCCGTAGTGGAGCGGTGTATGATCGGCGTGGCTTGTGAACCAAGAAAAAGATTTCGATTACCATAAATATGTTGGAGGAAGATATGTTCACTCGCTGTCTCGCCTTCCCTCTTTCGTGTCTTCTTCTATTCTCCGTCTCAGCCTGGGCGCAAACCGGTGATGCTTCCTCGCCTCGCGCGCCCGGCTCGGTAGGCGATCCCAGCTTGGTACCGCTTTCGAACGGAGATATCCCGAGTTCCGGGAGGGCCGCAGTTCCGAGCAACGCGGCTGACCAGGCAGGCAAGATCAAGTTCCGCTCGCAGGCAATTCTGATTCAGGTTCCGGTCATCGTAACCGATAAATCCGGTAACCACATTCACGGTTTGACCAAGCAAGATTTCCACGTCTTCGAAAATGGGAAAGAGCGGAAGATCGCCGCGTTTGAAGAGATCGTCACCACGAACAAACAGTTGAATGTGGTTGCACCGGAGCCCGGAAGGTTCACCAACCTGGCGCTGTCGGATCAGCAACCGCGCTCGGTCACTGTCATCGCTCTCGATACCATCAACACTCCCTTTCTTGATCAGTACACCGGCCGCCGCGCATTGATCAAGTACCTGGCCGACAATCTCGATTCCGGCCAGGTTTTGGCGCTCATGGTCATGACCAGCCAGGGTCTCAAGGTTGTTCAGGGACTAACCGACGACCGCGAACAACTGGTTCAAGTGCTGAAAAAGGCCAGTGGAGAAACGCCCGCCCTGCAGGGCTCCGGCCTGGACGCGCAGGCAAATGCCGCTCTCGGTGATATTCCCGACCTTCCCAGCGTTCAATTTGACATCGCCCACCCCCAAGCCGCAGCCGCGGCCTTCATCGCATACGGCGACACACTCGCCGCTTCATTCCAGCAGCCCAAGGCCCTCGAAGAAACCCTGAACGCGTTCCTGGAGATTGCCTGGTCTCTTTCTGGCGTTCCCGGACGCAAGTCTCTGATCTGGGCCACCGGCGGATTTCCCTTCGAAATCTCTTCCCCAGCACAGCTTCCCGGCCCGGGATATCTTGCTCCGCTCTATGAACGCACCATGCAGGCCCTCGATGCCGCGCAAATCTCCGTTTACCCAGTGGACGTTCGCGGCCTGGTAGCGACTGATGCGCCCGCGGCCGTCATGGCAAGCACAGGACAGGAGCTCGAGCATCAGATCAGCAACCGCACTCGGTTCCAACAGTCGACCATCGATACCCTCAACGAATTCGCGGATATGACTGGAGGAAAGGCGTTTTACAATACCAACGATCTGGCGGCCAGTTTCAAACATGCCACCGACGATGGCTCTTCCTACTACCTCGCTGGCTACTACCTAGACACGCACAATGACAACTCCGGCTGGCGGCAGCTGAAGGTCAAGGTAAGCAGAAAAGATACGGAGGTTCGTGCGCGGGCGGGTTTTTTCGTGACCAACGCAACCATGAATCTCGACCTGACGCGCAGCTCCGACTTAACCTACGCTCTCAGTTCCCCCATCGACGGTACCGGCGTGCCGCTGAGCCTGAAGTGGGTGGGGACTTCCGGCGACGGCGCAAAGAAGAAGACCGAGTTCATCCTTCACATGCCGGCAGGCGGAGTGTCGATTGAAGCCAGCAACGGACAGAACCGCCTCAATTTTGATTTTGCGGCGGCCGCATACATCAACAACAGCAAAACCGGCAAGCCGGCGATCACCACCGACAAGACCGTGACCGCGCCCGTGCCTGATGCACAAATGACGTCGTTGCGCGCCAATGGAATCGACATGAAAAACGCGCTGGAGCTTGGCCCGGGACAATACACGGTGCGGGTAGTAATCCGGGACAACGTCACCGGAAAGATCGGCAGTGTCACATCGCCGCTCACCGTCAACTAGATCGCGGTGCCGGCCCCCGCCCGGAACGCCTCAATTCACTTCGTTCGATGTTGCGTCATTTCTCCGGCATCTCTAGAGGAAAGATTCAGCTTTGCATTCTTCCCTGTTCCTCCACCATTGAGGTTACAGAATCAAGTAACGACGAAAGGCCCGCGGATCGTTCATCCAACGTCAGATCGGAAGAGCGTCGTGTAGGGAAAGAGTGTAGATCTCGGTGG
>OBLW0100003579.1_pt1 | contig 12071 bp, 13 predicted proteins | sample 1520161 | NCBI WGS metagenome assembly OBLW01 (sample SAMEA3539309, study PRJEB22396) | soil metagenome | biome: tundra; feature: field; material: soil | place: USA | collected 2010-05 | depth 0.15 m
ATCAAAGCACTTTCCTTGTAATTCACTTTTGTGGCTTCGACTAACCCTTGGGAAGGGTTACGAAATAGCCCAGTGATTCTGTCCGGATGAATGAGTCTCTTCAAGGCCGTTAACCCAGCGACGTAAAGCGTCGCAGAGGCATAACTACCGATGAAAGCAGACCTCCGGACGGTCATCGTAAGAGGGGTTGCAATTTTCTGTCTTTTTGAGCAGTTGTAAGCGAAGCGTGGAAGCTGGTGCAAGATTTCTGACCAGTCCGGGATTTGTTCCTGAAGTAGTGACGTTTGCCAGGAAGGCGGATGTTGCGGTGCTTCCGGGAGCTCTTACACCAACGGAAATTATTGCTGCCTGGAAGGCCGGCTCGGATTTTGTGAAGATCTTCCCTACGGGCTACGTGGGTGGAATTCAATATGTGCGAGCACTCAAAGTACCGCTTCCGCAAATCCCATTGATTGCCACGGAGGGGGGTGAACCAGGCGAATGCGACCGACTTTATCCTCGCCGGAACAACGGCAATTGGCGTTGGCGGAGAGATGCTTCCAAAGGAAGCCTTGCACTTTCGCCAGGAGGATCGTATCCATGAGTTGGCCTGCAGATTTCTCTCCATGGTCAAAGACGCGCGAGCACTGCGGGAGACCTACTACTAACGACAGGATGGATGGACGTCACAAGTTTCTTCTTTGGATGGATACACCGCAACAGAAGCCTAAGGTTCATCGTATAGCCGTAGGTGGAATGAGCGCTGTGCACACAGGAGGACACTCAGGGCCGATTCACGGCGGCCAAAATAGAAGGTTAGTTTTGATTATGTGCGAATAATGCAGATAGGATGGCGTAATCTCAGACATCTATAACTCTGAAATCTTTGTAAAACTATTCGTCTATCATCATGCGGCACTCACGCAAGATCTTCCATACTTGGCTATGGGAGGAACCACAAACGTGAAGAGTAACCTGTTTACAGCATCCATCCTTTCCTGTGCGCTTGTGGGGATAGGCAGCGCGCAGGAAGCAGCGACTTCGCCGGACACCAGCGCCCATTATACGAAGGCTCAGGTCAAGCAGTTAGTGCGCGACGCTCATTCGCCGGATCAATACCGGGCTCTCGACGCTTACTATGGCGAGCAGCAGAAGAGCTATCTAAAACAAGCCGCGGAAGAGAAGCAGGAGTGGGTTCGGCGGAGCCAGAACATAGTGGGCGTGGCCGCCAAGTACCCAAGGCCAGTGGATTCGGCACGCAATCTTTACGAATACTATATGTACAAAGCATCCGAAACTGGTGCGCTCTCATTGAAGTATAACCAGCTAGGTGCGAACGCTACTCCAGCAAAGTTACAATAGTGTCAACGACTTCTGAAGTGTCCGTAGCAGAATCAGGGTCGCAGATCCGTGGGTGGGGGCATTAAGCCGGCCCCCTTATCTCAACATACGTTCTATATATCTCCCTTATGCCTTGCTCACGGGTTTCTGTTTATTCTCTCATCAGCTTCTTATGAGGGTCTTTCTGTCATTTAGCGGGGTAGATGACAATCCGACGGGTCTTTGAATGGCCGGTATTCACTTCGCAGACTACACGAGTGCAAAGTATTCGGCTGCTGGGTCAATGCATGGCTGGGTGTTTGGCGCTCGCCATACTGACCTACGGCGGATTTGCTCTCGGAGTGAATTCGCTCACGATCGGGTTTCTCTTCAACTGTGTTGTTCTCGTTGTAGCTCTACGTTTCGGCTTCTGGCCGGCATCGTTCACTTCACTCACTGCAGTTGCTTCGCTTGACTACTACTTTCTGCCGCCTCTTTTCAGTTTCAGAATTACCGATCCCAAGGGCTGGGTGGCTCTAGGAGTGTTTCAGTTAGCCGCAGTTACCGTCAGTAGACTATCCGCCCGGGAACTTAGACATGCGAGGGAAGCAGCCATTCATCGCAAGGGAATGGCCCAGTTGTATGAACTGAGCCGATGTTCGTTGTTGTTGGATATGCACATGGCGCCCGGGCCACAGCTGGTGATCTTAATTCATAGGATATTCGGCGCTGAAGCTGTTGCCTTGTTCGACCTGAATCTTGGCCGTCAGGACAGGATGGGGGAGTGGGGAGAGGGGGAGGAAGATCTGGCCAAGCAGTGTTATTTTCGCGATGCCACAGGATCCGATGCACCGCCCGGACTAGCGCAACGTATTTTGCACGCTGGCCCTGACGCTGTGGGCGCACTAGTCGTCAGAGGAAATCTGGATCCATTGGTCGTCGACGCAGTCGCATCGCTAGCTGAAATCGCGATGGACCGACACAAGTGGTTCGAAAAGGAAGAGAGAGCTGAGACGGCAAGAAAGAGCGAGGAGATGCGTGCGGCGGTGATGGATGCGCTGGCGCATGAGTTTAAGACCCCCCTTACAGCAGTTCGGACCGCCAGCTCAGGTTTGCTTGCACTTGGAGGTCTGACTCGACCGCAAACCGATCTGGCCACTGTGATCGAAGGCGAAACTGTCAGGATGAACGAGCTATGCACACGATTGCTAAAAACAGCAAAGCTCGAAGCGGAACGGTTTGGACTAAAGGCAGACGAAGTGAATGTGAACGACCTGATCCGCGAAGTACTGAACGCTAGGGAAATGAATGCGGACCACGACAGGATGCAAGTCTTTGTGGAAGACCCTGCGTTGACTTTGCGTGCGGATCGTGGACTGCTGGGGATGATCTTGGCGCAATTTGTCGACAATGCGAGGAAATACGCCAGGCCGGGCTCACTGATTGAGGTGAGAGCGAAAAAGAGTAATACCGAAGTGGTTATCTCGGTACATAACTTCGGATCGACGATCCGGATTGAAGACCGGGAGCGAATTTTCGACCGTTTTTACCGCGCAGCCAAGATGGTGGATTCGGTCCCTGGCACGGGTATAGGGCTTTCCGTAGTGAGGAAAGCCGCAGATGCTCATCATGGGCATGTGTGGGTTATCAGCGATGAAAAGGAAGGAACGACGTTTTTTCTTTCACTTCCGATAGGTCCAAGGAGGAAGCTTTGAACAAGGTACCGGCGAATGCGGTGCAGGGCGTCGTTCTGGTAGTGGATGACGATCTTTCCACGCGGCGGGCATTGCGCGTAACGCTTTCGGAGTTGGGTTTCACGGTTGTAGAGGCGGCGCGCGGTGAGGAAGCGCTGTCTCTGGTCCGCATTACGTGGTTTGATGCCGTGTTGTTGGATGTGGATATGCCAGGGATGGGAGGCGTGGAAACCTGCCGTGCCATCCGTCGCGCGATTGCACGTTTGCCTATACTGATGTTGACCGTCATGGATAGCGAAGATGACAAGGTGCTGGCCTTGGACGCAGGCGCCGATGATTACATTACCAAGCCGTTTCAACTTCGGGAATTGACCGCACGAGTGCGTTCGGCAGTGCGGAGAAGAAACATTCAGGATACGAATCGGGACGCGCCGATCCGTTATGGTCGGCTTGAATTGGATCCCGTGAAATACCGCGTGTTGAAACGTGGGCGATCAATTCATCTCACGCCCAAGGAATTCGAAATGCTGCATTACCTGATGACGCACGCTGGTGAGCCCATCCCGCATGCTCGGCTTCTTAAGGCGGTTTGGGGGCCGGAGTATGGGCACGAACTTGAGTACCTGCGAACATTCATCCGTCAACTGCGAAGCAAGATTGAAGATGACCCGAAGAATCCGCACTATCTCCTGACCGATGCGTACGTCGGTTACCGATTCAACGAGCTCCCGGAGGAAGTCTAGGTCTTGTTCACATCCAGATTTTGAATCAAGCAGCCGCGCATAATTTCCGGAGTGAGCTTGGTTTTGATGATGAAATCCTAAACCTGCTCCTAGAAAGACAAGCGTGCGTCCGAGGAAAAAACAGCGCCAACCATGTATGGGAGTTCGATTTTCCTATGACGTGATTGCGGCAGGGCACACGATTCGCGTGCTGAAAGTAGTCTATGCCTTCATGTGGGATTGCTGGCGCTGAAAGTTGACACCGGTTTTGCCAACCCGGCGGGTGACGCAGGCCAGCGAATCTGGTTGCGTGCTCCCGATAGAGGAAAGCGACAGACAGCAGACGCAATCTCCTTCCTCCATGTGCAGCGGCCACAGCCCGATTCGGCGTTGGAAAGTCGCACCAAGCGCGAATAACAAGGGTCTCCAATTTGAGTACTCTATGATCAGATGCGATCGTAGATTGGTGTGAAATGAAAAAACCAGACACAACATCTGTGCGCGGGTCCTCATTCGCTCATCGCAAACAAAAGTTCGCACTATTGCTGGTTGGTACTGAAAGTGCTTTTGACGGGAAGGCCTTTGATTGTCTTTTTGGGTGCGATTGCATTTGCATCGTCGCCAGATCGTCATCGCTAATGGAGGCGATGACAAGCGCAGAGTCTCAAACTATCGACATGGTCCTTCTGAGTGGCGAATATCGTGAGATTGAGCTTACGCTTTTTGCTCTTGACGCGCGTCACCGAGGATTCCAAGGGCTCATTCTGCGTGCGGCAGACATACCAAGTCAAATCTCCCTAGTCGAGCAGCAAGAAGCTCAGCCGATTCAAGCGGGAGAGTTTTTCATTGATGTGATAGGCCGACGTGTTTGGTTCCGCGGGAATGAAATGCAGCTGTGCCCACGGGAATTCACGTTTTTGAAATTCCTCAGCCGGCATCCCGAGGAGCTTTTGAGTCACAGAACACTTCTCGAGTCACAATGGGGTAACGCGAGTGTTCCGGCTGACCGGCTCAGGACGCTCGTACGAGCTCTCCGAAAGAAAATTGAGAACACAACAGAGCCTCGCTATCTTCTTACTGAGCGCCATCTTGGCTATCGCTTCGTCCCTTCGCCCCCTAAATCATAAAGGCCGACCGATCCACGGGGACTACTTAGAAATCATGAGCCCAATGCAAGGCGACGGTGTTATCCAGCTATGCCGCTGAAAAAAGCGAACACGTTTATGCTTCCTTCATGTTTGGCATTTAATTCTAGTTTCATCATCGCTATCGTTTACCAACATGGTCGTGTGCGTGTGTCCTGGCGTGCGCAACGGCTCCGCTCGCTGGCGAGCAACGCTGCGTGACGATTCTGTGATTAAGATGACAACCTGATCCTAACGCATTTGCGTAGTTTCCTGCGCGAAGGGGCGGTGTGTTCTTTTGTAACTTAAGAGAACGGCATATGTCGGGCTCCAAGTTGCTTACGAAGATCGAATGACCGCTCTACGAATTTCTTACGACGAAACGTTTGAGATAAGTATCTGACGCTAGGCGCGATAACTGTCTGACCTCGACAGATGCGGTCATGAGTTACACGACATCGAGATCCACGTAGCGATGGTTACCGATCGACGGGAGAGGTTTGTCTGCATGTTCCGAGTCGATTCGATGGTCGTGAGCAATAACTACGGTCTGGGTGAAGACGATCCCTTCGAGCAACAAAGTCAGCTTACCGGGGGTACCGGTGCCACTCGGTCTCGTGTCCACACCCACAACAGTATCGAATTGAAGTACTACGATAAACTCAAGCAGTTCCTGGATAAGATGGCCTTCACGCTCACCGGCGATCTTGGCTGCGAATATGGCGGCGGAGCACCCAATGGGCCGTATCCGGCAAACGGTGTGTCGCCGGCGATGGGCTCGAGCGATACCTGCCGCTGCCGGTTTTATCGGACACTTCCTGAGACATCGATCGTACGCAAGGGAGTCAAGCATGTAGACGCGAAGAAATCTCGTATCGGCCATCGCGGTTCTTGCCGAAACGCGGGTCAACCCCCTGAATGCAGCTCAAGAGAAGGGAACGCTTGGTAGACCGCCGGATAGGCTCACGCTCGGAACGGAACAAGTTGAGCAATTGCTGCTTCTCATGGACACCGATAAGAACGGAAAGATCTCCAAGAAAGAGTGGATGACTTTCATGGAAGCGGAGTTTGACAGGCTGGACATCGACAAGGGCGGTGAGTTGGATGCCAAGGAAATAGCGCAGTCGCGGTTGGGTGCGACTCGCCACGTAAATACGGGCAAATAGCTTCAATTAGGCACTCTCAGTCGCCAAGCGAGGAAGGGTTGGTCTTACTTCGCGCATCCGCAGCGCGTAGAGCTCGGAGGATTCTCCACCTGCAGGAGCGTGATCGCCGACTTAGTCGTGTCGAAGGCGCATCGGGAGCAACGGAAGGCATCCGCAAGCAGGGAACAAGTAAGCTCAGCGAATTTCTGGCGTCTGAATGGAGCTGTAGCTCAAGAAAAGAATACTCATGCGTTACGACCACCGTATCCTTGAATTGACGCGCCATTTTGCGGGATAAGTGATCGAGGGATGAACCACGGAAGCTCATAAGGAATTCATATCTTTATATCTTCCCATACATTAGCCTCATGCCTCCTTCACGTGATTCCGTCCACACTAGAATCAATGGAGGGAAGGCATGAACATAATCCTGAAGGCAACTTTCCTAACGGCTGTTTTGGCAGCGAGTGTCAATCTGGTGCATAGCGAGCCGACCAACACACCAGAGTACAGTAAAGCCCAAATCAAACATATGGCGCACGAAGCTCATACCGCGCAGCAATACCGCACACTTGCCGACTATTTCAGAGGGCAGGAGCAGAAATTCGACCAAGAGGCCCACTCCGAGAAGCAGGAGTGGGATCGCCGGAGCCAGAATACGACCGGGCGGGCTCAAAAGTATCCAAGGCCAGTCGACTCTTCAAAGAATCGATATGAATACTTCAGCTACAAGGCCGAGGACATGAGCCATCAGGCAAGCCTGTACGAAAACCTTGCGGCTAAAGCACAGTAGGCGGATGTTTCGCACTTGGAGCGGCAGTCAACAGCTTTTAAGTGGGAATGGCTGCCGCCCTCGGTTTCCTCGTTGTTCATTTACCTTGTTTGATGTCCCTCCCAATATTCTCTATTCACCGGTCCAAGAGACAAGGAATCTCCCGGAGAGATGAAGATTCCCAACATTCTCGAAGTGGGGAACCGCAGGAGCCGATTTCGGTTTATTGGTGAAAGCCTCGCTGGCAGTTGGGTTGTTGCGCTGCTTGGGTTCTCGGGATATGTTCTGCACTTTAACTCTGCGCCGGTCGGGTTTCTTTTTCTTTTGATCGTTGTATCGGAAGCTATTCTCTGCGGGTTTTGGCAGGCCACAATCGTGTCGATCCTGGCCTGCGCATGTCTCGACTATTTGTTCTATCCCCCGTATCTGACCTTGAATATTTTGGATCCCCGGGACTGGGTCGCACTTGGGTGTTTTGAACTGAGCGCGCTGGTTGTTAGCCGCGTCTCATCGAGAGAGCAGCGCAGTTCGCGCGACGCAATGCTCCAGCGCACCGCAATGGAGCAATTGTATGAACTGAGTCGCAGCACGCTCCTGATCAATCTGCATCAAGCACCGGGGCCTCAGCTGACGCAACTGATTCAACGCATCTTCTCTGTAGATGCAATGTCGATTTTTGACGCCAACTCCAGCACAACCAATTCGGCGGGAAATTGGACAGAAAGCGAGAAAGACCGTGCCAAGGAATGCTTCGTACAGAATGAGGATAGTGAGGATTTAGCGACCCAAACATCAACGCGGGTATTGCGGATCGGGAGCCGTTCCGTTGGTGCAATTGCCATTCGAGGTAATCTCAGCCCGCTGGTTACGAATGCACTCGCGTCGTTGGCCGCAATTACATTGGACCGTAGCGTGTCCTTCGAGAAGGAAAGCCGCATAGAGGCTGCTCACCAGAGTGAGCGGCTCCGAGCGGCTGTGCTTGACTCACTGGCGCATGCTGTCAAGACTCCCCTCACTGCAATCCAGTCAGCCAGCTCAGGGCTCCGCGAAGTCGGCAGTCTCAACGAATCGCAAGCACGACTAGTTTCTCTCGTTGAAGAAGAATCGACCCAGCTCAATCTTCTCTGCACGCGTCTGTTACAAACGGCGAAGCTCGAGGCAGAAGATGTGAGTCTGGGCAAGGACGAGATTGCTGTCGCCGATCTCGTTACCCACGCCGTAGAAGAACAGGCGGGACGGATGGCGGGGCACCCTATCGAAGTGGATGTTCCGGATCCCGCGCTTATCATTCGCGGCGATTCTGAGTTACTTTCGATGGCCTTGGGGCAGTTTCTCGAGAATGCGGCTAAATACTCATTTGCCGGCGAAAAGGTGAAGGTGGCTGCCTGGGAGAGTCATTCCGAAGTTATGATTTCAGTTCATAACGTCGGCCCGACAATCCCCATGTCAGATAGGGAACGAATCTTTCAGAGGTTCTATCGTAGTGAGGGTTCGAAGAGTATGGCCGCGGGGACCGGTATCGGTCTTTCGGCCGTAAAAATGGCCGTGGAGGCGCATCGTGGCCACGCATGGGTGATCAGTGACCCGAAGGAAGGAACGACATTTTTTCTTTCGCTGCCACAACATGGAGGGAGATTCCAATGAGCCAGGATCAGAATACTGTGTTGATCGTCGATGACGAGCGCTCCATTCGACTCTCGTTGCGTACTATCCTCTCGGGCCTCGGGTATGTGATCGTCGAAGCAGCGCGAGGAGAAGAAGCATTGTCTCTTGCCCGCACAGCACAGTTCGACATAGTGCTGCTTGACATCAATATGCCGGGCATCGGGGGAGTCGATGTCTGCCGCATGATGCGAAGGAACTCTTCACGCCTTCCGATCGTGATGCTGACTGTGCAAGGAAGCGAAGACAGAAAAGTAGAGGCGTTGGATGCCGGTGCGGACGATTACATAACCAAGCCGTTCCAACTTCGGGAGCTCATTGCACGTCTTCGAGCCGTAGTGAGACGGAACAAGTCCTTCGAAGAGGACGAGGAAACGGTGATCTTAGTCGGCGATGTGTCCCTCGACGCTTCGAGACACCTTGTGCTGAAGAATGGCCGTACTGTCCACTTAACACCAAAGCAGTTTGAGCTTCTTCATTTTCTAATGATCAATGCGGGCAAACCGGTGCCTCATGCCAAGCTGCTGCGATCGGTATGGGGGCCTGAGTACGGGAATGAGCTGGAGTATTTACGGACTTTTGTCAGGCAAGTTCGCATGAAGATCGAGGACGATCCTGCAAATCCCAAGTATCTACTAACAGAATCTCACGTAGGCTATCGTTTTTGCGAATCGATCTAGCCGCGAGTGATCACGGCCGTCGCAATTAAGTGAGAAGTTTCGTCTGCAATCGAGCACTAGACCAATGGTCTGGGCAATTTCCTTATCTAGTGGCATGTTCAACTCGCCGCTCTACTGCGGGCCGGCGAGTTGCGGATCGCTTGGTCCCGTCCCGCCGGGTGCCGGCAACTCGCCGACCGCCAGAATCGGCTCGTCCTTGCCCTGTTCCGGGTTGTATTGGTGCTTTACCATCCACTCTTTGAGTATCTTAGCCGCTTCCACCGCCAAGGAGCCGTTCTTCCAATAGAAGACCACCCCTTCCGCCATCTCTGTCCGCAGGTCACACGACTCCCAATTCCACGGCTTGCCGGTCTGCGGCAGCAGAATCTCCAGCGTTTTTTCCTTCTTCTTCCACTTTGCGGGGAAACTTCCATATCCGCTCGACGCTATTGGTGGTTCGGTGCAGCTAGAGGTGAATTCGAAGCCGCGGGGCTCCCCGTTCTCAAAGAGGTCCGCCACACCCTGCCCGTCGACGAAGTCCTGCATCCCCGAAAGGTTCTTCCCCCCGTGGCTGGGGCCAGATCGTGAAGCGTACTTAAGGATATGGACGCGCAGCGGATAGTTGTCGGGGTTTGGCCCGCTCGCCAGGGCCGCATTGGAAAGTGTCAAAAAAACCGCAACCGCGCTCAAACCGAAGCGAATTGTACGCTGCATGTGATGTATCCTCTTTAGAACGTGTGGGAAACAGCCTTGCTTAGCCCGTGCCATAAGAATAAATCCGATCAGAAGGCGGCGATTACCCTGCCCAACTTCAATGAGGCCATATTTTTCCCAAAGATGGCATAAGGGTTATCGGTCGGTTTGTCAATCCTGATTACACGGACGTCCGTCACAACCAGCCTCCGCCCTCATCAGCCACCCTCTGCTGTTCCGGTCCATCTGCCGACTGCTGAGGCCGAAACACGCTCGCGTAGCGCAGCTGCGATGTTTAGGATTGCAGCTCAACTTACTGAGGGAGCTATGTGCGAAGCCATCCTGCGTTCGAATTCGTCTGTCGTGAGAATCCAATGCGTATCGATGGCGATCCAATGGCCCGAGTGCTTTACTGATGACTCTAGCGATCGGACAGGCTGTCGATAAGATTCTTGCCGGTAGGAACCCTATCCCGGGTGGATAACTGCTATCCATATAAGCCATTGTGGACGGAAGAGCCCGAGATCTCTTCGCGTCGCCATAGAGAGCGCGCAATTCGTCGGATCAGGATTTCGATTGCATAGCTGTGCCGCTCGACTGACAGTACCTGCATTCAGCAAGAGCGGAAATCCATTTGCTCCAATATGAGTAAGAAATGAGTACTACATGAAGTTCATATGATGAGTGCGAATAACTTTGGTTTCTCCACCACTTAGATTGAAATAGAGCAAAGGAGCGAAAGCTGTCGCGACTTATGTCGATTTCCTCATTTGATCCTTACTGCATCAGTTCTAGTATTCGGCTATCCATTCGATATCCCCGCCTCCGCCTGGATTTGAATTCAAAGTCGGGCGAGTCCCATTAGGGTACCTCAGTGCAACTACCGATAGCAGCCATTCAAAATTCAATTTCCAGGAGAGTGCTCATGGCAGACCAAAAAGTACCGCAGGTGCAGGCCACCCTGGGTCTTACCGGGCTGACCAGCAACGCAATGGCGCTCATCGCTCCCGGCGCCTTTCTATGGCTCACCTTTTACCTCCAGGCCACTGAAGGAACCACCTCTCCCTCCATGTGGTTTGGCATTGTTGTGGCGCTTCTGCTCTGCCTGGCCACGGCGGTCGCCTATGCCGAGATTTCCAAGCTCTACCCCGGCACAGGTTCAAGTTACTATTACGCTGAGCAGGCTGGGTAGACCGGAAACTGCAATAGAAATACTGGGTGGCATCTTCGAGGGCCGCTTTGGCAATGGCGGTTGCGGAGTACCACCCAGTAGGCTCTTGAACGTATTCGATTAAGGAACATTACATCACCTCGCGAAATCGCGGAAAAACCTTCAGGCGGCGCCGCTCATGTTAGAGGTACAGTTCGGCCAGGCCAGCGATCCGGGTAAAGTCCGAACAAATAACGAAGACTCGATGGGATCGTTCATTCCCTCTTCGCGCCAGCAGGCTCGATCGCACGGCTACCTTTTTACCGTGGCAGACGGAGTAGGTGGATTGGATCTGGGGGAAGTGGCTTCGGCCACTGCCGTTTCTGTAATCACCGAAGAGTTTGCGAAGGCTCAATCGGGAGCGATGTTGATCAGCCTGTTGCCGCGACTGATCCACTTTGCGAACGCCGCGGTGCACGATCGCACTTTGGCTCCTCAATATCGCGGCAAGAAGATGGCGACTACCGTCGTGGCTTGTGCACTGCGGCACGACCAGGCCATCGTTTCGCACGTGGGCGATTCGCGATGTTACCTGGTGCGCAACGGCAGGGCAAAGCAGATTACTCAGGATCATACCTGGGTGAATGAACAAAGGAAGCTTGGCTTGATTTCAGCGAGCGATATCGCTGACTCGAACGCGCGCCACGTGTTGATTCGTTCGCTTGGGCCGGAGATGTTTGTTTCGCCGGACACGACGGCATTGACTCTGCAGCCAGGGGATCTGCTCGTGCTTTGCACCGACGGGCTGCACGACGAGATGAGCGCACCGATGATTGCGGAGATTGTTTCGCAGCAAAAGAACATCGATGAGATCGCACGAGAGCTGGTGGCGCGGGCCGTCGAGATCGATGGCAACGATAACACGACGGCGCAAGTGATTCGCGTGCGGTCAGTAGAGCAAGTAGGAATGTATCGCGGACGGCCTTATCGTTTTTCGCCTTGAACTGGTACTTGCTGGACAAAACGTAGGCGGGTTCGCGAATTGTGCGAGAGACGAAGAAAGAACGGCGATCCGAAGGCGATCAAGAATTGCATCTGTGCTTCTGTCGCTATCAGCCATATGCCTCTTGGCGCAGGGTGCTGTTCCGACG
>OBLW0100003580.1_pt1 | contig 12071 bp, 9 predicted proteins | sample 1520161 | NCBI WGS metagenome assembly OBLW01 (sample SAMEA3539309, study PRJEB22396) | soil metagenome | biome: tundra; feature: field; material: soil | place: USA | collected 2010-05 | depth 0.15 m
ATTTCATTTGCAGGTACTTCAGGATCAGCATGGCGATTAATGCCGTCCATATCTGTCAGTTCCACCGCTCTTACCGAATCCCGAATAGTCGAAGACGAGAGAGGCAATGCCATGGACGGCCAGGAGCTGTTGTGCCGTCAGCCAGTTCTCCACGACTTCTCCGATTCCGTGACAGATGAGAAGAGCGGCTTTCGGGCGTTGGACCGGCGTGACAAAGATGGAATCCAGGGTGTGCGCTCCTCTTTGGATTGCCTGGCGCGAAACTTGAACGCCCGTGATCTCTTGCCTGTGGCGAAGACGCCCCAGGAGTCTGTCGCGAAGAGCAAAGGCACGACAGATGAGAGTCACTGCGATGGTGAAGACAACGTTTTGCATGCTTCGAGAGAGAACTTCCTCGCGGTTTCGCGATACTTGCCATACCCACGGCCCAACACACGACAATACTGCGGAACTTAGGCGGATACGGCTAGCGAGGCTGCTAGACTCTTTACGCCTCTCAGGTCCACCTTCCCCGTTCCAAGGAAGGGGATTGTGTTGACGCGCACAAATTGATTGGCCTTGGGTTTCCACAGCGCAGGAAGATCAGACTGCGCAAATCTCTCCAAGGTTTTCCCAAGCACATCGTCGGCAAGAGTATGCACCACAAGGATGCGCTCGCCTTTCTTCTCATCTGCGACAGAAGTGACCGCAAACACTTGCTCGGGTGACTCGGAAAGCTCCTGCAGCTTCTCTTCGATGCGAATGTGTGGCACCATCTCGCCGCCGATCTTGCTGAAGCGCGAGAGCCGATCAGTGATGGTGAGAAAGCCATCCTCTTCCATCGTCGCGATGTCGCCAGTCGTATACCATCCATCGCGCAGAACCTCGGCGCTCTTCTCAGGTTTGCCGAGATAACCGCGCATGACGTTTGGTCCTTTGACCAACAACATTCCTTGTGTACCCGGCGCAACCGGCAACCCAGTCTCGATGTCCACCACCTTCACGCACACCCCGGGTAGCGGATGACCGATCTTTCCCCGCCGAGCGGCCACCTGGTGAAATCCCGGCGCGCGAAAATCTCTCCCATTCACCGTCACCACTGGCGAACACTCCGTGCAACCGTATCCTTCTAGTGGGCGAATACCGAAGCGATCCTCGAAGGCAAGAGCGACGCGCTCCTGCAATTTCTCGGCGCCAACGAGCACATATTGCAGCGAGCCAAAGTTCTCTGGCGTGCACCGCCGCATATATCCCTGCAGAAACGTCGGTGTGGCAACAAGGAAAGTGACCTTGTACTTCTGCACCAACCCACCGATCACCTGTGCGTCGAGAGGATTGGGATGGAAGACCACGCCTACTCCCTGGACCGCGGGCAGCCAGAGTCCCGCCGTAAAGCCGAAGGAGTGAAAGAACGGCAGAATGCCAAGCACCCTGTCGCGCCCTCCCAGCATGAATACCTGACTCACCTGGCCTATGTTCGACATGACGTTGTAATGCGTCAGCATCACACCCTTCGGATCGCCAGTACTGCCGCTCGAGAAGATGACTGTCGCCAGCTGATCCATCTTGGCAACCGCATTCTTCGTCGTGGTCGGGGCATAGTCCGCAGTTTGCTTCACCTGAGTCGCGCCGAGCGCACGCTTCAGCAAGCCCGCGGGCAAGAGCCACGCCAACACCACTACAGCCAGCTTTTCCGTCAGCCGTGGCGCACTTAGCGCATCTTCCAGCATTACGGTCCGACCTGGGACTTCCATGCCTGGAAATCTCTCGAGGAAGGCCTTCGACGTGATCACCGTGTCGATCTCGCACTGACGGGCGCAGCTCGCAATCACCTCGTTCGATGACGTGTAATTCAGATTCACCGGCACGCGGCCCATCAGCATCAATGCATAGTTTGTGAGCGCCCCACCGACTGACGGCGGAAGTAGAAGGCCAACCATGGGCTGCTCTCCGATCTGGGGGCGCAGCCTCCGTGCAATGTATACAGTTTTGGTTAGAGCCGATCCAAAATAGACCTGCGGTGTCTTGCCGTCTGCCATAAAGAACTTCCACGGCCTCTGACGGGCAGCTTCGACGAACGCGCGATCCAGGGTTTTCATGTGGGGCTTGCGCTGTTCGAACGCTTCCGCATGCAGTTCCTGCACTGCGGCACGTATCGCAATCGCTGTCGAGTCGGGAGCCATCGCCTCGCCGAAACTCACCGTAACGCCATACGGAATCCTCTGCGGTACTTTCCACACAAATCTTCCACGCTCGAAACTGAAGATGCTTCCCCACACCCCGTCCAGATTCACAGGAATAATCGGAACATCGACGCCTTTCACGATCCGCTCGAGTCCGCGGCGGAACGGGAGCAGTTGTCCTGTGCGCGTGATCTGCCCTTCCGCAAAGATGCACACAATCTCGCCGTCGCGCAGCGCGTCACTGGCCACGTGCAATGACTGGAGGAGCTCGCGCGGATGCTGTTCGCTGGAGATAGAGATGGCCCGCACCATCCTCGCGAAGGGCTTGACCACTGGGTGGTCGTAGATGTCCCGGTGCATGATGAAGCGGATTGGCCGATCGGTTGCCGCCACCAGAAGTGCCGCGTCCACAAACGACATGTGGTTGCATACCAGGAGGGCGCTGCCCTTCTCTGGAAAGTTGTCGCGCCCGATCACGTGGACGCGATATACCGTGCGTGTCGCGAAGAAGAGAATCAGCCGACCAAACCACTCGGGAAGCAGATAGAGCACATATGCGGTGCTGATCGCCGTGATCGAGGAGGCTGCAACAATGACGCCGCGCGGATCGAGGTGTATGTACTTGGTGAAGACCAGATAGACGCCCGAAGAAATCGCGATGCCAACGAACGACAGCAAATTTGCTGCTGCGATGATGCCGCCTTTGTTTTCTTCCTGCGGCTCGTGCTGAATCAGCGCATTGACCGGCACCACAAAGAATCCGGCCCAGAAGCCGAGCGTCCCAAGAAGCAGAGCCGACCCCACCATCCCATGAGGCGTGATGCCGAGAGCAAACCCGGTGCAGGTCATGCCGATCGAACCGAGCGGAATCAACCCATATTCAATCTTGTTGTCGCTCACCCATCCGGCCGCCATGCTGCCCAGGCCAATCCCGACCGCCAGCATCGCGTTCAGATAGCCCGTCTTCGTCTGTCCAACATGCAGCACGTCGGGACCGTAGACCACGATCGTTGAAAACAGCAGAGAGCCGAGGAACCAGAAATACGTGTTGCCCAAGACAGCCAGAAACAGCGCTCGATTGCGGCGCATGATCCCGATCTGCTTCCACAAATCGCCGACGATATTTACCCGGAACCGTTTCCCTGGAGCGGCGGCGGGCACTTTCTCAATGCCGAGACTTGTCGCGAACCCTAGAACCGACAATCCCAGCAACACGTAGCCCGCATATTGCTCATGACCCTGGAACCTCTCCCCCATGCCGGCTCCCGCGATGGTGCCGACAATGATCGCCAGGAACGTGCCGAGTTCGATGACTCCGTTGCCCCACGAGAGGCTCTTCTCTGGCAGAAGCTCAGGCAACAAGCCGTACTTGGATGGACCGAACAGTGCAGCTTGGCTGGCCACTAGTGTCAGTGCCACAAGGGAGAGACCCAAGGTGTGGGTCATCAAACCTGCTGTTGCAAGCAGCATCGACCCGAATTCCATCACCTTGGTCCAGATGGTGATCTGCCGCTTGCTGAAGCGATCGGCCAGCCAGCCACCCGGCATGCTGAAAATGAGGAAAGGGACGGAGAACAGAAACGTCACCACCGAGATGAAGGTCTCGCGCTCAACGGCCTTCATCTGCATGCCCACGATCATCGAGAGCAGCAGATTGCGAAGGATGTTATCGCTGAAGGCGCCCTGAAACTGCGTCGCGATCAAAGCCCAGAAGCCTCGACGGCTCGGTTCAACCCCGTTGGTGGTCGCTACGCTTTGGTTCACTATGGCCGGATTTGTTGAGAGAGAACCCATGGCTTTTAATCTCCTCCCCTGGAACGTGATGGCATGAGATTAGCCATAGCGGGGCCCCAGAGGGAGTACCTCCATACAGTTTTCAGAGTGTCACAACAACTGCGATGCTTCCGACAACTGACGTAACTCCGCTCGACCCGCGTCTGCGACAACCGAAAACACAAAGATGCGCGGCCCTTTCGGAAGTTCCCGTGTCGCCGCAGTGAGAACATCGCAGATGATTCCGCCTGTCTGATCGAGACCCCGCTGCCACCGTGGCCGCCTCGGATTGCGCACCACAAGAAGGTCCGGATCGACACCCGCCGCGGCGAGCATCGTCTTCGCGATTTCGCGAAAATCGACCCAATGAGAGACCACACCAATCAACTTGCCTTTGAGCGATGGCAGCTCCGGCGCCAGCCATTGATTTGCCGAACGTATTTGCAAAGTAATTAACTCGACGCCTACTGGAAGCAGTGCGCGCACGGCCTTAGTCTTGCTCGGCCGGCACAAAGGAAGCGCCCCGGCCAGTGCCTGCGGGTTGGCAGCTTCTTCGAAAGGGATGGCCATCGCGGGCCAGCTGGTCGCCTGGCAAATCTCGCTCAGGAGAATCTCCCGAGCGTCTGGATCAGGATCAATGAGAAGGAAGTGATCGGGCGGTGGAGCGGCAATCCATTCGGCAACCCGCGCCCGAATCGCCTCCGACGATAGTTTGAGTTCGCGAACCGCCCGAAAGAATGCCGCGATGTGCTTGTCGAGAATCTGTTCCGGCGTTGAGGGCGAAGCTGCATCTGTTTTTACATAGACGCCGCTGCCGTGGCGATATTCGGCCCATCCCTCCTCGGTCAGCTGCCGGTACCCCGCACTCACCGTGTTTGGGTGAATGCTGAAACGACGCGCAAGCTCACGCGTACTCGGCAGCCGATCTCCAGGCTTAAGATCGCCGCTGAGAATCGCCAGCACGATCTGCGTGAACAGTTGGCGATAAATCGGGACTTCGCTGGCCGGGGAAAACCAAAGCCTCAAACGATTGCCTCCGAGCCCTTGAATCTACAGAGGCGCGCCAAGGTCATTGGCTCTCCACAACGATCTTTTCCAAGGGACACCACGCCGCTCCAACTATCTGTCAAGACGAAACTTAACTCAATCACCAATTCGGGGCAGTGTGCCAGGATCTCTACTGATTGCGAGCGCTCCAATCGGCTCAAAGCTGCGGCGTCTCCACCAGACCGCTAGTCAGCCTTTCTTGTGACACTTCTGAAAGTGTGCGGCGACCCCATTTTAACGGTCTCGGACGGAGCTAATGTCATGCCTATCCGGTCCCCGGAGGAGGTTCAACACGATGGCCGCTCACTCGACGTTCCCATCAACTCGCCAATCACAAGACAGTTGGTTCGCATCAATCGTCCAGATCGGCACTCTCGGCTCAACCATCCTTGAGGGCCTGGGAGTATTCGGGCTTGCTGCAAATGGGATGTGTCCCACACTGTCTGTGCAAGCGGTTCCTTCGCTAGGCCAGACAGCACCAAAAGCAGCGAATGAGCCCAGGCGATGAACTCAAAGAGAGAGATATTGCATGATGTCGCAGTTTACAACCAAGGAGCACACCATGAGCCGAGACAACCGAATTGAGGAGTTTATCCAGAAGTCGCTCGACGCAGGCATTCCTGTGCCGTCGTTCGTCGGCCTTCTGACCGCCCGCGGCTGGACCGAAAAGCAAGCCTATTCCGCTCTCGCCGACCATTACCAATGCCAAACTGGGATTGAGGTGCCGCCCCGTCCCAACAGCGGCGCCTCCGCCCGCGACGCGTTCTTTTACCTGCTCATCTTCTCCACGCTCTCTGTTTGGACGCTGTCCCTCGGGTGTCTTACGTTCTCGCTTATTGACCGCTGGCTCGCCGACCCGCTCTTCCGAAGCTACGGCGAAACCTTCAGCACCCATACCGTGACGATGTCGCTGGCTGCCGTGATAGTCGCCTTCCCGCTTTATCTGCTCGTCTCGCGCGTGGTCCTCCGCGAGGCCGCGGCCGACCCGGACAAGCTCGAGTCGGGTATTCGCAAATGGCTCACATACATGGCTCTGGTCATCGCTGCGTCGGTGTTTATGGGTGACCTGATCACCGCGCTCGCTTATCTGCTTCGCGGCGAACTCACCTCGCGCTTCCTAGCCAGGAGCTTTGTCGTCCTCGTGCTTTCCAGCGGTGTCTTCTGGTATTACTTTGGCGGTCTGCGCAAAATGGAGACCGCAGCGTGCCGGTTCAGCCGTGACCGATTTATGGCAGTTGCAAGCGCCGTGGTCGTGGCTATCATGATCGTCCTCGGCTTCATGCAACTAGGTGCGCCCAGTGCACAGCGCAAGCTCGTTGCGGACGGCCAACGCGTGCAGCAACTCTACATGCTGTCGAACGCCATGCGGAACTATTGGCTGGCTCATGCATCGCAGCTTCCCTCCAGCGTGTCCGAGGTTCCGGGCTCCTACCTCGACCCAATCACCAACGAAACCTTCGAATATGTTCCGGCACAGGGTAGCCAATACCAGCTCTGCGCTGTTTTCGCCGCGCGCAGTCCGCTGGAAGAAAACAATCAGCCGCCCCGCGGCGATCCCAATGAGTGGATCCATCCCGCCGGTCGCCACTGCTTCCTGCTCGATGCTTCTGCTCTTCCTCAGCAGCCGAGCTACAACTACTACACTTACTAAAAGCTCCGCTCCTGCGCCAACCCACCGCTGTGCGAGTCGTGCGGTTGGCCGAGCTTCGCAACCTCTGTGACTGCGCCATTGCAACGTGAGACTCAACCAAGCGCGGGGAAGGGCTTAGACAATGAACTCAGACGTAAAGCTATTTTTCAGCCTGCAACCACCCGTCAGGAGACCCGCTGATTTTCAAACCTGGAGCGAGTGGATCTCAGTCCAAGTTTCGCGGCGGAACAAGATTCTGATTACGCTGACTTGCATCCTCATCGCGGCTTTTTTGATCGTGGCGCCGCCCTTGCTTCAGAGTCCGAGCTACACGACTTCGCCGACCGCCGTACCATTCTCGATATCCCTGATTTCTGGGACGTCATCTCGAACTCGCCCTTTCTCGTTGTTGGTCTTATGGGCCTGCTTAAGTTCCGCGACCGAGCTTCACGCATTTTATTCTTCGGGGTCTTCTGCACTTCGCTTGGCTCGGCCTACTATCACCTCGCGCCCGACAATGCGCGGCTATTCTGGGATCGCCTGCCGATGACGATTGCCTTCATGTCGCTCTTCGCGATCGCGATCAACCAACGCAAACTCGCCGTCCCTCTCGTCCTATTGGGAATCGGTAGCGTTGTTTGGTGGAGAGTGACGGACAATCTGTGGCCTTACGGCCTGGTTCAATTCGGAACAATGGCTGCACTCTTGGTGATCGCCGCCCGCCGCGAGCCCGGCCTCTGGCCCGTCTTCATGTTCTACGGCCTGTCAAAGATCAGCGAGCATTTCGATAAACAGATCTACTCCATACTTCTACTCAGTGGACACACGATAAAGCATCTCTTAGCCGGGATCGCTACCTTGTATGTTTACAGATGGATCTTGGCTCTCGATCTGCGCCTTCCCACACTTGATACCAGACGCAGATTAGCTGCACTTCCACGGTAGTGCTATCGCTTGTTGCTATGTTGCACGGAAGATCGTCGCGGAGTCAGTTCACGATGCAAGGAGGCGCGGTGACCGAAAGGAATTCTGGGAAAGTCAGGATTGCGCTGGCAAAACCAGCTGATCGTCCCTCTATCTACCGTATGCGCCACGATGTGTACGCCAATGAACTTGGGCAGCACATGGTGCAACAGGATGCAATGTTGTCCGATGCTCTTGACGAGAGCAATACCTACATAGTCGCGACAATTTCTGGTGAGTTAGCCGGTTTCATCAGTATCACGTCGCCCGCAATCGGTCGCTACCCCATCGAGAAGTATCTAAATCGAGACGAACTGCCAATCCGGATTGATGATCGCACGTACGAAGTCAGAATCCTCACGGTCTCGCCGGCCCACAGGTACAGCCGAGTGGCATGGTACCTCATGTACGCCGCCTTTCGCTGGATTGATGAACAGAACGGTGAGCAGATCATCGCGATGGGAAGAACCGAGGTTCTGGGTATATACGAGACTTTCGGTGCGCAACTCCTTGGACGTCAAATTGTGTCGGGCGCAGTCACATTTGAGCTGATGAAAACATCTGTATCACATTTGCGAAGGCTCTCGATTCAGCGGCGTTCAATGGTTGAGCGGCTTAGCGATCGCGTCGACTGGCATATGGATTTTCCGTATCTCAAAACTTCCCGCTGCTTCCACGGCGGAGCATTCTTTGAGGCCGTCGGGCCAAGATTTGACACTCTGGATCGGCGTGAAGCCATTGTGAACGCAGACGTATTGGATGCTTGGTTCCCGCCGTCGCCGCGCGTGCTGGCCACATTGCAAGAGCACCTTCCATGGCTGATGCGAACGTCCCCGCCCACGCAATGTGAGGGCCTGCGCGAAGCAGTCGCCATGCACCGTGGAGTACTACCGACAAACATTCTCCCGGGTGCAGGATCGTCTGATCTGATATACCGTGCGTTTCGCCACTGGCTACGCCGCGAATCGCGCGTCTTAATTCTTGACCCCACCTATGGCGAATACCAGCATGTGCTGGATCGGATAATCGGATGCCGAGTGGAACGCCTAACACTCTCACGTGATGACGGATACAAAGTTAATGTAGACGAACTCGCCCGGCGGATAGAAAAGGGCTACGATCTTGTCGTTCTCGTCAATCCAAACAATCCAACCGGCAGGCACGTCCGCCGAGCAGAGCTGGAACGCGTGCTCCACGGAAGGCCGCCCGAGACAAGGGTGTGGATTGACGAAGCATACATTGATTATGTTGCGGCCGCCGAATCATTGGAGCGCTTCGCAGCGGATAGCGAAAACATCATTGTTTGCAAATCGATGTCCAAAGTTTACGCCCTGAGCGGGATGCGAGTGGCCTATTTGTGCGCGTCTCGGCACCAACTGTCGGATCTGGTCTCGCTAACGCCACCGTGGGTTGTTGGTCTGCCAGCGCAGGTCGCCGCGGTCCGAGCGCTCGAAGATACCTCGTACTACGAAGAGCAGTACAGGAGCACTCATCTACTGCGTGCCGAAATGCATGAAGGGCTACACAGCATCGGAATCCGTGAAATTGTGCCTGGTGAAGCCAACTTCCTGATGTTCCATCTTGAGGAATCCCAGCCAACCGCTCCGCAGATAATCAATGTGGCCCGCAAAGAAGGCGTCTTCGTGCGTGATGTCGCAAGCATGGGTGGCAAGTTGGCTTCGCATGCCCTTCGAATTGCCATCAAAGATCCAGCGGGCACCAAACGAGTCCTGCAAACGCTGCAACGGGCTCTCCTTCAACACGAGAGGGCAGCGAAAGTCACACAGGCCGTTGCGGCCGCAACATAGTCTGGCCCAACTTCTTCACGAACCGGACAGAATCTCTGAGTCATTGTGCGTAGTGCCTTATAACCGAGCGACTACCGCTGGGTTCGAGCTTCTCGATTTCAACCCGAGTGGGAGAGCGACCTAGCCATAGCACGAGCCTGAAGGAAAAGATCGGATTTGGTGCGTATGTAATCTGCGGCCGCATCTGGGCACTTGCGGATCTTCAACCCAAAAACCAACCCATCCTTGAAACTCCCTGAAGTTCCTTTCCGTTTCTCTGGATTTCTGTGGGCAACCGGTTGCATCTGCCAACTCCTTCAAATTGCTAGATTTGAGAACTCATAACCCAAAGGTCGCTGGTTCAAATCCAGCCCCCGCAACCAAATAAATCAATAACTTACGATAATTGGCCGCTTCCGGTAAGTCCCCGTTATCCCCCAATAGGAACAGACTGCTATTTACTGGACCGTCGCAGTGGCCGCATCTGCGGGCAAATCCTGCGACAGCGCATTGGCACCGAATGTCCATACCCACGGTGTCCGGCGTTCCTGATACCTTTTGGTGCTGAGGTAGACAGCAGCGGTGCAAATCAATACCCGCAGCAAAACGTAGACAAAGTAAGGCCAGCGCGCAAAGGCTGCAACCAGCAGCGCAGCGACGCATACTCCAAGCAGAAGGTACTCGTTGTTTATGCGTTTGGACGTAACGATCTCTCCTTTGCAAGGGCTCGATTGTGGGTCATTCCGACGCGAAATCATCATAGCGATTGCTGGTCGAAGATGCCGGCGGACGGCCAAGAAGTTTACGCTAAGCAATTTCTTCTTGGGGCGACCAGTACGGGATGCATTGCCCCGGTGTCAGTGACTCACGGGTTGAGCAAGTCTGTGTCTCTAAGCAGGAAGAGCCGTTCAGCAGGGTCTTCGGCAAGTTGCTGAAGCTCGGAAGAGAAGCCGGCTAAAGCAAAGAGAATGTAACGGGGCTGGTTGCGCCAACGGGCTTCGGACAGGCTGGCGACCTTGGCCTGCAAGACACTCAGGTCGTTAAGACGCGTAACACGTTCTGTGCGCCACTTACACTCCCCGAAGAGAAACGTTCCGTTGTCGAGTTCGGCCATGAGGTCTATCTCTGTGCGGCCATCCCGGCTCCAGTACCGAGCCATTTCTCGAACGTTGAGGCCAAGGCGCTGTTGAGCGTTCCGTTGGAGCCATTGGCCGCATATCTCTTCGAAAACCGACCGCCCCATATATTCGGACAGGCGCGGGGCGACCTGTGCCGCATAGACCGTGGTCGGGTCCGAGAATTGCAGGGCGCTGGCCAACGGCGCAACGAAGCGATACCAGAAGGTCAGAAAGGGATCGGCAACACGATACAGCGCTCTGCGCTCGGAGCTTTCGCCGAAAGGAAACTCGCGCCGAATCCAGCCAAGCTCTAGCAACGTTCGCAGGGAACCGGAAAGTGCACCGCGCTCCACGCCAATCAACTGCTGAATGCCATTGAATTTCGTTTCGCCGCCTGCAATCGCAGCCAGGATGGCATTGTACGGAGCCGGGTCGCGGATTTGTTCGCTGCCGAGCAGGAACCTTACTTCATTTTCCAGTATTGCTCTTGGCTGCATTAGGAGCGTGACAATCTCCTCAGCTGGAGGGTGCGACGTATCAACGAGCGCGTGATAGCGCGGCGTTCCTCCAAAAACGCCGTACATGAGCAGCTTCTCGACGACTCCGTAATGGGGGCTATCTGCGTAGAAGGCCGCCACGTCTTCGTAGTGAAGCGGATCGAGGTGAAAGATTCCGGCGTTGAAGCGTCCGAACAGGGGGGCGCTCTCTTGCCCGAGAGCGGCCATGGCCGAGAGCTGCGATCCGCAGAGAACTATGAATAGAGGAGAATGAACGGCCTCGCGATCCCACCAAGCTTGCAGGATGGAAGGCAACTCAGGAGTCTGGTCCACCAAGTACGGGAATTCATCGAGGATCAGCGCAAAACGCCCTGCGGCTTTCTTCCGCTCCTTCGTTTGCTGTGAGGCGTAGCGAAGAAGAGCGTTCCACGAAACGGCAATATCCTGGGCGGCGACGCTTTCGGAGGGCAGGGCTGCAATCAATTGGCGGGCGAGCGTGAGCCGCTGTGTGGCGGCAGTGGACTGCTCCGCCAGAAAGTAGCAGTGGGGCTTTTCGTGCTCATCGCCGTCTACACCAGCCGTGAAGTAACGCTGCAAGAGGAATGTCTTGCCCAACCGCCTGCGTCCATACAGGAGCAGCATCTGCCCACCTGCTCCGTGGCGCTTCCATGCGCGGTCCAAGGCTGCGAGTTCGAGCTTCCGGTCATAAAAAGGATCTGGCTTGATGGTCATGTCGGGCATTGGCTAGGTGGCCATTCCTTCCAATACACATTATGAGTTGTCAGTTTATAAAATGTCAACTTATATTCAGACAACTTCAATTATGACCAGTCAGGATGTGTGACTTTTGGCGATACCGGCATGAGCGATAGAACAACGCTCTATCGCTCATGCTCTGCGCCGGGCTTTGAGTATCCGCTGGACGTGCTCCCCACTCACTCGAGAGTGAATGTTGCGAGAAACGGGCGCCCACTCGGCGAACGACACCGGTGAAGGCATAGCCTTTGGTCCCAGCCGTAATGGAAGATCAACAAGGGTTAGACCTGCAAGACATCACCATCATGAGCGACCATCTCATACAACACTGGGTTCAC
>OBLW0100003581.1_pt1 | contig 12068 bp, 12 predicted proteins | sample 1520161 | NCBI WGS metagenome assembly OBLW01 (sample SAMEA3539309, study PRJEB22396) | soil metagenome | biome: tundra; feature: field; material: soil | place: USA | collected 2010-05 | depth 0.15 m
CCCGACGACAGAACCAGAGGACCTAGGCAGTCTTTACCGTCGCGCCTTCAAAGACTACGGCAGCCGGGCGCTTTGGAACATGTGGCCCATTGAGGACCTATCCCTGCCGACGCATTGGCGATTACAAAAGCGTTGAGAACGTACGGCGGCATGGACGGGCGGCGCTTGGCGGAACACATTGAAAGACTGTCGGCAGCCGCCGAAGCCGACGCCACGTCCTAATCACGCCCTGACCGGGGCAGGGCTTAAGCTGTCATGGGGGAGAATTCAAAGTGGCAAGCGGCAAGCGGAGGTGAACGGTCCCGGCGAGACCATGCAGCTTGAATGGGTCGCCGACAGCGCCTTTCGATTCTTCCCCGCTCAACGGGATGAGCTTTTCGGTTATGTGCTCTACCCCGTGGACCTTGCGAGCCGGCTAAAAGCCGGCTGCGGGCAGGATTGCCCGGCAGGATTGCCCGCCCCACAAGCCGGTTGTCAATTGTTAGCTGGGACAGGACATTAGCGGCGGGCGAAGCGGCGCAGACGGAAGATCTCCATCAGCGCAATGTACACGTTCAAGATCCCCAGACCGCTGACAGCGCCGCGCAGGTAGGCGTTGTCCCAATACAGGCGCCACTCCGGGGCGAGCGAAAAGAAGAAGCTGCGGTCCCAGAATTCGGACCACGGGAAGATCACCAGAAACATCCCCAGCTCCATGCAGAATACGATGAAGATGAGCGCCATGGCGACGTGATACCAGCGATAGCGGGGGGCCTCCGGGGCGGGGATGGGTTCCGTCATAGGGCGGCTTCCAGTTCCGCGAACAGGTCCAGTTGCGCACCGGCTGACGGATCGAAATCCGCGGGAAACAGGGAGCGCGCGCGCACCGGTTCGAAGCTCAGCCGATGCAAAGGCGTGGGCCCGTACTCCTCCAGAGCCTTTGCATGTTCGGGCGTGAAATAGCCCTTATGGCTGGCCAAGCCGTATTGCGGGAAGATCTCATCCCAGATCCGCATGCGCTCGTCGCGCCAGACCTTGGCGACGATGGAGGCGGCAGCGATGGCGTGGCACTGCGCGTCGCCCTTGATCAAGGGACGTTGGGGAGTGGGGAGCGACAACGGCACGGCGTCAATCAGCAGAAAATCCGGCGCGGGCGTCAGGCGCGCGACCGCCATTTCCATGGCCATCTTGGAGGCTTGGTAAATGTTGACCCAGTCGATGGTGGCCGCATCGACGGCCGCTACCGACCAAGCCACCGCGCGCTCGCGGATGCGCTCGGCGAGCACGGCGCGGCGCTCGGGGTCGAGCTGTTTGCTGTCGTTCAAGCCGCGCACAGGACGGTCCGGCGAAAGGATTACCGCGGCGGCCACCACCGGCCCAAACAGGGCGCCGCGGCCGACTTCATCTACACCCGCCACGGCTTGGAATCCGCGCGCGCGGAGTTCACGCTCCAGCGTTCCTTCGCAGCGGAAATGAGTGACGTGTTGTGCGGCCCGCATGAAGAGCGGGTCCTGGAGGACCCGCGCAGGACTGGAGTCCTGCCCCACACTACTCACGTTCGCGGAGGCGTGCGGCTTTGCCCTTCAGTCCGCGCAAATAGTAAAGCTTGGCGCGGCGCACGCGGCCGGTGCGCACCACGTCGATGTGGTCGATCACGCGTGCGTGGATGGGGAAAATACGTTCCACGCCCTGGCCGAAGCTGACCTTGCGCACCGTGATGCTCTCGCCCATGCCGGTGTGATTGCGCGCAATCACCGTGCCTTCGAAGGCCTGCAAACGTTCCTTGTCGCCTTCCTTGATCTTCACGTGCACGCGAATGGTGTCGCCCGGCCGGAACTCGGGAGTGTCGGTGCGCTTGTTCTTGTTAATGACTTTCGTCAACAGGGAGTTGTGCATTTCAAATCCTAATCTTCTATTCTAACTTAGTTGGCGGGTCTGGAGACCCGCCGCAGGCGTGGACGCCTGCCCCACCAAGCAAGTCCGGCCGCAGGCGCGCGGTTTTCTCCAATGCGGCCCGCTGCCGCCAGCGGCGGATTTCTTCGTGATTTCCGCTTAACAAAACATCCGGCACTTTCCATCCTCGAAACTCGGCGGGACGCGTGTATTGCGGGCAATCGAGCACGGCCCCCGCATGTCCGCCATCCTGAAAGGACTCGAACACTGCCGACGATTCGTTGCCCAATACACCCGGCAGCAGGCGCGCCACGGCGTCGACCACCACGGCCGCTGCCAATTCGCCGCCGCTCAACACATAATTCCCTATGGACAGCTCGTCATCGGCCAGATGCTCGGCCACGCGCTCGTCCACGCCTTCATAACGCCCGCAAATGAGCAACAGCTCAGACAGGCCGCTAAAATCGTTGGCCACCTTTTGGTCGAACAAGCGGCCCTGCGCGGAGAGAAGCACCTTCTTTATGGACAGGCTAGAAGCCTGTCCTACCTGCAAGATCGACTCGACCGCCAGAAACAAGGGCTCCGGCTTGAGCAGCATGCCTTCCCCGCCCCCGAACGGCCGGTCGTCCACGGTCTTGTGCCGGTCGGACGTCCAATCCCGCAAATTGTGTATGCGAATCTCGACGGCGCCTGTATCGCGCGCCCGCTTGATCACGCCATGCTCGAACGGTCCCTGGAAGAACTCCGGGAAGATCGTGAGCACATGAAAAATCACGCCTGGTTCAGTTCCTTCAATCCCGCGGGCAAATCGACCACGATGCGGCGGGCGTCCGGCTGGATGGCCACGCAAATCGCGCGCACGAACGGAATCAGCAGCCTGCCTTCCACTTCCAGCACCCCGGAGCTTCCGCCGTCCTCGAAACCGGTCACCCGTCCCAGCGATGCGCCGCCGTCACGCTCGATGACTTCACACCCGATCAAATCCGATTCGAAATACTCGCCGGGCTCCAAACGCATGCGTTCCGCGCGGGGCACGCGCACTTCACACCCGGCCAGCCGCTCGGCGTCCGACATCGTATCCACGCCGCGAAATTTCAAGATCAGCCGGTTGTCGTGGAACCACGCCGACTCCACTTCCCGCCGCGAGCCTTCGGGAAAAAGGAAGACTTCACGCAGGCTCGCACAGCGCTCCGGCTTGCTGAGCGAGATGGCCGTGAGTTCCCCGCGGATGCCGCGCGTGCGGCCCAGAATGGCGACCGTGACCCATTCCCGGTCCGGCCCGGAATCCGCGGCGCCGGAACTCACTCGAGGATTTCCAGAGTGAAGCGCCGGTTCAACTTCATGCCCGCCGCTCCCAGAATGGTGCGGATGGAGCGGGCCGTCCTGCCCTGCTTGCCGATCACCTTGCCCAAGTCGCTGGGGGCGACCCGCAATTCCAGCACGGTGACCTGTTCTCCCTCCACGACGTGCACGGCAACTTCTTCCGGGATGTCCACGAGAGCCTTCGCGATATCTTCAATCAACTGTTTCATCACCCCGCCTCCCTCCACCTCTTATGGTAACAGAGGCGTGTGGCGGCCCAGCCCGTCTGGGGCCATCCTACTCGTTACTTTTCTTACACTTAACAACCGTTTCAGGCTGCCGGAGCGGCCGCCGGCTCGGCCATCGGCTCCGGATTGTTCTTGATTAGACGTGCGACGGTGTCGGAAACCTGAGCCCCGTTCTTGGTCCAATAAGTAATGCGCTCGCGGTTTAGGTCCACCTTGGCCGGGTCGGTCAACGGATTGTAGTGACCCACAACTTCCAGGTTGCGGCCATTGCGGGCGCGCTCCTTCTCAATCACCACGATGCGGTAAAACGGCTTCTTCTTGGCGCCAAACCGCGCCAAACGGATCATCAACATTCACACTCCTAAAAAATTCGGTAATTTGAACTTGCCCATTTTCTTGCCCAGCAGCCCGCCGGAGAAGCTCTTCATCATCTTTCTGGCCTGCGAGTACTGCTTCAGCAACTGATTCACTTCCTGCACGGTGGTGCCGCTTCCCTTGGCGATACGGCGCCGGCGGGTGCCATTCACGAGCATGTGGTTGGCGCGTTCCTTGGGCGTCATCGAATCGATGATGGCCACCACGTGCGTGATTTCCTTCTCATCCACTTTCACGTTCTTGAGGTCTTTCAGAATGCCGACCTGCGGCATCATCGACAGCACGTTCTCGAGCGGCCCCAGCTTGCGGAGCTGCTTCATCTGGTCGCGAAAATCTTCGAGCGTAAACTCGTTGTCGATGAGCTTGCGCTGCATCTCGACGGCCTGCTTCTTGTCGATGACTTCCTCGGCCTTCTCGATGAACGACAGCACGTCGCCCATGCCCAGGATGCGGGAAGCGGCGCGGTCGGGATAGAACGGCTCCAGCGCGTCGAACTTTTCGCCCACGCCGACGAATTTGAGCGGCTGGCCGGTGACGTGCCGGATGGAGAGGGCCGCGCCGCCGCGCGCATCGCCGTCCATCTTGGTGAGGATGACTCCGGTGATGCCCAGCTTCTTGTGAAACTCGTCGGCGGATTTCACGGCGTCCTGGCCGGTCATGGCGTCGGCCACGAACAGGATCTCGACCGGGGTGAGCTGCTCTTTCAATTGCTGCAGCTCGGTCATCAACTCCTCGTCGATGTGCAGGCGGCCGGCGGTATCCACCAGCAGCACATCGCGTCCGGTATTGACGGCTTCCTTGCGCGCGGAGCGGACCAGGTCGGCGGGCAGCGTTTCTTCGGGTGTGCCGGTGTAGATGGGCAGGTTCACATCGCGCGCCACCACGCGCAATTGCTCGCGCGCGGCCGGACGATAGACGTCCACCGACACCATCAGCGGGCGGTGGCCGTTTTTCGAAAGCCAGCGGGCCAGCTTGCCGGTGGAGGTGGTTTTGCCGGAGCCTTGCAGGCCCACGATCAGCAGCACGCTAGGCGGCTCGTTGGCGAAGCGCAACTTGGATTCGTGGCTGCCCAGAATCTTGATCAACTCATCGCGGACAATTTTAATGACCTGCTGGGACGGGGACAGCGCCATGAGCACTTCCTCGCCCATGGCCTTCTGCTTGATGTTTTCGATGAGTTGCTTGACCACGCGGAAGTTGACGTCGGCCTCCAGCAAGGCCACGCGGATCTCGCGCAGGGCGGACTCCATGTTCTCGGGCGACAGCTTGCCTTCGCCGCGCAGATTCTTGAAAACTCGTTGTAATTTGTCGGATAAATTATCGAACATGAAATTCCGGCGGCGGCAAGGCATGGCCTGACGCCCGGGCCGTCGACCAATGTCCCTATTATACATGGCTGTGCGCGGGGCCGGATCGGGGGTCCCGCACGGGCTGAATCACCGGTGGCTCATCACTACTACTAGAATGGCGAGTGCCACGATAGCGAGCAGGATGAGGAGTTGGATGGAGATCGGGGCTGCGTCGGTTTGCACGCCCGCGTCACTGGCGCGTCGGCCGGCCCAGGCTTCTCCCGGTCGGGCTTCTCTGATTTCAATGTTGACGCCGTGGGATCGGCCTGGCCCCCCGCCCGTAATGCTGGAGATGCGGCAGAGGTACCTGTCACCCCTGTCCATGTTCCACGCCAGTCCGCTCGAGTGTCCCTCTCGTGTGATTTGCTGCCCAAGGTAGCCGAGTTGTTGGCCATTGATGCGCCTCACCGCCACGGCGAACTTGTCCACTGGGTTGTCCGGCTCTCGGGTCAACAGAAGTGCCTCGCCGACTCGGCATTCTCTGATGATCCGCTGTCTGGAAGATCCGTCGGGATTCCGAAAGGTAACTCCCGCGATCTTGGTGAAAAAGGACCGTGGCTCAGGTTTGTCCTCTGGGGCCTCTGGAGCGCTAGGCCTCGATGCCTCAATTGCGAGCTGCCCACGGTCTAAGAGATATTCCACCTTTACCTCGATCCAGGTGACCGCGTGGGCGGATGGTTCGGTCTGGTAAGCCCTTTGGACTATGCCCGTGAATGACTGACCGCGCTTAATCGCTGAGGCGACTTGGGTCCCAACAACAGTGTCGAGGTGCCCAATGACTTTCCCTTCCACCACCACAAGCACCTGGCCCTCTGGCGAATTCTGAACGGCGACGGTCTGCCCTACGAATGCCCCGCGCATCCCGGGGTCCACAGCGGGGCACGCAACTTGCGTTTTGAACACCCGACGCCTAGCCATCGTCTAACCCGAGCCCCAATCCCGCTTTCCTCCGCGCGACGCTCCTTGAATTCCCCATCAGGTTGCGTTCGTGACACGATTCACCCCTGCCTGCCGGGCCTCGACGAGATTGATGTGAGCCTTCGTGCCATGCTTCTCCAAGAGATGCAGCAGATTCGATTCGTTCAGAAGGGTGATGGGCTTTCCACTCGCAAATTCGTAGGCGTCCGGCCCGTAATCCGAGGTGGTGACCAGAATCCCTTTTGTGGCCCCCTCGTTCATGAGGGTTCCGTAAAGGTCGCGCACTGCTGAGACGCCCACGGTGTATGCGTATCGCTTCGCCTGGATCACTATCTTCCCGCCGCGTATGGGGTCCGGATCGAATGCGACCGCATCGACGCCGCCGTCTCGGCTGGCTTGAGTCACCCGCACCTCGCCGCCAGTTGACGTAAACTCCTTTTCAAAAATTTCCCTAATGAGGTGCTCGAAATCCTCCCAGTCCATCGCGGCTAGGTTGAAGCCCGCGTTCAACCTCTCGGCCACGCCATATGAGGGGATGAACCTGTCGTCCTCGCGACGAAGGTCGATGATAGGCGCAACTGGCGTGATGCTGTGCAGCTTGGAGCTGCCTACGCCTTTGAGTTGGCGGAAGCAAGCTTTGGGGTCGACCCTCGATAGATCCATTGCGCGAAGCGCGTCCTTGGATGCCTGCACCGAGATTATGCAGGCGGTGACCTCTTTCCCGGTCCCTTTGTCGACGGCCTTAACGTAACCGTTGAAGACGACGCTGGTGAGCGCCGCAGCCTGATCCGCTTCGAGCAGCTCGTTGACCGTTCGCAGCGCGATCTGGTAGATAACCCCGTCATAGAGCTTCGCCGCATTTGCCTCGGACAGGTGTTTCTCCGAGAAGGTCCCGCTGGATTGAAGATACTTCACCTCGCTCAGCGTGGGGATATTGGACGGGGCCGGGAGCTTGTAATTCACGACGAGCACGCCGGTATCTGGATTAAGGTCGAGATCGAGTTCCTTCGGCAGGCACTCGGGATATTCCGAGCTAGCCAGCACCATGTCGCAATACTGCGCGACCGCCGCTCGGTCTCTCTCATGGTAGCGCTTGCGAAATGCGTCTATGGCCGCATGCTGCTCCGCTTGTCTGGCAGTGAATGCCGCACGGTCCGCTTCCCATTCCTGCACTCGCCGTCTGTAAGCCGTTTCAAGGTCGGCCAGTTGCCGCTGGTGCACCTCCATGTTTGTCGTGTGCTCGGCCAGTGCCCGGTCTCTCTCTGCCTCCCACTCCCGAGCAGCCGTCTCGAAGGCCTCATCCGCCAAGCTCTGTTTTCGGATTCGGCGTGACCTTATGAGCTTGTCCAGTAGGCCGAGTTTCGGCTGGTATCGTGGCGCCCCGCGGTCCGGGGCGTCCGGCACCTGGCCCGGGTCGGGAGGCGAGGACTGCTTCGGTACCTTCGGGGGCGGCTGAGGAAAGGGCGTGTGATCCTTAAGTGCCTCCCAGTCGACCACCTTTGAGTCCGCTAGCGAGGATGGCAAAATGCTCTGGAGCGCTTGTTGCGCGCGCTGCGCTTCTGTGGTCCTGCCGGCCGCCTCCTCCTTCTGGCGCATCGTGTGGACGACCGCCGCCGTCGAAGCGGCCTGCTTTGTCCACCGGTCGTCCCAGTCGGCCGCCTGGACACGTGCCACAGCCAGCACAACCTGTTCATCGGGGCCCCGGACAAGCCGATACTTGTGCAGCCCCTCGTGACGCATCTCGACCCAGTAACTAACGTAGCCCCGGGCGCTGACGTTCGTTTGTAACTGGCCGATCTTCGCTGTCATCGACGTACGCCTAGGTCCGATGAGTCTTGCCGCCTCGGGCTTGGCTCGTTAGATACGCAGGATAACAGATGTTAGCCTTCGGAGGCGTTCTGCATTATCGCGGAGGGTATCGGGTGAGTTCGCCGGTGGAGGTGGTTTTGCCGGAGCCTTGCAGGCCCACGATCAGCAGCACGCTGGGCGGCTCGTTGGCGAAGCGCAACTTGGATTCGTGGCTGCCCAGAATCTTGATCAACTCATCGCGGACAATTTTAATGACCTGCTGGGACGGGGACAGCGCCATGAGCACTTCCTCGCCCATGGCCTTCTGCTTGATGTTTTCGATGAGTTGCTTGACCACGCGGAAGTTGACGTCGGCCTCCAGCAAGGCCACGCGGATCTCGCGCAGGGCGGAGTCCATGTTCTCGGGCGTCAGCTTGCCTTCGCCGCGCAGGTTCTTGAAAACCCGCTGTAGCTTGTCGGATAGATTATCGAACATGACATTCCGGCGGCGGCAAGGCAGACCTCGCCGTCGAGCGTTTATGCGATTCTTTGATTATACACGCTGCGGGGGGGGCATCCGTTTGGACCGCTTAGCGCTTGCGCGTGCCAGGCCGGCTTTCGTGCCGACGCTTGGTGTGGAGACGAGTCTCGACACGGCACGCATGTGTGCGTGCGCCACGTTATATCACCAGCGCTGGTGCACGCCGGGGCGGATTCGCGCATCGTAAATGGCGCTGACGGCGCGCATGGTGGCTTCCGACAGCGGCGGCAGGTCCGAAGCGGCGCAGTTATCGGCCACTTGATCGGGGCGCTTGCCGCCGGGGATGGCGCAGGTGACGGCATCAAACTCGAGGATCCAGCGCAAAGCGAACTGCGCCAGGCTGGCTCTCTCCGGCGCCAGCGGACGCAACTCTTCGATGGCTTCGAGCGCGGTCGAGTAATCGACGCCGGAGAAGGTTTCGCCGACGTCGAACGACTCGCCGTGCCGGTTGAAGTTACGGTGGTCGTCGGCAGCGAACTGGGAATCGCGCGTGAGCTTGCCCGTGAGCAGGGCCGCTAGCCAACGGTACGCGCGCCAGGATCCCCACCTGGCGCTTGCGGGCTTGCTCAAAGAACAGCTCGGCCGGGCGGTGGCGGAAACAATTGAAGATGATTTGTACGCTCGCGACGCCGGGGTACTCGATGGCCTTTAGCGCCTCTTCCACACGCTCCACGCTCACGCCGTAATAGCGGATTTTGCCCGCCTCAACCAGACGGTCGAGCGCGCCGAAGACCTCCGGCCGGTAGTAGACGTCCGTCGGCGGACAGTGCAATTGGACAAGGTCCAGGCAGCCGGTGGAGAGATTGCGGAGGCTGTCCTCCACGAACGCGGAGAGGTTCTGCGCGTTGTAGCCATCCGCAGTGTGCGGTGTGAGGCGGCGCCCGGCCTTGGTGGCGACGACGATTGGTTCGCGGCGTTCGCGCCGGAGCTGCGCGATGAGCCGTTCGCTGCGTCCCATTCCATAGACATCCGCGGTATCGATGAAGTTCACGCCGGAGTCGATGGCCTTGTGCAGGGCGGCCATGGATTCCGCGTCACTCACGTTGCCCCAGGAGCCGCCAATGGCCCAGGCCCCAAAGCCGATCTCAGAAACTTTCCAGCCGGTGCGGCCGAGCGCGCGGTAGTGCATGTTCTCAAGATACCCCGAGGAGTCTGGTACCGTAAGCCGATCAGACCGTGCAGTGAACGAAATACGCGGTTCTGGCAGGGCGATGGCTTGATCGCGATTGCTTGATTTTCAACAGGCCGACGTGGACGTCGGCCGCAGGACTGGGGTCCTGCCCCACGCGTATCGGAAGCCATTCTCCGCGATGCCGCGCAGCTCGGCCTGCGAAAATCCGAACTGCCGCGCGGCCAACGCATATTCGCCCGAAAGCGTGGTCGCGAAGATGGCGGGATCGTCGGTGTTGAGCGTAATCGGCACGCCGGCATCAAACAGCCGCCGCACCGGATGCGCGTCCAGCGATTCCACCGCCCCGGTCGCCACGTTGCTTGTGATACACACCTCGAGGGGAATCCCGCGATCGCGCAAATGCCGCAGCAACGCCGCATCTTCCACGGCCCGGATGCCGTGCCCGATGCGCTCCGCGCCGATCTCCAGCGCCGCCCACACCGATTCCGGCCCCACCGTCTCGCCCGCATGCGCCGTCAGCCGCAGCCCCGCGCCCTTCGCAAACCGGTACACCTCGCCGAACCATGCGGCCGGTCCGCGCTCTTCGTCACCGCCGATCCCGAACGCCACCACGCCATCGTTGACCCGCTCGGCCGCCAGTTCCGCCACCCGCATCGCGTGTTCGACGCCAAAGTGCCGGACCGCGTCCAGAATCCAATGCACCTCGATCCCAAATCCGGCGGCCGCTTGCCGCACAGCCGCGTAGACCGGCGCGAACTCCTGCTTCTTCCATAGCACCACGCCGGCCGACAGCGTGATTTCGGCATACTGCACTGTCTCGGCCGCCAGGCGTTCCATCAAGGCACGCGTGATGCGCGCATAGTCCTCCGGCGTGCGCAGCCGCTCGACCACCGATTTGTACGCCTGAATGAATCCCGGAAAACCGTGAAACCGATACATGGCCCGCACTGCCTCCCGGGTGAGACTGGGGTCCAGCTCCTGCATGGTCTCCGGCTCCACGGACCCTTCCAGGTGCAGATGCAACTCCGCTTTAGGCCAGGCGCGATAGGCGGTCACGGGATCCATTAAGAATAGGTTTGCATAAAGCAGGGGCGGCCTGAGAGGCCGCCGCAGGCCACGGGCCTGCCCCACAATAAGGGTGAAATGGATTATCGTGAGCGACGAGGTATCTGCGATGATTGAGACCAAAGACAGCACGTCGCGCCGCGCGTTCCTGGGTGAAGCCGGCCGCATCGCCGGGGTTTCGACCCTGGCCGGAATGACTCTGCCCCACGTACACGCGGCGGAGAACAATACGATTCAGCTTGCGCTGGTGGGATGCGGCGGGCGCGGCACGGGCGCAATCGAGAACGCGCTGGGCATCAAGAACGGGCCCATCAAGCTGGTGGCGATGGCCGACGTCTTCCCGCAAAAGCTGAGCGACAGCCACGGACACCTGCGTGGCCGCTTCGCTTCCCAGATGGACGTGCCCATGGAGCGCCAGTTCATCGGCTTCGACGGGTACCGCAAGGCCATGGACTGCCTGAAGCCGGGCGACGTAGCCATCCTGGCAACGCCGCCGGCGTTCCGCTGGGTGCATTTCCGCTACGCCATCGATAGGGGCCTGAACGTGTTTATGGAAAAGCCGGTCACCGTGGACGGCCCGACGACGCGGCGCATGATCGCGCTGGGCGAAGAGGCCGGGCGCAAGAACCTGAAGGTGGGAGTCGGCTTGATGATACGGCACTGCCGGGCGCGCCAGGAACTGCTCAACCGCGTCCGCGACGGGCAGATCGGAGACATCGTGGCAATGCGCGGCTACCGCATGGGGCCGGGCGGCGACGTTGCGCCGGTAAAGCCCGAGGGCATCAGTGAACTGCTGTACCAGATCCGCCTGTTCCACGGGTTTCTGTGGGCCAGCGGCGGCGTCTTCAGCGACTACTACATCCACCAGATCGACGAGCTCTCGTGGATGAAGGGCGCGTGGCCGGTGGAGGCCATGGCTCTGGGCGCCCGCCAGTACCGCGGCGGCGCGGTGGACCAGAACTTCGACGTCTACGCGGTGCAGTATACCTACCCGGACGGCACGCGCCTGTTCTTCGATGGCCGCAACATGCCCGGGGTGCACAACGAGTTCGCCAGCTACCTTCACGGGTCGAAGGGCTCGGCCGTGGTTTCAACCAACGCGCACACGCCCGGACACACGCGCATTTATTCCGGGCAGAATATCCCGCGCTGGCAGAGCGGCCAGAAAGAACCAGCGCCGGAGAACCTGGTGTGGGCATACCCGCAGCCGGAGCGCTCGCCCTACGACTGGGAGTGGGACGACCTGATAGCAGCCATTCGCGACGACAAGCCGTACAACGAGGTGAAGCGCGGCGCCGAAGCCAGCCTGGTCGCATCGATGGGGCGCTTCGCCGCGCACACCGGCCAGCTCGTGACTTTCGAACAGATGATGAATCACGACCACGAGTTCGCGCCCGAGGTGGACAAGCTGACACTGGACGGCCCCGCGCCGCTGCGTGCGGATGCCGAAGGCAAGTATCCGCTGCCGGAGCCGGGGA
>OBLW0100003582.1_pt1 | contig 12068 bp, 8 predicted proteins | sample 1520161 | NCBI WGS metagenome assembly OBLW01 (sample SAMEA3539309, study PRJEB22396) | soil metagenome | biome: tundra; feature: field; material: soil | place: USA | collected 2010-05 | depth 0.15 m
CGCCAGCTCCCTGTCAGGCCAGGGGAAGTTCGGCGCCTTGGTTCTGGCCGCTTCAAACAAGCGAATGGCCTGCGGCGTGTCCGTCCCCCAAAGCGCCTCGCCGGCGAGCAGCAGCGCCAGCGGGTCATCTGGGTTGTCCTTCGCCCTCTTCACCCACCCGTCGCGCAGCGCCGGATAATCGTCTGGAGCAAACTGTCGAACGATGTCGCGCAGCTTTTCGTAAGGCTCCAGTTCGCGGGGATATTTGGCGATCAAGTCTTCGATCACCTTGCGCTCGTAGGCCAGGCGCTCCGGGTATTTCATCCCGTCCAGCACCTTGTAGTCGAGCTGATCGTCGATCGCTTGTCGCACCTCCGGCCTCGTCTCGCAGCCAGGAAGGGGTAGTGCAGTTTGAGCCTTGGATAGAATTGAACCGCTGAAAATTCCGGCCATCAGAATAGTGGCGCCGGATAAATAAATACGCATCGCTTTCATGCTCCAGGTTCGAAGAGACTGCGTTGAAATCAGCCGCATCTTCAGCCGGAGAGGGAGGACCATGCTTCGAAGTCAAGATGGCTCTTCGGTCAAAATCGCGGCCATCCATACAACCGGCATTCACACAAATGGCCAGGTGGCATGTTGCTCAGACAGCGATTTGAATTGAGAAGTATACGCCGGCAGTTCAAGCCGTGTATGTGATGGTGGGCCAAGGCGCAGGAGCGACAAGTGCACGCCTTCGGCAGCCAATTCGTTGGCAGCTATTCCTTCGAGAATTCAGCAATGCGGGGTGCCTGTGTCGTCGCGCTTTTATTTATGGGCTGGGCGCATGTGTCAGCGCTCTGCGCGCCCTCACTTGCTGGTTCCGCGCTACAGATCGCTGATTCTGGAACGCGCCGATCCCGAGCGAATTAGATCGCCACTCTTGCGATCCGCGGTTTCAGGCTAGTTACTCCGCTGATAGGTCCGCGACAGCCGGTCATGCCAGGTCAGGTGGTCATCGTCGAAGATGGCCCACGCCACGCCCAGCCCCATCGGCAACAGTGAAAGCAGCATCGCGACCAACCGGCTGCGCAGTTGCTCGCGCGACGGGTACTCGCCGTCAAAAGTACACAAAGATATCCGAGCATACTTCATTCCCGGGGTCGCTTGGGCAAGCAGGATAAAAAGTGATTGATAGAGCGCGCCAGCGAGGACTAGGGTGGCAACGGCGCCCAGTTCGGCAGTCCGAAGAGCGGGGGAATGGTTCATATGGCTCGCCAGCACCGCCGCGCATGCGCAAACAAAACTGATAACGAGTGCGGCGTCCACCACGGTCGCCATCAATCGCAATCCGAAGGGCGCAAGATGCAGATTCGGCGCCGCTACGGCGGATTCGGTCTCAGCTTCCACGCCCGTCTCGGGTTGCGCATCGAGCTCGATCCCCGACCACTCGGGCCCGGTCCACGAACGTGCTTGTGATCCTGCTTCCGCACCGGGAGCCATCGCCTCGGTGGAGACAGTGCTCGGGTCTACTTCAAAAATGCTCAACTGCCCGCGTTGTTCTTCTTCTGTTACTGCTTGAAAGTTCGCGAGGCGCGGGCGAATTCGCTTCGTTGCAATGATTTCGCGCGGGAAATGTATGAGATTAGCGTAGATAGGTTGAGACGGCTTCACGGTCTCGGTGGTCTCGTGAACCACCGATTCTCTTATTCTGTTTGTCGCGCTGCGCCAGTCTTCCTGTCGCGTTGCGAACTCTTCGTGTTCACGTTCCGCCGGTGCCGGGTCTTTTGCAGCCGGAAGTTCCGGTTTGTCCGACTCCCAAATCATCTCCCCAGCAGGGTTCGCCGCCGCAACCACCGGTGAAGACGCAACATCTGCCTCTTCTACTTGACGTGCCTGGTATTCCACACTTTCCCGGTGTGACACTTCTTCGCCGAAGAACGGCGCATCATCGGCGGTCTCAAGATTGTCCAGAGCAACTTGTGCCGCGGCTTGGGCTTCCAGGGCAGCTCGCGTGGCAACCTCGGCAGCTCGCAGAGCTGCCCGCGCTTCGGCGGCCTGCATTTCGCTGTAGCTCGGAGCATGGGCGTAACGGGCGGCCACGCGAGCAGCAGCCTTGGCCGCTCGACTGTTCGCGGGACTCTGCACCTCGCTCGGTACCGGCTGTGCAACAACAGACAGCCCTTTGCGCGTCTTGTGCGCCGCCAGGCGCTGATTCACTTCCTGCTTCCAGGATGGTTCGGGGGAGGGCTGGCTCACCAGTGTACTCAAATCTCCAGAATCCCTTCTAACGCTGTCCTCCGGTTCGCAGTCAAACCGGAAACTGTTGTTCAGGTCCGCGATACCAGACTTACGGGTCTGATGAGGGGGACGTTGCTCTCGCAAGAGCCAGGATTTAGCGCGATAACTGCGGGAAATCCCGATCAGGAATCCCGTGTTGCCAGACGTTTCAAGGCCCTTGTCTGCTGTTCGAGCCGTGCTCGCGCGTCCCATATCACATCGCCCGCGTTTGCTATGCTGGCCTTGGTCCTGGGATGCATCCTCGCAATTTCGTGTTTATCACGCTGCTCGCTCTCTGTCACCTCCAACTTGGTGGACAGGTGTTGACCAATGCGTTACGTGCGCCATCATACGAGACACCAGGTCCAAATGTCGCCTCAAAAGAAGGCCTCATCGCCCAGCTTCCGGATGATCCAGGCCAGGAGATTCTACCCGTAGCGCAGCCACAGCCTGCGCCCTCCACGGGCGTGCCAGTGCATTGGGAAGCGGGGCGCCAAACCCGTGTCGGCGACACATGGACTCTGAGCGGCGGCGTTGTCGTTCACTATCGAGACTACATCCTGCGTGCCGACAGGGTCGTCTATCACCAATCCACCACCGAGCTGGAAGCAGACGGTCACCTCCAGGTCGAGGGCGGACCCGAAGACGTCGTCATCAATGCCTCCAACGGCGACATGAGACTTGACCTCCACACGGCGCGCTTCTTCAATGTCGATGGCTCTCTGGGCGTGCGTCGCAGCGGGCGGACCGTCGTCTACTCCACGCCGAATCCATTTCTTTTCTCAGGCAGGGTACTGCTTCAGACCGGTGAAGGTAGCTATCGCGTCATCGGTGGCACCATGACCAATTGCCGCCTGCCCCATCCCGATTGGCAATTGATCGCTCATTCAATCAAAGTCGCCAATGGACGCGCATCCACCTCCAACACCTTCCTCAAGTTGCTCGGCGTCCCAGTTTTCTATCTGCCATATTTGCGCCACCCGGTTGAGGAGAATGGACGCGAAAGTGGACTGCTGATTCCCATCATCAGCAATTCATCCATTAAGGGCGTCACCATCGGCGAACAGGTTTACCTGGTCCTGAACCGCAGCATGGATATGGTGATCGGATCGGAGTTCTATTCCAAGCGCGGCTTCGCGCCCAATGGGGACTTCCGTTATAAGGGCCACGGGCTCGACTTCCTGGCTGCGCGATGGAATGCGCTGCTGGACCGTGGCATTGTCGCTACCCCGCCGGCGACAGGACTCGTAAATCAGGGCGGCGTGGATGTCGGGGCGCTGGGGCGCTTGGACTTGTCTCCGCAGACACGCCTCGCGGGCAACGTCGAATATCTTTCCAGCTACGTCTATAGGCTGGTGTTTGACGACAATTACACACAGGCCGTGAACTCTGAGGTCGTGAGCGATCTCGCCCTCACCCATACGCACAATGGGTTCATCCCCTCTGTCTGGCTCAATCGGTTCCAGACATTTGCCAGCTCCACGCCAGGCGATGAAGCGAGGATTCTCCATCTTCCCAGCCTGCGATTCGATACGTTGGATCGGCCGCTGGGTTCCTCGTCTGTTTATTGGGGCCTGGGATCGTCGATCGGCCGCCTCAGCCGCGCCGAGGCCGAATTCAATGCTCGTAACGTCGGTCGTATCGATATCTACCCCCACCTTTGGCTGCACATCGTGGGTGGTGGATGGAGCGTGGTCCCTGAGATAGCTGTTCGCGATACATCCTATTCCGGCAGCCAGATACCCGATTTAACGGGTGCCAATGGTGGAACTCCCTATCTGAGTCACGATCCCCTCCACCGCTCCGATTTCGAAGCATCTGTCGATGTGCGCCCCCCCGCTGTGGAGCGGGACTTTGCCCTTACCCGCTGGAATCGCGAGTTGCGCCACGTCATAGAGCCGGAGTTCACGTACAGATATGTGGGTGGCATCGGCTCCAATGCCCGTAACGTATTGCTGGTTGACACCTCCGACATCGCCACCGATACAAACGAAGTTGGCTTCTCGCTGACTCAACGCTTCTACATGCGCCCGCTGAATCAGCAGCCGTGTTCTCCTGGCGATGCCGAATCATCGGCCGCTGGCTGCCCCGCCCCACCCAGGGAATGGGCCAGTTGGCAGATTGCGCAGAAACTCTTCATCAATCCCAACTTCGGCGGAGCCCTCATTCCCAACCGACGGAACGTCTTCGACTCCACTCTGGACCTGAGCGGCGTTGCCTTTCTCACCGTACCGCGCAATCTTTCGCCCATTATCTCGCGCCTTCGCTTTGAAGCCATCGACAACCTGCGCATCGAATGGGACATGGATTACGACCCAAGGGGTGGCCGCCTGGGCGCCGACAACCTCTATGCTGGGTACAGCTGGGGCCGCACCACATTAGGCCTGGGGCATGCTCTTCTGAATGCCGTGGATGAGCAGGGCATCGCAGCCACCACCATTCAAAGCCAGCAATTAGAGCCGTTCCTTCAGATTGGCAAACCCAACGGAGCCGGCTTCAATCTGGCCGCCAACGGCGGTTATGACTTTGTTCACGGTGCGCTGCAGTACGCCGGAGTTCAAGCCATGTACAACTGGGATTGCTGTGGCATCAGCATCGGTTACCGGCGCTTCCAATTGGGAACCGTGGGACCGGTCAGCCGAGACGAGACTCAGTATCTTTACAGCTTTACCCTAGCCAACTTTGGCTCCGTCGGCGACATTCGCCACTCCAACACCGTGTTCCGCGACCCCACCCAACCCCCGCCTTATTAGCGCCGGTTGCTCGGCGAAACGTCTCCGCTTGCTTTTTGCTCTCTCCTCCGTCAACACTTGAGGGCAAAGCCTTGGTAGCCTTGGGAACCGGTATCCGGCCCCGCTAGAGTATCCTTTTCTTTGAGGATTCCCAATTTGTCACGTTGTCATTTTTTTGCTGGCCTGCTTGCCGTCAGCCTCGCCGTAGGCTGCAAGGCCCAACCCGCTTTACCGAATTCCCCTGACATCGACGTCAATCGACGCATTGAGGTTACGGTCCGCTCTCAGTTCAATATTCCGCAGGACTACAACGTCTCCATTGGCGCCCGCAAGCCCAGCCAATTCACCGGATATGACACCTTACCCGTCACGCTCTCTCGTGGTACAAAATCGAGTGTAGTTGAGTTCCTCATCTCCACTGACGGCAAGACCCTGGCCCGGCTGGAAACCTTCAACCTTGCCAAGGACCCCGCCTTCGATATTGATCTAGCCGGGCGTCCGATCCGCGGCAACCCCACGGCCAAAGTCACAGTCATCAACTTCGATGATCTCGAATGCCCTTACTGCGCCCGCATGCACCAATCGCTCTTCCCGTCCACGATGGAGCACTACAAGGACAAGGTTCGCTTCATCTACAAGGACGACCCGCTCACCGAACTGCACCCCTGGGCTATGCACGCCGCAGTCGACGCCAATTGCCTCGCTGCGCAGAGCGGCGACGTTTACTGGACCTACGTGGATTACCTGCACTCCCACGGCCAGGACATTACAGGTGAGGACCGCAATCTTACCAAGAGCGATGCCGCGCTGGACCGCATTGCGCGTCAGGAAGCCACGCTGGCCAAACTTGATTCGGTCAAACTCGACGCCTGCCTCGTCAAGCAGGACGAGTCAAAGGTGCGCGCGTCGGCAAAGGAAGCCGAAGCTCTCGGAGTGGATGGAACTCCCGCACTGTTCGTTGAAGGGGAGCGCATCAACGGCGCTGTTCCTGAAGACCAAGTTTGGAAGGTGATCGATCGTGCCCTGCGCGCAGCGGGCGAGGAACCTCCGCCGGCCGCGCCCGCGCAGCCCCAAAGCCCTGCAGGTGCAGGGAAATGAGGCTCGCAGCAAAACGCCTTTCTCGTCCTGTTCGAAACGACGCATCTCGCGTTGCCGCCTTTCATATAAAGCAGACTGCCGTATCATGACTCCGGGCCGGGGATTTATCCTGTAACACCGGGGTCCTTTTCGGCTCCTCAGGAGAACTCAGGTTGCAAGTCGAAGCTCGTTTCTTTCAGCGCCGCCGTTTGGATGTGCTCGTTCTTGCTGGCGGAATCCTCCTCGCCGCATTGGCCGGCTGTCATCGTGCACCCTCCCCCGACGTGATGGCTACTGTGAACGGCAAAGAAATCATGCGGTCGGATATGGAGAAGTTCTATCAGGCCAGCCTCGGCGACAACCCACAAAAACCCAGCCCCGAGCAGGCGGATATCGTCCGCCTGAACATTCTGCGCCAATTGATCGAAGACGAGATCGTCCAACAGCGCGCCGCAAAGCTTAACCTCGCAGCCAGCGATGAAGATGTGAACGCCAAGCTGACCGAAATGAAGGCTCCCTTTACGCAGGAGGAGTTCGAAAAACAGCTTAAGGCCCGCGGCATCACTCTCGACGATCTTAAGCGAGAAATTCGGCGCAACCTGACCAGCACCAAGCTGCTCAACAAGGAAATCGAATCCAAAATCAACATCACCGATTCTGAAATCTCCGCCTACTATACCGCGCACAAAGCTGAATTCAACCTGATCGAACCGCAGTACCATCTCGCGTGGATCGTAGTCACGGGCGCGCCCTCGCAGCAGGCAGGAAATCTTCAAAGCAACAAGGCCTCCAGCGCGGCCGATGCGAAAAAGAAAATCCAGACGTTGCAGAATCGGCTCGATAGCGGCGAAGATTTCGGCGCTGTCGCCATGAATTTTTCAGAAGATCCGAACACCTCTTCCATGGGCGGCGATATGGGCTTTGTGGCGGAATCGGCACTTCAAAGCGAGCCTGAGGTGTATAACGCAATTGGCAAGCTGAAACCAGGGGAGATTACCGGTATCGTGCTGACGTACAGCGGCACCGGTACGGGACGAAAGCCCATTGGCTATGCGATCTACAAGCTGATGGGGCGAGAGCCCGCCGGACAGCGTGAATTGAACGATCCGCGTGTGCAGCAAAGAATTCACCAGTTGCTGCACGACAGCCGCAAGCAGCTACTCCAGAACGCCTACTTCGAAATTCTCCATGACCAGTCCACGGTCAGGAACTACTACGCCGAACAGATCCTGAAAAACGGCGCACAGTAGCAGCCTGGGCCAGCTTCAAAACTTTACCTCGATCTTTTCACTCGCATAGTGAATTGCCTTATCGGGTGTGACGGTCACGTCCGGCCCGATGCCGTGTCCCTTTGCCACAATGACCACGGCGAACGTGTGCGCGGTGCTCATGCCCGGATAACTCCCCTCGCGCTTGCCAATGATCAATCGACGATTGGCGTCGTCCCAATGAATCGGAATGACGGAGTGCGCACCTTGCTCATAGCCGTACCCATCTCCGCTGTCTTCGTACAGATTGAAGTCGCCATCCGCACCGGGATAAACTCGCAATTCGATAGGGTCGGCAGCCTGGCCGGCATACTCAATGACTGGTCCCAGCGGAAGAATAGAACCCGCGCGCACATCCAGCGGTATCCTGTCGATAGGCGCTGCCGCCACCGTCTCCCGTCCACCCGCGGTCCGCTCCCCAGTCCAGAAGTCGTACCACTCAGTGGACGCAGGCAAATAGACCGTGCGCTCAATGGCGTGCTCCTTCGTCACCGGGCTCACCAGCATATCCGGACCGAATAGGAACTCGTCGCCGATCTCCCATGTGGCCGGGTCCTCGCGGAAATCCATCACCAGCGGCCGCTGGATGGTGTAGTCCTCGCTCGTCACCTTCCACGCAAGAGAGTAGACATAAGGCAGAAGCCGGTAACGCAAGCGATCAAACGACAGCAACGCAGGATAGACCTTGTCATAGGTCCATAGCTCGTTGTGGTCGCGGTGGCCATGGGTGCGAAACACCGGGCAAAACGCGCCAAATTCGAACCAGCGCGCGTACAGTTCCTGATATGCCGGGTCGTTCGGCGGCCGGTTGAAAGGCTGCCAGTACCCCCCAATATCCGTCGTCCAATAGGGATATCCCGAGAGCGCAAAATTGAGGCCGGCGGCAATCTGGTGGCGTAAACCCCACCATGTGCTGTACACGTCTCCCGACCAGACCGTCGCCCCAATGCGCTGCTGGCCCAGAAACGCAGAACGCGTCAGCAGGAAAACGCGCTTGCCGGAGTTGGCCTGCTTCCAATGCTCCTGAACTCCGGCAGTATGCTCCAGCGGAAAGATGTTCGTATATTCGGCGCCACCGCCGATGTGCAATTCCTTCTGGCGCAAGATAGCATCACCAACGTGCGGCCAGTATTCTTCAGGCTCCGCGCTGTCCAGCCAAAAGGCATCCCATCCTTGCGCAAAGAGCTTGCCGGCCAGTTCGTTCCAGAAGAAATCGCGCGCCGCCGGATTGGTGGGATCGTAGACGTGCGTCCCTGGAATCTCGAATCCTCGGCGCTTGATCTCCTGGTAATTCTTCGATGTCGTGTCCATCAATCCCCACACCGAGATCATGGCGTGGATATGCTCGTCGTGGAGGGTCTTCAATTCGCTCGGCACATCCGTGTAATTGCTATTGAAGACGGGGTCCCCTTCACCGCCGGGCTTCCACCAGAACCAGTCCTGCACGATTGCATCTATAGGAATGTGCCGCGTTCGATATTCGTTGGCAATACCAAGAATCTCGGGCTGCGAAACATAGCGGTCCTTCGATTGGAATAGGCCGTAAGCCCACTGCGGAAGGAGCGGTGCATGGCCCGTCATCGTGCGGTAAGCGTGAACGATCTGGTCCATCTCCGGGCCGTAGAGGACGTAATAGTCCACCGCATCGCTGGCCATCGATGCAAAGGAGAGCTCAAGCGGGAAGCGGTTGTCCACATACGTAAATGAAGCAGTATTCCAAAGAATTGCGTAGCCTTTGCTTGACACCAACAGAGGAATGGCGACATCGGTGTTGTTCTGTCCCAGTTCCACCGTGCTGCCGCGATAGTTGAATTGTCCGCTCTGATGCTGACCCAAGCCGTAGAAAGCCTCAAGCGCATCCGGAGAAAACCGGTCTGTAACCTGGTACAGCCCGTGCGCCGACGTCGGAGCGTCATTGTAGGTGCGCGGAAGACCACCGTTTTCGCGAAGCAGCGTTTCACCTTTTGCCGTCGTGAAACGCAGACTGCCTTGTTCGGCTGACAAAACTACGGTGAGGCGCGAGGTTGAGATGCCGGTTTCGTCACCTGACTCTTTGAAGTCAAATGCGGCGCCCGGGCATGCAATCGCGGGATCGAGCATCCATGGCCTCTGTGTATTGGAAATAGTTGCCTGGATTGGCCGGGCGACGACATGGATAAGAGAATCGCCGCAGACCGTCACCGTCAGGTTTTCGCGGTCATTGCGTGCTGTTATTCCGGCGGATGACCGCTCAACATGCATCGCTGTCGGATGAGGAACATCTCCGATAACGGTTTGTCCATGAGCAAAGGCTCCGGCGGCTGCAAAAAGAACAAGGTAGGCTACAGAACGTTTTGTCATTTCACACAGACCTTCAGGCACCCACAAAGTGTGCCTCTCACTTCCGCCAGAATGGGAGCCAAAGAAAACGGCCTCCGTCAACCACGGAGGCCGTCAGCTTTCTCGCTTCGCAGCGCATGAAGATTTACTTCAGGTTGCCGCTCGAATCCATTGTGATCCCGCCGGGGCCCGAGTTCTTCTTCTCTTCGTTTGCCTTGCGGGTTCCCATCGCTTTCGTACGCCAGTCCTCAGCTTGTGCCAGATCTTCTTTCACTGCCGATGGGTTGCCGTTATCCAAATCTGCCTTGCGCCTGTAGACCAGGTTCAAATAGGCCATTGCATCGTCATAGTTGGCTCGGTCTGCCACCGCTTCATTCAGATACTGCAATGCCTCTTCGACAAGAGGAGCATTCTCCTGCTTGATCTCGTCCATGATCTTCTTGGGGGCTTTGGCGTTGCCTTCACCATCATCATTGATGCCCGCAGGCACCAGTGCCTTCAGCACGTGCTCGTGTGCCTGGGTCCAGTCGATCACGCCGACTGTGTACGCCGCCTCGGGATCCTTCGGATCAACTGCCAGAACCTTCTTTTGCCAGGTCCGGGCATCGTCCAATTTCTTGATGTTGAAATAGATGCCTGCAATCTGTTTCATGCTGTTGACATCGTTGGGGTCCTTGGACAGAACCTCCTGAAAGATGCTGATTGCCTGATCTGCAGTCTTCAGGTTGTCCGGAGTATCAAGTCCGGGAACGATGTTCTGCGACAGTGCAGTGGCCAAGTAGCTCTTGGCCATCGGGAGACTCGGATCCAATTCAGTGGCCTTCTGGAAGTGGTTGATCGCCTCTTCATACTTGCCACCTTTGTATGCTTCCACTCCCTTGTTCAACTGATCGCGGGCTGCCAGGCGGTTGCACCCGCTCATGGAAAACACCATGCCGGCTAAAACCACCGCGAGCGTCGCAATTCGTGCGGGTCGATTCATGTTCTTATCTTCTCCTTCAGGTCGTGCCTATCCATTGCGCGCCTGGAATCTTGAAACATCTGGCCGCGGGAGGGAGCTTCCGAAACCAGGACTAAGAATTGTACTCCTACATTCCCCCGGACACTTTGCGCCCGAACAGCTGACTCCCCTGCACGGCCTGGGACACGTTCACGACCTAATCGATACGAGCTATTTAACCTGAGCCCTGTGCTGTCCAAACAAATACCTGGTCGTTGGCGGACCTGGTTGCGGTCAAACTTGCAACGGCTCCCGCCATCAAACCAACTCCGGCGAAACCAGCTATTGCCCGGCCAGGATCTTCGGCGTCATCAACCCGATGTGGTCTACGTTGGCCGCACGCCCGATATCGATCACGTCCGCCACATAACGGAAATCCAGATCGTCATCGCCCTTTACAAACATCACGCGCTCGGCGCGGTTGGAATAGATCTCAGTCAGCTTCGGCAACAAGTCGCCCTTGTTTACTTCCGTCTCGTTGATCTTGTAGATCGGTGCTGCGCCCGGGCGGTACAAAACCTGAACCACAATCGTGCGATCGTTCTGCGGCTGCTGCTTCTGTGGGTCCTTGGGCGGCTGCGGAACTAGCGCGTCCAGTCCGTGCGGCACCGTCGGCACAATGACCATGAAGATGATCAAAAGCACCAGCAGAATGTCGATCATGGGCGTAACATTGATGTCCGACGAGTAACCACTCCCGCCTCCTGTTGACATTGCCATGGCTTCAAACTCCTCGTTTCCTCAAAATCGTTAGTAGGACAGTGCGAGCAGAGAATTTACTCGCCAGGTTCAGTATTGCCTTCGCGCCTCTGCGTCAACAGGCCTACTTCGTCTACGCCGGCCGTGCGCACAGCGTCAATGGCATCTTCCACCGCCCGGTATTGGGCGCGCGCATCCGCGCGAATGTAGATCGTCTTCCCCGGCGTGTCGGCCAATTTGTCCCGGACCTTGACGCCAAGTTCGTCGGTCGCGATCTTATCCTGCCCAAGATAGATGCCCCCGTCGCGCGTGATGGCCACGACAATGGCATCGTCCTTGTCGGCGTCGGGCATGGCAACGGCGTTGGTCACCTTGGCCATGTCGATCTGCACTTTGTTCTGAAGCATGGGCGTGATGACCATGAAGATAATCAGCAATACCAGCATCACGTCCACCATCGGTGTGACATTGATGTTGGAGTTGATCTTACCGCCTTCGTTACGAACTGCGATTGCCATTAGTGAGGCTCCATGCCCTTGAATTTTGGTTCCCGATGGCTTCCGGCTTCCCCTATGAAACGCATTTCTCTGCGGAGTGTGACCGGACTGCAGGAGAGAGTTGCCTCTCTCCTGCGCCGTAAATCCCCGCTCGAGCCAAAGAGGGCGCCGCTTAGCGCTTGTTGCTCTGCTTGATGAAGTAGTCGATCAGTTCGCTCGAGGAGTTATCCATCTCCAC
>OBLW0100003584.1_pt1 | contig 12063 bp, 10 predicted proteins | sample 1520161 | NCBI WGS metagenome assembly OBLW01 (sample SAMEA3539309, study PRJEB22396) | soil metagenome | biome: tundra; feature: field; material: soil | place: USA | collected 2010-05 | depth 0.15 m
GCACCTGCTCGGCCAGGGCAGTGACATGCTCCGGGGGCGTGGTCTTGACGATGCCGTGTCCCAGGTTGAACACGAACGGCCCCCCGCTCAGGGCGCGCAGGATGCGCTCTGTCGCGGCGTAGAGCGCAGGGCCGCCAGCGACCAGGAGCTGGGGATCGAGGTTGCCCTGCACGCAGCGGCCCAGGGCGCGCTGTAGTTTCTGCGCGGCCCATTCGAGGGGAACCGTGGCATCCAGGCCGATACAGTCCGCGCCGGTTGCCTCGGCGAAGCCGTCGTAGGCGAGCCCGGCGCCCCGGGGGAAGGCGATGACGGGAACGTCTGGGTGCTGCGTCTTCAGCGCTGCGATGATAGTGGCGACCGGATTGACGCACCAGCGTTCGAAGAGGGTGTCCGGGAGTATCCCGGCCCAGGTGTCGAACAGCTGGACTGCTTCCGCGCCCGCCTCGATCTGGCGGCCGAGGAACTGGATGATAGCGGTCGTGAGCACGTCGATCAGGGGCTGGAATCCATCGGGGTCGCTCAGCGCCCACTGCTTGACGACGGAGTGCTCCGACGTGCCGCCGCCGCGTCCTTCGACCATGTAGGTGGCGATGGTCCACGGTGCGCCGGCATAGCCGATCAGGGCCGTCTCGGCTGGCAGGACGCGGGTCAGCTGCCTGACCGTCTCATAGACCGGGGCCAGTTCCTCGTGGAGGCGGGAGACGCTCAGGAAGTCGGCTATGTCCGCTGCCGAGCGGACGGGTGGTGTCAGGACCGGCCCGTCGCCGGCCCGGTAGTCCAGGGTCTGGCCCAGCGCGGCGGCGACCTGCGGAAGGTCCGCGAAGAGGATGGCGGCGTCGAGCGGGAAGCGGCGGATCGGCTGCAGGGTGACCTCGACGGCGTGCTCGGGTGAATTGCAGAGTCCCACCATGCCGCCGGCGGCCTCACGGACCAGGTGGTACTCGGGCAGGTACCGTCCGGCCTGCCGCATCAGCCATATCGGCGGCCGCTCGGTCCGCTCTCCCGCGAGCGCGCGCAGGAGCAGCTTCTTAGACTGGACGCTGCCGGACACCGGCTTCGGACTGACTTCTTCCCGGGTACCGATGTCCACGCTGTTCCATCTTGTTGAATTGCCCCGGGTATCGACGGGACTCAAGTAGCAGACTCCAGCCCCCCTGTAAGGGGACGTTGTTATCGTAGCAGCGCCCAGTCTGGGTGGCCCGGCAGGCGTCAGAGCCGAGCGGCGTCCCGGTACGGCGGCCCCTGGTGATCTTACGGTCGGCGTGCTGGACGATGATCTCGTAGCCGAGGTACCGGGCCGCCCGGGTGCGGGCGTGGGTGATCAGCGTCTTGTCCGGGCTGAGTTCGAGCGCGAGTTCGCCGCGCAGGAACCGTGCCAGCTGATCTTTGATTTCCGCCGGGCTGAAGCGGTAACGCTCGGAGCGCACCGCCTCGATGATCTTGTGGATCTTGTCCTCAGACATGCCGTCCGCGGTCTCTGCGCTGGCCCCGGGTGTCATCGCGCCCTGGTTGGCGTAGATCTTCCCGTAGGCCAGCAGATACAGGTTGAAGTTGAACATCTGCCGGTACAGCTCATTGAGGTTTTCTCAACAAGGTTGATCTGGTCATCTGGTACCTGACAGAGGCGATCAGGCAGACACGCGGACATAACAGAAAATCCCCGGGCAGGCGCGGAGCCCCAGATCTCCGGAAGTACGTGAGCCGTAGCCCGCTTGATCTGCGGTTATTTGTGACCGCCTGCTGTGCGCCTGCGTTAAATCCGCGGCTTGGACTGGAGCGCCGCAGCCAGCAGACGAGGACTTACGGCCGGTCGCGACCAGCTCGTGCACCGAAGCCGGATTTACAACGATCAAGGTCTGACTTCCGGAGTTCTGAGGCCCCGTCCAATGCTTTACGGAGCGTGATGACCTGCCCCGGCTGCCTGGCCGCGAATGCGCCGGAAGTCTCTACGGTTCCAGGGGAATCCCGGTTCGCTGGCCATAACACTGGGCAGCCTGGCGCCACGCGGCCCCCGGCGTTAGCCAGCAGCTGGGCGTGCCAGCCCGCTGCTGTAGGCGATGACGACGAGCTGGGCGCGGTCGCGGGCACCGAGCTTGACCATCGCCCGGTTTACGTGGGTCTTGGCGGTGGCTGGGCTGAGCACTAGCCGGGTGGCGATCTCGTCGTTGGACAGCCCGGCGGCGACAAGGGTGAGGATTTCACGCTCGCGGGCGGTGAGCACTTCCAGGTCCGGCGGGCTTGCCGGGGCAGCGGCGTCGGGGTGCGTCAGGTACTGGGCGATGAGGCTCTTGGTTGCGCTGGGGGACAGCAGCGCCTCCCCGCTATGGACAATCCGGATCGCCTCGATGAGCTGGTCGGGGCGGGCTCTCTTGCCGAGGAAGCCGCTCGCGCCGGCGCGCAGGGCGCTGAAGACGTTGCCGTCGACTTCAAAGGTGGTGAGGATCAGCACCTTGACCCCGGCCAGGTCCTCATTGGTGGTGATCAGCTGGGTCGCGGCGAGCCCGTCGAGTTCCGGCATCTGGATGTCCATCACCACAACGTCGGCGCGGGCCGAGGCGGCCAGCCGTACCGCGTCGCGGCCGTTGTCTGCCTCCCCGACGACCTCCAGATCCGGCGCGGTCTCGATGAGGACCTTCAGCCCGGCCCGCAGCACCGGCTGGTCGTCGGCGAGCACCACCCGGATCATGCACGTGCCGCTGCAACGGCGCTGGGCGCATGCGGGGCCGCCCCGGGTGGGACCGCCGGGCCTGGCCGGCGCGGGGCGCCGGTGGACGCGGGCGGCGTGGCCGGCGTGAGCGGGATCGTCGCGCGAACCTGAAACCCCCCGCCAGGGCACGTGCCCGCCTCCAGCAGCCCGCCTGCTGCGGTGACCCTCTCCCGCATCCCGGCGATCCCGTGACCGCGGCGCCCGCTCGCCGTGCCGCGGCTGGCAGGCAGATGGCCGGGGCCGTTGCGCACGGTGATCTGCAGGTGCGCGGGCTCGTATGCGAGCCGGACCTGTGCAGAGCGGATCGCGGCGTGCTTGCAGATATTCGTCAGGGACTCCTGGATGACCCGGTACGCAGTGATGCTTGCTGCCGGGGTGAGCGGGCGCTGGCAGCCGGCGACCTCAAGTGCGACGTGCAGGCCAGGCGCGGCGAAGGACGCGATGAGCTCGCTGAGGCTGTCCAGGCCGGGCTGGGGCTGGGCTAGCGTTGCCGTGTCGCCGGGCTCGCGCAGCAGCCCGATCGTGTCACTCAGCTCGGCTAGCGCGCTGCGGCTCGCCGAGGTGACGTGCGCGAGTGCCTCATGGGCCTGGTGCGGGCTGCTGCCGAGCACCTGATCGGCCACCGCGGCCTGCACCGCGATGAGGGCGAGCTGGTGGCCGAGGCTATCGTGCAGGTCGCGGGCGATGCGCAGCCGTTCTTGGGTGACGCGGCGGCGGGCGTCGTGCTCCCGTTCGCGCTCAGCATCGGCAGCGCGCCGCTGGGCCTCGGCCAGGTAGGCCCGCCGGCTGCGCGAGGCGTCCCCCGCCGCGACGGCCAGCGCGCCGAGCGCGGCAAGCGCGAGCAGCTCGGGACTCATCCAGGCTGGCTTGATCACCGCATGCCCGACGGCAAGCGCTGTGACCGCAAGCCCTCCGGCGGTCAGGCCGCGGTGGCGCTCGGTGCGGTCGGCGACGGTGTAGAGCGCGACCAGCGGCGCGAGCAGGATGAGCAGGCCGGTTTGCCCGCGGTAGGTGGCGAGGTATGCCTCGGCACCCACCGCGGTCACCGCCAGGACGGCCAGCGGCCAGCGCTTACGCGCCGCCAGGGCGCCACAGGCGGCCGCCGCGATGAGCACCCCAGCGGCACCGGGCCGGTGCTCCGCAGCGGGCGTTGCACCGGCGCTGGTCAGCACCGCCGCGGTGAAGATGACCGCCGCGACGGCGAGGTCGGCCAGGTGCCGGTACCGGGCTGCGGCCTGGCGCAGGTGGTTCAGTGCACGCATGGGACCACGATAGGTGCCGCCCTGGCGCCCGGCATCAGCGCGCTGCGGTAGCCGCAGCTACCGCGACCGCGGTATGCGCTGTGCTGTCCTACGGCACCAGCGGCAGCCGAAGATGCCGCATGCGGCTGATGACGGGACGGCCGGAGCCGCGGGAGGCTGGCGGCGCCCGTGCGGCCGCGGGCCGGAATGCCGGCCCGGTGACAGCAGCCATTAGGAAAGGGAGCTATGCCATGACCCACAGCACCGCCAGGGATGAGGCCCGGGGAGACCTGCGGTGACCGATGTCGCCATCCGGGGGCTTACCAAGCGTTACGGGGCGGTGACTGCTGTCGACGGCCTGTCCTTTGACGTGCCCGCCGGCCAGGTGACCGGTTTCCTGGGTCCCAACGGCGCTGGCAAGACGACCACCTTGCGGATGCTGCTCGGGCTGGTCCAGCCCAGCGCCGGGACGGCGCTCATCGGCGGGGAGCCCTACCACAAGCTGGCGCAGCCGCGCGCCGAGGTTGGCGCGGTGCTGGAGGCTACCGGCTTTCACCCGGGCCGCAACGGCCGCGATCACCTGCGGGTGCTGGCCCGGGCGGCCGGCTTGCCCGCGGGCAGGGTGGCCGAGGTGCTGGACCGGGTCGGCCTGGCATCTGCTGCCGGGCGGCGGGTCGGCGGGTACTCCCTGGGCATGCGCCAGCGCCTGGCCCTGGCCGCCGCGCTGCTCGGCGATCCGGGGCTGCTCATCCTGGATGAGCCGGGCAACGGCCTCGACCCGGCAGGGATGGCCTCGCTGCGCGAGCTGTTGCGCGGCCTGGCGGCTGAGGGGCGCACGGTCCTCGTCTCCAGTCATGTGCTCAGCGAGGCCGCCCAGACAGTGGACCGGGTGGTCATCATCAGCTCCGGCCGGCTCCGCTTCTCCGGGCCGCTCACCGAGCTCGCCGACACCAGCGCAGTGACCGTCACCAGCCCCCGGGCCGGGGACCTGGCCACGGCGCTGAAGGCCAGCGGCTACAAGGTCGATCTGGCCGGTGACACCACCCTGCAGGTCCACGGCGCGGGCGCAGCAAGGATCGGCCTGCTCGCCGCGCAGGAAGGCATTGCGCTGTCCTCACTGGGCGAGGGCCCGGCCGCGCTGGAGCAGGCGTTCTTGCGCCTGACCGGTGGGGACGGCGAGCCGGGCGCCGACGGGGTTCCCGCATCCCGGACCGCGAAGGAGCCCGCCCGGTGAACGCCCTGATCCAGACCGAACTGCTCAAGCTGCGCACCATCCGCAGCCCCTGGCTGATCCTCAGCGCAGCGCCGCTGGTCATCATCGCGGGCATCAGCGGCATCGTGACCTCCAGCACGAGGTTGCACCAGGCCGCTGCGCAAAGCGACGCGATGGCGCACATCGGGCTGACGTCGCTGTTCACCCTGCTGTTCGGGATAACCGCGGTAGCGGGCGAATACCGGCACAAGACGATCACCGACACGTACCTGAGCACACCCGCCCGCAGGGAAGTGATCGCGGCGAAGATCGCCGTCTACACGACGGCAGGCGCACTGTCCGGCGTCGTCACCACAATGGCCGGCCTGGTCACCGCGGCCGCCTGGTGGGCCGGGAAAGGCGTGCCATACTCCTGGTCGGACTCGGCCATGTGGACGACGATCGGGGGTGGCATCGCCTGGAACGCGGCGTTCGCGGCGATCGGCGTGGGCCTCGGCGCGCTGGTGCGCAACCTGGTCGGAGCGGTCGCTCTCGCGCTGGCCTGGGTGGCGCTGGTCGAAGGGCTCGTCGGCCAGCTCATCGGAAACCTGGCACGCTGGCTGCCGTTCAATGCCGGGCAGGCGCTCGGCAGCGCGGCGAAGGTGCATGTTACCTCCGGCCAGCTGCCCCGCTGGGGCGCCGGCGTCGTCCTCGTGCTCTACACGATCGCGTTCGCAGCCGCGGCGGTCACCACCTCCATGCGCCGCGACGTCGCCTGAACCTCACCCCGCAAGCAAGGAGCTCACACATGCACGACTATGCAGCCGCCGCCACCGTGCTCGCGGTGGTGGCCAAGAGCAGCGGGATGATGCAGGTACTGAATGTAGTGGCCCCGCTGACCATCGTGGCCGTGATCGGCGTGGCGCTCCTCTTCCTGCAGCGCTGGCGCCGGGGCCGGCAGCGCGCCAGGCCCGAGGAGGACTCGGGCGGCTGGACCAGCCAGCACACCAGCGAGTGACAGGTCGGCCCCGCGCCGTTCCAGCATGCCTTCCCTCGGGGCCGGCGGCTGCCGCAGGGCAGGTTGTCTCCGGGCCGAGTCCGCGCCCTACCGGCTGGCCCGGCTGGCCGGCGACGCCCGCGCCGAATTCAGCGGGTTCGTGACGCCGTCCGCGTGGTCGCCGCCGGTGACGCGCGAGTGCGGTCAAGGTCGCGGCGGCACTGAGCCACTCCCCCTGTGTGATCTCGTCAGCTCAGGACAGGAGCTGGCCGCCTGCCGCGCTCACGGCGGGCGACCACGCTGTCTCAAGAGTTGAGCTCGTTACCGTGCGTATCACTTTCATGGGCGTCTCCCCGGCCTGATGGCCGTCGGCTTCTGATGAACCGTTCAGCAGATCATGCAGCCGCTCGTGATCAGGGGAGCCCGGCGCCGGGGGGCGCGCCGCCGCGGCATCGAGCTGTTCGGCCGGCTCGGCGTCCGGGACGCGGCGCGCCGATCCGGCGACTACCCGCACCAGTTCTCCGGCGGCATGCGGCAGCGCGTGGTCATCGTGATCGCGGTGATTGCCGAGCCGGACCTGCTGATCGCCGGCGAGCCGACGACGGCCCTCGACGTGCGGGTGCAGGCCCAGGTGCTCAAGGTGCTCGGCGACCTCGCCGACGAGCGGGGGCATGGCCGTGCTGCTGATCACCCACGACCTGGGCATCGTGGCGGGCTTCGCGCAGCACGTGGTGGTGCTGCGCCACGGCCGGGTCGTCGAGCGCGGCGATACGGACGACATCTACTACCGGCCCGCGCATCCGTATGCCTGCGGCCTGCTCGGCGCGATCCCGCGCATCGACGCCGATCCCGCCGTCCGGCTGGCCCCGGTAGAAGAGGTCTCGCTGAAGATCGCCACCTACCGGGGAGGACTCCGCGTGGTCTCCTATCGTGTCACGCTCGACGTGCCCAGAGAACTGGTCACCTACCTTTCGGTCCTGCTGGCAGGGCATCGCCGCGAGCTCGGCACCCGCCGCGGGACACGTGCTCTGACCTGCTGGAAGCAGGCGGTGTTCGCGCTGGCCTGGTTTCGGGACCGGCCTGATATCCCCCGGCTCGGCAAGGGCTTCGGGCTGTCGCAGCCACCGCCTACCGGTACATCGATGAGATCATCGAGGTCCTCGCCGCCCGGGCTCCCGGCCTGGCCGAGGCCCTGGATGCGGCCAGAGAGCAGGAGCTGCCGTACCTGATCCTGGACGGCAAGGTCGTCGCAACCGACCGGCTGAAGGAAAAGACCACCAGCAAGAAAGGCAAGGAAATAGACCGCTGGTATTCCGGCAAGACGCATGCCTTCGGCGGGAACATCCAGGCGCTGTTCACCCCGCGCGGCATCCCGCTGTGGGTCTCGGACGTGCTGCCCGGTGGGGTCCATGACATTACCGCCGCCCGCGAGCACCTGCTCGCGGTCCTGCGGCCCTCCCTGAAGGACCTGCCGGTCCTGGCCGATTCCGGGTACGGAGGCGCACGTGCCGGCGTCCACGTCCCGGTCAGGAAGCCCGCGGGCTGCCGGGAACTGGACATCAATACCCGCACACGCAACGACCTGCTCCGCTCGCTGCGCTGCCCTGCCCTGCCCTGCCCTGCCCAGAGGCTTGCAGCAGGCGTCCACAAATCCTGCCGCAGGGCTGGCGCCGGTTACAGGCGTCTTTCCGGCGGGCGTCAAATTGCGCCTTCTGGAGATTAGGCTTCAGGCAATCCAGCTTTCGCCAAGTCATGCAGATCCCCCAGCGCATCACCCCGTACGCCTGGGCGTGACCGCTGGTTTCGTGGCATGCTATTTTCCCCGTGAAGCCTTTCGGCTCCGGGTTAGCCATCGGATCTAGAGATATACCTCCAATCTCCCCGTTCAGCGGGGTATATGAAAACTGCGCTACGTGGCGCAGGTAGACCTGCGATGTACCTCACATGGACCTGCGAAGCGTCAGGTTCCCTGCAGCCATTGTTGCCAGGTCAGGTGCCCGCGCGCGTGGCCGGGGCAGAGATGACAGCCAGCGTCTAGTCCCCGGAGCGGGCCAACGGCAGGGACCGGGATTAGCGTGGTGCGGCGGTTCGTGGCGGCCCGCCGTGCAGCGACGAGGTCACGCAGGGCCAGCACCTCCGGTCCTCCGAGGTCTTCTGCGCGGTGTGCCGGGCCTGCTTCGATGTGACCGATCATGTGCTCGGCGAGCTCACCGGCGTCGAGTGGCTGGAACGCCAGGTGCGGGGTGACAGGGAACAGGCGGCGGCTCAGCATCCGGTTAAGCGTCGGGTGGAGCTGGGTCGCCCGCTGGATCGTCCAGTGCCTGGCCGATTCCACGATCTGCTCGGCCTGCCACTTCGCCCGGTAGTACGTGCCGCCGAGCCGGTCGGCGCCTACGATCGAGGGGTAGATGAAGTGGGCGCCGGCCGATTCCGCCGCCGCCAGGGTGGCACGGGTGCCCTCCAGTTCTGTTGTCTTCGCTCGCCGGAACGGTGAGGTGGCGGCGTGGATCACGGCGTCGGCGCCGGCGATGGCCTCGCGCAGGTCGGCGGGGCTGCGCACGTCGCCTTGGACCACCTGTACCGGAGGGGGGAAGTCTGCGGGCCTGTGGTGCACCAGGACGCGGACCTGGTGGCCGCCCGCGACGAGCCTGGGCACGAGCGCGGACCCGAGCGTGCCGGCCGGGCCCGTCACCAGCACTACCGCCATCTCAGTCACCTGCCTTCCAAGAAGAATACGATACTGTAGCGTAGCATACCTGACAGAACCGGTGTGAAGGAGGCAGGGTGACTGAAGAATCCGGTACCAGCGTGGACCCGAGAGTCGCCCGCACCCGGGCGGCGGTGCTGGGCGCGGCGATCGACCTTCTTGCCGAGCGCGGCTACTCGGGCTTCAGTGTCGAGGGCGTCGTGGAGCGCACTGGCATCGCCAAGACGACGCTGTACCGGCACTGGCCCACCCGCGATGACCTGCTCGCGGCCGTCATCGGCCAGCTCGGAGGCGCAGGGGAGTTGCCCGGCACCGGCTCGGTGCGCCAGGATCTCCTTGACTTCTTCGCCCCCCGCGTGCATGTCGCGCGCTCGCCGCGATGGGAGCGGTGCATGCCGGCCCTGGTCGAGGCGGCTACTCGCCACCCCGAGCTGGCCGCGGTGATTGCCCGGCTGACGGCCCAGATGCTCAGCCAGGTCGAGACCCTGATCCGCCGCGGCATCGAGCGGGGGGAGATCCGCCCCGACATCAGCCTCCAGCTCGCCGCGTCGGCCCTCATGGGGCCGATCGTGTTCCGGCGTCTGCTGCTCCAGGAGGCCCCGACCGAGGAGCGCGTCTCGGCCGTCGTCGACCTGGTCATGCAGGGCATCTCCTGGCCGGAGCCCCCCGACGCACGCGATACTTAAGCGGGCAAGTCACAACAGGCCGGGGCACGCACCCCCTCCGTCCAGCGGTGAGATCCCTTGGCAAGACCCGTTTTCGTGCGGTGACCCGCCCCGGGGGCGGGTCACCGCACCAGGCCTGCGCTCAGCCTGCACCTGTGCCGCCGCAGCGGCTCCGCCGTGCCGCCAGGGCGCTTCAGCCTGCCTGTGATGGCGCCAGGCCCTCCAGGTCCGGCTCTTCGCCGAGGGCCAGTTCCGCGGCGGTCGGCTCGGTCGGCGCTGCGGACCCGGCGGCCAGCGTCATGGGGTCGCCTGCCAGGTCGGCGCGCTTGACCCGGATCGCGGCCAGCGTGACCGCCAGCGCCAGCACCGCGAGACCGGCCGAGACCAGGAACCCGCGGGAGAACCCCGCCGCGAGCGCGTGGTCGTAGATGGCTCGCGGGATCTGGCCGCCGGTGGCGTGCACCGCGTGCCCGGCCGCGGCCGCCGTGGTGAGCTGGCCGCGGACGCTGTTCGACACCACGGTCCAGGCGACGGTGCCGAGCACGGCCAGCCCGATCGCCCCGCCGACCTGCTGGCCGGTGTTCAGCAGGCTGGAGGCCAGCCCCGCGTCGCGGTCCTCGACCCTGGACAGGGCGACCAGCGTGATCGGCATGAACAGCATGCCCAGGCCGGCCGCGGTGACCATCATCGGGCCGAGCAGGCCGCCGGCGTAGGTGCTGTGCTCGGTGATCCGCGACAGCCAGAGCATCCCGCCGGCGGTGATCGCCGAGCCCGCGATCAGCAGCGGCCGGGCGCCGATCCGGGTGACGAGCTGGGAGCTGACCCCGGCCATCAGCATGATGGTGCCGATCATGGGCAGGTAGGCGACGCCGGTCTTCAGCGCGCTGTAGCCCCACACGTTCTGCACGAACAGCGTCAGGAAGAAGAACATCCCGAACATCGCGGTGCCGACGCAGAGCATGATCAGGTTCGCGGCGGACCGGTCCCGGTTGCGGAAGATCCGCAGCGGCATCAGCGCGTGCCGGCTCCGCCATTCGATGATCACGAACGAGGTGAGCAGGACCACGGCCGCCGCGAGCGAGGCCACCACCTTGGCGTCACCCCAGTGCGACACGCCGTTGGGGCTGGTGGCGGCGTCGGACAGGCCATAGACCAGGGACGCGAGGCCGAGTGTCGCGGTGATCGCGCCGGGCAGGTCGAACCGGCCGCGGTTGCGTGCGGTCTCCGCGAACGCCTGCGGTGCCACCAGGGCGACGACGATGCCGATCGGCACGTTGACGAACAGCACCCAGCGCCAGGAGGCGTAGGTGGTCAGCAGGCCGCCCGCGATCAGGCCGACTGCGCCGCCGCCGATGCTCATCGCGGCGTACACGCCCATGGCCCGGTTCCGCCGCGGGCCCTCCGGGAACGTGGTGGTGATCAGGGACAGCGCGGCCGGGGCGACGATGGCCCCGCCGACGCCCTGCAGTGCCCGGGCCCCGAGCAGCCAGGCCTGGGTGGTGGCGAACCCGCCGAGCAGCGAGGCCAGCGAGAACAGGATGACGCCGGCGATGAAGACCCGGCGCCTGCCGAGGATGTCGCCGGCCCTGCCGCCGAGCAGCAGCAGCCCGCCGAAGGTCAGGGCGTAGGCGTTGACGACCCACTCCAGGCCCGAGCCGGAGAAGCCCAGGGCGTGCTGGATGTGGGGGAGTGCGACGTTGACGATGGTCGCGTCGAGCACCACCATGAGCTGCGCGGTGGCGATCACGACGAGGGCCAGGCCGAGATGCCGCTGGCGAGCGCCAGCAACCGCGGCGCCCGTGCTTGTCCGCCCTGATGCGGGTTGTGTGATGGACATGCTGCCTCCTGTCCTCTGGAGAAATAGTACGCTACCGTAGCGTAGCGTACTAGGCAGAAGCAGCGCAAGGGAGCGGCCCCGCACACGAGGCTGAACCCAGATTCAGGGCAATGCCCATCAGATGAGGAGGCTTGTCCTTAGCCGTCTCCGGTGCGTCGTCGGCCCGGCACTGGGCCTGCGGACCCGATCACGTGCTCGAGCGATCGGTGATCCACGCCGTCAGGCTGGCGACGTTGCTGCCCCGGACCCGGCGCGCCCGGCCGGCAGCCGTGCATGCTCGCGCTCGGCTACCAGGAGCCCGAACGGGGGCGGCGGCCTCGGCGCCACCATCCTCATCGGCGCCCGCGCCGCACGCTTGCCTGCCATCCGCGCAGCGCGCCTGTCACCCACCCATGCACTCTGGGCCCTCTGACACTGTCGCAACCTCCCGAAGCGGCGTGGCCGGGATTGGAGCGCGGGAATCTGCGCTGCAGCTGCGCCTTCCGGTAGATGTCATGCTGTGCAAAGCCATCGGTAGAGGCTTCACCGGGTGCCCCGACCGGCCCATAGGACTAGGTCCGGACTGGCGAGCAAACATGGCCCCGAAACGGCCTTCACGAGGGGACCCGGAACGTATAACCCCAGGTCAGAACGGGTACGCCGCCAGGGACTCGAACCCCGGCACCCGCGGATTAAGAGTCTCGTGCCGGATAGTGCCAGCTCATGACGTTCTGTACC
>OBLW0100003585.1_pt1 | contig 12060 bp, 14 predicted proteins | sample 1520161 | NCBI WGS metagenome assembly OBLW01 (sample SAMEA3539309, study PRJEB22396) | soil metagenome | biome: tundra; feature: field; material: soil | place: USA | collected 2010-05 | depth 0.15 m
TCCGACAGCCCCGGCCGCCGCAACGAAAAATCATACGCCCGAACTGTCTTCAATTTCCAGTACTACAGCACCTCCGTCTCATCGCGCATCTCGCGGTGCGAGACTGAGAACATGGCGAAACAAGAAACGGTCTCTCTCCGCAAACACTTGGACAACTTACTGCGCATGAAAGGCGCGCACCTCTCCTTCGAGGCGGCCGTGGCCGGCTTTCCGGCCGCTCTAAGCGGCGTCAAGCCGGCGGGCGCGCCGCATTCCGCGTGGGAATTGCTGGAGCACATGCGCATCGCGCAAGAGGACATTCTCGACTTCAGCCGCAACCCGGCCTACCGCGAGAAGAAGTTTCCCGACGACTACTGGCCGGCCACGGAAGCGCCCCCCAGCGAGGAGGCATGGTCCGGCAGCGTGGCGCGCTTTCAGGCCGATCTGCGGGAAATGCAGGCCCTGATTGCCGATACCGGACACGATCTGCTGGCGAAAATCCCTCATGGGGGCGGCCAGACGTTGCTGCGGGAGGCATTACTGGTGGCCGACCACAACGCATATCACCTCGGCCAGTTGATGTTCCTGCGCAAGATGCTGGAAGCGCCGCCGGCGCCTAGGAAGTAAAGCCTGGCGGAGAGGGGGGGATTCGAACCCCCGGTAGACCGTTAAGCCTACGACGGTTTAGCAAACCGCTGCTTTCGACCACTCAGCCACCTCTCCGGAGATGCAATGGTCCGCATGAGCATCGTATCACAGCGCGATTTCCCGTGGGAAACTGCCCGCCGCGGCGCATCGCCTATACTGATACTAATGCGTGCCGGCCGGATACTGGGCGTGGTGGCGGCGGCTCTCCTTCTGGGATGGTCGCTCTACGCCTTCCAGGACCCGTTCCGCACCTATCCGGCTTGGGAATACAACGACTTCCCCATCCCGCTCGACTGGCGCGATCCCGGGGAATGGACCTTCGCGCGCCTCATGTATCCCTCGTCTCACATCCAGATCGACTGGCAATTCCGCCCTTATTACGATTGGCGCCAAGGCAACACCAACTGGACTATCGATTATCCCCGCTCGGACCGCCACCTCGCGGCCGCCGTTCGACGCCTGACGCGCGTCGATGCCAAGTCGGTCGAGCAACCCATCAATTTGGATCAGGATGACGACGTATTCAATTACCCTTGGCTCTACGCCGTGGAGGTGGGCCACTGGGAGCTCACCGATTCCCAGATCGCGAAATTCCGGGAGTTCCTGCTGCGCGGCGGCTTCTTCATGTGCGACGATTTTCACGGCACCGACGAATGGAACGATTTCGTCGCTAGTATGTCGAAGGTGTTTCCGAACCGGCCCATCGTGGAAATCGAGAACGCCGACGCCATCTTCCACACCGTATTCGACTTGGACGATCGCTACCAGGTGCCCGGCATGCAGTACGTGCAAACCGGGAGCATTTGCGAAAAGTGCCGGACCAATCCCTATTGGGGATCGGGTGGAGATATACCCCGCTGGCGCGGCATCTACGACGACAGCGGCCGGCTCGTCGTAGCCATCTGTCATGACATGGACTTGGGCGACTCCTGGGAGAACGCCGACGACCCCCAATACCCCCAGAAATTCTCCGCCCTGGGCATTCGAATCGGTGTGAACTACATCGTTTATTCGATGACGCACTAGATTTAGTACCATTCGGGCAGTACCATACGTGCGGAGATGCACCGGCCGGCATACCATCCACGTTAAGTCGTTGCACATCAATCTATTAGTATTCGAACCAACCTCGCGTGTCCGACTGGCTCGGCTTCTGGAGTACTAGGGGTAATCCTGCCGGCCTGAGACTTGTTGACCATAATCGGTTGTTTGCTGGAAAACCGGCGGGATGTCTAGTACTTTTTCACCCTTATTCCTCGATGAATCCGTTGCATTCGAGGCGCGATTGTCGTACTCTGATCTGGAAGCGGGTGGCGACCTGCTCAGTTTGATGGGTCGTCGCTGATGTTTATTTCGAGAGTTTAAGAATCGAGGAGGATGTCTATGAAGGTTCTAACGTTCTGGTTACTGCCGGTTTTGCTGGTGTCCGTCGCGCTGGGAACGGCTAGTGCGGGCTCCGTCACGTACAATTTCGATCTGCCGATCACTAGTTTCTCGCCCACCGAGCTCGCCAACGCTGCGGTCACGTTGCCGGACTGGAACCCTGCAAGCTTTGTTGGGGAGACTCTGACGAGCGTTGACTTCTCCATAGACGGCTCTATTGCGGGGACCATTACGCTGTCGAATAGCGCCGGCGCTCCTGGTAGCGGGACTGGCAAGGGGACAACGTTAAGCGATATGTACGTGTATCCGTCGTCCGCCGATACGGCTGAATTGGGGGACATGACCCTTTCGTTCACGACTGGTAACGAAACTTTAGCCCCGGGTGCCAACGACACGTACGGGCCTTTCAGTGCTAACGGCACGCTTTACGACAGTGGCGCGATTACAGGCGCAGGCGTGGCCGCTTACGAGGGTGCCGGAAGCTTCAAGGAATATGTCGTCACGGAGACTTCGCTTGCCGTCGGCGGTGGCGGTGGCCAATTTGGCGGGTCTCAGGCGACCACAGCCGGTGTTGGCGGAACGGTCACCTATGTCTACTCGGCCACGACCATGACCCCTGAGCCAATCAGTATGGCTTTGCTCGGTTCGGGCCTTGCCGCTCTGGGCCTGTTCCGGCGCAAGCGGTCAGTGCGCTAGGCGAACCTCAACCTCGATTCGGAAATGGCCGGAGTGCCTCGGGCACTCCGGCCATTTCATTTTTCGGAGTTTTCGCAAGCTCTCCCGCCTTCCGCCGCCCGCCGGTCCCGCCACCTGATATCATCTTCGCATGCGCTGCTGTGTGCTCCTCATGCTAGTTCTCCCGGTATATTCGCAGGATCGGACGCAGGCGCGTTCGATGGTGATTTCGGACCGGGGAATCGTGGCCACCAGCCAGACGCTGGCGTCCCAGGCGGGTGCGCAGATTCTGGCGCGCGGCGGCACGGCCATGGATGCGGCCATCGCGGCCAATGCCACGCTCGGGGTAGTGGAGCCGCAAAGCTGCGGAATCGGCGGCGACCTGTTCGCCATCTACTGGGGAGCCAAGACAGGCAAACTGACCGCCATCAACGCCAGCGGCTGGGCGCCCCAAGCGCTCACCATCGATGTCCTGAAGGCGCTGGGCCAAACCAGCATGCCGCAGGAGGGCATCCAATCGGTAACGGCGCCGGGCGCCGTGGACGGCTGGTCCAAATTGCACCAGCGTTTCGGCCATCTCCCGTGGAGCGACCTCTTCCAGCCCGCCATTTATTATGCTTCGCACGGCTTTCCCGTCACCGAGATCATCAGCGCGGCGTGGGGTTTGGAGACGGCCAAACTGGGACGCGATGCGAATGCCCCGGGTGTTTTCCTGCCCGGCGGTGCGCCGCCGAAAGTCGGCCAGGTGTTCCGCAATCCGCAATTGGCCGCCGCGCTCAGGCTGATCGCCCAGCAGGGGCGCGCCGCGTTCTACACCGGCGCCATCGCCAAGGCCCTGCTCAAAACCAGCGCCCGCTTGGGCGGGAAGATGGACGCAGCCGATTTGAGCGAGTTTGAATCGGAATGGGTCCAGCCGATCTCCACCGAGTATCGCGGCTGGAAGGTCTACGAGCTGCCGCCCAACGGCCAAGGCATCGCCACGCTGGAAATGCTGAACCTGTTCTCGCAATTTCCCATGGCGAGCTACCCTCCGCGCGGCGTGGAGGAGTTGCATGCGCAAATCGAGGCGCAGAAACTGGCCTATGCGGACTTGCAACGTTACGTGGCGGACCCGCGCTTTGGAAAAGTGCCGGTCGAGGGCTTGCTGTCGATGGATTACGCCCGCCAGCGCGCCAAGCTGATTGACCCGGCCAAGGCCCGCTGCGAGATTCCGCCGGGCGAGCCGCCGGCCTCGCGCGGGGACACCATTTACCTCTCCGTGGTGGATCGCGAGGGCAACATCGCTTCGCTGATCCAAAGCGTGTATCGGGGGTTCGGGTCGGGCGTAGTGGTGGACGGCTACGGCTTCGCGCTACAGAACCGCGGCGGGCTGTTTGTCATGGACCCGCTGCACCCCAACGCGCTCGAGCCCCGCAAGCGCCCGTTCCATACCATTATTCCGGCGTTCATGGAAAAGGGCGGCATTCACATTGGCTTCGGCATCATGGGCGGACTCAACCAGGCGCAGGCGCACGCCCAATTCGTTTCCAACCTGGTGGACCACGGCATGAACATCCAGGCCGCGCTGGAAGCCCCGCGCTTCACTAAGAAGGCGATTGGCGGCTGCGATGTGACGGTGGAGAACCGCATCTCGAGAGAGGTTCGCGACGCATTGACGGCCAAAGGCCACAAGCTGGAAGTAGTCGGCGATTTCTCGAACGATATGGGCGGCGGCCAAGCTGTCATTCACGATTCCGCCACGGGCTTGAACTGGGGCGCATCGGACCCGCGCAAAGACGGTGCCGCCGTGCCCGAGCCAAGCCCCTATTTCACCGAACCGAAGAAGTGATCCCCGCAGCTTGCCCGCACGTCTGCCGCGCCATACCCCCCATCGGGGGTACCCCTAGTATGCCCGCATAATACCCGTTGAAATAATCGACAACTCCGGTTAGATTTAGAAGCACAATGATTCAGAAGCGTGTTTGTCTTACCTGCAAGAATGTCAAATGCGTGCTGAAGTGCCAATTTCGGGTACCGGGACCTGCCCGTCCCGCGACGGCCAAGAAAGAAGGGTGATATGACCAAACTGTATCAGAGCGCAGTACACCGCAATTATTGGATCGCGTATGTTCACGGTTTGGGCTGGACAATGTTTCCGGCCCGCGAAAACGGCTGGGAGCTGCGGCAACCGGCTCGGGGGCTGGACCCGCTGCATCTGCGCGAGATGCCGGCCCGATGCGCCGTGGATGCGGGGTTCCCTCTGCACGGCTACGAGCCGGAGCTGGCCGAAGTCGCTTGAGCCGCGACCCCCACAAGACAAGAGCGGCCTCTCCACGCTTGCGCGTGTCGAGGCCGCTCGATTCCCGTTCCGGCTCAACGGCCGGGGCCGGATTGTTTAGGTGGTAGCGCGCTTCGCGTCGGCTTCCACGGTCTGCGGGCCGTTGCCCCGATCCATGGTCGACTTAACGTGCATCGAGTCGCCGGTCACCGTGCATTCGTACTTCGTAGTGAAGTCGCCGTTGGGTGTGGTCCGGGTAACATCGAAAGTGACGGTGTTTCCGTTCACCTTGCCGTTGCTGATCTGGACTGGCGTAGGAGCGGGAGGAGTCCCGCCGCCGCCACCGCCGCCGCCCCGGCCACCCATCGGGGCCAGGACCGTGCCGGTCACGGTTGCGCCACTGACTTTGAGATCAAAGGTCGTCACGCGGGGTGCCCCGCCATTGCGGCCTTCCTGCGACATTGTCCACTTGCCGGTAATGGCATCCGCCGCCATGGCGACGCATACCACTAAAAGCAGAATTGTACCTACAAAAAGCAGCTTTTTGGTCATAGTACTAGTTCAGGCGTGATTATCTCGGACGATGTTACACACAAGGCGGAGATTTCGAGCGGGAAATCCCATGCGCGGGCGCAAAAAAAAACGGGCCCTCCGCCCCTGAGGTGCGGCAAGCCCGCAATATCGGATCAAAAACCAGCGCAGACCGCAAAAAGACGGTCGTCTACGCCACTTTCCTAGGTCGTAGCCCTCTTCGCGGTAGCGGGGGTGGTCATCGGCGTGCCATCTTGGCCGGTCCGGGTGACGTTGAGCTTCATATCGTTGCCGGTCACCGTACCTTCGTACTTCATGGTCATGGAGTTGCCGTTGAAGTCGCGCACCACATCGAAGGTGACGCTGTTTCCGTTCACCTTGCCATTGCTAATCGGCGCGGGGGGCGGAGGGTCGCCACCATTCATACCAGCGGTCATCGTCAGGGTGCCGGTCAGCGCCGCCCCGTTGACTTTCAGATCCAACGTCGATATACGCGGCGGGCCACCGTTCCGGCCTTCCTGCGATACCGTCCACTTGCCGCTAATGGCATCGGCAGCCACAGCGACCAGTGCAATCAAAAGCAGAATCGTACCTACTGTAACCAGTTTCTTGGTCATTGCCACACCTCACGGAACATGGTAACTCATAGGCGCCCGCCCAAAAAGCGATATTTTGGGGTCCGCAAAACAAAAACCACGCCTGTCGGCGTCCGTTACTGTTTCTTGGCAACGACGTCCGAAACTCTGGGATCGCCGCCATTGAAGCCGGGAGAGGTAGTTTTCAGCTTCATATCGCTGCCGGAGACGGAGCCTTCGTACTTCGTGGTCATGGAGTTGCCGCCGAAATCCCTCGTCACTTCGAACGAGAAACTATCGCCGTCAACCTTGCCGTTGGAGATCGCCGTCGTGGTAGGCGGAGGAGGGTCGCCGCCGCCGCGGGCGAAGCCGGGAGTGGTGACCGTGCCGGTCAGCGTGGCTCCGGAGGCCTTCAAATCCAATGTCACCTGCCTGGGAGGGCCGGCAGGAGCAACGCCACCGCCGCCACCACCACCGCCGCGGCCGAAAGCCGGCATCGCGTACACCCATTTGCCGGTGATGGAATCGGCTGCTATCGCTACCAGCGCCACCGCAAGCAGAATCGCACTTACAAAAAGCACCTTCTTCGTCATGAGGTCCACCTCAAGGAACATGATACCCCAATGCGCCGGTTCGTAAAACCCCACTTCGAGGTATTAAGAATATTTGAGGCCTTTCCCCTACTGTTTCTTCGCGGTCGCTTCAAACGTTCTGGGATCGCCGTCCTGCGTGGGAATGGTGATCTTCACCTTCATGTCCGGTCCCGTGATGGCGCCTTCGAACTTGAGCGTGAAGGAGTTGCCATTGAAGTCCAAGGTCAGGTCGAAAGAAATGTTGTTGCCGTCCACCTTGCCGTTGGAGATCGGCGTAGTGACGGGAGGAGGCGGAGGGTCGCCCGGAGGCCCGAACCCGGGCTGTGTGAGCGTGCCCGTCAACTTGGCGCCATCGGCCTGCAAGTCGAGCGTGGAAACCCGGGTGTTGCCGTTAAACTCTTGTTCCATCCGCCACTTGCCGGTGGCGGAATCGGCGGCCATCGCGGCAAGCGCGGTAATAAGGAGAATCGCGCCCACAAAGAGCAGTTTCCTAATCATTGCCATAACCTCAGAAGCCATTATCGCCGATGATGGCGGAAACCGTTTGAGATTCTTGTGCGGCAAAGCCTCCGCGCCTCTGCTAAGCTAATCCATTGATGACCGTAGATGAAATCCGCGAGTTGATTAATCTCGCCTGCGAAACCGGAGTTGCGGAGTTGGAGGTCCAGCGGGGCGATAATCGCGTGCGCATCCGGCGCGCGAGCTTTTCGACGCAGCAGGAAATCGTGGCCTCCCCGCAAGCGTCACCGGCCGCCGTCGTTGCGGCCAAGACACCCTCCGTACCTGAGCCGTCCAAGGAGCCACAGCCCGCGGATCCGAATCTGATTCTGGTGAAATCCCCTATCGTAGGCACGTTTTACGAAGGCCCATCGCCGGACGCTCCTCCGTTCGTGCGCATCGGTGAGCACGTGCAGCCCGGCAAGGTCCTCTGCATTATCGAGTCCATGAAGCTGATGAACGAGATTGAGGCGGAGACGTCGGGCGTCATCGAAAGCAAGCTGGTCATGAACGGGCAGCCGGTGGAGTACGGGGAGGCTCTGTTTGCCGTCCGTACGGTTTAAGAAAATCCTCATCGCCAACCGGGGCGAAATCGCCGTTCGCGTCATCTGCGCCTGCAAGGAACTGGGCATCAAGACGGTGGCTGTGTACTCCGAAGCCGACCGGTACAGCTCACACGTACGATTCGCCGACCAGGCGATTTGCATCGGGCCGGCCAAAAGCGCGCGCAGCTATCTGGACCTGCCCTCCATCGTCAGCGCCGCCGAAATCACCAACGTGGACGCGATTCACCCGGGCTACGGGTTCCTGAGCGAGAACCCCGGATTCGCCGAGGTATGCGAATCCTCGGGCATCAAGTTCATCGGGCCGTCGCCGCGCGTCATCCGGCTGATGGGCGTGAAGGAACAGGCGCGCGCCTTCATGCGCGAGATGGGCGTTCCGGTGCTGCCTGGTTCGGCGGGCGTGCTGAACACCCCCGAGGAGGCGCTGGAGACGGCCGAATCCATCGGCTACCCGGTGATTCTGAAAGCTTCGGCGGGCGGCGGCGGACGCGGTATGCGCGTGGTGAACGGTCCCGGGGAACTGGCCGGGCTGTTCGCGCAAGCGCAGCAGGAAGCCGGCGCGGCATTCAGTTCGCCCGATCTTTATTTGGAGAAGTACCTGGCGGCCCCGCGCCACATTGAGTTTCAGTTGCTGGCGGATGAATACGGCGAGGTGGAGATCTTAGGGGAGCGTGAGTGCAGCATCCAGCGCCGCCATCAGAAACTGCTGGAAGAATCGCCCTCGCCCGCCATGACGGAGGCTAAACGCGTCGAAATCTCGGCGGTGCTGCGGAAGGCCATCGCGGCCTCCGGCTATACAAATGCCGGCACCGTGGAGTTCCTCATGGACGAAACCGGCAGACTCTCCTTCATGGAGATGAACGCGCGCGTGCAAGTGGAGCATCCGGTGACCGAGTTCGTCACCGGCATCGACATCGTGAAGAGCCAGATCCGCATCGCGCAGGGCGAACATCTGCGGGACATTTTGCCGGGGCCTCTTGAATTGCGCGGCCATGCCATCGAGTGCCGGATCAACGCGGAGAACCCGGACACCTTTCAGCCCTCGCCGGGACGCATTACCGGGTTCCACCTTCCGGGCGGGATCGGCGTGCGGGTGGACACCTGGGCGGACACGGATTGCGTGATTCCGCCGTACTACGATTCGCTGATCGCCAAGCTGATCGCCTACGGCAGCGACCGCGGAGAGGCCATCCGGCGCATGCAGCGAGCGTTGAGCATGTTCATCGTGGAAGGTATCCACACGTCGATTCCACTGCACCAACGCATTCTGGCGGACCCCGATTTTCAGGCCGGCCGCTTCGATACCGGTTTCATCCCGAGGCTTCTGAAGTAGGGCTGGGGCATGCCTGAACCCTGGGCGGCCGTATCTTACAGCGGGATTCTACGGATGGGGAGCGACGGGGCAGCCCCCTTGCCGCCCGCGGCCGGGGCCCGAGCGGGCTCCATGCGCGGGGCCTGGTAGTTCCCGAAATCCAAGTCACTTTCGGTAAAGGTGATGTCGCGGTCGAGCACCATTTCCACCGTGTCACCCTTGGCCAGAGTTGCGTCGGGACCGCGCGTGGCAAGGATGGCGATTAACCCTGCCGCGGCGCCCGCTCCCGAGCCGATGCCCAGCCCCATGCCGGCATGTCCCATGGCGCTGCCCGCGATCGCGCCCACCGAAGTACCCGCCGCGGTAGTCTCGCCGACAGTTCTCGCATCACCGATCTTGTTGCCGTCGCTCGTGACTCTGCCTTCGGTTTTGTCCAGTTGACCGGCCGCCGTTCCGTCCAGACCGCCGATCCGCGCGAGGAAGGAGCGCGTCACGCCGTTAGGCAGCGTGAGGGTCTCAAACCGGATGTAGATTTCACCCCGGCCCTTCACCCGGCCGGGTTTTTTGACCTGGGTCACGGAGCCGGCCACGTAGCTGCCGACAGGAATGACTATGCGCCCGTTCACCAGAATCGGAAAAGCGGTTTCCAGGTAGACGCGGTCGCCAGCCACCGAATGCTTCGTGCTGATGCTGTTGATCAGGCTGAGCGGCACCTTGGAGCCGATGTCAACCGTGTAGACAACCGGACCGTCCGCCGGCGGCGCCTGCGCGGCGAGCAGTCCCGCGGTCAAAACGAATGTCCCGAAACCATGGCGTAGCATCTTAACGCTTCCTATCCGATTCTAACCCTAATGCGCTCGACGCGCGCTGGAGCTGCAAGTTCCCCCTCGCCTCAAAGGAACACCTGCGGCAGCGGCACGATGAACTGCACGCCGGAGACCGATTTGCGGCTTAGCCGGGCATCGTTGGTGACGAACAGGTCGGTTCCCGCCGCGGCGGCGCACGAAAGCTGAATGGCGTCGGGTGGACGAATGCTCCGGTCCTGCCGAATCCGGGCGTAGATCCGCGCGCCTTCCCTGTCGAATGGGACGATCCGGACGCCCGGCGAATCCAGAAGCCGCTCATACCGCTCCGCCAGGTCGGACCGTCCGATCTCCAGCGGTTTCACCAGCACTTCCCCCAGCGTCAGAGTGGAGGTAAGCAGTTCGTCTCTGCGTTCCACCATCCGGTCCAGGAGCTTCCTGGCGAGCTGAAATGAGTCGCCTGTACCTTCCAGCAGGTAAATGAAGAGGTTGGTGTCCCAGAATATGCGGCTCAATCCCACCCCTCCCGGAGTTGTTGCACATATTCGTCGGGATCGATGCCACGGAAAGCCTCGTTGGCGGTTCCGATCATTTCGAAAACCCCCCGCAGCCATGTGTCGCGCGCCGGCGCATACTCATTGCGATACCAGTCCAGCAGATAGCGGTATCGTTCCGGGATGGCGTCAGGCTCGGGAACAATCTTCCCCTTGCGATTCGGGTGAGTCGGGTCGCCCTCCCGATAAAGGCGCCGCCTGCCGCCGATGGTCTCGCTAAGCATGCGGAGTTGAGCTGGTTGCGGCGGTTTTCCAGCGACGCAATGGTAGCGGACGTGCATCTCCACCCCAGGGCGCAACGGTCCCGAGATGTTCTCGGCGAGCGCGCGATCCACGATCTCCTGAATGGAGAAGTCCTGCCTCTCGGGATGTTCGCGATGAAGGAGAGCGGTTGCAATCCAGGCCTCATCCGCCACCAGAAGGCCGACTCGCGGGGTGGGTGCCAGTTGGTTCACAATTCAAATGTACAGATGATATTTTGAAATGTCAACGGCAGCTATGAAATGCCAACGGCCACCCTCCACCGCCTACAGCACCGCCAGCAAGAGCCCCGGCAGACTCATCCGATCCCCGATGGCCACCCGGATTTCGGGGTTGGGACTGACATCGTCCGGCAGCACCAAGTTGATTTGATAGAGTCCGGCCCAGCCTGGGCAAATGCCGGCGTAGAGGACCCGTGTGGGGTCGAGCGGCGTTCCGTCCAGAAGTACTTGGAAATCGGCGATTCTCTCGATCGACCCCGCGACCGTGGGGATTTCGGTAGGCAACGCCGGGTAAGGCTGCGTCACGCCCAGTCCGGTGGCGTAGAGGATGACGATGCTGCCCGGCGCCACGGGTGACGCGGGCGTGATGGACGAATAATCGGGCCAGTCTTGCGCGATGGCGTAGTCCGTGGTGAGGGGGGTCGGGAACAACGCGGGCGCGGCGTCCTGGAGCGTGAGTGAGACTTGCGGCCCGGCAGTGGAGTTGAGTACCACCCAGACCGTCACCTGCCCAGCGATCTGGTTGGGAGGCATTAGGAAGTTGATTTGCGTGGCGGAAACGTAAAACAGAGGCGCGGGCGACCCGTCCACCATGACCTCGACGCCATTGAGGGTGGTAGGCAGGTTGCCGCCGGCGATATCCGCGGACGTAAGAGCCTGAGTGGAAAACGCCATTCCGGTTCCCAGAATGGTGAGGATGGAATTCGGCGCGTACGGGCCGGGCGCCTGATTACAGGTGTTGAGAATGGAGGAAGCGGAATAAGAAGGCGATTGGCCCCACAGGGCGCCGGAAGACCACAGAGCTAAGGCGAGCCATGCACATGATCGGTTCATAACGATGCCTGACTCATGTAGTGCCCGGAGCCGCCCGGAATTCTCGAAAAAGAAACGATCGCAGGCGAAATGTGGGGCGGACCCTGGCGCCACATGGCTGCCCCGGAATCGCAACCGGACCGGTAACCCGCCCGTTGCCGCGTAATATGATGAATCCTGCCCGGCCGGAAAGTGGACAAAAAAGGTAGCCGCCCTCAATCGCGGTCCTGGCTGCCCTCACGCTTCGGCGACGACCGTGCCCCACTTCCCCTTAGCGAAAAAGCACAGCCGGCAGATCGCCAGGGGGGCTATTCCGAACTACTTCGCCCCCTCAATGGTAATGTTCACTTGATTGCTGCTTACCATGCCGCCGCCCAGCAATTCCCCGATGACG
>OBLW0100003587.1_pt1 | contig 12059 bp, 6 predicted proteins | sample 1520161 | NCBI WGS metagenome assembly OBLW01 (sample SAMEA3539309, study PRJEB22396) | soil metagenome | biome: tundra; feature: field; material: soil | place: USA | collected 2010-05 | depth 0.15 m
AGCGTGCATCAAGCCTACATTCTTGGAGTTTAAAAAGCCGCCTTCGTGACTCCACTCCGAGCGCAACTGACGGCGGCCAGAGTCTGTTTGCTGGTGATTCCTGTGCTGCGTCCACAATTTACCTCAAAGCGTAAGGAGCATGAAGCCGGTGGCACTCCATCCTCGTCCGCTTTATATCGTAGCCTGTGAAGCGTAGTTGGCGAAAGCAGGCGATAGCGCCAAATGACCGGGCGGGTCGTAGTTGGCGTTATGGGGATTTTTCAACTGTAAGGGCAGCGCGCTGCTTTCGCAGAATGCTGCCAGGGGCTTGGCTAACGGAGGCGACTCGGACTAAACTCCTGAGTTAATAATGGCTCCGATATAGCGCAAAACGGAGTTGTCCTATCCAAGCCAGTGTCCCCACCGGTGCCAAACCAGGATTTGACCAAACTCAAAGTAGCGGAACTCCGAAGCCTCGGAGATCAGAAGCCATACCCTTTCAGGCTCTGGAACGATTGGGGGAGGTCAGAAGTTTTCTAGCAACCAGGCGTTGCTCTCCCATGTCCGCTGGCTAAATGCCAGGTAACGACCGTCGGGTGACGGGAGAGGACCATCGATCCACTGGTTCCTCCCTCGATTGAGGAGCACGCGAGTCTTCCCGTCCAGCTCGATGCGGACAATCATATATCCCGTCGACTCAGACTGAACAGCCGCGAACAAAGCCTTGCCATCCGCCGTCCAGCTTAGTTGACTGATTCTCCATCCAAGCGGAATCTCAAGGATGCGCTCGGTGCCATTCCGCGAATCAAGAATTTGGACTTGGGCGCGAAGATCCAGGGTCGGGACGGCAATGCGCAACCCGTCGGGTGAAACGCACCAGGCTTCACCCATATGCCGGGACGCCATCTTACTTCTAGCGAGTTCCTTACCCTCGCCTTGGACGGGGTCCAGAGCGTAGAAGAAATACTGATCCTGCTTCCAGCGGCTCAAGACACAGGAAGCTGCATGACCCGCAGGACAGTGGAAATCGGTGGGGTCAGGAAACCGGGTTTCCAGGACCTGTTCAGGAGACCCACCCGAGACGGGGAATCGCATCAACCTTACTGTTGTTGGTGGCGCGCTTCCACCGACATGTGCAGACGACCAGTAAAGAATCCAGCGACCGTCCGGGCTCATCTCGGGAGTGCCTTCATCGTCGGGTCCAGGAATGAGCGGTTCGGCGGTATCTTGTTCCAGTTCTTGCCGGAATATCTGATTCCTTCCAGTGCGATCCGACATAAAAAGAATGGCTTTGCTGTCGTCCATCCACCCGCTCGCATAATCCGCACTCTGGCTCACGGTCAGACGCGTTGGAAAATCCAAGCGTGTACCCCCATCTTTGAGTTGGCCAACGTACACGTCGTTTCGAAAATTCATCTTCACAACGGCGAGACGAGTCGCATCCTGGGTAGCAGTCGCCGATAAGAGGGCCACTCCGTCCCAATTCGTTACTCTGGTTGCTCTTCCGGCCGGTTTCCCGGTAGCCGGGTCGGTCATGATTTCCCAAATATTTGCGCCAGCATTGCCCCAGGCTCCTTCGTACCAGACAAAGATCATGCGTCCATCCCGAGCCCAGAGCAGGCTGTTCTTCCGTCGAGGATCCGAAAGCACCACGCTGGGCGATCCTCCGTCGAGTGACAAGGTTTCGATGCTGCGTCGAATCCCGGTCTCATTCCCCTCTCCTACCCTTCTTATATAAGCGAGGCGCAGGGCGGTTGGAGACCATGCCAGGAATTCATACGTATCGTTTTCGCCGGCCAGGATTCTATGCGGATTCTCTCCATTGGCGCCCATCACCCAAATTTCGTGATCGTGTCCGCTGACGAACGCAATCAATGTACCTTGGGGTGAGGCCGCCGGCGACCGACCACTTCGCAGCTTGCGTGGGGCGCCACCGAAGACAGAAGTCACCCAAATCATGTCGCCCTCCGCGTCGGATTCAGTCGTGAGGATCAACTTCTCCCCACCCGGGAACCAGGTAACCTCCAAGAGATGAGAACGCAACTCTTCGGGAAGCGGGACGTCATGGATCTCTCCGGTTTCGACTACGCTTAGGCGGAGCCCTTTCAGGTCCGTATAGGCAAGATATTTGCCATCGGGCGAAAGCGCTGCGCCGAGCAGGTGGTTTTCCGAGGCGTTATGCGTCAATTGCCGCTCGCGTAGCGCCGTACCGGGAGCGATCTGCTGACCTTTGAACCATCGGAGTCCGAAGCCAAACGCAAGAAGAACAATCGTCAGCGCCGCCCCCGCTACAAAGAGCAGCCGCTGGCCGTACCGATTCGGCTTCTGCGCGAGGGAAGCACCATCAATGCGCGCCGACGGGGTGTGTATGGCAGACTCAGCATCGCGATCCGATCTCTTCAGGTCAGCGCACATCTCCGCTGCGGTTTGGTAGCGGGCTGCGCGGTCTTTTTCCAGAGCCTTCTTGATGATCTCTTCCAGCCAGGGCGGAAGTTCAGGGTTCAACTCCCGCGCCGGGACGGGTGTACGATGCAGAATCGTCTCGTGAAGCGCAGCCACCGTATCCCCGGTGAATGCCTGCCTCCGCGTCGCCATCTCATAGACCACCAAGCCAAAAGAAAACAGGTCGGTGCGTGCATCCAGCTTCTCTCCGCGAACCTGCTCTGGCGACATGTAGGGCACCGTACCCATGGCCACACCCGTGAGCGAAAGGCTGAGATCATGGACTGGTGCGGTCTGCGTTTCCTCGCGTGCGAGGCCGTCGCGGTCGCCTGCATGGGTCAGCTTCGCCAAACCGAAGTCCAGAATCTTGGCTTCGTCCCGATTCGTGACGAAGATATTCGCCGGCTTGATGTCCCGATGGATTACGCCTTTTTCGTGAGCTGCTTCCAGCCCATTCGCAATCTGAATCGCAAAGTTCAATAATTCCTGCATCGTAAACGGGGCTGCTCTCGAGGCTATCCGGTCCCGCAGGGTTTGCCCTTCCAACAATGACATGGCGATGAAGGGCCGGCCTTCATGCTCGCCGAATTCGTAAATGGAACAGATATTGGGATGCTCGAGCGCGGAAGCAGCTCGCGCTTCACGCTCAAAGCGCTCCAGGACTTTCGCGCTGCTGCCCACTTCCTCCGGCAGAAATTTCAAGGCTACGCGGCGGCCCAGCTTCAGGTCTTCCGCCTTGTACACCACACCCATGCCGCCTCCACCCAACACCTCCAGCACGCGGTAGTGAGAGACTTTTTTGCCGGTCAGACTCGAAGCGGACGGTTCCGGCACCGGCGGCGCAGCCCCCGGGTCGAGCGGCAGCTTGCCAGGGCCCACCTCTACCCGTTCCACCAGCACCATCAGCCGGGAGCCACGTCGCGCCACGGTTTCGATGTATTTCGGATCCTCGGCCGAATCTCCCAACGCTTGGCGCAGCTTGTTGATTGCCGTGTGAATGCTGTGGTCGAACTCCACCACCGTATCGTTTGGCCAAAGCTTCTTCTGGATCTCTTCCCGCGTGACCAAACCGCCCGAACGCTCCACCAACATCAGCAGGATCTGGAAGGGTTGCTCTTGAAGACGAACTTTCCGGTCTCCGCGACGGAGCTCGCCTGCCTTGGGATCGAACTCAAAGGCCCCGACCCGCACGAGGTTTGGGAGCGCAGCTTCCACTGGGGACCAGCCTCGTGCGGAAGTTTAGCACTCTGGCGGGGTCGGTGGTATATGCGCCTTCCACAAATTATCGCTCCGACTCCATTGGAGTTTGCCGAGAGAGCCCTGGGAGATGTCCCGACTAATATCCTTGGCTTCAGCTAGTTAGCCGATGAGTCCCAGTTGAGCGCCAAGTGAGCGCTGGTGCATTGCAGTCTGCGACGGTTCAATACAAAGTCGGCGGCGTGAGCCCGATCGTATCGACAAGGATTTCAACTTGAAGAATTCGCGGGCCGCGATTTCGAGCCTTGAGAGTTTGCGATGAAACCGTTTGAGAGGAGAAAACATATGACATCGAGAGGATGGATGCGCATTTCACTGGTCGCCACACTGGCGATTGCCACCCAACTATTCGCACAGACTGATCCCGGCCAGCAGGCGCAGTTACAAATCGCCACATTCGACGCTCCCCACGCGGGGGGAGGCAGCGGCCAGGGCACCTACCCGCAAGACAACAACTCCGCGGGGACCATCGCGGGATACTACATTACCTGGGACAACGTGTTCCACGGCTTCTTGCGCGCCACCGACGGTACCATCACGTCGTTCGACCCCCCGGGCTCGGGCACTCTCAAGGGATCCGCCCAAGGCACGGTTCCTCAGAGCATCAATACGCGCGGGGACATCGCGGGACAGTACCAGGACGAGAACTACTTGTATCACGGCTTTTTACGCGCTGCCGACGGCACGTTCACCACCTTCGACTCCCCGAACGCGGGCACAACGGCCAACCAAGGGACTTTCGGCGAAAATATCAATAGGGCGGGAACAATCTCAGGGTTCTACCTGGACGCGAACAACGTCTATCACGGCTTCGTGCGCGCTCGCGATGGCGCCATCACCACGTTCGATGATCCGAACGCCGGCTCCGGCGCCTATCAAGGTACCGTAGTTACCTTCGAGGAAGGCATGAACGAGGCGGGAACAATCATCGGATGGTACGTCGACAGCAGCAATGTGCAGCACGGGTATGAGCGCGCTCCCGACGGCACATTCACTACAATCGACGGTCCGGGCGCCCTTTACAGCTTGCTTGGGGGTGTCACACCCGAGGGGGCAATCACGGGCTACTTCGCGGACGTCAGCTCCGTGTATCACGGCTTCCTGTACGTTGACGGCACCCTCACGCAATTCGATGATCCGCAAGCCGGCACAGGCGCCGGCCAGGGTACCGCTGCGCTCACCATCAACCCGGCAAAGGCAATTACTGGAATCTACATTGACGCCAACAACGTGCTGCACGGCTTCGTTCGCAGCCCTAAAGACGTCTTTACCACGATCGATGTACCGGGCGCGATCGCAACCCGTCCCGAGACCATCAATCCCGCAGACGCGATCACAGGATACTTCGTAACGCGAAACGGCGTGGCGCATGGCTTCGTGCGGACTCCATAGTCCCGCGGACACGCGCTAGTCGAATTGCAGAATTGGTCGCAGGCCCGACGCGAACCTGATTGTCTCGGAAATACCCGCAGCGGTCTCACGCCTGCGACTGATCCCGTGTCGAAGTTTTGTCGACTTCGCGGGAGACAGTTTCCCTTCCGAGTCCTCCGCGAAAGCCCGGACCGTGTGGTCGGTAGAGACAGCGGGCGGGCCGGGTCTGCACGAAGGATTCGAGATGACAAAGAATTTTGGTACAAGCTTTCCCCAAAAAATAACAAGGAGAAACAAAAATGAAAACGCCAAACCACACCACGCAGTTCAACCACAACCTCAAACCGGTCCGGCTCGCCGTTCTGGGCGCGCTCTTGCTCATCACCTTCGTTTCCGCTTCGATTCCAGCCGCGGCTCAAGACGCGGAGTCTCGACAGGCCCTTACTCTGGCCAAATTGAAAGGGACGTGGCAGGCCGGAATCGTGCTCGACGGTGGATGCGGAATCGGAAGCAAGCTCGTCACATTTACCCTGAATGCCAAAGGGACGGGCCCTGCCAGCTGGCAAGCCAACTCGGCGGAATGCGGTCCGACAAGCGGGACGGGGACGATGACGATCACATCTCTCAATGCAAATGGCTCGGGGACTGCTGTCCTGGCCATTAACTTTGTCGGCGACTTCAACATTCAGGTGTCCCTAAGCGCCCAGGTCATGAACCTGGTCGAAATCTCGGACTCTGGGAACTACGACGTCGCGACAGCGATCAAGCAGTAGGCCGGGGAAACGCAGCACGCAAGGCGGGGAGCCGGCAAAGCTCCTCGCCTACTTAATCACCCGAGGAACCCCGACAGTCCGGCTAATTGTTGCGAGGATGCGAACCGTGCTAATGCTAGTTTTTATTCGAACGCATAGTCACTCACGGGGAGGATTCAGACGCATGACACAATTAGAGAAAGAACGAGTTTGGCTTTCATTAGATAACTCCTGCATGGTGCCTATTCAATTATCCCCCCTAACTTGGCGGAAGTTATGCAGATTTGTAAACCCTTGCGGTCTAAGTTGTAATTGGCGAAACCAGGCGATTACACTAACTGAGAATCGCCGGGCCATAGTTAGTGTAATGGCGATTTTTCACCAACAACCGAAAACTAATCTATGGTTTTTCGGTGACGGAGGGCCGTTGACAACGCCCCGAAAAAGGAAACTGTACTGTCATGCCCGTCCCCCGAACAGCTTGACCACGTGCGCGACGAGAGCCGCCTAGCAAGCAATGTCGGGTGATTTTCGTCACTGACGGATCAAATCGAGACAACGGACAATTCATAGGAGAGTCGAAAGGGAATTCTGAATGACAACTGCAGGCCATTGTTGCCGGCGCAAGTCTCAAGTCGCGGGTCTAGTGGGATTCATGCTCATATTGGCCTTACTGAGCTGCGGCGGAGGCTCCACTTCCTCCATATCTCCTCCCCCAGCGAGCTTCTCTATTGGCGTTGCTCCCTCGCTTTTATCCATTGATGCTGGCCAGAGTGCAACTGCAAACATAAGCCTAACCCCAATGAATGGCTTCAACCAGACGGTTAGCGTGACTCTTTCTGGCTTGCCCTCTGGCGTCACATCATCACCTGAGTCACCTTTCTCACTTACCACAACCGGTCAAGTCGTTACTTTTAATGTCCCTCTCGCGGAGTCACTTGGCACAACTACCGTCAACGTTCAAGGTATTAGTGGCAGTCTTTCCGCCAAGAATGAGATCTCCCTTACCGTCACCCAAGCCCCCCCAGGCCTGCCAAATAGCCGCACGGACTTTGTGCGCACCGAGGATACTCCCTTAGCGGCGGTCTACGATCAGGTTCATAAGCTGATCTTCGCGAGCGCAGAACATCTGAACTGCGTCGAGGTCATTTCTCCTACAACGGCACAACTTATTAAGTGCATTCCAGTTTCTGGCGCGGTCGGGCTCAGCCTCAGTGCTGATTCATCGCAGGTTCTGGTTGGTGACGCATGAAGAAGAAGTCGCCTGGATTGACACCACTTCACTTCAAGTAGTTCGGCGTGATGTCATTCCACAGACACCTCAGATACCGAACCAAAGCCCAGGGATGAATTACGTCGTCGCGGCGCAGGCCTATCAAGCGGAGAACGGCAAGGTTCTCCTATTTTCAAATTGGGGCTGGCTCGACTTGCTCGGGGGAGGCTTCCAGCCTTCCTTGGTCGTTCAGTGGGATCCCGTAGCCGGCACCTCCACTCTACGTCCCGATGCAGGTGGCGGGGGTCTCGTGTCGATGAGCGCGGACCACTCCAAGATTCTTATCGGGGGCCAGGGGGTAGCGCAACTTTACGATTCCGCGCAAGACACTTTCACCGCCGTGCCAGCCGTGGGATACGAACCGGCCATGAACCCAGCTGGTACGCAGTTTGCTTTCATTGGTGGGTCGCCGCTGATCCAGTTCTTCAACGGGCAAATGCAACTCGTGGGTACGGTGAACCTGCCGCTCTGCTGTGGCTTGGCACCGTCCGGTGGCGTCTATAGTCCGGACGGGAAGTACCTCTATGTGATGCTTCCCATTCACCCTCCCGAGCTTGTCACCATAGATACGAGTACTTTCTCCATCGCTGGTACAGCCCCGGGATATTTCTCCGGTACAACTGTCGGTCACCCACAGGCCGCCGATTCGTCGGGACTGGTTTTTGAACTTGCTGATCACGGCGTGGCCATGGATGATTCCACCAACTTCCACGATCTCAGCAAAGCCGAAATGCTGAGCAGTTGTTGCGCCATCACGCCAGATGAAGGCCCACTCAACACCGCTACGATGGTTAACTTTACGACGCAGTCTTTCGGATCGCTGCCCGATGTCTTCTTCGGAGGTGAGCGAGCCATGAACCCCTATTTCTTCAATGGTGCCGACCAGCTCGCGGCCACCGCTCCACCATCCTCCACGGTTGGGCCGGTAAACGTGAAGGCCCTGGAAGCTAGCGGTTCGATGGCGTTCGTTCCCCAGGGCTTTGTTTATGGCATTGTGCCTGTAGAGTTTGGCCTGCTTGCGTCCAGTCCAAATGGAAATGTAGTGGCGGATTTGTTTGGCTATGGATTTTACGGTGATGAATCCGGTGCAAACACCCTGGTGAATTTCGGCTCTGCTTCATCGACGGTGGAAACGAATGGACTTGTTTCCGCCCAAATCGGCTATCCGTTTCCGCTGCAGCATTTACAGGTGAAAGTTCCAAGTGGGGCTCCGGGAGCCCAGAGCATCACAGTAACGTCGCCCGCGGGAACTGGAACATTTGCCCACGGGTTTCACTATGTCACGAGCGTTGTCGATTACCCCGCATCCGATAGCTTCAACTACGTGCTTTACGATTCGCACCGCAATCAGGTCTATCTGAGCGCGGGAGATCATATCGACGTTTTCTCCCTGGCTACGCATAATTTCAGCGCCCCAATTCAAGTTCCGAGCAACAGTGGCAAACGGCAGATTTTAGGGTTGGCGCTCACTCCAGACGGCTCGAAACTGCTATCGACAAACTTCAGCGACTTCTCGCTTGCGATTATTGATGCGGATGACCCGGGCACCGGGGCTGTGGCCGTCGATTTAACCGTTGCGGGGACGGGGCCGTTTCAGGTCGCTGCCACCAGCACCAACCAGGCCTTTGTCGCATGCGGAACAGTCTATATGGTTGATCTGTCCACGCTTGTGATCAATCCCGCCAGTCCTACGTTCACGCTATCCTTTATGCAAGGTTCGGCGGACGGGCAGGTCATAGTCGCAGCCGGAGCTGGCGACAGCGGTGGACCGTTGATGTCATGGCAAGCGGCGACGAAGACGTGGCAATTTGAGATAGCGGGCTTTACCGGAATGCCACATACACAGTTCTGGGACGATATCGCCATATCGGGAGATGGCAACGTTTTTGCGGCGAGCAGCGATGTGGACTCCGATTTTCCGTTTCCCTATATGGGAGATGCAAACCTGCGCATGACAGCTCGAGTTAACAACCCGGAATTTCAATCCATAGGCGAAGGGCCCTCTGTGCAGATCGACCAAAGCGGTGCTTTGCTCTATGCCATCACCGATGATGGAGTCGATATTATCGATACCCGAACCGGGCAGCTCCGTGAACGAGTCATTTTGGGTGAGCAGATTCTGAACGCCTTCGTAAAGACGTTCGCAATTACACCAGCGGGCGATCAGATTGTGTTGCTCACCACGTCTGGCGTTACGGTCGTGCAACTCGACAGCGTTCCATTAGGGATTGGAAGCGCTACTCCCTCAGCCGGACCGGGCGGCACTGTGGTTGCGATTCGCGGCACTGGGTTTGTCGCCGGTACATCAGTCAGCGTCGGCGGAGTTTTGGCGGCATCTTCGCTAGTGGACGCTTCAACACTAAAGGTAACAATTCCAACCTCGGCTGCAATGGGCGCTGCCCAATTTGTGCTGGCAAATCCCGACGGCTCTAAATTTACTCTGGATGCAGCGTTTCTTGTTAATTAGCGGCATGGCAGAAGATCGATTTCGGTCTCCTGCCGTTGCCCACGCTTTAGTTTTTGAAAACCGGCACCCCTGGCTTCGTCGTCCTCAGTTAAACGGGATGGGTTAACCGAAGTCAATTAGTATTATGGGGATGTTTCGCCAACCATCCTTTTGCGATACCATTCCTGCCCATGGAAATGGGAAGCGGGAAGCGCGTTGTAGCGGGTTTGCTTTCGGCAATCGTCCCCGGCTCGGGGCAAATTCTTAAAAAAGAAATGAAGAAGGCAATTCTCTACCTCGCGGTACTTGCTTTCTTGCTATTCCTTACGTGGACAGCGACATTGTACGACACGTTAGTTGGCTTTATGGTCCTCAAGATGGGTGCCATTGGCCTCGCGCTCATTGCAAGTCTGGATGCATTTCTGACAGGCGCGGCGAATAAACCTCGGCACTTGGTTCTTGTACCAATTTTGGCCGCCCTTTTTCTTGGCGATGCGCTGAGTGGCGGCATCATGCTGGCCAAAGGAGTTCGAGCTTTTTCTGTGCCATCAGAATCAATGCAGCCGTCTATCATGCCGGGCGACCGGATTCTCGTCGACTCATACTACAAAAACAGACGCCCACAACAGGGTGATATTGTGGTATATCTCTCGCCCGAAACTCCCCGTCTCTTCGCCGTAAAGCGCATCATAGGCGTTCCCGGCGACCGCATCCACCTGCGGAACGGCATCGTCTACCGGAACGACCAGAAATTGGATGAACCGTATGCCCAGCACAAGTTGGGAGACTACAACCCCTACCGCGACAATTTTCCGGCTGTGCCGCCGTCGGAAATGTATGGCGTGCGAAACGAGAGGTGGCAGCAGGAATTCCGTTCTCATTTAGAGGGCGATGACATTGTGGTTCCTCCGAACAGCTACTTCGCCATGGGTGACAACCGCGACGTGAGCTATGACAGCCGCTATTGGGGCTTCATCCCGCGACAGAACGCGATTGGACGTCCCCTGTTCATCTATTGGCCGCCCGCGCGGCTGGGTCATCGTCTTGCCGGATAATGCTCCCCGGCATCCCCGGACGGGGGTCATTAGTGTAATGGGGATGTTTCAACAACTGCCGCTTTGGAAGGCCTGAAACTTTGCCCGGCAAGGCGGGCTTGCCTGGTCCCGTTCCCGAGACTCGGGCCCGAGACAATTTTTTGACAATCGAGCGCTCGATTTCGACGTACAATCGAGGCATTGTAGTTCCCAGAGGGCGCTCCATGAAAACCCTGCTTGCTCTCGCCTGCCTTCTTTGCTTTACCTTTTCTCTCGCCTCTGCACAAAGGAATTCTGGCGGCACAACCACGTCGAGCCGCCCGCAGCCGACCACCCCCGACCCATTTTCCAGAGGAAGTATTTCTCTTTCCGGCAAGGTAGTGGTGGACGATGGTAGCGTGCTCACCGAGTCGGCGTTAATCCTGACCGTCTGCAATGGCCAGAAGCGAACCGAAACTCGTTCTGATTCGCATGGAAACTTTAGCTTCCAGTGGGGTAGCAGTTTCGCCGATTCTGAAAGCGACGACTTTGCCGCCGATCCAGTCTCGCGTACCACACCGGGAGGTCCTGCCGTTCACCGTGACCCGCGGACTTGTGAACTGCAAGCGTCGCTCCCCGGGTTCGTCTCCAATAGCATTCAACTCGCCGGGCGATTCTCCGGGCTAGACAGCGTAGACGTTGGACGCCTTGTCCTGCACCGTAGGGGCAATGTGGAAGGTTACACGATCAGTGCCACCACCGCGCAGGCTCCCGCACCGGCCCGAAAAGCATTCGAAAAAGGCCAGCAACAACAGAGGAACGGCAAATGGGACGAAGCGCAGACATCTTTCGAGAAGGCAGTCTCCCTATATCCGAAGTTCGCTGCTGCCTGGTTTGAGCTGGGGCGCGTGCAACTGCAAAAAAACGATCCGAGCGGCGCCCGCCATTCCTTCCGGCAAGGGATCGACGCCGACTCGAAGTATCTCGAGCCCTATCTTGCGCTGACACAACTTGCCCAGCGCGAGGGGAATTACAAGGAACTACTCGAAGTCACGGATCAGCTGCTGGCGTTGAATCCGGTCAGTTTTCCCCACGTTTGGCTTTCTAACGGCCTCGCCAACTACTTTCTGCAGAGCTACGGCACGGCAGAAAAGAGCGCCCGCCGGGGACTGCAAATCGATCCCGAACATCGTATTCCCGGACTGGAATATTTGCTGGGAATGGTCCTGTTGAAAAAGCCCAACTATGAGGAAGCGGCTGAGCATTTGCGCGCCTTTCTGAAGTTGGCCACCACGCCCGCCGAAACTGTCGAGGCCCAGAAGCAGCTCGACGAAGTCGCCCGCCTCTCGGCCGCCGCCAACTTGCCCGCGAGGGAAGATAAGTAGTCGTGTCGCCCCGCGCCCTCGCCTGCGTGGCTTGGGATCAGGCGATTTCACTAACTGAGAATTGCCCCCGTAGTTAGTGAAATCGCGATTTTGCGCCAGTTGAATCCCCTGGTCCCGATGAAGGGAATCTATTTCGTCGGC
>OBLW0100003588.1_pt1 | contig 12058 bp, 11 predicted proteins | sample 1520161 | NCBI WGS metagenome assembly OBLW01 (sample SAMEA3539309, study PRJEB22396) | soil metagenome | biome: tundra; feature: field; material: soil | place: USA | collected 2010-05 | depth 0.15 m
GGCCACGCCCGCGCGCTCGGCGGCGTCGGGCGCAGGGCCCACGCGGGCTCCCTCGCCGGCGAGGGCATGGGCGGCGCGCGGGGCCCAGACAGGGCGGCTGAGCGGCATCGTGGGCAAGAGCAAGTCCAAAGGTCTTGGATATCACGCGCCTGCCCGCGCTGCGCGAGCGCGGCGACGGCGACGGCCAGGGGAAGGCTAGGGAACGGCGACGGCGACGAACGTGAGCGAGCGCCCCCGTTTTCAAAGGCGGCCAAAACGGACTATGAAAGGCTCCCTCATGTCGACGGGCGCCGTCCGGCTCTACAACACGATGACCCAGCGGGTCGAGCCGCTCGAGCCCGCCGAGCCGGGGCACGTGCGCGTCTACGTTTGCGGGCTGACGACGTACGACCACGCGCACGCCGGGCACGCGCGCACTCTGGTCGCGTTCGACGTGCTCGTCCGGTTCCTCCGCGCCCGCAACTACCGGGTCACCTTCGTTCGCAACGTCACCGACGTCGACGACAAGATCTTGAAGCGCGCCGCCGAGCGAGGCGAGTCGCCGCTCGCGCTCTCCGAGCGAATGTCGCGCGTGAATGCCGACGAGCTCAGGGCGTGCGGCTGCCTCGATCCCGACCTGGAGCCGCGGGTGAGCGAGAGCGTGCCGGCGATCGTCAGGCTCATCGAGCAGCTGGTCGCGCGCGAGGCGGCGTACGTCGCCGAGACCGACAAGGGCCGCGACGTCTACTTCGCCGTCCGGGCCTTTCCCGGGTACGGCAAGCTCTCGCACCGCAACGTCGACGACCTCGTGTCGGGCGCTCGCGTCGAGCCCGGCGACATCAAGCGCGACCCGCTTGACTTCGCGCTCTGGAAGGCGAGCGGCGACGGGGGCTTCGGCTGGGACAGCCCGTGGGGCAAAGGTCGGCCCGGCTGGCATATCGAGTGCTCGGCCATGGCTGCCGAAGCCCTCACGCCGCACTTCGACGTCCACGGCGGCGGCATGGACCTTATTTTCCCGCACCACGAGAACGAGATCGCGCAGAGCGAGGCCGCATGGGGCGAGCCGTTCGCTCGCCTGTGGATGCACTCGGGGTTCGTGAAAATCGACGCCGAGAAAATGAGCAAATCGCTCGGCAACTTCGTCACGATCGCGCAGATCCTCGAGCGCAACGACGGCGAGGCCCTTCGCTATTTCCTCCTCGGCGCCCACTATCGCGTGCCGATCGACTTCGATCTCGAGAAGCGGCCCGACGGGCGAGTCGTGTTCCCGGGAGTCGACGAGGCCGAGCGCCGCGTCGACTATCTCTACGCGACGCGCGAGACGCTGGCCGCCACGGCCGCGGGCGCGAAGCCGGCCATCGAGGGCGACACGCCGGCCGCGAAGACCGTGCGGAGCGCGGTCGACCGCGTGCTCGCGGCGCTCGACAACGACCTCAACACGTCGGTCGCGCTGAGCATCCTCGCCGAGCTCGCGCCAGCCGCGAACGACGTTGCCCTACAGGTCGCGAGGGCGAAGAAGGACGCGAAGGCCGTCGCACGGGGCCAGGCCCTCGCCGCCGCCGCCCTCGAGGCGATCGACGCCTGCTGTCGCCCGATGGGCCTCTTGCAGACGCCGGCTCCGGTCTTCTTCGCGCGGACGCAGGCGCGCCGGCTGGGCCTCCGAGGCATGGATGCGGCCGACGTCGAGTCGAAGGTCCGCGACCGTGCCGCGGCGCGCGCTGCAAAAGACTTCGCGAAGGCCGACGGGCTGCGCGCCGAGCTCACGGAGATGGGCATCGAGATTCAAGACGTGTCCGGCGGCGACCGGACCACCTGGCGAGTTCTCGTCTAGCCGTGGCGCGGGGGCAAGGGAGACGTCCGTCTCCGAGGAACGCCGATCCGCTCGCCCCAATGAGCCAATCGTCGGCGGCGTAGCCCAATCGGCTCACCTGGGAGATGCGTCGACCAGCGAAGCCGCCCAATCGGCTCACCTGGGAGATGCGTCGACCAGCGAAGCCGCCCAATCGGCTCACCTGGGAGATGCGTCGACCAGCGAAGCCGCCCAATCGGCTCGCCTGAGAGATGCGTTCACCAGCGAAGCCGCCCAATCGGCTCGCCTGAGAGATGCGTCCACCAGCGACGTCGCCCGATCGGCTCGCCTGGAAGATGCGTTCACCAGCGAAGCCGCCCAATCGGCTCGCCTGAGAGATGCGTCCCCCAGCGAAGCCGTCCGATCGGCTCGCCTGGAAGATGCGTTCACCAGCGAAGCCGCCCGATCGGCTCGCCTGGAAGATGCGTCCCCCAGCGAAGCCGCCCGATCGGCTCGCCCGACTGTCGAGCCGCTCCGCGAGGGGAGCCCACGCCTCCACGGAGCCGATCGCCCGGTCAGCGCGAGCCATCACCCTGCCCCGCCGAAGGATGCGGCCCTTGGCGAAGCTCGTGAATCTCCCGGCGCAAGAGACCCGGTCACGAGCGAAGCCGACCGCTCCGCGAGCGCGAGGAATTCGCCTATCCGCGGGGCTGACGACCCTGCCCGAGACGCCGACGCGCCCGTCAGCGAAGCTCGCCAGGTCATCGGCGACGCCGATGATCCGGCCAGCGAAAGGGACACGTCGGCGAACGCGAACACTCCTCCCCTCGGCGAAGCTGACGACCGCGCGCGATCCCCTGCACCTAAGTGATTGGAATCTCAGATGGAACAACCTGATCGGTGCTCTAGAGACCGGCGGTGAGGGTCGCGAGGTCTTCGCCGAGCACGCGCGCGTTGTCGGAGTAGTCGATCGCGAGGTCGATGACGTGGACGCCGGGGGTCTCGAGGCAGCGGGCGAGGGTGGGCGCGAGGTCGGCGGCGGTGGCGGGGCGGTGCCCGTGGGCGCCGTACGCCTCGGCGAGGCGCACGAAGTCGGGGTTGCCGAGGGTCATTCCGAAGTCGGCCATTCCCATCTCGGCCTGCTTCCAGCGGATCATCCCGTACGCGTCGTCGCGGACGATCAGCACCGTGAGGTCGAGGCCGAGGCGAACGGCAGTCTCGAGCTCCTGGGAGTTCATGAGGAACCCGCCGTCGCCGCACACGGCGAGGACCTTGCGCCGTGGGTACACGAGCTTCGCCGCGATGGCCGACGGGAGGCCCGCGCCCATGGTCGCGAGCGCGTTGTCGAGGAGCAGCGTGTTCGGCTGGCGGCACGCGTAGTACCGGGCGAACCACAGCTTGTACATTCCGTTGTCGAGGCACACGACCCCGTCGTCGGGGATCGCGCGCCGCACGTCGGCGACGATGCGCGGCGGGAACATCGGGAACCGATCGTCGCTCGTGCCCTTCGCCAGGTGATCGGCGAGCGCGGCGCGGACGCGATCGAAGAACGTGAAGTCCCAGTGCGGCTGCGGCGTGATCGACTTGCCGATGCGCCAGACGGCGTTCGCGATGTCGCCCGTCACTTCGATCTGGGGAAAGTAGACGGGGTCGACCTCGGCGGAGAGAAAATTCAGGTGGATGACCGTCGGTCGCGCGCCGTGCATGACGAAGGGCGGCTTCTCGATGACGTCGTGCCCCACGTTCACGATGCAGTCCGACGCCTCGATCGCGCTGTGCACGAAGTCGCCGTCCGACAGCGCGGCGGTGCCGAGCCAGAGCGGGTGCGTCTCGTCGATGACCCCCTTGCCCATCTGCGTGCTGAAGAAGGGGATGCCGACGCGGTCGACGAGCGCCCGCAGCATTCGCGAAGTCAGCTTGCGATTCGCGCCGGCGCCGACCATCAAGAGCGGACGGTGCGCCCGCTCGATGGCGTCGACCGCGCGGGCGATCGACTTCTCGTCGGCGATGGGGCGGCGGTCGTAGCTCGCCGGAATCGGCGCGGACTCGCTGCTCTCGCGCGCGACGTCTTCGGGAAGCTCGATGTGCACGGCCCCCGGCCGCTCTTGCTGCGCGAGCCGGAAGGCCTCGCGAACGCGAGCGGGGATCGCGTCGGCCGCGACGATCGATCGCGTGTACTTGGTGAGCGGACGCATCATGTCGACCACGTCGACGATCTGAAAGTGTCCTTGCTTCGGGTTCTTGATCGGCTTCTGCCCGGTGATCATCAGCATGGGCATCGCCCCGAGCTGCGCGTACGCCGCCGCCGTCACGAAGTTCGTGGCGCCGGGCCCGAGCGTCGAGAGGCACACGCCCGGCCGCCCCGTCAGCCGGCCCCACGTGGCGGCCATGAACCCGGCAGCCTGCTCGTGCCGGGTGACGATGAAGCGAATGTCCGACGAGCGCAGCGACTCGAGCAGATCGAGGTTCTCTTCGCCCGGCAACCCGAAGACGCGAGTGACGCCTTCGGCCACGAGGGCCTTCACGAACAGGTCCGACGCTTTCGCCATGCCGCCAACATAGGGCCACTTCTTCGCGGGGCCCGCCCCCCCTCCTTCGAGTCCTTCGAGAGCGAGATTGGCCGCAGAGGCGCAGAGGATCGCCTCGCCCGAACTCTCCGCGAGAGCCTCGATCTCCGGCAGCTCGCGCGAATCATCGGCGTCTCGCTCTGAGTCAGTCGCCGATCGACCCGACGAGCGCCCCGTTCGCCGCGTCGTAGACCTCGAGCGACGACGTGCGCATCACGTAGACCCGCGTGGCCGACATCGAGAAACCTTCGGGCGTGTCGATGCCGATGAGCGGCTGCAAGGTGACGTCCCAGACACGCTGCCCGGAGCGGGCGTCGAAGGCGGTCAGGTAAAATGCCTTGGACGTCTTGTAGGGCGCCACGAAGCGCCCCCCCGCGAGGGCGTCCATGACCGCCGTGCTCGACTCTTCGACGCCGGCCTGATCGCCCGACGCGAGCGCCTGCTGCCAGCGGACCGCCTTGGTCCTGGGATCGAAGCCGACGACGATCGGCGTCGCCGTGCCCGGGTGCTTCTTGCCGAACGCGACCGCGAGGTCGCCTTCTTCGATCACGTTCTCGGCCTCGAAGCCCGCAACTTTGGGCGCGACGTCCGGACCCTTGCAGCCCGGTCGAGCGTCTCCGCGCTTCAACCAGCCACGGCAATCGTCGCCGGACGAAGCGTACGAGTCCGGGCACCACGCGGGTCGAGGAGAGAGCGTCGACGTGCCGGCGTCGGCGTCGAAGAGAACGTTCTTCTCGTCGGTCATCTCGATCCACACGTGCGCCTTCCCGTCGGGGGACGCGCACATCCCCTTCGCGCGATCGGTGAGCTTGAGCGTCCGCGTCTCGTGACCGGTGGCCAGGTCAACCACGTGCAAGTTCGCGCGGTAGTCGGTGACGATGACGTCGCGGCCGACGACCTCCGCGAACGTCGAACGGTAACCCTCCGAGTGGGTCCCGAAGGGACCCACCTTCCAGACCTGGCCGAGCTTCTTGCCCTCGAACGCGGCGATCCACAGCGCGTCGCCGCCGCGTGACCGGATGCGACCGACGAACCCCTCGACGCCTCCGCCCCCGACGGCCGCCGGAATCGGCGGTCCCGCGACGGTGTCCCACAGGAACGTCGCGGGGACTGCGATCGCGATTGTCGACGACATCTCCGCGATGGTCGGCACGAGCGAGCTCGTCGATCGACCGCGCATCGAGACGAACGCCACCACGCCCACGACGATCAGCGAGAACATGCCGCTGAAGATCGAGCGGCCGACCGCGCGGCGCACCGGTGCCCCGAGCGGGCGCGTGCCCGGCCCGATCACGATCACGCGCTGCGGCGGGTTGAACTCGGGCGCGGGCTGAAAGCTGTGGCCGCAGTAGCGGCAGACAATTGCTCGCCCCGGCGGCGTCGCGTCGAGTTGCGCACCGCAGACCGGGCAGTTTCGGGCGAGGACGTCGCGGGGTTGACTCATTCAGCCGTCCGCCGAAGGCGAATCGCTCAACTTTACCACGCGCCCACGCTCGAAAATTAGTCGCCGTCGCTCGAATCGAACGGCGCGTCGGCTGCCGAGTCGAGCGCAGCGCCGTCGGCGTCAGGCGTCTCCGCGTCGACGGGCATGGTCGCCTGCGCGTCGGGCATGGGCCCGGGACCCGCTTCGCTCGGGTTGCACGCGAGAACCCCCCCGAAGCCCATGCCCCCGGGGCCGCCCGAGCAGCGGTACCCGCTCGGGCAGTCCTGGGTGGTCGTACAGAGCTGAAATCCGGGCGCGGGACAGGCGCTTGCGCACTGGAGCGTCAAGACGAACCCGTTGGGGTCGAACGGCTGGAACCCCGGCCCTCCCGAGGCGTCGAAGGCGGAGGCGTCGAACGCCGACGCGTCGAACCCGGCCGGCAGCTGCACCGAACCGCAGCACACACCGGCGTCGCAGCTCGATGGGCTGTTGCAACTCACCTGGAAGGGCATGCTGCACGTCCCTCGATCGACGCAGGTGCCGATGAGGCCCGAGAAGCAGCAAGTCTGGCCCCCGGTGCACAGCTGGTCGTAAACGGGATTGCAGGCCTGGGCGCCGGCGTCGAGCCCGGCTTCAGCGATCGATCCGGTGTCGGTTGCGGGCCCGCTGTCGTGGGCGCCGGGGGGTTGACTCGATGACGTTGCGCAGCCGATGGCAACCACGAGGCCGCCGGCTATCGTGCCGGAAAAGCAGAGCTTTGCCCCGTTCATCGCTCGAACCACCTCCGGACCGACACGACCTACTCTTCCGTAGCCTTAACTCGCGACCAGCGCACGCATCTGTCTCATGTCGGTCACTTACGCGATATTTTTCTTCTTATGTTGTGATTTGTTTGGGCTTTCTCTCCCCTAACTTTTTGTTCGCGGGGCGATTCGTGGCGGAGTGAATTCGTCGCGCTGGCGTTCGTCGAACGGGGCGACCATCTTGAGGACCATGCAGGCGAACTGGATACGCCGACTCGCGGGGCTCTCGACCCTCGCGGCCCTCGTGGCCTTGGCACCCGGTGCGCGCGCCGAAGAGGAGTTCGAGGTCCGCGTGTTACAGGGCAAGGTGATGGTCGAGGCCAAGGGCGACTGGCACATCAACCTCGAGTTTCCCTGGAAGCTCGTGATCGGCGACACGAAACTCGACAAGAGCAAGTTCACCTTGAGCGAGAAGACCGCCGTGGTGTCCGAAGTGCCGTCCGGCGTCGGAAAGCTGCGCGGCGCCGTATGCTCGCACGACTCGTGTCACACGATCGAGCGCGAGATCAAGATACCGTGACGTCCGGTTCGCGCGCCGCGCGTGGCGCGCCAACGCCCGGGCCGCCGAGGCGAAGGGCGCCCGGCCTCGCGGCTCCGGAACGATACGTGCTCCGCCGTCGCGCCAGATGACGTCGAGAGACTTTCTGCAGGGCGCAGCACCGGCGCCCGCGGCGAATCGCCACGCGCTCGCCATTTCGCCACGACGAGCGCGTGCGCAGACGTCGTCGATGCGCGTGCAGCACCAAGCCGCGCGGGAAGGCGTCCTGTGCTCGGCGTGAACAGGCGCGGCCGCAGCGCCGGACGGCGATGAAGACCATCCTGGTCGTCGACGACGACTCCGGTCTGGTCGAAGTGCTGGCCGCGACGTTGTCGGATCTTGGCTACAGCGCGCAAACGACGACGAACGGCGCCCAGGGGCTCGCCGTCATGGCGGAACACGCGCCGGACCTCGTTCTCCTCGACTTCATGATGCCGCTGCTCGACGGGCCGGGCGTCCTCGAGTGCATGCGATCCGACCCGCGCCTCGTCGGGGTGCCGGTGCTCCTGATGAGCGCGCTGCCCGAGTCGACCGTGCGCGCCCGGTGCTCCGGGCCCCTCGTGTTCTTGCGAAAGCCGTTCGCGATCGACGCCCTCCTCGACGCCGTGCAGCGCGCGCTGGGCGCGGTCGCCTGACGCGCGTGCGTTCATGCGCGTGAGCGATCGGCGACGGGGAACGTGGCCGCCCAGGCCTCCACGGAGCGTCTCGTCTGCACGTGCGGGTCGAGTCCGGCTTCGGTGGCGCGATTGTCGGCGGCGGTGTTGTCTCGTCGCGCGATCTCGTCGGTGAGGATCATCAAGAGCAGACCGTCGAACGCGAGAGCACTCTGGCAAGGATCGTGAGCATCCCGGAGAGGTTCGCGCCGGTCGCCGCCCCTGTCACCGGCGAATCGCTCCGGCCGACGCGGTATGCTGGCCCTCGGGCCCCCGGCTCTCTGCCCTGAAAATGAATTCTTCGTCATCACAGGCCAGCACGGGCGTCGAGGACGAGCTCTCGGGGCGGCAGCGCAGGGTTGCTGTACAGTCCGAAGGGCGTCGCGACGCGGGCTTGCGATCGCGATCGCCTCTGGAGCTCGACGAAGGGAACCGGACGCATGAACGTGTCTCGTTTTGCCTCGCTTTTCTTGCTCGGCGCGTCGGGCCTCGGCGCGGCCTGCGTTGCTCTAAGCTGTCGCCGTGAGAGCGGCGGTTCCGCGGGCAGCAAGGATGCCGCAGTCGATGCCCGAAGTCCGGGATGCGGTGCGAGTCCGTCCGCGGGGCCCGCAGTTTGCGACTCGACGAGCGCCGGGCCTTGCTCGCTCTCGGTCAACGGCGTTGCCCGAAGGTATTACGTCGTACGACCTGCCGACTACGACCCGCGCATAGCCTACCCGCTCGTCTTCGCCTGGCACTATTCGTCGAGCACCGCCGAGGCGCTCCTGCCACCGGCAACGAACTACGAATCGGCGTTTTACGGCGTACAGCCCAATTTTACCGAGGCGATTTACGTCGCGCCCCAGGGACTGCCGCTCACCGACGGTGGAACCGATTACGCCTGGGCAAACACGGGTGGGGAGGACGTCGCGTTCTCGCGCGCGATGGTCGCTCGGATAGAGTCCGGGTTGTGCGTTGACGAGACGCGCGTCTTCGCGACCGGCATCAGCTACGGCGGCGCGATGGCGAACGTCCTGGGCTGCGAGGCTCCGGACGTCTTCCGCGCCATTGGCGTCATGTCCGGATGGCTGTACTTGGCAAATGGTCAAAAGTGCCAGCCCGGAGCCGTTCGGGCCTGGATTACCCACGGAACCGCCGACACCGCAGCGAACATCTCCGGAGACGAAACCGCTCGCGATCAGTTCCTCGAGGAAAATGGCTGCGACGCCACGCACACGCGTTCGGTTAGGTTGGATGAAAACACGGTGTGCACCGTCTACGATGCGTGCGCGACCGTCGGCGAACCGGTCGTCTGGTGTCCCGTCGTCGGCGGGGACCACGTCATCCAGAGCTGGGCCGGCGCGGCGATCGCGAGCTTCTTCCAGGGAGTTGTCAGCGGCATGCCGACCGACGCCGGCACCGGTCTGGCGCCGGCGGACGGCGGCATCGCGTCCGACGCGTCCGGTGCGGGCGACGCCACGACGCCACCGCCGCCGCTGACCGTGACGAACGGAGCCGCGATGGCCGGCCCATGGACAGGGTCCGTCGAGACGTTCGTCACCGCGAATGCGTCGGCGGGCACGACGATCATGCCTGCGTGCTTCGGGGGCGCTTGCTCGCCGCCACTCGCCGCAACGCCGTGCGCCTCGGGCACCGTCGGCGTCGACCCGACGTACTCGACGGTGGCCGGGATCACGTTCGATTTCGAGGGCGCCGACGGCGGGCCGACGACTGTGGCCATGTCGGGGACCGGTCTCACGATTGCTTTCTCCAATCCCGCGGGATCGGGCCTCCGGGTGGAGTTCGTGGACTCAAGCGGCGCGTTTTGGTGCCACGATGTGGGCCGCGTCAGCCCCGTCACGATTCCACTCGCAAGCTTCAACACTCAGTGCTGGACCAACTCGGGGCAAGCGTTCGTGCCAGGATCGCAAGTGGCCGCGATTCAGATCATTGCGCCGAGCTCCGCTGGCGGCAACACGCCGTTCAATTTCTGCTTCAGCGGGGTCGGGGCGGAGTGAGTGTCGCATGCGGGTTTGAACCAAGCTGACGTGCTGACCCACGCGAATGCGCCAAGCGATCCGTTCCCGGTGGTTGCGTCTTGCGAACGGTGCCGAAGGACGGCTGGAGCCGGTAGGCAGGGATGCTTGACCGCATGGTGGCGCTCGTTGTCGGCCTGATGTCGGACTACCGGCAGTTTGAGCTGCATGCGCCCGAAAACTCTGGCCCGTCGCAGAGCACCAAGGCTCGTCCGGTCGGCGAGGGTGGGGTCCGCTTCTGCGGCCGCGTTAGCCGAATGGTGGTGCGTGGAACTCCAGGCTAATTTTCGGCTCTGTATCTTGTGGCGAGCCATCCGACGTACCAGTCCCCAAGATCGCCCCGGGTCACGAAGCGCGCGCAATTGAGCGCCCACGCCGGTACCGGCCCGAAGAGAAAGTCGGTGGCGCGTAGCCTCCTGAGCGCGTGTTTCTCGTCGGCCGCCCGCGGTCGCGCGAGAATCACAACAACGATCTCCTCGGGCGTTCCTACGTCGATCGTCTCACCGCCACGCCCATCGCCGACGAGAAGGGCAGCGAGTTTTGGACCCCACGAACGACGCGTTCTCTCGAGACGCAATTGGACGCGCGTGGTGGCTTCTCCAGCAAGCCCGGGGGCGGTTCGCATCGTCCTCCGGTCGTCACTCATTGCTCTGATCTTTCGGGGATACCGCTGAACGTCGACGAGCTCCTGACGGTGCTCGGAGGCCCGTTCGATTCTCCGCGTGACCGGGAGGCTGACAGTGGCCCTCGGAGGCTACGGGTGCTGCGGCTTGTTTGCGTGGCAGCCCGGCCGGAGGAGCCCGAAAACGATGTAACCTCAGGCGGCGAGTGCCGCGACGAAGGGACTCATTGAAACCTCTCCTTGCTGGACGATTCGTCACTTTGCACCGCCTGTGCCGCGACGACGGCGGACGAATACGGGAAATTGCAGGTGAACTCGAGTGCTCGGCGTGCAAGCCATGCGGCGGCCCGCAACGCGTGCGCCGAGGGCGAGAGCCTTGCGCGGCCTCCGCTTGGCCGTGATCGCTTGCTCGACTTCGGCACTTCGAGCGATCCGCTTGCGCGTCTGCGTTCAGCGAGTCGATTGCTCGCTCCACCAGAAAGGCCGCACCTTGCGCCCTGCCGGATTGCCGATGCGTACGGGGCACCGTTTTCCGCGCGATCATGCGCTCGCCATCGTCGAAGTGGCGACCGGACACGCTGCGTGCGCGAGCTGTCACGTGTCGTCGCACGGAGAGCCCCGCGCCGACCGGGCGACGTGCACGGGAAGCTGCCACCTCGACAAGCGCGATCACCAGCCTGGCGCGACGGCCTGCAGTGGCTTTCACGTGTTCCGTCGTTGAGGCGTGCTCAAGCGGGCCGATTCCACGATGCCGTCGATGTGCAGCGCCTTGCCGTTCGCCGAGATGAGGGGCGCCCGTCCGCGGCGAGCATGATCTCGCTGCCGTGGCAGTCGGACCGGTCGCAGGAGAGGGACGCGGTCTGCTGCGAAGGCGGGATACCGTGGCACGCGCGGCACTTGGACGAGCGCCTGACGTATCGGCCTCACGTACTCCCGTGCCGGCACCAATCTTGAACACGAGATCGTTTCGAAGATGCCCAGCGCCACGCCACCAAGCGCCATTCGCGACCGCTTCGTCGCCGACCATCGCAATGTTGAAGAGATATGTATGCGTCTCCTCACCGCGGTCGAAGCGAACGAGGGCCCTGCGGCGGCGGCCCTGTGGAATGAGTTCTCGGGTCGGCTCACCAAGCACCTCGAAGCCGAAGAGCGCCACCTCTTTCCGAAGATCTATCGCTCGAACCCCCGAAGCGCTCGGGCGCTGGTCGAGGAGCACCGTCACATCCGCTCGCGCATGGGCGAAGTGCGCACGGAGATCGAGAAAGGGGCCGTGCGCCTCGAGGCGGCGCGAGGATTCATCGCCGAGCTCTGTGCGCACGCGCGCCACGAAGAAGACGTCATGTATCGCTGGGCCGACGAGAACCTGGCGGCCGGCGAGACGGAGACCCTCTTCGAAGCGCTGGCGCCGCGAGGCTGACGAGCGCGACCCCCGTCCTGGCTAGTGCGCCGGGATCCGCGAGAAATCCAGGGCGTCGGCGTTACCTTTGAGCGCCCATGCTTGAAGCCGTCCTCGTGCTCGCCGGCGCCGTGGCGGACGCCTTTCGCCCGCGCTGGGCGTTGCTCACAGAGATCGCCTTGCTCCGCCACCAGCTCGCCGTCCTTCAACGCTCGGTTGCCAGGCCGCGCGTGACGCGGTTCGACCGAATCGTCCTGGTCGCACTCGCCGCCG
>OBLW0100003589.1_pt1 | contig 12058 bp, 12 predicted proteins | sample 1520161 | NCBI WGS metagenome assembly OBLW01 (sample SAMEA3539309, study PRJEB22396) | soil metagenome | biome: tundra; feature: field; material: soil | place: USA | collected 2010-05 | depth 0.15 m
AGCGAACCCAACAGCTTCTTTCCAGTCTTGGGCGGCAGAAGGCGCCAGCGGACCTGGCGTTGAAGCTGCGGTTGGCAATTTCGCGCGAGGCTTCGCAAGCGCGTCGTCCACGATATGAAGGCGTGATGGTTCGGTTGGAGAATGCGCTGAACGCTTTCATGGTTCCGGCCACGGCGGGACTGGTGAGTGCAATACTAATTTTTGGACTATTGCTAGGTTTCTTTGCCCTGCCGGCGGAATTGCGTGCCAGTAGCGGAGATGTTCCGCTGATGCTGTATACCGGTCCTCAACTGGAACAGTCGGCATTCGGTACTTCATTTGGAAGTTCACTCGGAAATATGGGTGACGACGCGGTAGTAATCGAAGCTTACGTGGACGCTAACGGACGGGTGGAGGACTACCGCATTCTGTCACAACCGGACGATGCGAAAGCGGTGTTGCCGCAGTTGAAGAACCTGCTGATCTTTACGACGTTCCGTCCGGCGCTTTCGATGGGGCGCCCAACGAATGGGACAGCCGTTCTTTCATTCTCGAAGATCAGCGTTAAGGGGTAGCGTTGTTCAGAATAAACGGATGCCCTTATTCATTCCATTCCCGTCATAATTCCACTCACCGCTCTTATTCGAATTTTGTTGCCACTCGTCGCGCTGGGTTTGACCGCAAATTCAGCAGTTCGTACACTACTTCTGGCGCATCCATCTATGCATGAAGTCCGTAAAAATTCCTTGAGGCGAATCGTTCGCCTCGCGTTCGTGCTGACTTTGAGTGTTTTATTCGCCGCATCATCCACGATGGCGCAGAATTCTCCTCAGGTCTCTCTTGAAACCAGCGAAACATTGTTCACCGTACTGACCGCAATCAACACATGCGGGTATGACCAGGAACTTAATATTTCCGATCCACTGCGCCTTCAGATTCGATCGGAAGTTGCGAGGTCAGTGGAGAACACGGCTGGAGCGCAGGATGTAATCGGTCCGATGTGTTTGTATTACCGACAGCACCAAACGTCTGATCCTGCGCGCGATCTTTCGCAGTATGTATCGCTGGCGCTGTATCTCGAGGCGCCTCCAACTCTCGTATTAAAAGTGAAGCCGTCGGAGTTGCCTCCCGACGCGGCGGTAGGAGCCGACATCGCGCCGCTGATGCAGGCCTTCTATAAGAAGATTGGCTTGCATGCAATCTGGGAGCGCCATCGCGCGCGCTATGCCGAGCTGACCGAGATTTATCACGCTCCGCTGTCGAAGATGACGTTCGACACGGAGATCTATCTCAAGATGCCGTCGGCGGGTTATCTGGGACGGCAGTTTACGGTTTATCTGGACGCAATGGGTGCTCCGGGTCAAACGAATGCACGCAACTATGGCACGGATTATTTTGTTGTGATGTCACCGACTGCGGGCACTGCGATCAAGATGCAGCAGATTCGACACACCTATTTGCATTATCTTCTGGACCCGGTCGCCTTGAAGAACGGAACGGCTTTTAAGCGGTTGGATCCTCTGCTCACGGTGGTGCAAGAAGCTCCAATGGACGACGCGTTCAAGAGTAATGTTTCACTGCTGGTCAACGAATGTCTGGTGCGGGCGATCGAAGAACGGTTGAGCAAAGTGCCGGATGCGGAAAAGGCGCAGCATATTGATCGTGATGATAAGGAAGGGTACATTTTGACGCGTCATTTTTATGAGGCGTTGGGCAAATTCGATAAGGATCCTGCGGGTATACGGGATGCGTTCGCGGAACTGGTAAGTACGATCGAAGTTGGCAAAGAAATGAAGCGGGCAACGCAAATTCAGTTTGCCGCGGAAGCGACTCCCGAATTGCTGCAGGCCGGGAACCGGAAGCAACTGTTGCTGAACGCAGAGCGGAGGCTGGCAGCCGGCGATCCTGAGACGGCTCAGAAGCTAGCTCAAAAAGCTTTGGATGATCAGGAGGAAGATTCAGGACGCGCGCTCTTCATTCTGGCGGAAGTTGCCACGGCGAATCGGGACATGGAAGGGGCACGCACTTACTTCGAAAAGGCACTGCAGACGGCGCATGAGCCGAAGGTGATCGCATGGTCGCACATATATCTGGGGCGCATTTTTGACTTAAAAGAAGACAGAATGGCCGCAGTCGATCAGTATCGGGCAGCGTTGGATGCCGCCGGTGTAGGGTTGCCGGAAGCTAAGTTGGCCGCTCAGCACGGAATCGATCAGCCTTATGAACCTCCGGTAGAAAAGCAGCCCGAGCAAGACTAGGCAACATTCAAAACCTTTAGAAATGGCCTGTTTTGGGCGCAATCCGACATAATGAGTTTTTGGCTTGCGGCTGCGATATATTATGGCCCGTAGGCGGATTGCATTTAGAAGGCGCAGACAGCCGAGAGTGGCTATCCCCCAATAGGGAACGTACGGTATCTACAATTTGATTAAGGGAGACGGTATGAAGCGATCAGCAGTTATTCTGGTTTTAGCAATTCTAGGGATAGCAAGTTTGGCGGCTTCGGCCGGAGCCCAGGCCGGCGGACAAGCGGCACCTGCAGCCACTCAACCGGCTCCAGCGACGCAAGGAAAACGCCCTCCGCAGACTAAGACACAGCCAGAGTTCGATGCCTGGAAGGCGGCGGCCGCGAGCACAGATGCGGCGGCGGCCGAGAAGGCGGCTGACGACTTTGCTACTAAGTTTCCGGACAGCGAAGTGCGCGTACTGCTTTACAAGAACGCGATGCGGCTCTATCAGAACGCGAACAACGGCGAGAAAACAGAAGCGATGGGGCGCAAGGTGCTTGCTCTTGATGGAGACGATCCCGAGGCGCTGGTGACGGTCTCCGAGGTGATTGCTGAAAGAACGCGCGATACTGACATCGATAAAGACCAGCGATATGCCGATGCGATTTCGATGGCTCAAAAAGCTATGCAAACATTGGATACGGATTTGAGCGTTCCAGCAGGCACGCCGCAAGACCGGATCGACGCCTACAAGTCTGGAGTGCGTTCACAGGCGTATTCGATTGTCGGCACCATTCAGTTCAAAAAAGAAAAATTCCCTGAGGCGCAGGAAGCGTTGCAGAAGTCGATTGACGCTTATCCGACCGACCCATCGCCTGTCGATGTTCTGCGTCTGGCGCTGACGCTCGACAAATTGTCGAAGTATCCCGACGCGCTCAAGGTGGCGAACCGAGCCGTGGACCTCACGCAGAAACAAGAGACCAGCGTGATCGGGACTGCTGCGCGACGCGAACGTGATCGTTTGCTACAGCTCACGGGTGGCACGGCGCCGGCGACGACTCCGCCTCCGTCCAAGAACTGAACATCACACAGGGGCCGATTGCGCAATTTCCAACGGGATGATCGGGGGCGCGGAAAGACGCGTCTCTATCCAGTTCGACTGCGGGATCGATTATCATAAGTGGTTGATCTTCTCGATTGATCTTCACAGTCCCTTTCAATGAAATCACGCGAAATGGTGGAATTAGAAGAAAGTCTGGGTCATCATTTTCAGCGTCCGGAACTACTCGAACAGGCGCTCACTCATAGCTCCCAGGCGCGCGAGGTAGAAGCGCTGTGCCCGGGCACGGGTTTGTCCACCGGGGACAACGAAATGCTCGAGTTTCTGGGCGACGCTGTGCTTGGGTTGGTCACCAGCGAGTCGCTCTTCCATCGCTTTCCTAAATTTCAGGAAGGGCATCTGTCGAAACTGCGCGCACATTTGGTAGGACAGCGGCACTTGCTGCGCGTGGCTGAGCAATTACAAATCGGCCACTACATGCGACTTGGGCGTGGCGAAGAAAAAAGTGGCGGCCGAAACAAGGCGAGTTTGCTGGTGGATGCGCTGGAAGCAATCTTGGCTGCGCTTTATCTCGATGGCGGATGGACTGTGGCCCGCGACTTCATTGTGCGGGTAATTGTGGAACCGGAACTTGCCCACATGAATCTGGAGACGAGCGCGATGCCTGTCATGGATTTCAAGTCGGCGTTGCAGGAAGCGCTGCAGGCGAGGGGAGGCACGCAACCGGTTTACACACTCGTGAAGGAAGAGGGTCCGGAACACAAGAAGACATTTACCGTCGAAGTGAGATTGCCGGAGGCGACAAGTCAGTTCGTGGGGCGCGCGCAAGGTGCCACGAAGAAACGGGCGGAACAGGAAGCGGCGCGGCAGGCATTGGAACACCTGGCGACGTTAACGTAGGCGCAAGAATCTAATAACGAGAGCGGTCAGACAGGACGTCGCGGCATAGACGGGTACGAGCGGTCCGTCGCTTGTTCTGCATGAACATCTAATTTGTTTGTGAAGTTAAGTATGTCGTGGGGTGAAAAGATTTCCGCCGGCGATTGGCCAGCGACCATTCAGTCGGTTGCTGGAACCGTCGTGATCGCTGTTTTCGTGGTTACGTTCCTCGTGCAGGCCTTCACAATTCCATCAGAGTCAATGGAGCAGACGCTGCTGATCGGCGATTATCTGCTCGTCGATAAATTGTGCTACGGCGGAAGCGTGGGCTGGAACCGACTCCTTCCTTATCGCGACGTTCGGCGGGGCGACGTGATCGTCTTCCACTACCCCGTGAATCCGGCGCAAGATTTTGTGAAGCGCGTCGTCGCCATCCCCGGAGATCGGCTGCGGTTGATCAACAAGCGAGTTTACGTCAATGGGACTTTGATAGAGGAGTCTTATGCGCAGTACATCACGTCGCTCCGCAATGCTTACCGAGATGATTTTCCGCGCACAGAGTCTCCCGACTATGGAGTGGATGCGAAATGGTGGAAGGAAATGCCGAAACTTGTGGAAGACCACCAATTGATCATTCCTGCAGACCACTATTTTGTGCTGGGCGATAATCGGGACGACAGCCAGGATAGCCGGTACTGGGGATTCGTTCCTCGAGAAAATATTATTGGACGGCCGCTTCTAATCTATTGGTCCGCTGGCAATTTGAATAATGATCTTCCCGGTTCACCAACCGTGGGTGATAGACTTTTTCATCTCGCCTACGCCGTTACGCATTTGTTCCAGATTACGCGCTGGGAACGTACTTTCAGGTTAGTGCGTTGAGTGGACACGCGCTGCCAAGAAATTTCACTCTGCTAAGAAACTTATAGAGCGGGTATAAAGATGCCGAAGATAAAAGAAGAAGTGGCCGTCAGCCAAAACGCCAAAAAACGCGCTGATGAAGAAACGGTTGAGCAAAAGCCGAAAGAGACTACCGTAGAGTTCCTATCCTCACTGGCCGGGGTGCTCGTCACCGGATTATTCATCATCACGTTTGTTCTGCAGGCGTTTGAGATCCCTTCCAGTTCGATGGAAGATACGCTGCTCATCGGTGATCACGTATTCGTTAATCGCGAGCAATTCGCACCGCCGACTCACTGGATGGGGCCGCTGATGCCTTATCGCGACGTCCACCGCAATGACATTGTGGTATTTCTGTCGCCGGAAGAGCAGGGCTTGTTTGTCGTTAAGCGGATCATGGGCGTCCCAGGGGATCACATCCATTTGCGGGATGGAGTTGTGTACCGTAATGGCGAGAAACTGGTTGAGCCATACGTTCAGCACAAACAAGGTGACTACAATCCTTATCGCGATAACTTCCCCGCTGTTCCGCCGTCGGACATGTATGGAGTGCGAAACGACAAGTGGACGCAAGAGCTACCTTCACATCTGGAAGGTGGAGACATCGTCGTGCCCCCGGACAGTTACTTTGCCATGGGCGACAATCGCGACGTGAGCTATGACAGCCGGTACTGGGGATTTATTCCACGCAAGAACGTAATCGGACGTCCGATGTTCATCTATTGGTCGTTCATCACGCCACCCGATCAATACCAGATGCGTAGCGCGGGCGATCGGCTGGGGTTCATCGCGCACATCATCATTCACTTCTTTGATGAAACCCGGTGGTCGCGAACGCTCAAGCTGGTGCGCTGAGAAAGATTCTGGATGGATGCCAAGGTTGCGAAAAACGTAGTGCAGCAAAAAGAGGTTGTTGATGTTAATGATGAGAAGCCGCGTGAGTCTGCGGTGGAATTCCTGGCCTCTCTAGCTGGAGTTCTCGTTGCCGGCCTGTTCATCATCACATTTGTGCTGCAAGCGTTCGAAATACCCTCGGGCTCCATGGAAGACACACTGCTCATCGGAGATCATTTATTTGTGAACCGTGAGCAATTCGCCCCTCCGGCGCGCTGGATGGGACCTCTGATGCCATACCGCGAGGTGCGGCGTAACGACATCGCCGTATTTTTCTCGCCAGAGCAACCTGGCCTGTTCTTAGTGAAACGGATCATCGGCATTCCGGGTGATCGGATCCACCTGCGCGAGGGCAATGTATATCGCAACGGTGAAAAGTTGGTGGAACCGTACGCCCAGCACAAGAGGTCGAATTACGATCCCTACCGCGACAACTTCCCTGCCGTGCCTCCGTCAGAGATGTATGGGATAACGAGCCAGGATTGGCTCGCGACGATGCCCACTCATATCCAAGGTGAAGACATTGTGGTGCCCCCGAATCGTTACTTTGCCATGGGTGATAATCGCGACAACAGCAAAGACAGCCGTTATTGGGGGTTTATTCCGCGACAGAACATCATAGGGCGGCCGATGATTATCTACTGGTCGTTTGTTACGCCAGAGGATCAATACATGATGCGCGACGCTGGGGACCGCATTGGATTCCTTGCGCATACCATCATTCACTTCTTCGATGAAACGCGCTGGTCGCGGACCCTCAGGATTCCGAAGTGACAGTTCGACATTCCCAGCGCAGGATAGTAATCCTCGCCTCGCTCTTGCTGATCCTTTTTCTGTTCCTATTCCGGCCAGGCATATACAGATTACGAAACCGCATCGCTGTCTCCATCGGAAGCGCTTTAGGGCGCAGAGTGGCGATTGAAAATGTGCGCTTGCGCCTTCTGCCGCGTCCCGGCTTTGATCTGGAGGGATTGGTCATTTACGACGATCCGGCATTCGGTGAAGAGCCGATGATTCGAGCGCAGGAAGTCTCAGCCGCGATCAGGCTCCGATCGTTGCTGCGCGGACGTCTGGAAATCGCCCAACTGAGCGCCAATGAACCCAGCATAAATCTGGTTCGCAACCAACAGGGACGCTGGAATTTGTCGAGCTTACTTGAGCGCAACGCGCAGATTCCGGCAGCGCCGACTCAGAAGAAAGCTTCGGAGCGGCGGCCAGCCTTTCCTTATCTTGAAGCCGGTCATGCGCGGGTCAATTTCAAGATCGGACAGACGAAGAAATCTTATGCGCTCGTGGACGCCGATGTCGCTCTCTGGCAAGATTCGGAGAATTCATGGGGCGCTCGCATAAAAGCGGAGCCGATACGGACGGACTTGAATCTTACGGACACGGGTCTGCTTCAAGTCAACGCTTCGTGGCAGCGGTCTGCGAACTTGCAATCCACTCCAGTGCAGATCAACGCACAATGGCGTTATGGCCAACTCGGTCAAATCACCAAGTTGATGAGCGGCAACGACCGCGGATGGCGCGGCGGAATCAATGTAACGGCGCAGATGTCCGGTACTCCCGAAGCCCTTCATATCACGAGTCAGGCGGTAATCGACGACTTCCACCGCTACGACATCGCTAACACTGAGAGTGTGCGCCTGGCCACAGCTTGCTCGGGCAAATATAACGCGGCCATGGGGAGCCTGACCGATTTGCTGTGCCAATCGCCTGTGGGCGAAGGAATGGTTCAGTTGCGTGGGAGTCTGTCTTCTTCCGTAGAGAATGGCAATTACGATCTGAAGCTTGGGGTGGAAAAGGTTCCATTGGTCGCGTTGATTCGATTGCTGCGCCAAGCGAAGAAAGATCTTCCCGCTGATCTCACTGGTACTGGCTCGCTGAGTGGCGAGTTTCGCGCAATTCGGAACGTTGACCGGAACGCTGACCGGAAAGTTGACAGAAACGCTGACCAATCTGCGAGTTCAACTTCGGGATCGCAATGGAGTGGAACCGGACAGGCGACGGGAGTTCGTCTGACGTTGAATCGTGGCTCCAGCGAAATTAAGTTCGAAACAATTCCGCTGGCGCTGACGCTCGCCAAGTCGGGGATCGGCGAAGGCGAGAGAATCGGCCATCCGAACACAGACGCGCCCAAGAAGAAAGAACGTGCTGGGATTTCTAGTGAACGCTACGTCCGGATTGGACCGGTCTCGATGACGATGAACTCATCGGCGCCGGTCACCACTGGTGGTTGGATTTCTGGTGCTGGCTACCGTATTCTTCTTCTCGGGGACATGGACGTTAAAGATTTGTTCCGACTGGAAACCGCGCTGGCTTTGCCAGTAACGCGGCCAGTAGCGGAAGGTTCTGCGAAGCTGGATGTGAGCGTTTCCGGCGTATGGCGTGATTTTGGGCCTCCAGTCACGACGGGAACCGCGCAATTGCATAACGTTCGCGCTGCTCTGCGTGGATTCAATGCGCCGATCGAGATCAACTCGGCGACCATGACGCTTACTCCGGAAATGGTGTTCGTGGAGAAGCTTTTTGCTCACACCGGAAACACACATTGGAGTGGCGAGGTCAAAGCGCCAAGACACTGCTCTGCGACGGGCGCAAGCGGAAGTCTGATTCCTGATCCGAACTGCGTGGTTGAATTCGACCTGACCGCTGACCGACTCTCGACTGCAGATCTCGCGGACTGGTTAGCGCCTCATCCCGCGAAACGTCCGTGGTACCTCATATTGAATTCCAAATCCGGGGCCGATTCAGCTTCGGATACGACGCTGAACCCCTCAAGGCTACGCGCGCTGCAAGCAAAGGGAACGCTGCATATTGGCCACTTCGATCTAAGGAACATGCCTGTTACTCAGATCACGACCAAACTCGAATTGGATCGCGGCAAGATCAGCTTAAACACATTGCGCGCGCAACTGTTGCAGGGGACGCATCAAGGAACCTGGATGATCGATGCATCCAAGCCTGTGCAAGAGTCTTCAACTCAGAATGTCTCCGCGAGCGATTTGAAACAAACGAGCGTCCGCTACCACGGCGAAGGAACTTTGAAAGACATCTCGCTCGCCCAATTGAGCAAAGTAATGGGTGATGATTGGATCACGGGAACTGCGGAGGGCAGCTTTGATTTGGCGGGCGGAGCCGAAAGCTTTCAAGAACTGGTCGAGCACTCCGATGGTAACTTAGACTTTGTGATGCGCAATGGCGGATTGCCGCACGTTGAAATTCCAGGCTCGATCTCCGCTCTTCCAGTACATCGCTTCGCGGGGAATCTCAAGCTCACGAAGGGCGTTTGGGCGCTTTCTGAAGCAAGGCTCGAATCGCGCGACGGCTTTTACCTGGTTAGCGGAACAGCCTCCGCAAGTAACGGCTTCGATTTTGTGCTGAAGCGTGGCGATGAACAATCATGGACGGTTACAGGACCGCTAGCGAAGCCGCAAGTTTCGCCGGGCAATCGAACGGTCGCGAGTGGAACGGTGGCGAAAGAGATCGATACGGGATCGAAGCCTGCTAAACCGTAGAACCAAGTTTGCTTGAGACAACTCTCGCTGCGTTTTCACCAGAAGAAATAGCTTCCTGATAAAACTATTTCTCTACTTCTATGCCCTTCCAGAATGCTACGTAGTTTTGAATCTGCTTCGCAGCTTGCTTTGGATTGGGATAGAACCACGCCGCATCGGCGTTCGATTTTCCATTTACTTCTACGTTGTAGTAACTCGCTGTGCCCTTCCAGGGACACTCGGTATGTTTTTCGCTTGGTTTGAAAAATTTAGTCTTAATCGCGTCAGGTGGAAAGTATTGATTGCCTTCTACTTCGACGGTTTGACTGGATTCCGCGAGGACTACGTTCTGCCAGGTTGCTTTCGCCATACCATAAGTAGATGGCGGAAAACTGATCAAGACGCAAAGATTATTTTCCCTGAGCTTTGAGGAAAATGGCGGCCGCAACTTATAGTCTTGCGCCCGTTCGGTCTGATTGCTTAGGCGATTGCGTAGCGCGGCGCGCGATCGTTCGTACGCAGGATGCAGAGTGCGTCTTTCAGCGAAGAAATTTCAAACACCTGCGTGAGGCGCGTTGCTTCGAGCAGTTTGCGGAAGAACGCTGGAGGATTCACCAGCTTCATCTTGGCAGACTTCTGCATCGCCCAACGACGCACCAGCAGCAGAGTTCCCAAACCACCAGCATCCAACTGATCGACTTCAGAAACGTCGAGCACTAACATGCGCACGCGGTCGAGCTGTTCGATCCGGCGCCGAAGCTGATCGAGGGCTGCTCCGCGAACCATGCGTCCTGAACAGTTCACGATGGCCACGTCCTGCAAACATTCGACTTTGAATTTGAGTTCCATATGTCTCTTCATACGAACCTTCTTTGGAAAAAGTTCCGTGATTTCCCGTTGTCCTTGATTGGACGTGGAAAGGGGGCAAAAGTAATCATCTGAAAAGCAATTAGCGAGGATTGATTCTCTGAATGTTACAAATGTGTGAATTTCAAGAAAGGCCCACAAAATGCTCGACTTTTGTCGAGTTTCAACGCGAGATCCTCAAGAACGAAACATCTACAAGCCCGCCTCGATTCGTGATCTCGGATCGAGAAGATCGCGCAACGCGTCGCCAATAAAATTAAACGCCAGCACCGCAAGCATCACGGTCACGGCGGGGAAAAGCACCAGATGCGGCGTGTCGAAAAGATGCGAGCGCGCGTCGTTCAACATCGATCCCCAACTTGCGGTTGGAGGCGGCACTCCCAGTCCTAAGAAACTCATTGTGGCTTCGGCGAGAACCGCGCCCGCCATTCCGATTGCGGCCTGCACAATCACGGGCTGAATAATATTCGGAAGAATGTGTCGGGTAATGATGTGGAAATCTCCGGCACCGAGAGCGCGCGCGGCTTCGACAAACTCACGTTCGCGCACAGCTAACACTTGCGCGCGCACCAGGCGAGCGTAACCGACCCAACCTCCGAGTGAGAGCGCAAGAATGAGATTGAAAATTCCGGGACCGCGGAAGGCGACGAAGGCAATGGCGATAAGAATTCCGGGGAAAGATAAAAACGCATTCATCAAGACGACGTTGACGAAGCGATCGACGCCGCCACCGTAGTATCCGGCAAGGCTGCCGATGATGAGGCCGAGGATGAGCGAACCGGCGACGACGCTGCTGCCGACGAGCAGAGAGATTCGGGCTCCCCAGATGAGGCGCGAGAGAATGTCGCGGCCGAGTTCGTCGGTTCCGCACCAGTGCTGAGCAGAGGGAGTTTGCAAGCGGTTCGGCAAATCGATCTGCGCGGGATCTTGCGGAGCGATCCAGGGCGCGAAGAGGGCGGCGAAGAGGAAGATTGCGACCAGCACGAGTCCCACAGCCGCTAGCGGATTGTGGCGGGCGAGGCGCGCGCTGCGCTCTAGTTGCCAGTTGCCGGTTGTCAGTGGGTTTGTCGCCACGCGTTTGCGGTTGTATGCGCCTTAAAGGTCTGCCTGTGGTGCATTGTCTCATGCATGAGAACACTTTTACCGAATGAGAATGTACCATATGTGGTACACTAAGAATGGCTAGAAATGGCTAGTGAGAGAACGCCGCGAAAAGTCGAACTCGTATTCTTTCGCAATGACGCTGGCGGCGAACCGGTCCGCGATTGGCTGAAGGAAATGGGCGAGCCAGATCGGCGCGCCATCGGGACCGACCTGTTGCGGGCGCAATGGCGTTGGCCGGTGGGAATGCCTCTGTGCCGTCCTATGGGGAAAGGTCTATGGGAGGTGCGAACCGACCTTGACGGCAACCGCACGGCACGTGTGCTGATTTGCTTTTGTCGGGGCTGTCTGGTGGCACTGCACGGATTCATCAAGAAAACACGGACCACTCCCGAGGATGATTTGGCGCTGGCGCGCAAGCGAAAGAAGGAGCTGGAGCAATGAGTAAGAAGAACATGGGATCGAGCATTGACGACTTCTTGAAGCGGGAAAACATCTTTGAGGAAGCACAGGCCCAAGCCGTCAAGGAGGTTGTCGCCTGGCAACTGGCCAAGGCGATGAAGAAGAAAAAGATTTCCAAGGCGCGCATGGCAGTCTTGCTGAAGACAAGCCGCTCCCAAGTAGATCGGAAGAGCGTCGTGTAGGGAAAGAGG
>OBLW0100003591.1_pt1 | contig 12054 bp, 10 predicted proteins | sample 1520161 | NCBI WGS metagenome assembly OBLW01 (sample SAMEA3539309, study PRJEB22396) | soil metagenome | biome: tundra; feature: field; material: soil | place: USA | collected 2010-05 | depth 0.15 m
CGTGAAGATTGATGATACCCGGCATCACGTACTTGCCGGACACGTCATTGACGCTGGCACCGGCCGGGACCTTGAGTTGCGAGGCCGGTCCTACCCACGTGATCCGGCCGCCATCCACAATCATCGCGGCGCTGGATACAGGAGCGCCGCCGCGCCCGTCGATCAGGGTAAAGCCCTTGAAGACCAGGCCCTGAGGCATGGCGGGCAAACACAGCAGGAACCCTAAGAGAACGCGTTTCATTTGGTCCTGGTCCTCGCTTCTTCCAGCACGCGGCACGCCCGCGAAGGATTGAACACGCCACAAGAGCAAAAACGGGTTAGATAGCTGACGGCCTGTTCGGGCGTCCGGCGGCCTTCTTTAACCCAGTCGATCATTTTCTTCGCCAGGGACGAACTCACCATCCCGTGGCCGCACATGGTGGACAGGGTTAACACGTCCTCGTTGGGGAGATGCTCGGTATTCCCCTCGAAGCCAAGCGAATATCCAACGCTGTGGCGGCAAAGCCCCGCCGCGTGACAGCATTGCTCGGCTCCGTCGATGGATGTAGAGACATTGACACTCAAACCGAGGTCGGCTTCGCGGACTTCTTTCAGGAAGTCTTCGGCTGCGACTCGATTGTCGAAAACCGCCGCGGCCGTTGTCAAAGCGTCCAGACCGGCAATTACGGCGTCGAAATCAGGCGTCCTGTTCCGCTTCCAATGCGAAAGCGGATTGATGGATCGGGAAGGACGCAGCGCGCCGCCGTGCCGCCCATCGCCCAGGTTCACGGGATTGTACCGGCGGGCGATTTCGAGGAACCGGCGCAACCGGGGGACGGCGTCTTCGTCATTGCGCCCCCGGCTGCAGATGGCTATCACCACATAGTCGTCCCGAAAGCTATCGGCATCTCCAAAACGGTGCAGAGTGTTGGTCATAGCGAGACGGCCTCCACCTGAACTCCCTCCTGCTTCTTGTTGGTGATTCTCCCCAGTCCGGTGTTCGTCTTGGCGCGCTCGAGTTTATATCCGAGACGCTCCAGAATGGGCGCCACCACACGCTCCTCCCCATCCGCATCGCATCGCGTCCCGACGCCCAGCGCGACCACCGTATCCAGCCGTTTTTCCACGTCCCGCACCAGCAGGATAATCTCTTCGGTGCGTTCGATCGGAACCTTGATCTCGGCGATCGCCGACATCACTTTCTCGTTGAGTATATCTTCCCGGAGAGTGCCCGTAGCCACATCGGACATGAGCGAGGTGACCGGATTCTTCTTCTCGAAGCTCACACCGGCCTTAGCCAGGGCCCAGCACATTTCCTGGATTTCCCGCATCCATACGCCGACGCCTGGACGGCCGAACTCGATGGTAAACCCGACCTCACCTACCTTTACCCGTCCACTTACGTCGTTGGTCTTGACCTCCTCGGTCCCACGGCCTTCGATACCGGTGGATTCGTGCGGCACCCGGGGATCGGAGAAAGCGCGCCGCACCACGCGCGGCCACGTAAGTTCTTCCGGCTCGAACGCCGCCGTCGGGCAGACGTCAGGTTCGGGGTCAAATCGAAGGCGCATCATCTGGAAGATCCGGCGCGCCGCCCGAACCAGCGTCGGGTTGAGGTGCTCCTGGCTTAAGCCGTTGAAACAGGCGTAACACTCGACACACTCGTGCAAGTTGACCGTAGCTCGCTTGACCACCGGGTCGATGTAAATCGCTCCCATGGGGCACACGTAAGTGCAGTTCCCGCAGGCGACACACTTATCCTGGTTGATTTTCACGGTTCGACTCCTCCTCCTACAATAACGATTCCCCGACCGCCGAACGGCGGGGATCGATCCGGCTGACCAGCAGGGCCGAAAACAGACAGAAAGCACTGGCCAATATGAATGGCGATTTCCATCCCAACAGGGTGGCCAGGTACCCAACCATGACCGCCGAAATCGCTCCTCCCAGATTTCCCCAGGTATTCATTACCGATGACACAGAGCCGCTGAAATTGCCTCCGATATCGATGCACATTGCCCATGAAACGGCGACCGTGAGTTCCAGCCCGGCGAGTGCGAGAGTCAGGCACGCGAGGGCCAGGACGGCGTTGTTCGTCAGCACTCCTGGAATCAGCGCCAAGCCCGCAATCACGAACCCGGCAACCGAGACCGAGAGACGGCCACGCCGCAGGTTATTCCATTTGGCCACCAGTTTATCAGACAGCAAACCTCCGCCAACGTTGGTCAGGGTTGCGGCGAGCAACGGGAGACTGGCAAGCCCCGATTTGAGCTCGGTGAAGTGCCGGGCTTCCCGCAGATAAGTCGGGAACCACGCCAGATACAGCCAGACAACCCACCCGTAGCAGAAATAGACTGCGCTCAGATACCACAGGTGACGAGTACGGAGAATGTGCCGCCAAGGCACCGCCCGTTTGGGCGGTATCTTGGAGCGGTTGGCGGCTAACAACTCCAGTTCGGGCTCGTTGACGCCGGCGTGTTGCTGTGGCACGTTGCGATAATACACGTACCAACCGAGTGCCCAGAGAACCCCCACGGCGCCGAATATCCAAAAAACGGGTCGCCATCCCGCGATCCTCATCAGGTATACCACGAATAATGGCGCGACCGCTGCCCCCAAGCGGGATCCGGAGTGCTGAAAGCCCTGCCCGAAGGCTCGCCGCCGCACCGGCAGCCACGGCACCAGCGCTCGAGAACCAGCCGGAAAACCGGCCGCTTCGCCCATTCCAAACAAGAAACGCGTGACGCCCAAAGAAGTCGCGCCGCTGGAGAATCCCGTTGCGGCGGTGAACACCGACCACCAGGCCATGGCACTCGCCAGCACAATGCGGGGCCCAAATCGGTCCGCCATCCAGCCGCCTGGCACCTGAAAAAGAGCATACGACCAGTTGAACGCGGAAACGCTCCAACCCATTCGGATCTTACTGATATGGAACTCTCTCATGATCGCCGGTGCGGCTACGCCGATCGCCCCGCGCTCCATGTACATCATGAAGGCCATGAGGAAACTCAGGGACAGGACGTAGTACCTGACATGCGTAGCCCGATCACGCACCGTTGGCTCCGAACCGAGGGTGGCAGCGCACTCGCCGGCCCCGCCCTGGGTCGAAACGATTGATTTCAAAAGGCTTCGAGATCTGTCCTCCAACGGTACTTCCCCTCGGTACGATTTTATATCGCACCCTGAGGATAAAGCAAGAGAAAATGTAAAATGATAGATCAACGAGCACGGCGTGCGGCTCAGGTTGCGATTGGCATGAGAAACTTCGGCGCCGGTCGGATGATCGAGATCCACCCAACGTCCAAGGTCCTGGAAGCGGCCGCCTTCCAGCTCCGCTGTGCCGGCAAGCCCCCGGCCCGCGGCAGCCGGGCCAAGCCGGACGCGTGTGAATTCTACCTCAAGGCGGCGAGAGCAGTCCTGGCTCCCAGCAAGTCCGGGTCGGCCTCGATCGCCAGCTCCAGTTCCGCCTTCGCCTTAGCCGCGTCACCGAGACCCAGGTAGCCGAGGCCCATCAGGTAATGCGCATTGGCTGCCCGGAAGCCCGGCGCCAGTCCTCTGCCACCTCGGCCGCCGCGGCCGGCCTCGGCGGGCGCCGGCTGATTGAGCGCAAGTTGGCCGGAGTCCACGAGGTTCTGGAACATCGCCTTGGCCTTGTCGGCCTGGCCGAGTTTCTGGAGGCACAGCGCCTGGTAGTAGGGTTGTGCTCCGCTTGCCGCGACAGCTCCGCCGCCTCCCGCTCCGCCGCGCCGTCCCGGCCCGGATGGTGCCGAGGTTGCGGCCCCCCGGTTCCAGGATTCAGTGGCTTTGGCGTGGTCGCCCAACCCTTCGTCCGCAAGCCCTGTCAGGTAAGCAACCTCGGCGTTGCGAGCGCCGCCTGCTCCGCCAAACCCACTCGAGGGCAGGTTGTCGGGCACCGTGACAGCCTTCTCGAAGTCGGCGAGCGCATCCCTATACTGCCTGCCGGCCAGGGATTGCTGGCCGCGCAGGATGTGAGCGCTGGCCCACTGAGCGCTCACGTCGAGATTGGCGCCTTCGGCCACCGCGAACTTGCGGCTGGTCATCATCCGGATGGCATCGTCGTACTTGCCCCCCGCCACCTTGAGCGCGACGGCCCGGTTCTGAGCGTCATCGCGCTGCGCCACGACGTCCTGATTCTTCTCGAACAGCCGAAGGCGCTTCTCGATGGGTGTCGCGGTCTGCTGGTAGAGTTCGTCCAGCTCGGCGAAGTGCAGGGCGTACTTGCGGTCGAGCGAAACCGCTTTCTCCAGTTCCGCGATAGCCCGGTCGAGATCGGCCGCAGGCTTTTGGTGGGTGTAGGCCGTGGCCAGGTTGCGATGGACGATAGCGAAGGAGGGGTCCAACGCCTCTGAGGTTTCCCACAGCGCGGCGGCCGCCTGCGGCTGCCAGTCGTACAACAGATTGCCCAGGTAGTAGGGCGCGCGCGCATCGCGGGGGTTCGCCTTCATGGCGGCCTGCAGCACGTCGATTGCCTCGGCCTGGAAGGGGAAGACGTAGTCCGGCGGCATGGTCATGGCCAGCTTGAAGTATTCGGAGGCCTTCGGCGCCTGGCCCAGTTTCTCCGCAAAGCTGCCCAGATAGTAGTAGGCCATTGGGTGGATCCTGGACTTGTCGGGGGCCGCGGCGACCATTTGCAGGAGCACGTCCGTGCCGTCCTGCCACAAGCCGGCGTTGAGGTACTCGGCGGCCGTCTCCTGAGCCGTTTGCGGATGATCGATCATGGTGGACGTGAGGATCTTGGCCGCCGCGGGGTCCTTGGAGGCCAGCCAGCGTTCGGCCATGGACCGCACGTCGAGGGGGTCGATACGGTGAGCGGCCGTGGACAGCAACTGCAGAGCCTCCTTAGGGTGACCGGTGCGGCGCAATACCGCCGCCTTCAGGTTCTGCGCCCGGATGTTCAGCGCATTCGAGTCGATCGAGCGGTCCACAAAATCGAGGGCCGCGGACATATCGCCGCGCGCGCTCGCGATCTCGGCCAGCGAATAGTAGCCGGCAGCCTTCCAGGCCTGGCTCCAGGTGGCCTTATAGAAGTTGGTGTAGGCCTCGCTGGTCTTGCCTTCCGCCTTGAGCGTGGCCCCCAGGTAATAGATGGCCTCGGCATCCTTCGCCGCGGTGAACTGGGCCGTCGCGCGCGCGATGGCCGTTCGTAGATACTGCTCGGCTTCGGCGTATTTCGCCTTGGTGTAGGCGGTAATGCCCAGGACGGTGTTCACGCGCGAGTCGCCCGCATCGCGGCGGAGGGCCTCTTGCCAATAGGGTATGGGGTCGTTGACCGGATCGTGGAACTGCTGCGCGTGGAGACCGATCAGGTATAGTTCCTCGTTGGTCTTGACATCCGCCGGCGCGGGGGGCGCCGTCACACCGTGAGGGACCGTTTCGGGGGTCAGCCGGACGGGCGAATAGGAGACCAGTTCGTGGCCGTCGTCCGAAAGGGAAGCGACCAGATCGTGCTCATCGATGCCGGCCGGGACGGTGACCTGCGCGGTGTAGGGTTTGGCGGGGTTGATGGCCACGGTCTCCTGGAGCAGGACTTTCTGGCCCGCCTTGAGCGTGACCTTCGCGGCGGAATGGGCCGACGTTGTATAGAAGCCAATCTTGGCGGCGCCGTTGGCCACATCGAGGTTCACCGCGGCATCCAGATTGGCGTTCTTTACGCCGCCGATGTCCCGGAATGGGTACCAATTCATCGAGAACGAGCGGCCCTCGTAAGGCTGCAGCCAGCTATAGTCCGGCTGGTTGTCCGAATAGGCGCCGGACATGAGTTCGATGTAGGGTCCATCCGAGTCGGTAAGATTCGCGTCCCAATTGCGCGCTCCGGCATTCGTGCCCCACTCGAAGAACTTCTTGCCCGGCACGATATTGTGGTCGGCGACGCTCATGGTTCCCGCCTGCTTGCCGTGGTCATAGCCGGCGAAGAAGTCGTCCTGATAGTTCCAGGCAAAAATCGAGGTGGAGGAAGGATGGTTCTTCCACCAACTGACGTCGACACCCTGGTCATTGATCGGCCACCTGGTGAATTCGCGCTTGAAATGGCCGGTGCCCAGTTGCGTGCTGGGCGGGAAGATGACCTGGTACTGTTCGTTCACATGAACCGCCACGTTGGCGAAGCAGAGCATGGTGTTCACGACGGGAGTGCGGTTAAGGATTCGCAGCGACGCTTCCAGGTAGGATTTGCCCGGCCTGACCGTGTAGCCGACCGCCCACCGCATCCGCTGGCGCACTTCCAGTTCGCCCACCCACACGGTCTTGCTGCCGTCCGCGTTCTCTTCCACCTTGTACTGCACCGGGAGGAATGTGGTGGCCCGATGGTGGTGGTTGATGTTCCACTCCATACCACCGGAGATCCAGGCGCCGATAATGCTGATCAGCGCAGGCTTGATGACGTGCTGGCGGTAGATGAAATTGTAGTTGTTGGTCTTGTCCAAACCTTCGAAGATGCGGCCGCCGATCTCCGGGAGGATGCCGATGCGGAGGTATTCGTTCTCCAGGTAGACGATCTTGTAGGTCTTGTCCGCCTTCTTGCCGGTGAGAACATCGTACATGGGATAGGGATACACAGGCGCCTGTGCCCCCTGAGACGCTCGCCCGAAGTAGAACATCGGGTTGGGCTCCGGGTCCCCGGCCAGGTAGGTTGGGATGACAATGGTCGTCTCCCGCACCGTCACGGCCGGGAGGTCGGCGGCAGGCAGCGGAATGGACACCGCCAGGAACACGATGCCCAGCATCGTGCGCGCGGACAGACCAACACGTCTACCGGCCGGGGCGAACCCGCGAACCTGCTCTCGGCCTGAAACGATTGATTCCACCAGGCCCCGGGCTTCTATATTGCTGCTTGACGATAAAGCAAGTTAAAATGTAAGATGATAGATCAACGGGCAGGCACTCATGGTCAAAGTTGCGATCATTGGCACGGGAAACATCGGCACCGACCTGATGATCAAGATCCTGCGCACATCCCAGATTCTGGAAGTGGCCGCCTTCGTCGGCGTCGACCCCGAATCGGATGGTTTGGCGCGGGCTCGCCGCATGGGCGTGCCGGTGACGGCGGAGGGAGTCGATGGTTTGATGAAGGCGTGGGACTTCGCTGAAATATCCATTGTGTTTGACGCTACGTCGGCCAAGGCGCACCATCTGCACGAAGCCCAGCTCCGCCCTTACGGCAAGCAGCTTATTGATTTAACTCCCGCCGCTATTGGTCCCTATGTCGTGCCCGTGGCCAATATGGGTGAGCACCTGGGGGCGCCGAATATAAATATGGTCAGTTGCGGGGGCCAGGCGACCATCCCCATGGTGGCAGCCGTGAATCGCGTGGCCAAGGTCCACTATGGCGAAATCGTCGCCAGCATCGCGAGCAAATCGGCCGGTCCCGGCACGCGCGCGAACATCGATGAGTTCACGCAAACCACCGCCCGGGCGGTCGAGCGGGTGGGCGGCGCGGCCCGCGGGAAAGCCATTATCGTTCTCAACCCCGCCGACCCTCCGCTCATCATGCGCAATACCGTTTTTTGCCTGATCGAGGATGCCGACACCGATGAAATCGAACACTCGGTCGAGAGCATGGCCGCCGATGTCCGTTGCTACGTGCCGGGTTACCGGTTGAAGCAGCGCGTGCAATTTGACCGGATCGGAGGAGATCGTCCCGTCGCGATTCCAGGTATGGGTACGTTCCACGGGCTCAAAACAAGCATCTATCTTGAGATCGAGGGCGCCGGGCATTATCTTCCCAAGTACGCAGGCAACCTGGACATCATGACCTCGGCTGCATTGCGCACAGGCGAAAGGCTCGCCGAAGCGAACGGAGGAAAGGCGCAATGAGCGGGTCCGGCCTCTACGTCCAGGACGTCACCCTTCGTGATGGGATGCATGCGATACGGCATCAGTACTCGATTAGCCAGGTGGTTCAGATCGCCAAAGCGCTCGATGAGGCGGGTGTCGACGCCATCGAGATCAGCCACGGCGACGGCATCGCTGGTTCGAGCTTCAATTACGGTTTCGGCGCTCACACGGACTTCGAGTGGATTGCAGCAGTCGCCGAGAACGTAAAACGCGCGAAAGTGACCGCCCTGCTGATACCCGGAATAGGAACGGTTGAGGACCTTCATAGCGCGTACCAGGCAGGAGCGCGCAGCGTGCGCATTGCAACCCATTCCACCGAGGCCGACATTGCGAAACAGCACATCGAGCACGCCCGCGCCTTGGACATGGATGTGGCCACGTTCCTGATGATGTCTCACATGACGCCCCCGGGGGAACTGGCGCGCCAGGCGCAACTGATGGAATCCTACGGCGCTCATTGCGTTTACGTCGTCGATTCCGCGGGTGCTTTGCTGATGCACGAAGTGGCGGAGCGATTCCGCGCCTTCAATGACGTGCTCGACCCGGCAACTCAGAAAGGCATGCACGCCCATCACAACCTGGGTCTGGGTATTGCCAACACGATTGTCGCGATCGAAAACGGTGCGACGCGCGTCGATGGATCGCTTGCCGGAATGGGCGCCGGAGCCGGAAACGCTCCGCTGGAGGTGCTGATTGCGGTGCTGAACCGCCTCGGCCTCGAACATCGCTGCAACTTGTTCAGGTTGATGGACGCAGCGGAGGACCTGATCCGGCCCCTCCAGGATCGGCCGGTGAGAGTGGATCGCGAAACCCTTTCGCTGGGGTATGCCGGCGTGTACTCGAGCTTTCTGCGCCACGCGGAGTCTGCATCCGCCCGGTACGGCGTGGACACAAGAGACATCCTGGTGGAACTTGGCCGGCGGCGAATGGTCGGTGGTCAGGAAGATATGATCGTCGACGTCACCCTGGATCTCGCGAAAAAGCTGTCTGCGAGCCGTAGCGGAGAGCGAGAGTAGCATCGATCAGCGGGCCGCCGGAATCTCAGCCGTCGCGGCGCTTCAGGGTCGGGCGCTCGTCCTGATCGGTCTTGGGCTTCGTGTCGTCTTCGTTTTCGTCTACCGGACCGTTGCGCTGCCGGGCCTCAAACCATTGATGATCGTGTGATCGCGGTCGCTGGCCTCAGGGGCTGCGGGCTTGTGGGCCACCAGTACAATCGCGGTGGAGCGGATTCGGACGTGTTTATTATTGTGGGGGCCAAAGGGATCGTTTTCCCATAGCCTGATGAGCCCATAACGCGAAACGACGGCGGCCGTTCTTTTGGGAAGACCGACTAGCGTGTCCCTTTTCACGATCGTCTGTTCTGTAACAGGACCGCAATACCCGATTTCAAAGCCGGAACCTCGCGTACGGTTGGCTTCAAGCAGCGCTTCCGACAGCCGATTCTGCGCGTATGCCGCCAGGTCTATTTCCGCTGCCAGGATTTGCAATTGTCGAAACTGCGCGAGTAAACGATTTCTCTGCCAAGGCGGGCGCTCATCGCTCAGCACTCCCTCCGGAACGCTGAGCCAGGACTCGATCTTGTCCACCTCGGTGGAAGAGAGGTCACCCTGTCGAAGAGCCGGGAGCTGCGCCCGTAGGCGATCACGGTGGATGAATACCAACCGCCTGGAAAATTCCTGGCCGTCCTTACCGTCGTCCGTGTACAGGAGCGGGATATACCCTCGCTCTGCGGCATCGGGACCGAGGATACCAGACTCCTCCCTGAGGTCCAGGATGCGGACGATCGTCCCGCCACTCTTGAGTACGCGCCACATGCCTGCGAAGGAATCGACCAGGACAGGCCATACAATCGCATCAGCGACGGAAAGTTCAGCCACGACATCCACCGCCCCGTCCGAAATCTCAGGAAGGCCGGGCAAGGTCGCCACAGTTTGGCCCGGACGCATCGAATGTTGATCGGTACTCATCCAGTGAATTGCTGGCGGCAGCGCATCTTCTATGAGTATGGATAACTCGCCGGTTCCGGCGCCGACTTCCAATACGGCCGATCTGGCGCGAAGGTGCGGAACCAGCATCTTACCGACGATGCGTCGCAAGGCAGGTCGTATCCACACCGCCGCCTTTGGCCGACTGGGACTACTTTCCAGCCGCCTATCGTTCGGCAGTCGGCTGTCCCGACCGTCGGGATGAAGGGCGTCGATCGCCTTCGCCGTAACAGGTACACCCATTCTGCGCGTGATAATTAATCTATCACACGCACTCCGTAGCACAGCCGGTGGAGTTGCAAGTGCGGAAAAAGTAGCTCCGCGAGTCAAGAAACTGCCGGTAAAGAACAGGTACGGATACGTGTAGCCGAAGGTGACCTGGGATTGATCCAGATACTGGCCAGCGAACAGGTGGGCGTACCGGCAGCCCCTTTATTGGGTGTCAATCTTCCGAGGCTTCTCTCCGACCCTCGGTGCCGCTTCGTGATCCCTCCTGGAGCAGCAGGCGAGCAGGAGGCCTTTCGCCATTTCTTCACTCATGGCTTCCGAGGCACCCCGCGCCCTAAGAATTTCGCTCTTGGACCGACAAGAGCTCGCCCCTTTGGGGCCGGGGCTCGCGGTTAATTTTATGGCCCAAAATCCTCCTGCTCGCCTGCTGCTACCAGGAGTGGGCACTCGTGGGAGAATCCGGAAGCGCGAACTCCCGCACCGGCACGCGGTGATTATTGCTGTGACCGCCGAAGGGCGCGCATCGCTTCGGCATCGGACTCGAGGAACGGCCGGTCGCCGACGGGAAACCCGGCATGACGCTCGACAAGGACAGCGTGTTCCTGGCTCGTGCACGCGAGTTGGCCCCGCGCGGCACTGCTCGTGCTCTGCGCCGCCGCCCGCGCTCGCGTCACCGGGCGTCAGCAGGAGATTCACGCTGAGCGGGATCGGAAGCTGGGGGCGGCCAGGCAACAACGGCAGATTCGTCGGCAACAGGCTGCGTGAAAAAGCCAAGACGCTGGTCGGCGCCGAGCGCGCCTTTCGCGATGACACCGTTCTCGTGCCGTGGCTTCAGGTTGTTCTGGTGTTCGGTGCTACGCTTGGAAAGGGCCCCAACGCATCCAGAGGATCTCACATGCGATTACGCCTGGTACTCCAGCTTTTACCGGTCGAGTTCCGGATGACGCATCCGGAAGTTGAAACCGGGCGCAGTCCGCGAGCCACGGCCGGACGACCTACTGCATCGGCCTTATGCCATGGCACACCCGCTTGTTGAAATACCTGGCGAGGCGTGGATTCGAGAATCTTTTCGTAGCCAGTTTGTTTTTCCCATTGGATCATGAGCCTTTTCCTTTTTGAAACCAGTTGCAGTTTCAGCCGCTGGCCGTTCCACCAGCCGTCACTTCGTTGGGCGGTGTCGTCCCAAACTGGCCCGCCGAAAATGGCGTTATACTCGCTAGCGGGGCACGCCAACTCTCCATTTCACGCTGAACCAGCACAGAACCAGAACGACGTTCCGAATGGATCACCCATCTATGGCCTGTCGAGGTCGAGCATTCGGAGCGGATTCAGGTCTCGCGGGAAGCCGCTGGCTCATTGCCATTTCACAGCCGATACATAGCTGGAGAGTTCCGGGAAGTGTGGATGGAACTGGCTGCGCTGGGTCATGCCGTTTGGCTGGTCCCCATTGCCACCGGCGTATTGGCTGTATGTTACGAGACGATGCAACGGGCCAAGACGAATATCGAGATCCTGGTGGGCGCTTTGGAGGCGGAGGGATACGATTTCCACCACGCCGTGTCTTCGGCGCTCGTGAGAACATACCCGCCTCTGCTTTGCAGAACTGACCCAGACATTTTGATCGGAGCTTGTCACCTAAGCCTCGGAAACCGCCAGCAGGTCTAAGACGAGGTCCTTCCGGCGGACAAGTCTGGAAGATCTACTCCTCGACGGCTGAATGGCGGGGCAACGCGCAAGCAGGGCCTTGATTGCAACCCGCCGAGATGTTCTCCCTCTTAACCAGTCAGTTTTCTCAAATTGAGTCCGCGTGGGCCGGAGGCGTGCGTGTTTCGGTGACGGTGTGGCTCTGATCCTGGGCCACACCGAATCGTTCGAGGTCTCGGTCGTCGCAAGAGTGCCTGGCTAAGGTCGATTTCCTGAGGAGCTAGGTCTCTGACCGCTTAAAAGGATTGAGTTTGTAGCCAAACTTCCGGCGAGCCGTCTTACGGTCGAACTTCCAGGCGATCTT
>OBLW0100003592.1_pt1 | contig 12052 bp, 6 predicted proteins | sample 1520161 | NCBI WGS metagenome assembly OBLW01 (sample SAMEA3539309, study PRJEB22396) | soil metagenome | biome: tundra; feature: field; material: soil | place: USA | collected 2010-05 | depth 0.15 m
AGGTCCTCGGTGATCTCGCCCTTGTCGTTGAACTCGATGTTGGCCTGCGCAATGGTGTGCTTGTCCTCTTCCCATGCCGACAGATAGAAGCTGAACGGCATATGGTCGATGGTGCGCTTGCCCTCTTTCTTGAGCTTGGCGTTCAACCGCCCGGATTCTTCCTTCTCGATGTGATCGCCCACACGCAGGCCGCTTTCCCCGGCGTTCACGATCTCCACAAAGTCGAGAATCCGCGAGTCCTTCACCTTGCGGTAAGGCGACTCGATGAAGCCGTACTCATTGATGCGCGCAAAGCAGCTCAGCGAGCTGATCAGGCCGATGTTCGGACCTTCCGGCGTCTCAATCGGGCAGATGCGTCCGTAGTGCGTCGGATGCACGTCGCGTACTTCGAATCCGGCGCGCTCTCTCGACAAGCCGCCCGGTCCAAGTGCCGACAGGCGCCTCTTGTGCGTGATCTCTGACAGCGGATTGGTCTGATCCATGAACTGCGACAACTGCGAAGAACCGAAGAACTCGCGGATGGCCGCCATCACCGGCTTGGCGTTGATCAGGTCGTGCGGCATCGCCGTCGAAAGCTCCTGATACACGCTCATCTTTTCCTTGATGGCGCGCTCCATGCGCACGAGTCCAATACGGAACTGGTTTTCCATCAGCTCGCCGACGGCGCGCACACGGCGGTTGCCCAGGTGATCGATGTCGTCCACCATGCCGATGTTCTTGCGCAGCTTCAGCAGGTACCGGATGGTCGCGTAGAAATCTTCCGGCGTCAGCGTACGGCGATCCAGGTGCGTCGCATCCTGGCTCTCGTACAGCTTGATGTTGAACTTCAACCGGCCCACGCGCGAGAAGTCGTACTTGCGCGCGTCGAAGAACATGCCTTCGAACAGCGCGGTCGCCGTGTCCAGCGTTGGCGGATCGCCCGGCCGCAGCTTGCGGTAAATCTCGATCAGCGCCTCTTCCGGCTTGTGCACCGAGTCGCGCTTCAGTGTGTTGGTGATGATGTTGCCCACGTCGTCGCGATCCGGGAAGAAGACCTCGAAGGTCGTGGCGCCGCTCGACAGCACCTTGTGCAGCCGGTCGGCGGTCAACTCGACGTTGGCCTCCACTACTACTTCACCGGTAGACGTATCCACCACATCGGCGGCGGTCAGCGCGCCATCCAGTTCGGCTGCCTCAACTTCAATCTTGGCGATCGCCGCAGCGCGAATCGCCTTCAGCGAACTCGGCGTGATTTTGCGCCCAGAGTGAGCAATCTCCTCGCCCTTCGACAACACGGCATGCGCAGGCTTGGCGCCCACCAGGTGGGTGCCGGCCTTCACGTCCTGCGGAACAGCCCAGTGCAGCTTGCCGTCTGCAATGTGCAGCCGGTCCACAGTGTAAAAGGTCTTCAGAATCTCTTCGTCCGAGCGCAGACCCAGCGCGCGCAGGAAGATCGTTCCCAGGAACTTCCTCTTACGGTCGATGCGCACATAGAGCGTGTTCTTCTGGTCGTATTCGAACTCAACCCACGAACCGCGATAGGGAATAATCTTGCCCAGGAAGTAGGTGCGGTTGTTCGCCGTCTCAAAGAAGACGCCGGGCGAGCGGTGCAACTGCGAAACAATTACGCGCTCAGTCCCGTTCACAATGAAGGTGCCGTTCGGCGTCATCAGCGGAATGTCGCCGAAAAACACCTCCTGCTCCTTGATGTCCTTGATCGACTTGTTGCCGGTCTCCGCATCCTTCTCATATATGGTGAGGCGCACCGTCACCTTCAACGGCGCGGAGAAGGTCATGCCCCGCTCCTCGCACTCCTGCTGGTCGTACTTCAACTGCAGGCTCACCGGGTCGCCGCACTTGTTGCAGAAGTCGGGCGTGTTCTTGTTGTAGGTGCCGCACTTCTGGCAAAGCACATCGCCCGGCAGAAATGGATCCGTGATCACCATCGACCCGCAATGCACGCAGGCCGTGCGCAGGTGGTGCAGCCCTTTCAAGTGGCCGCACTTGCACTCCCAGTTGCCGATCGAGAAGTCCACGAAGTCCAACTGCGAGATGCCGCGGAAGTCGGTGATGGGAAAAACCGACACAAACACCGACTGCAATCCGGAGTCGTCCCGCTCGTTGGGCAGCTTGTCCATCTGCAGGAAACGCTCGTAGGACCGGCGCTGCACTTCAATCAGGTTGGGAATCTGGGTTGCGGTGGGAATCTTCGAAAAATCGAGCCGGCTGCGAATCGCGCGCTTCTCGTTGGGCATGTTCACTCCTGAGGCTCGTCACTCCAGCACTGCCACCGCCAATTGTGGCCGGACTGGACCAGCGCCCGAGTCTCGAGGCGCCGGCTGATTACGGTAAGTAGGTCGAAAAACCGGACTGGCGGACTGCAAAAATCCAGCCCCCATCCATGCGCTACCGGCAATCTTGAAGGCAGCCCTCAAGACACTCCGGAAAAACCAGGCCAGGTTTGTTCCAATTCAACATCGAGTTAATTCCACTTGGCGGGCATTGCCGTACATCCGGCAACTGCGCTAGACTGCGCACAATCGGAGGAAGCGATTCCAACGGAAGAACCCATATAGGCCGGGTATTTCCGCACAGGAAGATACTGCGTTCAGGGCAGATAGTTGTTCAAAATCCTTCGTCTGCTGAGGCCGGGAGACACAAATAGCCCGTAAGGACGCAATGCCTCACGAGCGCGGCTCGTTGCCTGTGCTCCCATCCGAATTTGCTTGCCCTGTGCTCGCCGATCCCAAAACTCGCTTCAACCGCTCGCTCGCCAGCCACTCGACCGTCGTCAATCAGTCCCTGGCCTGACCCCAGGCAACTCATTGACCCTAAGGCACTTAACTACCGCTGCGTGTCCGTGTCAGAAGGCTTGGCTTTGCCCCTGCCGACGGACGCTTGCGTGCCAATCCACGATCCCACAATTCGTCCCGAAATGCGCCGCCCAGCCCTCTTCCCATTCCCTCCAAAGAACTGGAATGAGCCGAAAAGACGCGCAACGAATATCGTAACGCGTCCCGGCCGGACTTGCAAGCCCACTTCTGGACTACTTGGTTTCGCTATTTGATCTCGATCGTAGCGACGCCTTCGAACTTCTTCCGAATCGCTTCGGCTTCGTCCTTGGTCGCGTTTTCCTTGATCGCCTTGGGAGCTCCATCAACCAGGTCCTTGGCTTCCTTCAGACCGAGCGAGGTAACTTCGCGCACTGCCTTGATGGTGTTGATCTTGTTCGCGCCGAAGTCCTTCAGGATCACCTGGAACTCCGTCTTCTCCTCAACTACTGGAGCTGCCGCGCCGCCGCCCGCTGCCGCCGCTACCGGGGCCGCTGCCGCTGCCGAAACGCCAAGCCGCTCTTCAAGCTTCTTCACCAGAGCCGCTGCTTCCAGCAGGCTAAGGGCCACAATTTGCTCTTCCAACTGCACCAGATCCGCCATTGTTTTCTCCATTCAGAATCGTTTGAATTTGATGTTCCCGGCCGGCGAGCCTATCTGGAAGTTTCCGATGCGCCAGACCCGCGCACTTCCCGAATGCCCTACGGCCAAATCTTGTTTCTGAGCTTTCAGCTTTCCCGTCGGACAGTCAGCACTGAAGGCTGACGGCTGAAAGCTACCTTTTAAGCCGCCGCGTCCGCGGAGAACTTTTCCTTCTCCACGCCCTGGCCCAGCACCACTGCCAGATCGCGGCCCGCGGCGTTCAGCACTGTTACCAGCCTCTGCGCAGGCGCATTGATCAGGAACAAAAGCTTCGAGAACAGCTCTTCCTTGCCCGGCATCGTCGCCAGCGCCTTCACTTCGTCCACGCCCAACAGCTTGCCGTCCACAATGCCCAGCTTGAACTGGAACTGCGAGTTCTCGCCCGCCCACTTTGCGAATACCTTGGCCAACGCCACGGGATCACCGGAGGTAAAGGCCACCGAGTTCACGCCCTTCAGCCCCTTCAGAGCCTCCTCAACCGAGGTGCCCTTGGCAGAAACGGCCGCCAGCTTGTTCTTGATCACGCGGTACTTGCCACCCGCCTCGCGGATCACCTTGCGCAACTCATAATCCTTGGCCACGGTCAGCTTTGAAAAAGTGCCGATAATCGCCGTCGTCGAGGTCTGCAACTCGCTCGCCAGTACCTTAACCTTTTCCGTCTTCTTCGCTCTTGAAATTGCCATCGTCTTCGCTCCGCTTCGACAGGGGTCAGGGGTCAGAGATCAGGGGTCAGTTACTAAATACTGCCCCGATTCCCGCTTCCCTTTCCCTGCTCAACCGCCCCGGAGGGCGCTCTGTTTCAAATCCTGCTCGAAAACTTTCAGATCGGAGCGCGAGGCAAATGCGGCGATCAAACCAACTGATCCCTGACCTCTGACCCCTGATCCCTGCTTCTTAGTGCTTGCCCGCCGCGTCCGCAACCGCCGAATCCAGCGGAACCCCGGGCCCCATCGTCGAGCTCAGCGTGACGCTCTTGATGTACTTGCCCTTGGCCGCCGAAGGCTTGGCGCGCACAATCGAGGAAATTACCGTGGTCGCGTTGTCGATCAGCTTCTGAGGCTCAAAGCTCAGCTTGCCCACCGGAACGTGCACCAGACTGGTCTTATCGGCACGAAACTCCACTTTGCCGGCCTTGATCTCTTTCACCGCTGCAGCCACGTCCATGGTCACGGTGCCGGTCTTGGGATTGGGCATCAGGCCCTTCGGTCCGAGCACCTTGCCCAACCGTCCCACTACCTTCATCATGTCCGGCGTCGCAATCAGCGCATCGAAAGCGGTCCAGTTTTCCTTCTGAATCTTCTCCACCATCTCCTCGCCGCCCACAAAATCGGCGCCGGCTTCGGTGGCTTCCTTCTGGCGGTCGCCGGAGGCAATCACGGCAACAGTCTTGGTCTTGCCCAACCCATGCGGCAGAACCACGGTTCCCCTGACCATCTGGTCCGCGTGACGCGTGTCAACGCCCAGGCGCATGGTCAAGTCGACGGTCTCGTCGAACTTGGCATACTTCACCTGCTTGAGCAGCCCAACGGCTTCAGGCAGTGGATACGCCGGCTTGGTCACAGCCGCGCGCGCCTTCACAATATTCTTGCTGAATTTTCTGGCCATTCTTTCCTCGTCTCCCACCGCCCCTGCCAGCCCCGCTTTGCGGGGAGTCTGGAATTGCTGGCTAAACCGGCAACATCTTTCCTTGCCACAACCAGCCCACTCGAACAGACCCAGAAACCGTGGTGCTTATGACAGTCCAAGGATTTCCCTTGGACACATCTATGAATCATAGCGAAACGGCATCCAAATTGCAAACATCGGGGCCAATATATTTGATTCTCTCGTTTGGCATGATTGGCCGCGAGTTTAAGGGGAAAACAATTAAACTTTAGCCTGCGGATTTTCGCGGCCCTTCTGGTTTCAACCGCCGGGTGCCGGGTGCCCTAGGTCTCGATTTTGAGACCTGGGATTCAATCCTGCCAGCGTTCTACTTACCGCGACCAGCTACCGCCCTCACCCCATCAGTGCCCGCCTCATCCCCTTCCCCGATGCCTGCCACCGCCGCATCACCTCGTACACGATCACCGTTGCATACGTAACTGCGATCCACAGGCACACCGCCTCAAGGGGCAAGCGGCTCCACGCCTTGATGCGCACGCCCATCATTGCGGCATCCTGGTAGTCCCACCATCCATATGGCACGGCCAGCGTCGCCTCCCACACCAAGCTGGTCAGCAGAATGATGAACATCGTCAGGCTGAATGCCCGCCAGTTGATCACCGGCATGGCTGATGGAAGCAGCGCCGCTGAAGGCCCCAGCGCCCCAGCCACAAGAAAGATGAAATAGCTCGGAAACCCCGGCTCTTTCACAAACGTCCACCGGTAGAAGATGCCCGCGCCGATCAGCACCACAGCCCACACCAGCGACTGCGGATGAAAGCGCAGCAGCCTGTCGAACTCCGCTCTCTCTTTGGCATCTGCCGGAATGCTGTAGGCAGCGAACCAATACTCATCCAGCCATATGTACATCAACAGAACAGCAACGAATCCCGTGAAGTAGAAGACATACTCCTCCGCCGGCACGCCGCCGCCCAGTGCCGGCGCGGTAATCCGCAATGTTGCGCCGGGATTCAGAAACAGGAAAAACTTCCGTGCAAAGAAGAAATCCAGCGCCGCGCCTATCGGAAACAGCAAGCCGATCGTCCGCCAGAACGCGCGCTGCGAAATCTTCACGCCCTCCAGCGGCACAAACCAGAATCCAATTACAACGATGGGCACAACAAACAGCAGCAGGCTCACCGTGTATCCATACGGCGTCGAGTCACTCCCCGCCGCAACCCCTGGCGCCGGCGCCTGAACCGTGTTGAGAGTTAGCGCCGCTGGAACCGAGATCATGCCCAGCATCGCTATCACCAGGCGAAAGCTGGTGCGTGGCGAATTGGTACCGGAAGAACCTGTCATGCTGCGCCCTCCACCGCCTTCCACTGTCTGCCTGCGGCTCGTGAATCAAGGGCAATATATCACCTTATCGGTTACCCCGCCTCGGCATTAATGTCTTTCCCCTCCAGCCCCTTTTGTGTCAAACTTCTACTCATGGGAAGCAAAGATAAAGGCAGAAAAGAAGTCAAGAAGGCGCCCAAACCCAAGCCCAAGCCTGAACCCGGCCAAAGACGCGAAGGGTTCACTCCGGCCCCGCCAAAGTAGGGTGCTTCCAGCTCTCAAACCTCCAACGCGCCTCCAGCATCAGACGCACAAAGGCTTTCTCTGACCCCAGAGAGGGCCTTTCGTGTTTTCCGCCCCCCACAGTCTGCGGAAAAATTCAATCGAGCGGAGGCGGAGCTTTGTCTCAGGGCACGAATTAAATGCCTGCACCGAGACGAGTCGAAGGGTGCCGCAAAAGCCGCGAGATTAACCAGGGTTTCAGCCCCTGCGGAAACCCTCCGACCCCTGCCTCACATCACAGCATCTTCCCCTGAAACGCGTTAACTTCATTTCAAAGTGACTTGCCGGGAGGCGCACCTAAATGGCCTGGAAATCTGCCGCAATCCTCCTTACCGCCTTCATTGTTGCAATCCCCGCATCAAGCCAGGTATCCATCAGTCCATCCAATACCGCCCCATCCAATCCCGCGCCGCTGCCCGCCGTTGCACCCAGAGGCCGTCCCGTCGTCGGCGTGGCTCTTGAAGGCGGAGGCGCGCTCGGCCTGGCCCACATCGGCGTCCTGCAATGGATGGAAGAAAACCACATCCCCATCGACCGCCTTGCCGGCACCAGCATGGGTGCCCTTGTCGGAGGCCTCTATGCCTCCGGCCTCACGCCCGCCGAGCTGCGCGCGCTCGCCACCAGCGATGCCTTCACCGGGGTCTTCACGCTGCAATCCCCTTACTCCGACTTGAGCTACCGCCGCCGCCAGGACCGCCGAGAAATTCCCCAGGGAATCACCGTCGGCCTCAAGCACGGCCCGCTGCTGCGCAATGCCCTGCTCACTGACCGCGGCGTCAACGAATTCCTCATCACCAACATGCCCGCCTACAACAGCCAGGACCTAGACTACGACCGCATGCCGATTCCCTTCCGCTGCGTGGCCACCGATCTCACCTCCCTGCAGCCGATAACGTTCGCTCATGGTCCGCTGCCCCAGGCCGTCCGCGCCTCAATCTCCATTCCCGGCATCTTTCCCCCCGTCCAAAGTGCGATCGGCCATTACCTCGTTGACGGCGGCATCCTCAACAACCTGCCAACCGATGTCGTTCGCCGCGACCTGCATGCCGAAATAGTGATTGCCATCCATCTGGAAACAAGTCCCATCGCCGCAAGCGACACAAACTCCATCGTCGGCGTGCTCAACCGCGCCTTTACTGCCGGCATCGAATTGAATGCATTGCAAGCTAGGGCGCTTGCTGACCTCGTGGTTTCAGTGCCGTTCGATAAACTCTCCGGCACCGACTACGCCAAGGGCGGCCAGATTATCCGCGCCGGCTACCTCGCTGCCGAACAGAACCGCGCCGCCCTGCTCCGTTACGCCCTCAACGACACCGACTGGGAAACCTACCTCGCCGCGCGCCAGGCCAGAATGCTTCCCCAACCTGGCGCCCTCCGCCAAGTCAAGGTAGAAGGCGCGTCGCCCAGCGCAGTCCGCAGCGTTCTCGCCAATTTGAAACCGCTTGATGGCCAACCCGTTGCTCCCACCACCACCATCAACGCTCTCAAGCCCATCCAGTCCAACGGCGGATACGACGCAACCTATGAGACCTTCTCCCCCGCGCTGGCCGCTGGCTCCACTGCTGCTCGAACCCCCGGCGCCTCTCCCAACGATGCCGGCATCCTGGTCCGCCTCAGCAAGGATTCCATCGGTCCGCCCTATCTCGTCATCGGCCCCGAGCTGACCGCGGCCACTTCCAACATCACGCGCATGGAGATCAACCTGCGCTTCGTTGATCAGAACTTTCGCGGCTTCGGCTCCGAGCTCCGCGGCACCGCCGAACTCGGCTACAAGACTGTCCTCACTGCCGAGTACTATCGCCGCCTCACGCCTGGCGGATTCTTTCTGCAACCCCGCGCCACCGTCTCTCGCGAACCCGTTTTCATTTGGGCCAACCAGAAGCGAATCGCCGAACGCTTTCAGCAAAACCTGGTTGCGGGCCTCGAGGTCGGCCGCACCTTCGGCAATACCATGCAAGTTTCCGCTGAGTGGCGCGCCGCGGATGTGCGCTGGGGTCTGCGAACGGGTTCGGGCGGCGGCCCCTATCTCACCGGAACCGCGCAAACCGGCCTCCTGCACATCAACATTGACAAGGCTTCCGAGGGCACCGTCTCTCCCAGCGGATTCCGATTGGCCGCATCGGCCGGAGCGCTCTACCATGCGGTCGGCAGCAGCAACGCCCCCATGGCCCAGTTCTCCTTCAGCCGCACCTTCCCCTTCAAGCACGACAACATCATCGGCATGAGCCTCGAGGCCGACTCCTACCTGCGAGCCAACGTCGCTCAGCCTTATCGATTCACGCTCGGCGGCCCCATGCGCCTTTCCGCATCGTCCTTCGACGAGTACCGCGGCACCGACTTGTATCTCGCGCGCAGCGGATACATGCACCGCCTTGCCGCTCTCCCCACCGGTCTCGGCCAGGGCCTCTACGGCCTCATCGGTTATGAAGCCGGAGAAGTGTGGTCGCCCGAGCAGCGCGTGTTTCTGCGCCAGAACGGAACTGTCGGCTTGGTCGGCAACACACCCCTCGGTCTGGTAACCTTCGGCATCTCCGTAGGCGACGCCGGCCACCGCAAAGTTTTCATCACTTTAGGCCGCTGGTTCTGAGGGCGAGCAGGTGCACCAACTGTTTCATCGCGCCGAAGGTGGATAACACTCTTCGCTTTTCCCTGTTCGCTGTTCCCTGTTCCCTGTTCCCGATTCTCACCTTCTGCACAACAATTCTCCCCATCCAAAGAACTTTGTGAGCCTCGCCTGCGTATCTCCTCGCAAAGAATCCCACGCTGAGCGAGATCGCCCATGGAAAAGCTGCTTCAGGATTTTCGTTACGCGCTTCGAACCCTCCGCCGGTCCCCCGGCTTTTCCCTGGTTGTCATCATCTCCATCGCCTTGGGCTTTGCGGCCAATGCCACCGTCTTCAGCGTTGCCAACGGCCTGCTTTGGGGCGTTCTGCCTGTCCGCGATCCTGGCCGCGTCGTAATGTTTTCTGAAGGCGAATCCTTTTCCTATCCCGACTACATCGACTATCGTGACCAGACAAAAGACATCTTTGATGGCGGCGTAGCCGCGCACTTTCCTCTCATCCCAGCCAGCATCGGAGGCAACGGAGATCCCGAGCGCGTATGGGGACAAGCCGTCAGCGGCAACTTCTTCTCCGTCCTCAGCGTGCCCATGGTTCTCGGCCGCCCCATCTCTGAACAGGATGACCAGACCCTGGGCCGCGATCGTGTCGCCGTGCTCAGCAACAAACTCTGGCGCCGCCGCTTCGCTGCCGATCCCAACATCCTCAACCGCGAGGTCGCCCTCAACGGTCAGCGCTACTCCGTTGTGGGTATTGCGCCGGCTGGGTTTTACGGCGTCGATCGCGGCATGGTGCCTGAGTTTTGGGTGCCGCTGTCAATGGCCGAAGAGATCATGCCCGATCTCGCGACGCCCGGAGAAGGCCGGAGCAAGCGCGACGATCAATGGTTGATGCTCAACGCCCGCATGAAGCCCGGAATCAGCCGCGCCAAGGCAGCCGCCCAGGTCAACGTGATTAAGAAGCGCCTCGACGACAACTACCACAAGGATGAAAAACGCCATGAGCCCGTGACCCTGCAAACCGCTGGCGGCCTCATCGCCGGCTCCGCCACACCTGCCTTTACGCTCATGGCTGTGCTCATGGTCGTTGTCGGTCTCGTGCTCCTCGTTGCCTGCGCCAATGTCGGAAACATTCTCCTCGCCCGCGCCGCCGGGCGGCAAAAGGAAATCGCCATCCGCCTCGCCATGGGCGCCGGACGCAAGCAACTCATCCGCCAACTGCTCATCGAAAGTTTCATGCTGGCTCTCTGCGGTGCAGGCGTCGGCTTCCTGCTCGCCGCAGCCGCAGCGCGCGCCATCTCGAACTTCCAACTCCCTTTGCCTTTCCCCATCGTCTTTGACTTCAATGTTGACATGCGCGTGGCCGCCTTCACCCTCGGCCTGTCGCTCGTTACAGCTCTTCTGTTTGGATTGGTCCCTGCTCTGCGCGCATCCCGTCCTGACCTCGTGGGCGCGCTCAAAGACGGCCCAACCCTCTTCGGCCATGCCGGTGGCTCCAGGATGCGCAACACTCTGGTCATCGTGCAGGTGGCGCTCTCCCTTGTGCTGTTGACCACTGCCGGCCTGTTCCTTCGCAGCCTAGGCAATGCATCCTCAATCGACATCGGCTTCAAGCCCGACAACATTCTCATAATGACCGTCGATCCTAAACTGCACAACTACTCGCATGACAAGTCCGTGCAGTTCCTCTCGCAGCTTCATGACCGCGTATCGGCGCTGCCCGGAGTTCGATCGGTGAGTTTTGTCGGTGTCATGCCCCTCAGCATCGGAGCCAGCAGCAACAAGTTCGACGTCGAAGCAACCAAGGATCACCAGAAGCAGACCGGTAACGCGAACACCAACAATGTTGGCGGCCAGTACTTTCAAACCATGGGCATTCCCCTGCTCCGCGGCCGCGAATTCAATCCACAAATCGACGACCAGCATGTCGCCATCATCAACGAGACGATGGCCGAAAAAATGTTCCCCGGTCAGGACCCGGTTGGCCGTCGCATGAGCCAGGGTAAGGATTCCTACACCGTCATCGGCATCGCACGCAACTCCAAACTCCGCACCATTGGAGAAAAGCCGGACAGCGCCGCCTACATCTTCCTCAATGCCGCGCCTGAAAAAGCAAACAGCTTCTTCGGAACCACCATCATCGTCAAGACCTGGGTCAATCCCCGCAGCATGGCTCAAGCCGTGCGCCAGCAGATCACCGCGCTCGATCCAACCATGGCCGTGTTCAACGCAGAAACAATGCAGGAGCACGTCGACAAATCGATGATCCTGCCGCGCATCTCGGCTCTGCTCTTCGGAGTCTTCGGTGCTGTCGGCCTCACCCTCGCCGCCATCGGACTCTATGGCGTCATGAGTTATTCAGTTCGCCGCCGCACGCGCGAGATCGGCATCCGCATGGCGCTCGGCGCAAAGCCTCAAGCTGTTTTGGGAATGGTTCTTCGTCAGGGCCTCACCTTGACCGGGGTGGGCCTTGGCATAGGAGTCCTGATCGCATTTGCCCTGGGTCGGTTCACTGCCAGCGTCCTCTACGGCACCAGCGGAACCGACCTGCTCACATTCGCGATTGTTTCTGCGGTCCTGCTTGCCGCCGCAACAGTCGCCATTCTGATCCCTGCTTTCCGCGCAGCCCATGTGGAGCCGACCACTGCGCTCCGCTACGAGTAGGTCCGGCAACCCTGTTCCATACCGGACCAGATGCAGGCTCAAACGCAGCAAGGCCCTCCCGAGGGGGAGGGCCTTGCCTTTCTAGCCAAATCAAATTCGATACCGGCTGCTTCAGGTCTCGTCCCCCACGGCGGAATACCTGCGATTTCGTTACTTCCGGTTTGCTGGT